>Ga0316187_10001451_pt1 | contig 20466 bp, 12 predicted proteins | sample CroRivburrow1_MG_FD_204927 | JGI IMG/M metagenome (GOLD analysis project Ga0316187, IMG submission 204927) | Coastal sediment microbial communities from Maine, United States - Cross River worm burrow 1 | ecosystem: Environmental > Aquatic > Marine > Coastal > Sediment | place: USA: Maine...
CAAGGTTCTGGCCGAGGCCTTCTCGGAGCTCACCGGCATTCAGCTCACCCACGATCTCATCCAGGAGGGCGACGTCGTCGAGAAACTCCAGACCCAGATGCAGTCGGACCGCAACATCTACGACGCCTGGGTCAACGACTCGGACCTCATCGGGACCCACTTCCGCTATGGCAAGGTCGTTCCGCTTTCGGACTGGATGTCCGGCGAAGGGAAGGATGTGACGCTTCCGACCTTGGATGTCGACGACTTCATCGGCAAGAGCTTCACCACCGCCCCGGACGGCAAGCTCTACCAGCTCCCGGACCAGCAGTTCGCCAACCTCTACTGGTTCCGCGCCGATTGGTTCGACCGTCCCGATTTCAAGAAACGGTTCAAGGCCAAGTTCGGTTATGAGCTCGGAGTCCCGGTCAACTGGTCGGCGTATGAGGACATCGCCGACTTCTTCACCAACGACGTCAAGACCATCGACGGCGAGCGGGTCTGGGGCCACATGGACTACGGCAAAAAGGACCCCTCACTGGGCTGGCGTTTCACCGACGCCTGGCTGGTGATGGCGGGCGCCGGCGACAAGGGCATTCCCAACGGCAAACCGGTGGATGAGTGGGGGATCCGGGTCGAGGGCTGCAATCCGGTCGGTTCCAGTGTCGAGCGCGGCGGCGCCACCAACGGCCCGGCTGCGGTCTTCGCCACCACCAAGTACATCGAGTGGATGGCCAAGTTCGCCCCGCCCGAGGCCGCAGGCATGACCTTCTCCGAGGCGGGCCCGGTGCCCGGCCAGGGCAACATCGCCCAGCAGATTTTCTGGTACACGGCCTTTACCGCGGCCATGACCAAGCCCGGTCTGCCGGTGGTGAACGCCGACGGAACTCCCAAGTGGCGGATGGCGCCGTCGCCCCACGGTCCCTACTGGGAGGAGGGGATGAAGCTCGGCTATCAGGACGCAGGCTCCTGGACCTTGCTGAAGAGCACACCGGTGGAGCGGCGCAAGGCGGCGTGGCTCTACGCCCAGTTCACAGTGTCGAAGACCGTCTCGCTCAAGAAGACCCTTGAGGGGCTCACCCCCATCCGCGAGTCCGATCTCCAGTCGGCCGCCATGACCGAGGCGGCGCCCAGACTCGGTGGTCTCGTCGAGTTCTACCGCAGCCCGGCGCGGGTCGCCTGGACCCCGACCGGGACCAACGTCCCCGACTATCCCAAGCTGGCCCAGCTCTGGTGGCAGAACGTGGCCGAGGCGGCGAGCGGTGAGAAGACCCCGCAGGAGGCCATGGACAGACTCGCCCAACAGCAGGACCGCATGCTCCAGCGGCTCGAGAGGGCCAAGGTCCAGGGCGAGTGCGGGCCCAAGCTCAATCCGGTCAAAGACGCGAGCTACTGGCTCGGCCGGCCCGGCTCACCCAAGCCAAAGCTGGCGAACGAGAAACCGAAGGGCGAGACCGTGCCCTACGACCAGCTGCTCAAGGCGTGGCAAGAGGGCCGGGTGCGGTAGCTGCCGAACCCTTGTCATTCTGAGCGAGCGTAGCGAGTTGCGGGTCCCCCCAGGCTCGGAGTGCGGCTGGGGATGGGAACGCCAGAGCAACCCGGTGGAAACCCTTCGACTCGCTCGGCGGCACTCGCTCGCTCAGGGTGACATGTGGGGCGGAGCCGCCGTGCGCCGGATCATGGTCTGCGCGATTTGAACGAGTTCGTCCCGCTACACTATCTCGGTGGGAAAGAAAAAACGGGGTTGTCTGCGCAAGATCGGTTGGCTCGCCGCCATCGTGGCGGCGGCGGTCACGGTCGGCTCGCTCTGGTATTGGCTCGCCTGGCCCGATGTCAGCTCCCTCGTTGCAGAGAACCCCACCTCCACCGCCTTCATCGAGGCCGCACGATCGCGCGGCGATCGGGTCGAGTGGAGTTGGGTCCCCTACGACCGGATCTCCCTCGAAATCAAGAAGGCGGTGGTGGCCGCCGAGGATCTGAGCTTCTTCTCCCACCACGGTTTCGACACCCACGAGCTCAAGAACGCGGCGCGAGACGCGGTCCTGGGGAAACGGGTGAGGGGGGCCTCCACCATCACCCAACAACTGGCGAAGAACCTCTGGCTGTCGCCGTCGAGATCGCCAATGCGAAAAGTGCGGGAAGCCGTGCTGACCTGGCAGCTCGAACGGCATCTCTCCAAACAGCGGATCCTCGAGCTCTACCTCAACGTGGCCCAGTTCGGGCCGGAAGTCTACGGCGTCGGGGCCGCGTCCGACCGCTACTTCGGCGCACCGGCCGGCGATCTGAACTCGGATCAGGCCGCCGAGCTTGCGGCCGGGCTCCCGCGACCATCCTCGTGGCATCCGGGCGTCTCGAGTCGCGGCTATTCACGGGCGGTGGATCGGGTGCGGGAGCGCGTTGAAGACTGCGATTGGCTCGATCGGTTGTTGTGAGCAAGCTGCGGCAACGCAGCCCATAATCGGGTAAGAAGTGAGATTCCGCACATTCTGGGGATCCGGTGCCCAGGTTACAATCAAGGTGGAGCGCATCGATGGAGCTTCAGGCTTCTGAGATGGTCTCCAGACGGTCCCGAGGGCGACGGAGCACCGTTATCCGATAATATTTGGAGGACGTCATGTACCCACGGACCGTTGATTCGCTGAGCCTTTTCTGTCTCACCCTTGTGATCTGCTCGCTGCCGATGGCGGTGATTGCGGACCCGCTGACGGCCCCGGGCGACTTGAAGTCGCTCAGCGGCTCCTTCGTCGTTTTTGACCCGGCGGCCGGGGGCTCGGCGTGCTGGGCGCCGTCGACGACTCAGACCCTCTGTTTCACGGCCGAGGCATTCACCAACGACTGGGAGTGGGTCTACAATCTCTGGTTGTTGCTGCCGTCCGACTGGACGGTGTCCAACGTTGCTGTGGCCGGATCACCGTTCTGCGACATTGGAAATTTCGGCGGGTTCGCGTGGTCGTTCCAGACCCCGTCGTACGAGGTCGACATCGACCAAACGTGGGCCATGGAACCCGTCGACCACTGCACGGCCTCCTACTGCGTCGATGTCCTGACCGGCGCCGGCAGCGGCGACGTGTTTGTGTCGTGGTTCTGGGACGGCGACAACTACGGCAGCACGCCCCACTGGCCGTGCAGCGATGATGGCTACACCCCGTCCGGACAGACGGCGTGCGACGAGAGCGTGAGCCCACGCGCGGCGATCCCCGACTGCTCCTCCTTCGGCAGCCTCGAGGGCACGATCAGTGACGCTTACACCGCCGGTCCCACATGTTCGGGCGCATCGGTGACCATCGAGCCGGGCAGCATCGACGCACCCGCCGACGGCGCCGGCGATTACGGTCCCGTCTTCCTGGTGGATGGCAGCTACGACGTCACCGCCTCCGCTCCGGGCTTCGGCGACGACACGGCCAACAGCGTTGCCGTGGTGGCAGGTACCACAACGACCCAGGATTTCGATCTGTTGCGGCCGGTGCTGCAAACCGCGCCCGTGAGCTTCGACACCACCGTTCCCACCAGTGGCAGCGCAGATGAGACCTTGACCCTCGACAACCTCGGATACCTGCCACCGCTGGACTGGACCCTCAGCGAGCTGCCACCCACCGAGGCGGCGAACCCGCTTTCCGCCCCGTCGGCGGCCGGCCCGGTCAAGATCGAACCCGAGCTCGAGGCTCAGATGCGCAGCGTGGGTGAGGCCGGATATCTCATCGACTTCCGTGAACGGCCCGATCTGAGCCCCGCCCTGACCATGGGCTGGGACGAGCGGGGCCGATTCGTGGTCGATGCGCTCATGGCCACTGCGAAGCGCACCCAGAGCCGCGTGCGCGACTACCTCGACGGCCGAAAGATCTCCTACGAGGCCTTCTGGATCGACAACATCATCGCCGTGCCGTCGTCTTCGCGGGAGGATCTCGAGGGACTCCTGGCCTTCGAGGAGATCGAAGTTCTGCGCGCCGAGCGGCTGATCGGTCTCATCGAGCCGGACAAACGGAGCCCCGCATTGGCGGAGGGACGCGCGATCGAGGCCAACATCACCCACGTTCTGGCAGACCAGGTCTGGGCCCTGGGAATTGACGGCGCCGGGATGGTGGTCGCCAATCTCGACACCGGCGTCCGCTATACCCACGAGGTGCTCGAGCCCCACTACCGCGGTAATCTCGGCGGCGGCGCCTTCAACCACGACTACAACTGGCTCGACGGCGTCGATGGTTCGAGCGCGGCGCCGTTTGACGATCACGGCCACGGCTCGCACACCATGGGAACCATGATCGGCGACGACGGCGGCGCCAACCAGGTCGGGATGGCGCCGGGCGCGACGTGGATCGCGTGTGACGCCTGCGAGGCCACAGGCGGTTGCCCGACCGCCGCGCTGTTGACCTGCGCCCAGTGGATCGCGGCGCCCTATCCGGTCGGCGATCCGTCGTCCCCGGATCCCTCCAAGCGGCCGCACGTCGTCAACAACTCGTGGGGCGACTGTGACCAGTCCTACGACAATTGGTATCAGGGCTCGGTCGACAGCTGGCACGCCGCCGGCATCTACCCGGTCTTTTCCAACGGCAACGCCGGCAACTGCGGCTACTCCTACCCGCCCGGGTGCAACACCGTCGGCAACCCCGGCCGCTACGGCAACGTCACCGGTGTCGGTTCCACAGGCCAGTCGAACGGCGCCTACGCCACGCACTCGAACTGGGGACCCACCGACAACCTCGACACCGTCAACCCCAACGGCTACCCGACCCTCAAGCCGCAGGTCACGGCTCCGGGGGTGAGCATCCGGTCGAGCCTCAACGGCAGCAACTCCGACTACGGCAGCTGGAACGGCACCTCCATGTCGGCGCCCCATGTCAGCGGTCTCATCGTCCTCATGTGGCAGGCGGCGCCGTGTCTGGCGGGGAACTACGCCCAGACCGAGGACATCATCCAGAATTCGGCCGTCGCCATCCCGTACGCCTCCAACTGCGGCGGCGAGGGACCGGGCAACATCCCCAACATGGCCACCGGCTGGGGCGAGATCGACGCCCTCGAGGCGGTGGTTCAGGCGACGGCCTACTGCAACATCGACTGGCTGCCCTGGGTCAGCGAGGCGCCGGTCAGCGGCCAGATCGCGAGCGGTGGAACCGAGGATGTGACCCTGACCTTCACCTGCGGCGCCAGCCCCGGTGACGAGACCGGGACCCTGCGTCTGACCACCAACGACCCCTGCGCCGGGACGGCGGACATTCCGCTCACCCTGCACTGCGAAGACGTCACCACCACCGCCGACCTCGCCCTCAGCAAGGACGACGGTGTCACGACCGCGATTCCCGGAACCGGCCACGCCTACACCATCGTGGTCAGCAACGCCGGGCCGGACGATGTGGTCGGGGCGACCGTCACGGATACCTTCCCGGCCGTCCTCACGGGGGTGACCTGGACCTGTCTGGCCACAGGCGGTGCCTCGTGCACCGCAGCCGGCAGCGGCGACATCGCCGACACCGTCAACCTGCCCGTGGGGGGATCGGCGACCTACACCGCCACCGCCACCATCGACCCTGCCGCCACCGGCACCCTGACCAACACCGCGACGGTGGCTCCGCCCGCCGGGGTCACCGACCCCAACCCGGGTAACAACGGCATGGCCGACGGCACCACCCTGACTCCAGAGGTCGATCTCGCGGTGACCAAGACCGACGGGGTGACGACGGCAGTTCCCGGGGCCGGCGTGGTCTACACGATCTCGGTGACCAACTCGGGGCCGAGTGATGCCTCGGGCGCAATCGTCGCCGATACCTTCCCGGCCATCCTCAGCGGGGTGAGTTGGACCTGTCTGGCCGCAGGCGGCGCCTCGTGCACCTCGGCGGGCAGCGGCGACATCGCCGACTCGGTCAACGTGCCGGCGGGAGGATCGCTGACCTACACCGCTACCGGCACCATCGACCCTGCCGCCACAGGCACCCTGAGCAATACAGTGACGGTGACCGCGCCGGCGGGTGTGACCGACCCCAATCTGAGCAACAACAGCGCGGGCGACGGCACCACCCTGACTCCGCAGGTCGATCTCGCGGTGACCAAGACCGACGGGTTGAGCACCGCCATGTCCGGCGACCCGGTCACGTACACCATCACCGCGATCAACCCGGGCCCGTCAAACGCCCCCGGCGCTTTGGTGACGGACACCTTCCCGGCCGAGGTGATCGGGTTGACGTGGACCTGCGCGGCCTCAGGTGGTGCAAGCTGCACACCGACCGGGGCCGGCGACATTTCGGACACGGTGTCCCTCCCGGTTGGATCTTCGGTGGTCTACACTGCGACGGGGTCCTTTGCGAACTGGGCAGCGGAAACCGTGACCAACATCGCGACGGTGACCGCTCCCGCAGGGGTGACCGATATCGATTTCTCGAACAATCTGGCGGTTGACACGACGGACGTTGTCGCCATTGCCGAGCTCCACGGACACCTCACCGACTTCCGTTGCTGGGTGCCTCCGGGCGATTCGACGACCTACACTCTCGAGGTCTTCAATGACGGGCCGGCCGACGCCCTGGGCAGCCTTGTGGATACCTATCCCACTCTCAACCTCACAGGAGTCACCTGGACATGCACCCCGACGGGCGGCGCGAGCTGTCCGGCGAGCGGGACGGGTGACATCTTCACGGCCGTCGATCTTCCGGCCGGGTCTTCGATGGTCTTCATGCTGACTGGGACAGTCGATCCGGGAGCCAGCGGCTGGCTGATCACCACCGGTTATGTCGCACCGAATACCGGTGTGATCGACCCGACGCCGAACAACGCCAGATGGATGGACCTGGACGCCCTTGAGCCCCCGATTTTCTGCGACGACTTCGAGATCGGGACGACGGGAGGGTGGTCGTCGACGACACCCTGACCAGCTCTTCTCACCAGGTGTCGTTGCGAGGGACGTATCGTGCTGTACTTTGCGTCCCGCAGAAGAGAGCTGGTGAGAAGTGCGGGCTCGAAGATGCCCGGTGGGCCGATCGGTATTCCGGAGGCCGTCGGACCCACCGACGGCCTCCGGACGGCTCACCTGCGCCCCTCCACCTTGGGGAGAAACAATAGTCCGGCGCCAACCCGGCTACAATAGTCGGGTCCTTTCCGAAGCGAATCGAACTGGCGTGCATATCGGCTCGATGAACGAAACCGTCAACAGGAAATGGAGGTACGAGGTGGCAACCCGGGATGAGTATGTCAAGAAGATGAAGGCGCAGCTTGATGAATGGAATGTCGAGATCGACAAGCTCGAGGTCGCGCTGTCGAAGGCCGGGGACAAAACGCGAAAGGACCTTCAGCCCTACATGACCAAGGCGCGCGATGCGCGAGAGATCTTTGTTGCCAAACTCAGCGAGATCAAGAACTCGAGTGAAGCAAGCTGGGACACATCCAAGGCCGAGGTCGAGCATGTTTGGAAGACCTTCAAACAGTCGGTGAAATATTTCAAATCGCAGCTCTGAAGACGATTCCAGACGGGAATCGAACCGGCATCGATTCAACGAAGGGTGTTCAGAGCCGACCAGAGCGAGTAGATCGCGATTCCCGCGAGAGCGAACGACGAGGCGAGGAGCAGGCTTCGTCGACCTCTGGGGCCGAGGAATGATGTTGTGCCGAGAAGAAGAATGAACAGACTCAGGCTCAACACCATGACGACGTAGAACGAACCAACCAGGGCGAAGGCGTGTGCGGGTGACTCGGCCCATGCCTCCAGCGTCAGCGGGCCGAGGATGAGGCTCCACCCGAGATAGGGGCCGGGATTGATGATGTTGACCGCAACGGCCTGCAGCAGCGTGCGTGGAGAGGATTGCGCTTCGTGAACGGAGCCTTCGCGGGCGCCTCGCCACTCGAGGAAGGTCTTGGCGGCGAAGTACAGGAACACGCAACCCCCGACAGTCTTCAGAAAGCTCTCGAAACCACGCGCGACATTGTGAAGAAACAGCAGAATGAGGAGAGCGATCGGACCGTCGCTGATCAGGGGGGCGAGGGCGGCGGGGAGAGTGCGCCTCCAACCGTCAGCGGCAACGCGGGCGAGCAGGAACGCCTGCAACGGACCCGGTTGGACCGCCGCCGCGAACGCGAAACTGCCGCCGATGAGCATGAACTCAAGCATGAGCTGCGATCGTACCCGTGCCGGCCCCGTCCGTCATTCTCGACCCGGGCAGTCTTCCTCTTTATGGGTTGATTCTCGCTTGTCGTGGAACATCCATGACTGGCGAAACACGCCTCGTCGCCCTCTCCCGCGCGATGGGGTAGGGCGAAGAGGTACTTTCCAGGCGTCTCTTGTGGCATCTTCTCGGCTTCTTTCTATACTGTGAGTGCGGTGCTCATGCGCGGCACGGCCACGGTCCGTCCGAGAACCGGCGTCGCGGGTTGCCGAAAAGCGGCCACCGGGCACGAAGGAGGTGTCGGTGAACGGGAAATTGGAAGATTTCAGTCCCAGCGAGCTGATCCAGATCATCGGGTTTCTCGGCAAGAGCGGCGTGTTGCGACTGCAGAATGTCGATGAGGAAGGTGTCATCGCCTTTCGAGGCGGCAAGGTGATCTACGCGGCCTCACCATCGGTGCGCAAGAGCCTGGGAAGCCTGCTGATGGCGAGAGGGTTCATCAGCGAGACAGACCTCACCGAGGCTTTGTTGCGGCAGACCGCCGGCAGCGAGAAAACACGGTTGGGCACGATCTTGGTCGAGATGGGTGTTCTCGAGCACACCAACCTCGAGGACGTGGTCAGAGAGCAGTTCTCCACCGTGATCTCCGAGTTCGTCGGCTGGTGCACGGGAACTTTTGCGTTCGAGGTCAAAGAGCTGGTCGATCGCGGTGAGGTCGAGCTCGAGGCGGCAGACTTTCTCGCCGTGTCTGAGGTCGAGTCGACCCACGTTCTCCTCGATGCGGCGCGGCGGGCCGACGAACGGAATCTCGAAGAGGAGCCGGAAGCCGAGCAGCCGGACTCCCTCGATGTCCTACTCGACCAGTCGACCTCGCCGACGATTCATGGAGAGGTCGTCTACCGGCTGCTCAACCTCGGGCTCAACACATGTGGGCGGTGTCTGTTGTTCGCTGTGCACCCCGGGCGGTTCCAAGTGGTCGGTCATGTCGGGCTCGACCAGGGCCTGATCGCCTTGGCCGAGCGCCTCTCGAATCTCGAGATTCCGAGTACGAGCCCCAGCATTCTGGCGCGAGCGGCCGAGCAACGGCATTCGATCCTGGCCAGGCTGGCGGAGACCGGGGAGGATGGCAGGATTCTGGACGCCCTCGGGGGCCCGTCCCCGAGCAAGTCGGTGGCGATACCGCTCAGCATCGAGGATCGCGTGATCATGGTGCTCTACGGGGATTGTCTGCCGGAAAACCTGGGTACCGGCCGGCTGGAGGAGTTGGAAATCGCGGCCTCGAACGTGGTGAAGTAGGACATCGCCGGAAAGGGAGCCTCGAAAACGGTGCCTGCCTTTCCGGATCGGTGTCGATCGCGGAGCAGTGTGGCCCCCTTCCCTTTGCGTTACCGAGGCGAGTTTTTCCGAATCCAGCGCTCTGCGCCCCCGCGACTGCGGACTTCCCCCCTCACCTGAGCGCGGAGAAGGGCACGGGCGATCGTCCCGAGTTCGGGACCAGGCTCGATTCCCGCGATCTCGGCGACCTCGACTCCCGTCAGCAGCGGACGCGGATGCTCGAGCGCTGAGGGGTGTCGTTGCCACTGGCGCCACCACCTGCGCCATCCGGGTCGGCCGGGGTCGAGGGCGGCGGCGAGGTTGATGAGGGTCGGGAACGACATCCCCGCGCGCCACGCGAGCTCGCGGCGGGCTGAGTGGGGGGCATCGACGGTCTCGCGGGCGTCGTCGAGCATCCGGGCGGCGCGCAGGGCGTTCGCGCGGTCGGACCTCGACCACCCGTACGGAGTGAGCCGGTCGTCTTCGGGGGATCCCCATGCTCGAAAGAGCAACGAGAGTCGAGCCGCGTCGCCTGACGTTTCGAGCGCGCGCCGCAACGGATGTCGCGTTGGCGACACCAGGCGGTCGGCGGCCGCGAGATTCTCGGTGAGCCAACCCTCGTCGATCGGGTGGGCGGCAGGTGAGAGCCACCGTGCCAAACCGAGATCCACACACGCGAGGAGACCGCGTGCTGCCGACGGTCCGCGCAACAAGGTCAGAAGCTCCTGGCCGACCCGTGCTCGCGGGGCCAGACTCAGCGACGGTGCGAGCTCGCGGATCCAGCGTCTCGTGGTCGGGTCGAGCGTGAAGGTCTCGAACTGTGCGAGAAACCGTGGTGCGCGCAATAGTCGAACGGGATCGTCCTCGAGGTTCGATCGTGAGGTCGTGCGAAGGAGACGTTGCTCGAGGTCGCGAAGGCCGCCGACGAGATCGACAAGAGGTCCGTCAGGCAACTCCCAGCTCAGAGCGTTGCAGCCGAAATCGCGTCGTTTCATGTCTTCTTCGAAGGTCAGTCCGCCGAGCGGCCAGATCTCGACTTTGAGGGATGGGAAGTCGATCCGCCAGATCCGGTGCGGTGCGGTGCCGAGGAGGTGGGCGCGGACCCCGTTTGCCGCGGCAAGCCGGCGCGCCGGCCCGGCCGCTTGGCCTTCGCCCCGTTCGATGGTGAGGTCGAGATCCCGGCTCGATCGTCCCAGGAGCCGATCGCGGACATACCCTCCGGTCACGCGGCAGCGGGAAGGCCGCCCGAGCTGCTCCCAGACTCGCCGAAGCAGCGGGTCGTCGCGGAGGACCGTAGGATCGATTGCCTTCATCGTCGTCTCGATTATCCACCAACCGGAGACCGACACCATCTATCGCAGCCGTCGCAGGGAAAAACGCAGAGACGAAGAGCTTCCGGCCACGGATGCTGCCATGGGAGCAGGAAGGGGGCGGAGGCTCCCCCTGTGATAGAGTCCGCCTCCCCGCCGAGAGGCGGAACGTCCCGCTGCCCGGCAGCACCGGAGGAATGATGACCAAGGAAAGACTACAGAAGCTGATCGCCCGCTCGGGATTGTGTTCCCGCCGTGACGCCGATCGTTTGGTGAGCGAGGGTCGGGTGACCGTCAACGGCCAAACGGCCGCGCTGGGTGACAAGGCCGATCCCGCGACCGACCACATCAAGGTTGACGGCAAGCGCCTCAAAGCAGCTGAACCCAACCGCTATGTGCTCCTCTACAAACCCCGGGCGGTGATGACCACCTGCGACGATCCGGAAGAGCGAACCACGGTGATCGACCTGGTGCGACCCATCGTCAAAGAGCGGGTCTTTCCGGTCGGGCGGCTCGACTACCAGTCCGAGGGTCTGTTGTTGCTCACCAATGATGGGGACCTCGCCGCTCGTGTGACCCACCCACGTTACGGCGTCGTGCGGGAATACATGGTCAAAATTCGGGGCGATCTCGACGAGACCCAGATCCTCCAGCTTCGAGCGGGAACATCCATCGACGGCCACCATGTCAAGCCGCTGTCGGCCGCGCGGGTCCGAAAAAGCGCGGGCGGCACCTCGACCTGGTGGCGTGTGGAGGTGACCGAGGGGCGCACCCACGAGGTGAGGCAACTCTTCTTCCGCGCCGGCCACCTTGTCCAGCGGCTCCGCCGCTCAGCCATCGGACCATTGAGGGACAGCTCCCTCCGTGCCGGAGATTTCCGGATGCTGACCGAAGAAGAGGTCAAGTCTCTCCGCCGGGCGGCGGGACAAAAACCGAAGCCCACGCAGACGAAGCGAGCGAAGAAGCGAAAGTCCGCGACGCGCTCCGCCAGTGCAAAGCATCCCGGAAGACCGAAAAAGCGTCGGTAACCCATTGAAATGAAATTCCTTAGCAATTCGCCGCGGGCGAATTGCCGTGGTACAATCACGCGCCCGCAGGAGGTCGTGTGGAGAGCACCAGCAAACCGCCCATCGAACAGTTGATCGCGAACCGAATGGCGAAGCTCGACGAGCTCCGAGAGCTCGGTCTGGAACCCTATCCCACCCGCTATCGGGTGGAGGAGTCGGTGCGCGCCGCCAAGACCCGTTTTGCCGACGCCACCGCCGAGGATCTCGCTGCCGAGAAGCCGGAGGTCCGTCTGGCGGGGCGGCTGCTGGCGGTTCGCGGCCACGGCAAGGTTTCCTTTGTCGATCTCTCCGACGGGGCCGAGCAGTTTCAGCTCTATCTCCGGCGCGATGATCTCGACGAGACTTCGTGGAAGGCCTTCAAACTCCTCGATCTGGGAGACTTTCTGGGAGTCGAGGGAACGGTTTTTCGGACCCGCAGCAACGAGCTCAGCGTCGCGGTCAAGCGGTTGACGGTGCTGGCCAAGGCCGTGCGGCCGATGCCGGAGAAGTACCACGGTCTGGCGGATCGTGAGGCGCGGGCCCGACAGCGCTATCTCGATCTTCTCTCGAATCCGGAGTCGCGGAACGTCTTCGAGACCCGCAGTCGCATCGTGTCCGGAGTCCGGCGATTTCTCGATGACGCCGGTTTCATCGAGGTCGAGACGCCGATGATGCAGCCCATTCCGGGAGGCGCCACCGCCCGGCCCTTCGTGACTCACCACAACACCCTGGATCTCGATCTCTACCTCAGAATCGCGCCCGAGCTCTTCCTCAAGCGGTTGATCATCGGTGGGATGGAGCGGGTCTACGAGCTCAACCGGAACTTCCGGAACGAGGGGATCTCGACCCGGCACAACCCCGAGTTCACGATGCTCGAGTTCTACTGGGCATACGCCGACTACGAGCTGTTGATGGACTTCACAGAGGAACTGGTGACGACCGTGGCCGAGACCGCTGTGGGGAGTCTCCAGGTTCCGTGGGGTGACGAGACCATCGACTTCTCACGTCCGTGGCGGCGCCTGACCATGCGCGACGCCATCCTCGAGTACTCGGATCTCACGCCGGAGGACCTCGAGGGCCGCGAGAGGATGGAGGCGGCCGCCCGGCGGGTCGGCGTCGAGCGGATCGAGGAACGGTCGGACGGCAAGCTCTTTGAAGAGCTCTACGAAATGACTGCCGAGCCGAAGATGATCAACCCGACCTTCATCATGGACTACCCGAGGGAGATTTCACCCCTGACCAAGTCGAAGCCCGACGACCCCGAGGTGGTCGAGCGCTTCGAGCTTTTCATCGGCGGGCTCGAGGTCGCCAACGCCTACACCGAGCTCAACGACCCCACCGAGCAGCGGCGTCGACTCGAGGAGCAGGCCACGGCCGGTGGAGGCAAGCTTGATGAGGATTTCGTGCTCGCCATGGAGCACGGGATGCCGCCCACGGGCGGGGAGGGAATCGGCATCGATCGTCTGGTCATGCTGCTCACCAACAGGCAGTCGATCCGCGATGTGATTCTCTTTCCGCAGCTCAGATTGCGCGATTCGTAGAAATAATGAGCCTCAGCGCCGAACTCCATGTGGCGAGTCGCTATCTCGTCGGGACCCGCCGATGGACGCCGGTGGTGACCGTGACGTTGATCTCGCTCTTCGGTTTGGGGCTGGGAGTGTTTGCGCTGGTCGTGACCCTTGCCCTCCTCGATGGTTTCCAATCGGGCATTCGTTCGCAGATCGTGGCCCATGCGAGTCACGCCGAGATTTGGCCGGTGACCGGCCGGAGAATCGAGGATCCGGAAAAGCTGGCCTCGCTCTTGCAGGGCGCCCTTGGCAATGTGGAGATCGTGCAGATGGTGAGGGGTACCTGCCTGGTCAGCTCGGACACGGATGCCGTTCCGGCATCGGTAGTCGGCCGCTCTGACACCGACCGGGTGACGGTGGACCGAATCCTCTCCCGCCGGTTGGGGGTTGCATCCGGCGACCGTGTCGAGGTGATCTCGGCCCGTCAGCGACTGACCCCCATGGGCCCGCTGCCGGTTCGGATCCGGACCGAGATCGCGCGGATTTCCACCCCGGAACCGGGAGCCGAGTCCGGTGAGGTTGTCTTACCCATCGAGCGGGCGCAGCGTCTGCTTTGGGGCGAACGGGTGATCGAAGCCATCGAGCTTCGGGAGATGTCGGATCCGTGGACCCTGGGGCAGCGAGCCCGCAAGGTGCTCGATGAAGCGGGTGTGGCAGTCCGGGTGGCGGGACTCGAAGAACTCCACCGTCCGCTTCTCACCGCTCTCGCCCTGGAAAAGATCATGATTTTCGTCGCCGTCGGGCTCATGCTGGTGGTGGCGGCCTTGAATCTGTTGTGCAACGTGGCCATGGTCGCCGCCGAGAAGCGCAAGGATCTGGCGGTCATGGCCGGTCTCGGTTTCTCGCCCTCTTCGCTTCGTCGGCTCTTTCTCGTCCTCGGCCTGTCCATCGGTCTGGTCGGGTCTGTGGCGGGCGCGATCTTCGGCAGCGGACTCGCCCTCGTCCTCGATCGGACCGGAGCCCTCGAACTCCCACAGGGCGTGTTCATGGTGACTGCGGTTCCGTTCAGCGTTGATCCCATGACGGTTGGACTCGTTGTGGCGGTGGCCCTCGGGCTGGCCGCACTGGCGGCGTGGCTGCCGGCGAGGATGGTCGCCAGGCGAGAGCCGTCAGAAGGTCTGCGCTATGAGTGAGAGCGCCGGCATCGTGCTGGCGACGGGACTGACCAAGGGGTTCGGTGCAGGATTGACCCGTGTCGAGGTCATCCAAGAGCTCGACCTCGAGGTCGCAACCGGTGAGATGGTGGCCGTGGTCGGCCCGTCGGGTGTCGGCAAGAGCACCCTGCTCCACCTGATCGGGCTGCTGGATCGGCCGGAGCGTGGCCGGATCGCACTGGACGGAGTCCAGACCGATGACCTCGAACCGGACGCTCGTGCCGAGCTGCGCAACCGCGACATCGGGTTCGTCTTCCAGCATCACCACCTGCTCGAAGAGCTCGATGCTCTCGACAACGTCGCCCTGCCGGTGAGGATCGCCGGTGAGAAGGGGCGGGTTGCCCGCGACCGGGCCGCCGAGTTGCTGGATGCAGTGGGTTTGAGCGACCGCGCCTCGCACTTCCCGGACCAGCTGTCGGGTGGGGAGCAGCAGCGGGTCTCGGTTGCTCGTGCGCTCGCCATGCGGCCGAAACTCCTGCTCGCGGACGAGCCCACCGGCAACCTCGATAGCGCAAATGCCGAACGACTCTTCCAGCTGGTGACGGAGCTGCATTTGAAGGCGGGTCTGACATCAATTATAGTGACGCACAACGAGGAGATGGCCCGCAGGTGCGATCGGATCTTCCGTCTCGCCCGGCGGGCTGATTTATCAGAAAATGTTCGAACGATTTAACGAAAACGTCCGCCGGGCGCTCTTCTTTGCCCGCTACGAGGCGAGCCGCGCGGCGAGTCATCAGATTGCGACCGAGCATGTCCTGCTCGGGATGCTGCGCGAGGCCGACGAGACCCTGGTGGATCTCTGCGAGTCGGTCGGGATTGACGTGCGCGAACTTCGCGACGAGTTGCTCGGTGAAGGTGTGACCCTCGACCCTGTGAGTTCCTCGCCCGATCTTCCTCTGTCCGAAGACACCAAGAAGGTGCTCGCCTTCTCTGTGCACGAGGCCGAGAGCATGGGCCACGGTCGGGTTGGAACAGAACATCTGATTCTGGGACTGCTGCGGATCGAGGAGTCCAACGCCGCCAAGTATTTGACTGTCAGGGGCTTCGAGCTTTTCCAACTTCGTGAAGAGGTGATTCGCCGCGGTCACGAACTCGAGGCCGAGGAATCTGCGAGTGCCACCCCGCACATCACCGAGTACTCACGAGACCTCAATCAGATCGCCGTGAACGGTGGCTTCGATCCGCTCATCGGGCGTGACGACGAGGTCGAGCGAGTCATCCAGATTCTCAGCCGCAGGACCAAGAACAACCCGTTGCTCCTCGGTGAATCCGGGGTCGGCAAGACCGCCATCGTCGAAGGTCTGGCGACGAGGATCGTCGAGGGATCGGTGCCGCTGCCGCTCGCCGACCGAAGAATCCTCGCCCTCGATCTGTCGTTGCTCGTCGCTGGGACCAAGTATCGGGGTCAGTTTGAAGAGCGGCTGAAGGGCCTGCTCAAGGAGATCCGGGAGAACAGTGAGATCATCATCTTCATCGACGAAATCCACTCGCTCATCGGCACCGGATCCGCCGAGGGCTCCCTGGATGCCGCGAACATCATCAAACCGGCCCTGTCTCGCGGCGAGATCACCTGTGTCGGGGCGACCACGGTGCGTGAGTATCGCAAGTACGTCGAGAAGGACCGCGCGCTGTCGCGCCGGTTCCAGGCCGTCACCATCCGCCAGCCGTCCGACGAGGAAACCGTGAGGATCCTGCGCGGGATTCAAAGCCGGTACGAGGAGTTCCACGGGGTAAGATACACCGACGGAGCGGTGCACGCCGCTGTTTCCCATTCGGGCCGTTACATCACCGACCGGGCCTTCCCCGACAAGGCCATTGACGTCCTCGACGAAGCCGGGGCTCGGGTCAAACTGAGGAAGGTCGCGTCGTCCTCGTCCCTGCGCCAGGTGCAGCGGGAGATCCGGGACGCGGTTCGCGGCATGAAGGATGCCATTTCCAAGAAGGAATTCGAGACCGCGGTGGAGCTTCGTGAAGAGGAGCTGCGGCTGCGCGAGGAGCTCGAGATGCTCGAGAGCCATGCCGCCGAATCGGTTGAGGAGATCACAGTCAACCGGGATGATATTGAAGAGGTCGTGGCATCGTGGACGGGGATCCCGGTGACGTCGATCAAAGAGGATGAAGCGGACCGGCTCCGTCGCATGGAGGACCTGCTCAGCCAGAGAGTCGTGGGTCAGGATGATTCCATCAAAGCCCTCGCCCGAGCCATCCGGCGCAGCCGGCTCGGGGTGACCAGCCCGCATCGACCCATCGGCTCGTTCGTGTTCCTGGGGCCATCCGGTGTCGGTAAGACCGAGGTCGCGAGGCAGCTCGCGGAGTTCCTCTTCCAGGATGTCCGCCATCTCCTCAGATTCGACATGTCGGAGTACATGGAAAAACACACGGTTTCGCGGCTCATCGGATCGCCTCCCGGCTACGTCGGTTTCGAGGAGGGCGGTCAGCTCTCGGAACAGGTTCGGCGAAACCCCTACTCGGTGATTCTGCTCGACGAGGTCGAGAAGGCCCACCCCGACATCTACAACCTACTCCTCCAGGTTCTGGAGGATGGTCGATTGACCGACAACTACGGCAATGTGATCGACTTCACCAACACGCTCATCATCATGACGTCGAACCTGGGCAGCCGTGATCTTGTCGCCGAGGACGGCGTCGGGTTTGGTGACGGCAAGAAGGAACTCGGGTCGGCCCGGATGCGCGAGATCGTCGATCGTCAGTTGAGGCGACATTTCCCGCCCGAGTTCGTCAACCGTCTTGACGACATCATCGTCTTCGAACCCCTCGACGAAGAGAGCATGCTTCGGGTTGCGGGGTTGTTGCTCGACGAGACGGTCGACAACCTCGGCCGGCGCCACGTCGAGCTCGAATACGATCCCGATGTGGCGAGGTGGTTGTTGGACCAGTGCGGTTTGGACCCACAGGCGGGCGCCAGGCCGCTGAGGCGGTTGATCAAGTTGTGGGTGGAGGACGCGGTGGCGGATGTCCTCATCGATCACCGGACCTCAGGTGAGATCCGTCTCAGAGTTCGAATGGGCGATGAGCGGCCGGAAGCCGTGGTCGTCGAGAGCCTCGTCCACCCCCAGGAGGTTTCATGAAGGCGCGAGCGGTCATTTTCATCACCCTCCTGGTCTGGGCTCTCGCGCTGCCCGCCAGTGGCCAGGAGGATGAGGTCTATATTTCCGAAATTGTTGTCGAAGGGGGTGTGACCGTCACCCTCGACACGGTGACCTACTACCTCGGACTCGAGGCCGGAGACCCTCTTGAGTCCGACATCATCGCCGAAGGATTCCATCGTCTCTGGGACTCCGGTCTTTTCGAAACAGTACGCATCGAAAGCGAGGAGACCGAGGACGGCGAGGTCGTGCTCTACATCGTCATCACGGAACGTCCGTTCGTCAGCTCGGTGGTCTTCGAAGGCAACAAGAAGGTCAGCACGTCGGAGATGAAGGACTTCCTCGACGAGAAGGGCGTCGATGTTCCTCGCAACGTCCCTCTCAAGATGTCGCAGCTGTCGCGGATTCAATCGGCCGTCAAGGAAATCTATGACGAAGAGGGATTCCGCTCGGCGAGGGTGACCTTCGAGGTTCAGGACGAGGGGCGCAACCGGCGCAAGGTGGTTTTCCTCATCGACGAGGGAGGAAAGGTCAAGATCGACGAAATCGAATTCGTCGGCAACGACGTCTTTTCCGACGGCAAGCTCCGCGGGGAGCTCAAAGAGGTCAAGGCGGTCAATCTCTACCGCAAGTGGGGCAAGAAGATCATCTACACCCGGGAAAACTGGGAAGCGGATCGCGACAACCTGCGCAACTTCTATATGAACAACGGTTTCCTCGATGCCAAGATCGGCGAACCCGTGCTCGAGCTCATCGCCAAGAAGGAGGAAGCGGAAACCCTCGAAGGTAAGAAGTACCGCATGAAGGTGACCATTCCAGTTGAGGAGGGTGATCCCTACTCGGTTGAGTCCCTCGCCATCGAGGGTGTGGAGATCTTTAACGGCGACGCCCTCAAGAGCATGTTCGAGGTCAAGACCGGCAGGACATACAGCAAAAAGGAGTTCGACGCGGGCAAAGAGAAGATCCAGGAGATCTACCACAACTCGGGCTATATCTACGCCTACGCCAACGAACGTTTCGAAAGGGTCGAGGGCAAGGAGCTGGCCGTCGACGTGACGGTGGATGTTTTCGAGGGCGACCGATTCAACCTCGGGCGGATCGAATTCATCGGCAACTCGAACACCCGCGAAAAGGTCCTGCGGCGTGAGTTTCGGATCGTCGAAGGCAATTGGATGAACATGGGAGCCCTCAAGAGCTCGGTTTTCAAGGTCAACGCCCTGGGTTACTGGAAGCTGGAGGAAGAACCCCTCGATTTCGATTTCGACGAGGAGGCCAAGAGGGTCAACGTCAACGTCTCGGGTACCGAGGTCGGTCGGAACGACATCCAGTTTGGCGCGGGATACTCCGAGCTCGACGGGTTCTTTGCCCAGGCCCAGTTCAACACCCGCAACTTCCTCGGCCGAGGCAACACCCTGGGCGTGTCGGTGCAGATCGGCCGCCGCTCCGATTTCTACACCTTGAGCTACACCGAACCCTATTTCCTCGACCGCCGGATCCTCCTCGGCGGTTCGATCTTCAGAACCAATCAAGAGGTTGCCGACTATTTCCGCGAGACCACCGGGTTCTCGATCTCGCTGGGAACGGGCCTCCGTGCCTACACCTCGGTGACCGGTGTCTATTCCTTCGAGAATGTGAACTCGAGGTACGCGGTAGCCAGGTTCGGGGTCCCGGGCGAACCGACGGGCGGACATGTGCCCCCGGTCGGGGTGCCTCCTGTGGAGCCGGTTCCCTTCGAGCAGTTTTACGAGGAGTTCAAAGGGCGGACCGCATCGTTCACGCCGGCGTTCACGATCGACAACCGAAACGACCCTTTCGACACCACCAAGGGGAAACGTTTCAGTGCCCGGTTGAGAATGGCCGGTGGGCCGCTGGGCGGCGATTTCGACTACTTCAAGCCGGAGATCTCCCACACCCAGTGGTTCCCCTACGATCGGAAGCAGAAGTTCATCTTTGCCTTCAACTCGGAGATCGGGCAGTTCTTCCCCTATAACGACTCGGAGATCCCGATCTACGAGCGCTACCGGCTGGGTGGAGACCGTACCCTGCGCGGCATTCCGTATTACACGGTGCTTCCGCGGACTGCTGATGGCCGGTACTTCCTCAGCGACACCGGAGTCCGAGAGGGCGGCGACCGCTATTGGTTGGTCAACCTCGAACAGCAGTTCGCTCTGGGTGGGCCGGTGAAGCTGGTGTTCTTCGTCGACATGGGGAACACCTACCACGAGGACCAGGGGTGGGATTTCACACTGTGGCGGCGCACCACCGGAGTCGAGTTGAGGGTTCTTCTTCCGATCTTCCAGGCACCGATCCGGTTCATTTATGGGTATAATCTCGACCCGTGGCCGGGGGAGGACAAGAGCGACTTCCAGTTCTCCATCGGAACGACATTCTGACCGAGGTCCAAACAGGCTGAACAGGCCGATCAGGAGGTTTTCAATGAAACGTTCGAGTCTTCTTGTGGGATGTGTGGTAATCATTTTGTCGCTGGCCCTGCCCGCAGCGGCGCAGCAGCTCAGCATCGCGGTGATCGATGTCCAGCGGGTCGTCACCGAGTCGGATCCGGGCAAACAGGCGTTGCAGAAACTCAAAGAGCTGCAGGATGCCAAGATCGACGAGGGGCGTGCATTGCAGCAGACCCTCTCGGGTTTGCAGGAGCAGATGGCAAAGCAGCGATTCACGCTTTCCGAAGAGCGTCTGGCCGAGATGAACAAGCAGCTCGAAGATGGACAGATCGCCCTACAGCGTTTTCAGGACGACGCCGAGCGCGAACTCGATGAGGCACGTCGTCGTGAGCTCGGTGGTCTCGAGGGCCGCATCATCCCGGTGATCAACCAGGTCGGCACCGAGCGCGGCTTCACCGTCATTTTCAACAAGTTCCAGTCCGGGCTGGTCTATGCCGATGAC
>Ga0316187_10001452_pt1 | contig 20461 bp, 15 predicted proteins | sample CroRivburrow1_MG_FD_204927 | JGI IMG/M metagenome (GOLD analysis project Ga0316187, IMG submission 204927) | Coastal sediment microbial communities from Maine, United States - Cross River worm burrow 1 | ecosystem: Environmental > Aquatic > Marine > Coastal > Sediment | place: USA: Maine...
CCGATTGGCAGTGCCCTGGCCCGACACGATCTGGTGGTTGCCTGGTTCGAAGCATTGGCCGAGGCCTCGCCGAAGGTGGAACTGGTAGAGATTGGCCGCACGCACGAAGGGCGCCGACAGATCACCGCCATCATCTCATCGGTGCGGAACATTGACCGGCTCGCCGAAGTGCAGCGCGCGCATCTGGCGAACGAGTCTGATGCGCCCGTGTTCACCTGGCATGGTTACAGTGTGCATGGCAATGAGCCGAGCGGTGTTCAGGCGGCCATGGCGGTCGCCTGGTATCTGGCTGCCAGCCGGGATGAGGATGTTCGTGAGTTGCTGCGCGGCACCGTGGTTATGATCGATCCCTCGCTCAATCCGGATGGCTACGGCCGCTTCTCAACCTGGGCCAATCACGCCGCGGGCCGGGTGCCGGTTGCGGATCCGGCGCATCGTGAACGCACTGAATTCTGGCCCGGCGGCCGTGGAAATCACTATTTCTTCGATCTCAACCGGGACTGGTTGCTGCTGCAGCAGCCGGAAACCGTTAATCGGGTGAGTTTCCTGCAGAAATACCGTCCGCTTGTGATGACCGATCATCACGAGATGGGCAGCGACCGGACCTTCTTTTTTCAGCCCGGTGTAGACAGCCGCTGGCACCCGATGATTCCGGCAGCGAACCGACAGCTCACGGAACAACTCGGCAGCTTTCATGCCCGGGCGCTGGATAGAGCTGAGCGCCTCTACTACCGGGGAGAGTCCTTCGATGACTTCTATCCCGGCAAAGGGTCCACCTGGCCGGATCTGCAGGGCACGGTGGGCTTACTGTTCGAGCAGGCGAGTACAGCCGGGTTGGTGCGAGACACCGAGCAGGGCCGCATCACATTACCCATGGCCGTGCACAATCATGTGATCGCGACCCTGTCCACGCTCGAAGGAACCCGGGAACTGGCCGCGGATCTGCGAAGCTATCGGGGCGACTACCAGGAGCGGAAACACGTACCGGCCAGATTGCCAGGTGCCTGGATTTTTGATGACGGCGGTGATCCGAGCAGAGCTGCGGCGATGGTGGAGGTGCTCAAGGGGCAGGGGTTGACCGTGTTCGGCGTTACGGAGGCGGTGAGAGGGGATAACGGCAGCTATCTGCCTGGCCGTGCCTGGGTGGTGCCCGTGCTCGGCGCCCAGGCGCCGCTCGTGCAGACGCTGTTCGAGGATGTGCGCAACTTCGAGGATTCCACCTTTTATGACGTGTCGGCCTGGTCACTGCGTCATGCCTTCGGCGTCCGTGCGAGCCCACTGTCGCGGGTGCCGTCGAAGCTGGACACGGAGAGCCACGTCAACCGTAACTACGGTATCAGCGGTCGCCGTGACGCCTCGGCCTGGGTGCTGCCCTGGGACGACTTCTATGCGCCCACTGTCCTCGCCCGGCTGCAGGCAGCAGGAGTGCGGGCCCGGGTGGCGCTGAATCCGTTCGAATCGACCAGCGATGGCGAAGCTGTGAGCTTCCGGCGCGGCGCGGTGGTCATTCACGAGTCGGATGTGCCGGACATGGAAGAGCGTAAGCGCGACTTTCTGGCGCGGATTGCGGCGGGTGATGCGCCGCTCGTTGGCCTCGATACCGGCCGTTCCAGCAGTGGGCCGGACCTCGGCAGCCCCAGGCTGCGGCCGTTAAAATCGGCCCGGGTCGCCCTAATTGCCGGGCGGGGGGTGGAAGCCTCTTCCGCCGGAAGTATCTGGCATGCCCTGGATGCGCGGCTTGGCTATCCGGTGTCGCTGCTGGAGCTGGAGGTGGTGGACGAAGCGGTGCTGAATCGTCATACGCACCTCATCGTCGCTGACGGAGAGTATGAGGAACTGCCGGAAGTGCTGGCCGTTGCCATCGGCCGCTGGACCGAAGCCGGCGGCGTGCTCATCCTTGTCAGGCGTGCGGCGCTCTGGGCTCAGACGCTGGGCTGGCTGCCGGATCCAAAGCTCGAAGATCCGGAGAAGAAGCGCTTCGCCTATGGGGACATGGCGGCGAAGGACGGCGCTCAGCAGGTGGGCGGGGCGATCCTCACCGTTGAGCTGGATGAAACACACCCGCTCGCGTTCGGAATCCGCGGCGGCAACATTGGCGTCATGAAGCGCGGCACCACCGTGCTCAAGGCCCCCTGGGAGAATCCTTTCACCGTGGCCGGCGCCTATGCCGAGGCGCCGCTGCGGTCCGGCTATTTGCCCGAGGGCTTCGCGGAGAAGTTGGGTGGCACGCCCGCGATCCTGGCGGTGCCGAGAGGAGAGGGCGTGATCATTGCTTTCGCCGACGCACCGGCGTTCCGCGCGGTCTGGTGGGTGAGCCAGCGCCTGCTCGCCAACGCCATCAGCTTCGGCAGCGTGATCGATACGCCTGAGGGCAAATACGGGCCCCAGCGCAAAGACCGATAATGGCGCGGATCCTGGGATCGTAGGCTGCGCCTAGCGGGAGAACGACGCGTCCTGGGCTTGGGCCTCGCTGGTTTTCGTCAGTGCGTCCAGGCGCCGGCTGATCGTGCGCGGTGAGCCCGTCTTCTTAGCCAGCAGCTTGTAGAAGGCCGGCACGATGAAGAGGGTGAGCAGGGTGGCGAGCGATACGCCTGAGAAGATCACGATGCCCAGCATGTTGCGTCCGGAAGAACCAGCGCCCGTCGCCAGCATGAGCGGTATCGAGCCCATCAGCGTGGCGATGGTGGTCATGATCACCGGGCGCAGCCGGATGCCGGCCGCCTCCAAGATGGCGGCCTCGAAGTCCCGTCCGGCATCGCGCAGCTGATTGATGAACTCGACGATCAGCACGCCGTTTTTGGCGGCGATTCCGATCAGCATGATCACGCCGATCTGGCTGTATATGTTCAGCGTCGAGCCGGTCACGTAAAGCCCGAGCAGGGCACCCGCCAGCGCCATGGGCACGCTGAGCAGAATCACAAAGGGATGAATGAAGCTCTCGAACTGGGCCGCCAGAACCAGAAAAACGATGAGCAGGGCGATGCCGAAGGTGAAGGCAAGGCTGCCCGATGCTTCCTTGTATTCCAGCGACTCGCCCTTGTAGTCGATCTGGGCGAACTCCGGCAGCTCTGTGGCAACCACTTCCTCGAGGAAGGAGAGAGCTTCACCGAGCGCGTAACCCGGGGCCAGGTTGGCGCTGATGGTGATGGCCCGGAGCCGGTTGTAACGATTCAGGCTGGCGGCGCCGGCTGTTTCGTCGAGATAGATCAGGTTGGCCAGCGGGATCAGGCCGCCGCTGGTGCTGGAGCGGACGTAAATGTTCCGCAGATCGTCGGCGGCGGCGCGCTGATCCTCCCTCGCCTGCAGGATTACGTCATATTCCTCTCCGTCCTGGACGAAGGTGGTGATGCGCTGCTCGCTCATCATGGCGGCGAGCGTTCGACCGATGGTTTCCACCGACACGCCCAGATCGGCCGCGCGGTTCTTGTCGACCCGGACCACCACCTGCGGCTGGGTTTCCTTGAAGTCGCTGTCGATGCGGGTGAGTCCGGGATACGCCTCAGCGCGCTCAATGACGATGTCCCGCCATAGGGCGAGGGTCTCATAATTGGGTCCGCCAAGAACGAACTGCACGGGCCGGTCACCGCCGCCTCGAGACAATCCGGAGCGGACGAAGGCGAACGCTCGTACACCCGGTACCTGCTGCCAGGCCCCCATGGCCCGATTGACGGCGTCCTGGGTACTCATGGTCCGTTCCTGCCAGGGCATCATGCTGACGATGAACATGCCCGTGTTCGGCGTTGAGCTGCCGAACGCGGGTACCCGGGAAACCACCCGCTGAACCTGCCCATCTGCGCGCATCTGCTGCAACGGTACTTCCAGCTCGTCCATGGATTCGATCATGCGCTTGATGCCGGTGCCTTCCGGTGCGATCACCCGGGCGAAGAAGGCGCCCTGGTCTTCCTTCGGTGCGTACTCCTGCGGCACCTGCGTGACCAGCCAGCCGGTGCCGGCCAGCGCGACCGCGGTGATCAGCACCGCCAGCCAGCTGTGGGCCAGGAAGCCGCCGAGTGCTTTCTGGTAAGCCGCCTCGAAGCGCTCGAATAAGCGGTGCACGACCCGGGTGAATGGATTCACCGTGGTCTTCAGGGAGAGAAACTTGGCGCACATCACCGGGGTCAGCGACAGCGCCAGCACGCTCGAGAAGATGACGGCGGCGGCGATCGTCACCGCGAGCTCGCTGAAGATCACGCCCAGGTTGTCTTCCAGGAAGATGATCGGCGTGAAGACGGCCACCAGCACCGCGGTGGTGGCGATCACGGCGAAGGCCACCTGCCGTGCGCCTTTGTAGGCGGCCAGCAGCGGCTCTTCGCCTTTTTCGATCCGCCGGTAGATGTTCTCCAGCACCACGATGGCGTCGTCCACCACCAGGCCGATGCAGAGGACGAGGGCGAGCAGGGTGATCAGATTGACGGAGAAACCGAACAGCGCCAGGGCGATGAAGGCAGATACCAGGCAGACGGGGATGGTGACCGCCGGGATCAGCATGGTCCGGAAAGTGCCGAGGAAGGCAAGGATAACGATGCTGACCAGCACCGTGGTGATGGCGATGGTCTGATAGACGGAGTTGATGGCTTCGCGGATGAACAGAGAGTCGTCCTGGCTCGGCATCAGCTCCATGTGCTTGGGCAGGTTGGCCTGCACCCGGATGATCTCCTCCTTTACGGCCTCGAGCATCGCCAGGGTATTGGCCGTGGACTGCTTGGAGATACGCATACCCACAGTGGTCTGCTGGTTGGAGCGGAAGGTCTCACGAGTGTTGCGCGGCGCGAGCTCCACCGTCGCCACCTCGCCGAGCCGTATCAGGTGGCCGTCATCGCCGCGACGGATCACCAGGGCCCGGAAGTCGTCCGGGGTCTGGTAGCTGCGCTCCAGGCGCACGCGAAACTCCATGGCCTCGCCTTCGATTCGCCCGGCAGGCAGCTCCAGGTTCTCCCGTCGCAGCGCAGCCTCGATGTCGGTGACCGTGAGCTGTCTTGCCGCCAGCGCCAGCCGATCCAGCCAGATCCGCATGGAGGGCTTGGCGCCACCGCTGGCCTCGACGGTGGATACCCCGGGAATGACCGCGAATCGGTCGACGATGTAGCGCTCCACGTAGTCGTGCAGCTCCATCATGGAAAGCTCGGTGCTGGAAACGTTCATGTACATCACAGGACGGGCGTCCGAGTCGGACTTGGCGACGATGGGCGGTTCCACATCGTCCGGCAGCCGCCCGAGCACCCGGGAGACCCGATCGCGGACATCGTTGGCGGCCTCGTCGATGTTCCGGTCCAGCTGGAACTCGACGTTCACCCGGGAAACCTCGTCCATGCTCGTGGAGCGGATGGCTTTGATGCCTTCGATGCCGCTGATCTGATCTTCGATCACCTGAGTGATCCGGGTCTCGATCACATCCGAGGAAGCGCCGACGTAGCTGGTGCTGACGGAGACAGTTGGCGAGTTGATGTCCGGATATTCGCGCAGGGGCAGGTAGTTGAAGGAGAGAATGCCGAAAGCCACCAGCATGAGGCTGATCACCGTGGCGAATACCGGCCGCTTTACGGAGACGTCCGACAGCCACATATTCAGGTGCCCCCGGGGCCGGGTGGCCGCCCGCCGGGTCCGGGGCCGCTGGCGACCCGCTCCGTGGTCACCGGGCTGCCGTCGCGGATCTTGATGATGCCCTCAGTGATGACCGCCTCACCGGCCTCGAGGCCGCTTTCCACTTCCACCCAGCCGGACTTCCTTGCCCCGATTCGGATCTGTCGCATGCCCGCCCGACCATCTGCGATGGTATAGACAAACACCTGAGAGGATCGTTGTGTGAGCGCGGATTCCGGCACCATGAGCACCTCACGGGTTGCGGTGGTCAGATGGACGGTAAGCAGCATGCCCGGTTTCAGGATCAGATCCGGGTTTTCTATGTGGGCACGAATCGTGGCGGCCCGGGTGTTCTCGTCTATTCGGGAGCCTATGGTACGAACGATCGCGGTAAAGGACCGATCGGGAAAGGCGGAGCTTTCGGCAATGAGGGTCAGGCCCGGACGGACCAGATTCAGATACACCTCCGGAATAGAGAAATCGAGCTTGATGACGGATACGTCGTCCAGAGTGGTGATCGGGCTGCCCGGGGTGACCAGGGTGCCCTCGCTCACTTCACGGAATCCGAGCATGCCGTCGAAAGGCGCACGGATCAGGCGATCTTCCAGCCGGGCAATGATGGATTGATACCGGGCTTCGGCCGCAGACAGGCGGGCCTGCGCAGCGTCGAGTTCTGACAGGGGCACCAGGTTGTCTGCCGCCATGGACTCGAGCCGGCGGGCCTGATTGCGGGCGTCCAGGACATTGGCCTCTGCCTCATCCAGAAGGGCCGACTGCTCGCGATTGGTCAACTCCACCAGCACATCGCCGGCGGCCACCAACTGGCCGTCCTCGAAATTCACCCGGCTCACCGTGTCCGTGAGCTTGGCGGCGATGATCACGGATTCATTGGCGCGTGTGGTACCGATGGCTTCCACCTCCTCGCGCACCGTTCGAACCTCCGCCGGCACGGTGATCACAAAGGTTGGTCCTCTGCTGGCGCCGGGACCGCCAGGGCCGCCGGTGGAGCGCCCGTCGGTGCAGCCGCCGCTCAGCAGCGCGACCAGGCAGACGACGAGCGTTGTTGTGAAGTCCGGTCGCCGGCTGAAGGGTAGGCCGCAAACAGGGACGCTGAGGCGCGGAAAGCGGTCAGGCAAGGGGATCAGCCTCGATGATTGAATGAGTAGGTTACCTGTTCGACCGTACCAGTGTCCTGCCGTTCGATGGCTTCCCGGCAGCTGTCACCATAAACTGATCCGTCCAGCCACATTTTTCAGGGTCGATGAACGAGAATTTCTTTCAGCTGCTGCAGTACGCCTTCTCGAAGAATCCCGACGGGCCGGCGCTGTTGCTCCCGGATGAACGGGAGATCAGCTATCGGGAACTCGCCGCGCGGAGCGCATCGTATGCACTGCTCCTGGACGGGCTGGGCGTTGCCGCGGGGGACCGGGTGCTGGTGCAGACCGGCAAATCGCCGGAGGCGGTGGCACTTTATCTCGGCTGCCTGCGGGCGGGCGCCGTGTACGTGCCGATCAACACAGCCTACACGCCCGAAGAGGTGGCTTACTTCCTGGCCGACGCGGCACCGAAGCTGTTCGTCTGCGATCCTGACGATGCAGCAGGTTTCCGGGTGCTGGCAGCTGAGCAGTCGCCGGACACCAGGGTCCACTCTCTCGGTACGGCAGGGCAGGGCACCCTGACAGAAGCACTCAATGGCCTGCCAGCGGTGGACGCACCGCCCGTCGCCGTCCGCGCTGCGAGTGACCTGGCGGCCATCCTCTACACGTCCGGTACCACCGGTCGGTCCAAGGGCGCCATGCTCACGCATGGCAATCTGGCCACCAGTAGCGTCATTCTGGTGGACTACTGGGGGTGGCGGGAGGACGATGTGTTGCTGCACGCGCTGCCGATCTTTCACGTGCACGGACTGTTCATCGCCCTGCACTGCGCGATGCTGAAGGCCACGCCGATGATTTTCCTGCCGGGATTCGATGCGCAAGCCGTACTCGCGGCGTTGCCTCGAGCAACCGTGATGATGGGCGTGCCCACCTTCTACACCCGGCTGCTGGCTCAGGATGGACTGAACGCCGACCTCTGTGCCCATATGCGGCTGTTCATCAGTGGCTCTGCACCACTGTCCAGCCAGACCTTCGAGGCTTTCGAAGACCGGTCCGGGCACCGGATTCTCGAACGCTACGGCATGAGCGAGACCATGATGAATATCTCGAATCCGCTCGTGGGCGAACGGGTGGCGGGTACAGTGGGATTCGCCCTGCCCGGGGTACAGGTACGGATCGCGTCTGACGCCGGCGAGGTCGTCGGGCCTGGCGAAGTGGGCGTGATCGAGGTGAAAGGCCCGAATGTCTTCAAGGGTTACTGGCAGATGCCGGAGAAAACGGCGGAAGAGTTTCGCGAGGATGGCTTCTTCATCACGGGCGATCAGGCCGTGATGGACGCATCCGGGCGGGTCAGCATCGTCGGCCGGGAGAAAGATATGGTCATATCCGGCGGCTACAACGTTTATCCGAAGGAAGTGGAAGTGCTGATCGACGAGATGCCGGAAGTTTCAGAAAGCGCGGTGATCGGCGTCCCGCATTCCGATTTCGGTGAAGCCGTGGTGGCCGTGGTGGTGCCGGCCGCCGGCGAGGTAACGGTCGAGCAGACGGATGCGGCCCTGGGTGACAGGATCGCCCGGTTCAAGCAGCCGAAGCGCGTCGTCAACCTCCCCGAGTTGCCGAGAAACGCCATGGGTAAGGTGCAGAAGAACGAGCTCAGAAAGTCACTGGCGGATCTGTTCGAGGCGCCAGGCTCATGATTCTGCTGACGATCGCGACCGCCATTCAGTTCATCGTCCTCATCGGCCTGGCGGTGGTGGTGCTGTCACTCGCCCGGCAGGTGGGCATCCTGCACGAGCGCCTGAGCCCGGCTGGTATGACTCGAGCCCAGCGCGAGGTCGAACCCGGACAGGTGATTCCTCTGCAGACTCTGCCGGCTTTGTCCGGTGCAGCCGTCGATCTGTCAGGGCGGCACACGGCGTTGCTGTTCGTCTCCGCCGAATGCCCGATCTGTAAATCCGTGCTTCCCGCCTTCGAAGATGCGCTGCCGGAATCCGGATATGACCCATTCTGGGTGGCGGACGGTCTGCCCGGGCCCAGCGGCGAGCTGCCGGACTACAGCACCTTTGCTCGAGATCAGCGCGTGGATGAGGACCGGATGCTCGTTTCCCAGGAGCTGGGGCTTACGCTGGGCGTGCGGCAGATTCCGGCGCTGGTTCTGATCGATGCCGATGGCCGACTGGTCGTCCGGGAAACGCTCAGCGGTCCCCGTCAGGTTGCCGCGCTCCTCTCCGCAAACCCGTCTGCTCAACCGGCCTGAGCCAGTCCGAGTCCCGAGAAGAGCAGATAAACGCCAGTCATCGCCGACAGCAGCAATGCTGCGACCGGGTACGCCCAGCGCCAGGGCGTCATGTCCACCCGGTGGGCGACCGGCGGGACCAGGGCTGATTTACCACGCCGCCAGGCGAACGCGGACATGATCAGAATTTCAGCGAAGAAAAGGATAGCGTACAGATGGATGAAGTGGATGCCTGAATCCCAGAGGAAGGTGAGGGTGCCGTAGGCCGTCAGGTGGAAGCCGATCGCTGTCAGTGCCCCCGCGGCCGGCACCCTGTGCCGCGTCCGACTGGTGAGCACCGCCATCACCACGATGGCGATGATCGGGATGTTGTAGAAACCGGTGAACTTTCTGATCAGTTGCCAGACGCCCTCCGGCGCGTACTGCAGCATGGGAGCGACCAGGAACGAAAACAGGGCCAGCACCGTGCCGAATATTCTGGCGGTGCGAATGAGCGAGGCATCGGAGGTGCCCGGTCGCAGCGGCGCGATCAGATCCACGGCGAACAGGGTGGAGGCACTGTTCAGCAGAGAATTGAAGGAACTCAGAACAGCCCCGAGCAGCACGGCCAGAAAGAACCCGGACAGCCAGCTCGGCAGCACGTCTGCGGCGAGCCGGGGATAGGCATCGTCCATGCTGACCAGCGTGGGCCCGTACAGATGAAAAGCGATCACGCCGGGAACCATCATCAGAAACGGCACGGCGATCTTGAAGAAGCCCGAGATCAGCACACCTTTCTGGCCTTCCGCCAGGCTGGCGGCGCCGAGCGTCCTCTGAATCACGTACTGGTTGGTGCCCCAGTAGAAGAGATTGGCGAAGATCATGCCGGTGAACAGAGTGCCGAAGGGCGTGGGATCAGCCGTGCTGCCAATGGCGTTCAGCTTGTCCGTGTGTTCCGTTGTCAGTCGGACAAGCCCGGCCTGAAAACTGCCGTCTCCCAGCCGGATCAACCCGAGCACCGGCACCAGAGTGCCGATCAGGAGCAGCCCGACCCCGTTCAGGGTGTCGGAGACGGCGACGGCCTTCAGGCCACCGAATATGGCATAGGCGGCGCCAACGAGACCAATGGTCCAGAGCGTCACGACCAGGGCCTGCTCCCGCGGCACGCCGAGCAGCGCCTGCACGTCGAACAGCTGCAGCACGGCCAGCGAGCCGGAGTAGAGCACTGACGGAATGGTGATCAGGCCGTAGCCGAGCAGAAAGAGGATGGCTGTGGCCCGGCGGACCCGCGCGTCGAACCGGGACTCCAGATATTCCGGCAGGGTGGTGAAGCCGCCGGTGAGGTAACGGGGCAACAACACCAGCGCCATGATCACGATCGCCACCGCCGCGGTGACTTCCCAGGCCATGCTGGATAGATTGAAAGCGTAGGCCGACCCATTCAGGCCGATCAATTGCTCCGCGGAGAGATTCGTGAGCAGCAGGGAACCGGCGATGAAGGTGCCGGTCAGACCGTGCCCCGCGAGAAAATAGCCATCCCTGCTCTGGGTCTGGCCGCGGGTGCGGCGATAGGAGACGTAGCCGACCAGGGCCATGAGCAAGCAGCAGGAGACAACGGTGGTCATGGAGCGACAGGGTAACCGGCGGCAACGATGGGTGCGACTTGCCGGGTCGATCGCGACCTTCGGCCTGTTCCTGCTGTCGGGTTCGATCGCGGCCGCTGAGCTTTCCTATCAGCTGACCCTGAGTGAAGATCTGTCCGAGATCGCGGTCGAAGCGCGTTTTCCGGCTGATGGTCGACCACTCGTCGCCGACGCTGGCGAAGTCGCACGGCTGCAGGGTCTGGTTGGCTGTGGTGGAGAAACCATCGTCGCCGGCTCCGGCCGGATACCCACTCATGCAACGAACGGCTGCCTGCGCTATCGCTACCCGCTGAATGCTCAGTCCGGACGTCGGAGCCCGCCGGTGTCGTCCGGGGTGCGGGTGACCACGCCAGGTGAGTGGCTGTGGCTGCCAGAGCTGACAGCCGGCGAGCGGGTGATCATCGGCATTCAGGACAGCGCCGGCCGATCTTTTTCAGTGCCCTGGAAACCGCTCGGGTCGAACCGGTTCGAGCTGCGCCCGTCGCCCGGCAGCGCCACGGCAACCGCGGCTTTCGGCGCTTTCTCCAGCCTGACCCTCAATACGGCGGGCGCCCGGTTGCAGATCGCCGCCCTGGACGGGCCTGATATGGCTCTCGATCACGACAAGCTGCTGGAATGGCTCTCGGTGGCGGCGGAGGACGTGGCGGGCGTCAGCGGCCGGTTCCCGAACCCCAGCGTGCAGGTGATCGTGCAGCCGGTCCGCAGCCGGGGCAGGTCTCCCGTGCCGTTCGGCTATGTGATTCGGGATGGCGGTGAAGCCGTTCGCTTCTATGTGGACCCCGATCGCGCCATCGCCGATTACCATGCGGATTGGACGGCGACCCATGAGTTTGCCCACCTGCTGCTGCCCTATGTGCGCAGCCGGGAAAAGTGGGTGTCCGAGGGTTTTGCCAGCTACTACCAGAACGTTCTGCTTGCCCGACGCGGCGCTTATGACGAGGCAGAGGTCTGGACCCGGCTGACCCGGTCGTTTGGCCGCGCAGACGAAGTCGACAACCCGCCGCGTCTGGATCGGCTGCATGAGCGTTCCTTTCGTGACGTCCGTATGCTCGTTTACTGGAGCGGCGCTGCGCTGGCGCTGAGTGCCGATGTGCGGCTGCGCGGTCTCGGCGCGGATCTGAGCCTGGACAGCGTGCTGGGACAGCTTGCCGATTGCTGCCTGCCGTCCGAGCGCGCCTGGACGGCCGCGGAGCTGTTCGAGCGTCTGGACGGCTTCACGCCGCAGCCGGTTTTCATGCCGCTTTACGAGGAATTCATGGCCGGGCGAGGCATGCCGGATCTACGGAGCCTTTACCGCGATCTCGGCATCGAGGCGGTTGCAGGCGGCGTGAGCCTGAGCTCTGAGGGGCGACTCGTACCGGTGCGTGAGGCTATCATGCGGCCGAGAACAGACAGGAGGAATTAGGGTGGCCAGCTTCAATACAGCCGATGGGGCGAACATCTACTACGAGGTACACGGTGAGGGGTTTCCCGTGTTGCTGATCGCGCCGGGCGGCATGCGGTCGGCGGTGTCCTTCTGGGAAAACACGCCCTGGAACCCGATCAGCGATCTTCAGGGTGAGTTCCAGGTGATCGCCATGGATCAGCGCAACGCCGGGCAGTCGACGGGGCCGGTGAGCGCGTCCCATGGCTGGCATACCTATGCGGCCGATCAGCTGGCATTGCTGGATCACCTCGGCATTGATCGTTTTCACGTTGCCGGCATGTGCATCGGCGGCCCCTACGCTTTCGGGCTGATCGAGGCGGCGCCCGCGCGGGTGGCCTCTGCGGTGCTGTTCCAGTCCATCGGCCGGGACAACAATCAGCAGGCGTTCTATGAAATGTTCGATGGCTGGGCGGTGGATCTCAAAGCGCAGTTTCCGGACGTCAGCGAGGCGGATTGGCAGAGCTTCCGCGGCAATATGTATGACGGCGACAAGCGGATCTTCAACGTGGACGATGACTTCGTCCGCGACTGCCAGACGCCGTTGCTCGTGCTCTGTGGTAAAGATCTGTACCACCCGGAGAGCACTTCCAGAGTGATTGCCGAGATCGCCCCCAACGCCAGCTTCATTGAGGACTGGAAAGAAGGGCCTGCGCGGGATACTGCGCGGGCAGAGGTGCGGGCCTTTCTCAAGAATTATTCCTGATTAGACTCTATAGGTTCCGAATTGAGTGATACGAAGAAGACGGCCTTTGTCGGCCTTGGCGTCATGGGGTATCCCATGGCAGGACACCTCGCAGCGGCCGGTCACAGTGTGGCTGTGTACAACCGAACGACCTCCAAAACCACGGCCTGGCTGGATGAACATGAGACGGCTGGGGCCGGTGGGCATCGTGCCGAGCTGACACCGGTCGAAGCGGCCAAAGGCGCCGAGCTGGTATTTCTGTGCGTCGGCAATGACGACGACGTCCGCTCGGTCGTCTACGGCGATACCGGCGTTCTGGCGAGCATGAGTGAAGGCAGCATCCTGGTGGATCACACCACGGCCAGCGCCGATCTCGCGCGTGAGCTTGCCGATGCCTGTGCGAAGCAGGGGATTGGTTTTCTCGATGCGCCGGTATCCGGCGGTCAGGCGGGCGCTGAGAACGGTCAGCTGACCGTAATGGTGGGTGGTGAGCAGCGCACGTTCGATGCGGCGCAGCCGGTGATGGACTGCTTTGCCAAGTCCGTGCGACTCATGGGCCCTGCGGGATCCGGACAGCTGACCAAGATGGTCAACCAGATCTGCATCGCCGGAGTGCTCCAGGGCCTCGCCGAGGGCCTGCACTTCGCCGAGCAGGCGGATCTCGATATCGAAGCGGTCGTGGACGTGATCTCCAAGGGCGCCGCTCAGTCCTGGCAGATGGAGAATCGCTACCAGACCATGGCGAAGGGCGAGTTCGAGTTCGGCTTCGCCGTCGACTGGATGCGGAAGGATCTGGACATCACCCTGAACACGGGTCGCAAGCTCGATGCCCGACTGCCGCTCACTGCGCTGGTGGATCAGTTCTACGCCGATGTGCAGAGCTACGGCGGTGGCCGCTGGGATACCTCGAGCCTGATTCAGCGCCTGAGGAAGTCCTGACTCGGCGCGCCCTGATCAGGCCTCGTCGAGAAACTTCTCCGCATCCAGCGCGGCCATGCAGCCAAAACCGGCTGAGGTGATCGCCTGACGATAGATGTGATCGGCCACGTCTCCGGCCGCGAACACACCAGGTACGCTGGTGGCCGTGGCGCCGCCTTCGGTACCGCTGGTGATGTTGATGTAGCCGCCGTTCATGTCGAGCTGGCCGTCGAAAATCTCCGTGTTTGGCCGGTGACCAATGGCGATGAACACCCCGGAGAGTTTCATCTCCGTCACATTGCCTTCCTTGTCGGCGATCCGCATGCCGTTCACGCCCATGTCGTCGCCGAGGACTTCCTGCAGGGTGTGATTCCAGATCGGCTCGATGTTCTCTTTGGCGAACAGGCGATCCTGGAGAATTTTCTCGGCCCGCAGCTCGTCGCGACGATGCACCAGATAGACCTTTGAGCAGATGTTGGAGAGGTACAGGGCCTCCTCTACGGCTGTGTTGCCGCCGCCGACCACGGCGACTTCCTGGCCGCGATAGAAGAAACCGTCGCAAGTGGCGCAGGCGGATACCCCACGGCCTTTATAGGCTTCTTCCGATTCGAGACCGAGATACATGGCGGAAGCACCCGTGGCAATGATGAGGGCATCGCAGGTGTAGGTGGCCGAATCGCCGGTCAGAGTGAAGGGCCGGTTCGACAGATCCACCGCATTGATGAAGTCGTTGACCACGCTGGCGTCGAAACGCTCCACATGCTCCGCCATCTGCATCATCAGCTCAGGACCCTGCAGTTCCGCGTGCCCACCTGGCCAGTTCTCTACTTCAGTGGTCGTCGTGAGCTGCCCGCCCACCTCCACTCCGGTGATCAGGACGGGCTTGAGGTTGGCCCGGGCCGCATAGAGTGCGGCTGTATAGCCGGCCGGGCCGGAGCCAACGACGATCAGGCGATGATGTTCTGAGCTCACTGGTAAGGACCTGAAATCTGCAAAGCGGCGTATGGTAACAGCGCCTCTGTGAGGGTGCCAAAGAAGGCCCGGAGCTGATCATATGACCGGTGGGTCTGAGCGGCTGTCGCCACGAACTGCAGATCAACGCTCGGAGATCGCCAGCCGGATGGCCAAGGCGACGAATATGGTCCCGGCCAGCCGGTTCATCACCAGCTGCGCCCTGGCTGAGCGGCGCAGCCAGCCGCCGATGAAACCCGCGCCCCAGGCGACCGCGCCGAAGACGAGGAGGGTGGCGATGATGAAAACGCCACCCAGGATCATCATCTGGATGCCGATGGGCCCGGCTGCCGGGTCTGCGAACTGGGGCAGAAAAGCCAGGAAGAAGATGCCGACCTTGGGATTGGTGATGTTCATCAGCACGCCCCGCCCATAGAGGCGTTTCAGGCTGATGGCCTGCCCACTCCCATCATCGAGGTCGGTGTTGCCGGCCCGGAACGCGCCCCAGGCCAGGTAGAGCAGGTATGCTGCGCCGACCATCTTCAGCGCAGTGAAAGCGAGCTCCGAAGTCTGAAAGATCGCCGCCACGCCGACGGCAACGGCGGTGGTGTGGCCGATCAGTCCTGTGCAGAGGCCCAGTGTCACCACGAACCCTGCCAGTCGGCCGTAGAGTCCCGACTGGGTGAGCACAAATAGGTTGTCCGGACCCGGGGCGATACACAGCGCGACAGAAGCGGTGAAGAAAAGGGGCAGGGTTTCGAGGGGCAAGGCAGCGGTCCTCAGGCTGATGCGACAGTTTAGCCTTCAGCCGGTCGCCTGAGCTACGCCCTGGTATCGAGGAAGCGTTTACGTTCCCCGAGCGACATGCCGTTCAGACCTCGCCGCGACGAGCCGCTGCGGCAATGTGCTCGGCGGCCCTGAAGGCCAGCGCCATGATGGTCATGGTGGGTTGTCCGCGGCCGGAGGTCACCATGCTGCTGCCGTCGCAGATGAACAGGTTCGGCACATCGTGGGACCGATGGTATCGGTCCACGACAGAAGTCGACGGATCATCGCCCATGCGGCATGTGCCAAGCAGATGCTCGCCGCCGGTGCTTGCTTCCACGGGCATGCGCCAGACCTTTTCGGCGCCTGCGGCGTCGAGGACCTGCATGGAGACATCCTGCAGGAAGGCGGCGATCGCCAGATCGTCCGGGTGGTCGTGATAGGTCTCGCGTATTGCTGGCCGGCCCCAGATGTCTTTGCTCTGTGGGTCCAGGGTGATGTTGTTCCGATCGAGCGGCAGAGAGGTGGTCGAGGCGACCAGTGCCAGCTGTCGGGTGAAGTTGTAGGAGATGGCGTCTTTCCATTCGCTCCCCCAGCGAGCCACGTCGGGTGGCATCGCGTTCAGGGCATGCAGAATTGGCGTAGCTGAAAACAGTGGTCGGGCGTCGATACCGCCCCCGCCGTAGAATCCACGCGCCGTATCGGACTCGTAGAAATCATGGATGATCCGGGAAACCTGGGGTCCTTTGTAGTCGTTCAGCGGGTGCTCGAAGACGCCATAGCCCAGCGAATGGGCGTTGTGCATGAGATTTCTGCCAACAAACCCACTGCTGTTCGCCAGGCCATCCGGATGGCGCGAGGAGGCGGACATGAAGAGCAGGCGGGATGTCTCTGCACCATTAGCACAGAGCAATACGGACCTGGCGGCCTGTGCGCGCTCGGTGCCCGAGGCGTCCAGATAGACGACCCGATCTGCCTTGCCCTGGTCGTTCGTCTCAATCCGGATCACGACCGATTCGGCACGGATCTCGCAGCGTCCGGTGGCTTCTGCGAGCGGAACCATCGCCGCCAGTGTGGACGACTTGGCGCCCACTTCGCAGCCGTAATACATGCAGTAACCGCAATTGATGCAGGGTGGCCGACCGTTATGGGCTCTGGAGAGAATGGCCAGCGGTTCCACCTGAGCATGCAGGCCGAGCTTCTCGGCACCTTTCTCCATGAGAACGCCGGAAGATTTGATCGGCAAGGGTGGCATGGGAAATGGCTTCGAACGCGGGGCATCGAACGGTCCCGGCGCGCCGGATACCCCAATCTCCCACTCGACCTTAGCGTAGTAGGGTTCGAGCTCTTCGTAGCTGATCGGCCAGTCCGCAAAGTTGGTACCTTCGATGGGGCCGAGCAGGCTGCGCTCTTTGAAATCCGAGGGGCGTAAGCGCCAGAAGTTGGCGGTGAAATGTACGCTGCTTCCGCCCACGCCGCGGGCATAGCGGACGGGCTGTACTGCTGGCTGCTGTGCTTCTTCGTGCTCGTAGTGACGGAACGTCTGGCCGTGCACATCGTTCATGCCACCGAGGAGTTCGTTGTTGATGGCCACCGAGAGCTCGTCGTGGCTGAATTCGTGCTGCTGGCGATAAGGCCCCTGCTCGAGCACGACGATGTTGAATCCGGCGCCTGAAAGTTCTCTGGCCATGATGCCGCCAGCGGACCCGGCGCCGATGATGACGAAGTCGACGGGTTCGGTTTCTTTGAACGAGGGCATGGTATTGCTTTCGCTCATACCTCTGTCTCCGAATCGTAATGCCCGAACGGTGGGGTCCAGGCGCCGTGTCCCTCAAAGCCGATCAGCGTCCAGCTCAGGTGATCCCGATTGCCACCGTGAGAAGACATTGCGAAGAAACCGTAGATGGTCATCAGGCGCATGAATTCGAAAAAATCAGTGCCCTCCCGATCCTTCAGATAGGCATCCTGGTCCGCGGCGTCCAGTTCAGAAAAGAGACGGTTCGGCTGCTCCGGGTTCAAGCCGCTGAGGAACTCGCTGAGTCCCTGAAACGCTGCCGCACGTTCTGCAGCCATCTCGCCGGCCAGGCTCTGATCAATGAAATGAATGACGCCGGCCTCGATTGCGCCTGGTGTGCTCGTGGTCGGGATGAGACGGGCGGAGATCGCTGATAATTCTCTCGCCTGCGCTTCGCTGAGGTTCACGAAAGCGCTTGCAGACTCCATTGCGTCGCAAGCGGAGGCTGCCGCCGCGACCAGTCCCGGTGTCGTGAGCTTCAACCAGGCAGCGCCGCTCAGAGTGCCACCGGAACCGATAAAACGCCTTCGTGACCAATCCGGATTCACGGTTTTTCCCTCTACTGATGCGCTCGTCTTGCGGCACGAGCATAGCCGCTGGACCCGAGCGATGCGAGAGCCAGCCTCAGTCGATTCGCAACACCTTGGCGCCGGTCACTGGTGCTCGCTTCAGCGCAACGAGTGCTTCGTTGGCCCGCTCGAGCGGATAGACCTCCACGGTCGAGCGGATGGGAATACGTGCAGCGATTGGCAGAAAATCGGCAATGTCCCGAGCGGTGATGTTGGCGACGGACTTGATCTCCCGCTCGAGCCAGAGGTGGTCGTGGTAGTTGAGGCCGAGCAGCGCTTCCTTGTCGCCGTCTTCTTTGCGGATCGCGTTGATCACAAGGCGTCCACCGGGACGGAGATTGGCGAGTGCGGCCACAACCGGCGTCCAGGCTGGCGTTGTGTCGATGATGGCCTGCAGTGCGTCCGGTGCCGTGTCGGTGGTATGACCGACCCAGTCAGCGCCGAGCGACCGGGCGAAGGCGCGAGACTTCTCATCCTTGGCGAAAACGGAGATGGCACTGTCCGGAAAAAGGTGACGGCAAAGTTGCAGCACGATATGGGCTGAACCCCCGAAACCGGTCAGGCCCAGCGGCTCACCGTTCTCCAGTTCTGTGAGTCTCAGTGCCCGATAGCCAATGGCGCCTGCACAGAGCAGAGGGGCGGCCTGCTCGTCGGTGAATGCCTCTGGAATCGGAATGGCATAATCGGCGGGCACGGTCATGTATTCGGCGTAGCCACCGTTGGTATCCCGTCCGGTCGCTTCGAATGCGGGAGACACATTTTCCTCGTTGCTCCCGGAGCTCTTGTGAATCCAACCGACGCCGAGCCGCGCACCGATCTCATGCGATTGCACCCCTGCTCCTAGAGCAACCACTGAACCCACGACTTCATGTCCCGGAGTGACCGGCAGGCGAGGTGGCGGGGTTCGACCTTCGATCTCGTCAAGCTCGGTGTGGCAGACGCCGCACGCATGCACTTTCAGAAGGACTTCGCCGGGTCCTGGCTCAGGCTTTGGCAACTCGGTGAGGGTCAGCGGTTCGTCTTCCTCGGTGAGCGAGACGATTCGGGTCATCTGCATCGCGCGCATGATCAGCTGCCAAAGACGCGCATGAACTGCTTCATGGCAAAGGCGTTGAGACGGCTACCTTTTTCGTTGAAGCGCTGGGCGCAGATTTCTGAGAACACCGTTTTGGCATCAGACTCGATAACGTCACCGTGGGTGACGATGATTCTGCTGAATGGCCAGCTCTCGACTGTGGTGATGAACCGCTCCAGCGTGGATCGATCTTCAACGACCCAGTCGAAACGTAAAGGTGGCGCCAGTATGGTGCCTTTGTAGCCGAGCGGTTTGAATATCAGGTGATACATGAGCCCGGTTGGCCGGGACGATCCGGCGTAGTTCTGAACCAGATCGGTCACGATCAGCGAACGGCTGGCCGGATGAAAGAATACGCACTCATCGAAGAGCGAAACACCGCTCATGACGGCGACTTCCAGATCATCCGTCCACATGTCCGCAGCCGCTTCTTCGATGAGTCGATAGTCGCTGAGCTCCGGCAGTTTCGCTGGAAGACCGCGAGCCAGGAAAATCGAGGCATCCGGAAAAGCCCTGGCCCACTCGAGCAGAGACCGATGGTGATGATTGTTGGGCGCCACGATCTCGGACACCTTGCCGAGCGAGTTTACTTCGCTCTCTACCTTCTGAGACAACGGCGTCGGAGAGTGAACCCATAGATCACCATCACGCCGACGCACGATCGTCATGCGCAGCATCGGATCGAGCTCATCTTCGTGCACCCAGAGGTCAGCATGCAGCTGGCGCATCGCTATCTCTCCCCAATTGCCGGCCAGCGCTCCAGGTATACCTGCAGAAGTTCGATGAGCGTGCCGTCTGGATCGACGCAGGTGGCGACCTCCGCCATTCGCTGATGGCAGGGCTGCGGTGGAGACAGGAACCGTACTCCCTGACCCATCAGATGGTCGTAATCCGCTGTCAGATCCTGCGAAACCAGACAAAGGCGAACAAGGCCCCGATCCTGGTTCTGCAGGGGTTCTCGCTGCTCGACGCCAGAGAGTTCTGTCAGGTCGATCTTCGGAAAGCCGCTGTCGAGTTGCATGATGCAGGCGCGCGCCCAGGTGCCAGGCGCGATTCCGAGCGCTCCGGCAGCTTCGCCAGGTAGCTCGTTCCGGTTCTCGCTGACCAGGTTCAGGTATGGGATGCCGGGAATGAACGGTTCAAATCCGAGCTTCTGATAAAAACTGATCGAAGCATCCAGATCGCTCACATTGATGTTGATGTGCCCCCAACCGAAGCGCTGACTCATTAGTACCCCCCGTAATGGTGTGCAAGTTATACCTGAATGAGATGAATGTCGCCGGTAGGGTGGAATCTGGCAATGGGGTTGGGGTGCAGCTACAAGTCTCACCAGGACTTTCTACGATAACGAGTTCTCGAAGGCCGTTGCGCTCCTACACCAATTGCCCGATGGCGTGAGCTCGGAGGATCTGGTTAGCGCTGGGCCGCAATTTGAAGCGGCCGCGCTTATCCGTTCGTTGACTTAGACTGCTGCTACAGAAGAGGAAACTGCTGCTACAGAAGAGGAATAAGTGGGTTACTGGATGAGACCGTCGAAAGCATTTGTAGTTTTTGGAATTCTGACCTTTGCGCTGCTCGGTTTGGTTCCTCTAGTGGATCTTTTACTGGCTGAGGGAGGGGAGAATCTCACAGAGGTCGCAGCTCGAGCGTCCGAGAAAACCGGGCTGGTCTGGACGTCAAACCTGTTAGTCGTACTACGAATGTCCATTGCCGAGCCCGCACTGGTAGCACTCCTCATAGGATCT
>Ga0316187_10001457_pt1 | contig 20443 bp, 15 predicted proteins | sample CroRivburrow1_MG_FD_204927 | JGI IMG/M metagenome (GOLD analysis project Ga0316187, IMG submission 204927) | Coastal sediment microbial communities from Maine, United States - Cross River worm burrow 1 | ecosystem: Environmental > Aquatic > Marine > Coastal > Sediment | place: USA: Maine...
TTAAAAATTCCCAATAGATCGTTTACATGAAGGACTCCTGTTAATTGAGTTTCAAGTATACTATTTAATAAATAACATTTTTTATCCTGAAGTCTGAGCTCTCCATATAATCGAAATGTCAGCGCTGGATATTGTATACTAATTTTATTGAAAGAGCTTAGTCTTTTCAAAGATAGGCTCTTTTCATTTGCTACAATATTATTTTTTCTTGTCTGCCCATAAAAACTTATATACTTTTAAAGTATTAGATTAGATGAAAAAGAGATAGAATAGGATGACTAATTTAAAAAACATACTACTTCTTTTACTGATTCTTCCAATTTATGGATATGGGCAGAAGCCATCTAGTGAAATATACGTTTCTATCAATGGCTTAAAAAGTAATAATGGAACCAAAGAAGCTCCATTAGCAGACATACATGGTGCTTTAGCCAGGGCACATGAACTCCGTTTGGGAGATGAATCAGCACTTATTACTATCCATCTTTTTCCGGGTGATTATTATCTTCAATCTCCTATTGTAATTCCCCCTGAATTAAGTAATGTAAATATTATTGGATCCGGTGCCGACCTGGTTAATATTAAGGGATCAGCAATTCTAAAACTTGATTGGAAACCATTTCAAGGCCAAATATTGGTTTCAGATATTGATCAGGAAATCAATTTTGATCAGCTCGTCGTAAATGACGAAATCCAAATACTAGCCAGGTATCCAAATTATGATGAAGATGGTGGTCATTGGCAGGGTCATGCTCCAGATGCTATTTCAAAAGAAAGAGTCAAATCATGGAAGAATCCTGAAGGAGCTATTTTTCATGCTATACATGGCAATGAATGGGGTGATTTTCATTATGTAATCACTGGTGTGAACAGCGATGGTACTCCTGTTCTTGAAGGAGGTCATCAAAACAACCGCCCCGCTCCTCCTCACGAAGAGTATCGGATGATTGAAAATGTATTTGAAGAATTGGATAATCCAGGGGAATGGTTTTTAGATAAAGAAAACCATAAATTATATTATTGGCCTGAGCCTGAGGTCGATATAAATAAAGCCCTGTTTGAAGGTGTTTTTCTTAAGCATTTGATTGAAATAAAGGGGAGTAGTGAAAATTCAGCCCGGAACATACATATTGAAGGAATAGCTTTCGAACATGCCCAACGAACCATTATGGAAACCTATGAGCCCTTGTTACGAAGTGATTGGACTATATACAGGGGTGGAGCAGTTTTTATTGAAGCTGCAGAAGATTGTTCAATCCAAAATTGTGAATTCACTAATTTAGCTGGAAATGCAATTTTTATTAGTGGTTACAGCCGGAGAATTAATATATCAGACAACCATATTCACGAAATTGGAGCCAGCGGGATATGCTTTGTAGGTGATCCTTCTTCAGTACGATCGCCATCATTTCAGTATTCTGAATTTGTAAAAGCAAACAAAATGGACACCATCCCTGGCCCACAAAATGAATTATATGTAAAATCCTGCCTTGCTGATAACAACCTTATCTATAGAATAGGACGCATAGAGAAACAAACTGCCGGCGTTCAAATTTCTATGGCAATGGATATCACAGTTAGCTTTAACAGTATCTATGACGTACCGAGAGCAGGAATCAATATAGGAGATGGCACCTGGGGTGGCCATATCATTGAATATAATGATGTATTCAATACCGTATTAGAATCTGGTGATCATGGTTCCTTCAATTCATGGGGGAGAGATCGTTTCTGGCATCCAAACAGAGGTAAAATGGATAATATAACCATTGCTGATCCTGATATGCCCAAATGGGATGCCATAGAGACTACAATCATCCGAAATAACCGTTTTCGATGTGATCATGGCTGGGATATTGACCTGGATGACGGATCTTCTAATTATTATCTCTATAATAATTTATGCTTAAATGGAGGTATTAAACTGAGAGAAGGGTTTTACCGAAAGGTAGAAAATAATATTATGGTGAACAATGGATTTCACCCACATGTCTGGTTTGTAAACAGCGAGGACATATTTATTAAAAATATTATATCAACAAGTCATCAAGACATCCGATTGAAAGGCTGGGGAAAAGAGGTCGACTACAACCTTTTCCCGGGTATTGAAGCACTTGAAAAAGCCAGAGAAAATGGGACTGATAAAAACAGCAGGGCTGGTGATCCCCAATTTAAGAATTCAGCAGCAGGCGATTTTTCAGTTGAAAATAGCTCCTCTGCCTTGAAACTGGGTTTTGTTAATTTTCCTATGGATAGTTTTGGTGTCCAAAATCCGGGATTAAAAAAAATTGCCAAAACTCCCAAAATCCCTGAATTGATATTTTATAGCACCAGTTCGCTAAATGATAAAGAAACGATAAACTGGCTGGGAGCTGATATAAAAAATATTGAGACTATGGAAGAACGATCCGCTTCAGGTCTTTCTGACAATGCCGGGGTTATCGTATTTGAAATTGAAAACAACTCCATTGCCTCACGGTCAGGGCTTAAAAAAGAGGATGTAATCATCCTTGCAGAAGGAAATAAAGTTAACAACATTCAGGACTTGTTTCGGGTCTACCAGGAAAATAACTGGACCGGGAAATTAAATCTTGTGGTAATAAGGAACCAGACAGAGGAAAAGATAACTATTAAGACAAAATAAATATATTGTATTCCTTTAACCCGAAATCGGGTTTATGCTATTAGCCAAAAACAAAAATCAAGTTCCTGGAATAGTAAATTCTTAACAGAATGACATAATTTTCAGAATCAACAAGTCGTAACTTAGTGCAATGTATTTGACCCATAAGAAAGTGACTTTCATGCAATCTCTTCAACGTCACCATTGTGAAGAAAGTAGAATTGCATTTTTTCTGAAACAACTATTCCACTCTCCTTTATCTTCTAATTGTCCTCCCGGTAAGGACTTAACATAATCTAAAATGCTTGTCTATTTTAAAGAAGATTCATAGTAAAATAGCATTATTTTCAATCATTTATTTCTAAATTGTCGATTGATATACAGGGCATTCGACAGATTATTTATTTACAAAAAGATTATGAAAAAAATTTTCATTACCTCCTTTCTACTATTGGTGATGACATATGCATATTCCCAAAAGGATAAAAAGGACTACACAGAAGCATTCAAACTTATTGAAGTCTGGCTGGACGCACAGAAAGACTTTGAATATCTTCCGGGCATTACAGCAATTGTTGTTGAGGATCAGGAGATTCTCTGGACTGGAGCCTTCGGTATGGCTAATATTGAGGAATCAATAAAGGCGGAACCTTCAACAATTTGCAGCATATGTTCCATTTCAAAGCTATTCACGTCTGTTGCAATCATGAAATTATATGAGGATGGAAAGTTAAGATTAGATGATGAGATAAATGATATTCTTCCCTGGTACAATCTTGAACAGCAATATCCTGAAAGCGGGCCGATTACTATTCGATCCCTGCTTACACATTCATCAGGACTGCCCAGGGAGGCTGATTATCCCTATTGGACTGAACCGGATTTCCCTTTCCCCACCCAGGAAGAAATAAAATCCAAACTTGGAGAACAGGAAACATTATATCCTTCCTCCACCTATTTTCAATACAGCAATCTTGGTTTAACTCTATTAGGAGAGATTGTCGAAGAGGTTTCAGGTATACCCTTTGAAGATTATGTAAGTAAAAATATTCTTGAACCACTTGGATTATCAGATACTCAAACTAAATTACCTGAATCGCTTTATGGTGAAAAATTGGCAGTCGGATACGGGGCTATTACAAGAGACCGCGAAAGAGAAAAAATCAATTTTTTCCAAGCAAATGGAATTGGTCCTGCAGCCGGATTTTCATCTAATGTATTAAACCTGGGGAAATTTGCTTCCTGGCAGTTTCGGTTGCTGGATACTACAATTACTGAGATTATAAAACCATCTACTTTGAAATATATGCAAAGAGTTCATTGGACAGATCCTGATTGGAAGACTACCTGGGGATTGGGTTTTAAAGTATATAAAGGAATTGATGGAGTAACATGGGTAGGGCACAATGGAAGTTGTCCCGGATACAAATCTTCACTATTGTTAAATACCAAAGACAAACGAGCCTTTTCAGTAATGATCAATGCAAACGGAACAAATCCAGCCAAATATATCTATGGTATGAACTCCATTCTCAGTAAGGTAAAGGTTCCAGAAAAAAATGACACTTCTCAAAATAATGAATTCCTGGAATACACCGGATATTTTACCGATCAACCCTGGGAAGCTGAAATTTATGTGGGTACATGGCAGGATAAACTGGTGACTTTTAGTTTACCAAGCAGTTCACCCTGGGAATCACTGACATTCTTTAAACACATTAAAGGGGACACATTCCAACGGATTAGAGATGACAAGGAACTTGGTGAATCCCTGGTTTTTGTAAGAGATGAAGCAGGTAAGATCATTCAATTCAAAAGACATGGGAATTATGCTAAAAAAGTTGATCGATAGAAAAAAACACTGGGAGAATATTTATCAAACCCGGCAAATCAATGAATTTAGCTGGATTCAGAAGATTCCAACAACCTCTTTAACTTTTTTAGAGGAATTTAATATATCCAAATCAGCTAAGATTATTGATATTGGTGGAGGGGATAGTTATTTCGTTGATCATCTCCTTGATCTGGGATTTGAAGATATAACAGTTTTGGATATCTCAGAAACAGCTATTAATAAAGCAAAGAAAAGATTAGGGTTAAAAGCAGAGCTGGTACATTGGATAGTAGCTGATGCATCCTCTTTCAAAACTGACAAAAAATATGATTTTTGGCGGGACAGGGCAGCGTTTCATTTTCTTACAGACATCGATGATATAAAAAACTACATCAACACAATTCGCGCACATTTGAATACAAAAGGTTATCTGTTAATAGGTACATTTTCAGAAGAGGGACCAAGAAAATGTTGTGGATTAGAAATTAAACAATATTCTGAGAATACTATGACCAAGCTCTTTCACAGATCCTTTCTAAAAATAAGATGTATTTCAGCAGATCATATTACCCCCTCTGATACAATACAAAATTATATTTTTTGCAGTTTCAGGAAATCCATTACTTAATCTTCCAGATTGATCAAATTATATAGATTAATAATTTATCCTGAAAGAAATTAGCTTAATTGGACACTAGAGAAGCAAGAGATTTTTTACCTGAAAGAGAGGTGGCTTTTTGTTTTCCTTTCAAAGCCAGCGCACGATTGTTATTTCTTTCAAGAGTTTTTTCATATTGAGTAAGGGCATCAAGAGGCCTATCATGCTCCATTAACCAATCTGCATATAATTCTCGAGTGGGTTTCTGAATAAAAGGAGGTCCAAAACTATAACTCAGACTTTCCTCTAGTTGAACAGATTCTAATAGCCATCTTTCAGTTTCGACCAGGTCATTATCTAACCATGAACGAAGTGCATGTAACTGCATTTCCATTACCATTGATTCACTTATATTAGTTTGACTGGCATTTTCCGAGGATAAACTGGCACATACTGTAATGCCATCACTTGCAACTACCAAAGCTTCCTTTTCATAGTCTTTTCTTATATCAGCTATTATTATTTCCAAATTCTCTTTTTCATCTCCCATGAAAGCTTTCATGCCTTCAAGAAAACGGTATTGTGAGCGCACGGCAACATTAAGATCTGACACATCAATAGCGATATCTGCGATTGAACTTTCCCAATCATTTGTTTCGACCAGGAAAGTTCCTTTAAGGAATACCATATGTGTTTTTCCTCTTTTTGAGGGCTTTTCATTAGCATATTTTTCCATATCCAATACCATGTTTCTGGCTTCTTCAATTCGCCCCTGCTGCAGATAGCCATATTCAAGCCAATGATAGGCATGATAACCACGAGCATCATTATCGAGTTTTTTCTTTTCCATTCTGTTCAGGCTTGCCTGGTAGGAATGTTCATTGGAAGAGACCACTTCATCCCACATACCCAAAGCCAGGTAAATATGTGATGGCATATGCAAAGCATGGCTTGCATCGGGTGCTACTTTTGCATACGAATTGGCAGCGGCCAATGCCAATTGAGCGTGATCAGGATCGTCATAAGAATGAATCAAATAATGAAGAGCCCCCGGATGACTTGGATTGTCTTCAAGTATGCTTTTAGCAATTACAGCTCCCTGACCATATATGATATCGTCTCTTCCTTCGGGAACTGATCCCAACAATGCCAGAGAATAAAAGGAAGCAATCTCATGATTATCAGGATATTTCTGATATAAGGTCTGCATATAATCCGCATAGGCTTTATCCCTGGAAACCTTATCTAACTTAGGTTGATACAGGATCTCTGCAGCCTTTATAAAATCCTGTTCCAAAATTGAAAGGGAACTAATGTCACTATATATATTCAGTCGTTTAAGTGCAGAGGCACCTTTTTCGTATTCCTGCTCACGCCATAGGCTATGATTATAGGTCATGGCTTCACCCCAATATGCCATCGACATTGAAGGATCGGATTCCTGTGCGCTGAGAAATTCTTCCCTGGCATCCACATATTCAAAACTATGTAGAAGCAATAATCCCTTTTCAAAATATGGTAATGCTTGTTTATTTCCAGTAACCTCCAAATTTACAATTCCCAGATAATTTGTATTGCCTTGTTTGGTGTTGCAGGAAAATACTAGAAAGATTATTAATGCACTGGAGATGAATTTAAAATTTTTGGAAAGTGGTGTGTAAGGAGTCATAAGACAATATTTAGGATATAATATTTCAAGGCAACCTATAAAAATAGTAAAAATTAAAGGATTTTCATTATTTTTATTAGTTAAACCATCAACCAAATATGAATCTTCGAGTCAACGGCCTGCTTTTCCTATTGTGCTTTGTGTTGGAATTTTCGCATGGACAGCACAATCAGAATATAGATAGTCTTTTGCAGGTTTACCAATCTCAAGAGGATACGGAAGAAAAAATCAATACCGTTTCTTACCTATTCAATGCAGTGCTATACAGCGATCCGGAACAAGCTAAAAAGTATGCTTTGGAAGAACTTTCGCTTTCTTCAAAATTTAATAAAATTCGAGGAATCGGTATGGCCCATTATCATCTGGGAACTTATTACAATACTTTAGGCCTTATGGATTCCGCACAGAATCACTTTCAGGAAGCCCTGGCTTCCTTTTCCCTTTTGAATTTACACCCTGATATGGCTCTCGCATATTCTGCCCTGGCTATGGGAGAGTATGATAAAGCTAACTATGATAAGGCCCTCATTCTAATTGATTCTGTTATTTTCATTTTTCAAAGTCTGAATGACTCCTACAGAACTGCTGTAATGCAGGGTTTTAAAGGTGGTGTATACCGGGACAAAGGAAATTATATACTCGCTCTTGATGTCTCACTTAAAGCTTTGCGCATATTAGACACACTAAATAAGCCCATTAGAAAAGCTGATCTATTAATTCAAACAGGAAATATAGAATTTCTACTGGGAAATTATGAATCCTCTCTTCAATATACCCATCAGGCATATGACATTTTTAAACAATTTGAAGATGAAGTAACGTTGGCAGATGCTGCAAATGATATAGGGAAAACATACTTACAATTAAAAGATTATAAATTGGCAACACAATACCTGGAACAAGCCTTAGAGCTTTCCCGTGAATTTGATGTCATAAATGCTGAGGGTACTGCGCTTGTCAACCTGGGGAAGGTTTATATAGCTCAGAAGGCATATTCTAAAGCCATTCGAACCTTAAATGATGGTCTAGAATTGCACGAAAAGGGAGAATTTAGGCTGGAAACCGCAGAAGCAATGAATGAATTAGGAGTGGCTTATACGAAATACGATCAACCTAATTATGCTCTTCAATATTTTGATAATGCTATCTCGATATTTGACACCATCGGAGCATATGATGGATTAAGCAATGCCTTCCGAAATCGATCCCGTGCATATGAAAAATCAGGCGACTTTCAAATGGCTCTAAAAGATTATAAAGATTTCTATTTGCTAAAGGATACGATTTTGAATACTACAAAATCAAAACAAATTGAGGAAATCCGTACTATTTATGAGACAGAAAAGAAAGAAAGTGAAATCATCCAGCAAAAAAATGAAATTGAGCTCTTAAGACAATCGGCAAAAGTAAGTTTGTTACAACGTACCTTCCTGGCAACCGGCTTAATCCTTTCAGTACTTGTAATCAGTATAGGTTATTATGCTTATCAGCAAAAAATGAAGAGAAATCGGCTGGCAAAGGAAAAGCTGGATGCTGAGCTGGATTTTAAGAAAAAAGAGTTAACCTCTCATGCATTACACCTGGCGCAAAAAAATGAAGTACTTGAAGACCTGAAACAAAAGGCTGAAATTCTTCGGGCTAATGAAAATGAACAGAATGGCTATAGACAGCTTATAAGAACCATCAATTATAATCTCCAGGATGATAATAACTGGGAAAATTTTAAAAAGTATTTCGAGCAGGTACATAAAAATTTTAACAGTATAGTAAAAAGCAAATACCCTGAAATAACATCCAACGAACTTAGATTAATGGCTTTATTGAAGATGAATCTATCTTCGAAAGAAATCGCCAACATACTCAATATCTCAAATGAAGGCATCAAAAAAGCCAGATACAGACTTCGCAAAAAAATGAACATCAATTCAGAAGAATCTTTGGAAGATCAAATTTTAAAGCTATAAAAAAGGCCGGCATAATTTGCCGGCCGTTCTGTTGAAACCATCCTTCCCTAATTAAAGACAAGGAAAGGAAGGTTTCATCTTTGATAGGGCTTGGAATGCTATTTTAAACGCTTTATTATAAAACCTGCTTTTACTTCTCCGAAATCTAACTCATATTTCTTACCTGTAGAATAGATTTCAGGAGAATTATTTATATCCTTAAGAATAATTCGTCTCTCGGCGGTACCAAAATCATCATCAGGATCCGTATCGCCAAAGGGAGTTTCACCCCCATCCCTTTCGTCTAAACTTCCTGACAACCTAAGATAATCAGTATTATAGTCCGGATGGTCCAACGTGACCGTAACAAAAATATCGACATGCTTGGTTGCCCCTTTCCCCAATGAAAAATAATTGCTGCGGGAAGGAGTCCATGATGTTCCCGGGGCCACATATGATCCTCTCACATACATTCTACCATAAATTGAACCATACAATTCACCTGCTGAACCGTCACCATCATGACAACCTGTGCACTTGACATAATCCATTTCAATACTGTATACCGGATAAGCTACATCACACTGTCTTACCGAATATTCTGTTGCAAGGACTACACGTGCAACAGCATTATTTTTCAGAAATCTTAGCTTATATGATAGAGGTGCTCCCGGTGAATCTCTCGAATAATCACCCCCTTCTGTGATATAGTTATACACTTGTTCCGGACCAGAAACGGTCTGAGAGGCACTGGCACCTGAGCCTCCAATAACCAAAGCTTTGATTTCAGATTCATTGATAATTTTTTGATAATCAACATCCACGTTTCCATCACTTGAAGCAAAAGAAGCATCGAATGCAGCCTGAATATCAGTCTTAGTATAATTAGTCTCAATTGTATAAAGGATCATCCTTCCATAGGTAACAGTAGATACATATACAGGACTGGAAGAACCTAAAGAATTAATGTCAGGAAGAGAGGTAAATAGATCACCTGGATTTTTAGGTAAATCCATATCAATGGTATAATATACCTGAAGAAATTTCAATACAAATTTGTGCGATTTTTTAGATTCAGAAAAATTAAAAGACGAAGATACTTTTGAAACTGCCGATCTATAATTCGCACCAATAGCTACACTTAATTGTTCCTCAGTATACACATCAAATATCTCCCAATTTAATTGAGCAGGAGTCGCTCCAATCACTTCCTGATCAAGAATAGTTTTTATTCCTTCCCTGACACTGGAAAGTGTTGGGCTTTCAATTTGAGCTACCGGACTCCCACTAATATTTTGAAGCGATGCTGATAGAGTAAGGGGTGCCCGATCGGCAATAATAGGAATATACTCGCCGGTTGGTATGGTTTCCCCTTTTAATATAGCTCCTGGAAAGATCACATCAGAGGTGGGATCCAAGGCTAACATTTCATCAAAACCTGGTGCAGCTTTATAATGAGTTGTATAGCATTCGAGGGATTCGTCTTCTGTATCTCTCTCTGGTTCTTCCTGACTTACTACTTCTGTTTCAGCTAATTCTTCCGGTTGGTCAAACTCTGCCAATCGATCAATTTCATTATTAAATTCTACAATCTTTTCCGGCGATGGTAAAATTGGCCCCAGGTCAGAATCCATATCCTGACATGAAAACAGAATGGCTATCATCCATAATATGGACAATGTTCTTGTGTTAAATTTTGACTTTAAATGTTTCATGATAATAAAGTTTGGTTTCAACTTATTTTAAAATAATTTTATTTTGGTGATCCCAAACAACGGTCTATCAATAAGAAAATCATAATATCAGTGGTGGACAAAGGGTGGACAGGTGAAAAATAATTGGATCTTATGGAATAATATATTCTTATAAATTAACTAAACTTTAATATGGAGTTAAATTCTATTAATTGAAGTTTTTAGTTTTAGTATTGGTGTATAGGTTGGAATATGAATATATTTATCTTTGAAAATTGCTTAAATTGAAAGGATAACGCAATTGATAATCCGATATTCTGATTTGAACTATTAACACCGAATGAAATCGAATTCAACAAATAATAAATTGCCTGAAATCAAAGAATGGTTTGATTCGATATCCGGCAGGGCAGTAATAGCCTTTTCAGGAGGTGTTGATTCATGTCTTGTGGCTTTTTTATCAAGGAAATTTTTTGGCAAAAAAAATACCCTGGCTGTTATTGCTGATTCTCCAAGTTTGAAAAGAAAGGACCTCGAAATTGCTAAATCTTTTTGCGAAGATTTTGATATAAACCTTGAAGTTATTCATACACGGGAACTGGATAATCCCAATTATGCTACCAATCCGGTAGATCGATGTTATTTCTGTAAATTCACATTATACGATGAATTGAAAGTCATAGCTGAGAAATTTCCAGGAACGAATATATTAAATGGTCAAAACTTTGATGACCTGGGTGATTACAGACCAGGAATCAAAGCAGCTACTGAATTCAAAGTATTAAAACCTTTAGCTGATTGTAGTTTTTCTAAAAATGATATACGGGATATGGCTTTGCATTTCAATTTGCCCACTTGGGACAAACCTGCAAGCCCCTGCCTGAGCAGCCGCATACCTTACGGTCAGGAAGTAACCCTTGAAAAGCTCAAACAAATTGAAGAAGCTGAAGATATGTTGAACGCTCTTGGTTTTGAAGAAGTAAGGGTAAGGCATTATGGGGACAAAGCAATAATAGAAGTTCCGGCAAACCAACTGGAAAAATTAAAAAAATTAGAAGAAACCATTCGTAAAAATATAAAAGACCTGGGATTTGATTTCTGTGAAGTTGACAAGGAAGGATTGGTATCAGGTAAATTAAACAGGGTAATAGCGTGAGTAAAAATTTCAGAATAGACTACCAGCGTGAAGAACGCATTGGATTTCAGGAGGTCGTTTTTGGTGCTTCAAAATCAATAGATCAACTGGATGCAATCATCAGGGATTACCAGGACAACCATAAAAATACTCTGGTTACACGCGTTCAAAAAGGGAAAGCTAAAGTGCTGTGCAAATCATTTAACCCTAATTTTTATGATCCTATATCCCAAGTTCTTCTGGTCGGGGAATTCCCTAAAAACACAATTGCAAACGAGGTAGCCATTTTATCGGGCGGCACTTCAGATCAATTTCTGGTTAATGAGATTTACTATACGCTTATGTTTGTTGGCAGGAAGGCAAGCAGGTTTCAGGATATTGGCGTTTCGGGAGTACATCGTCTCCTCGACAATGTGGAAGAGTTAAAAAAATTCAAAGTATTAATTGTAGTTGCTGGTTTTGAAGGAGCCTTGCCAACCGTTGTAGGTGGTTTATTACCACAACCAATTATCGCCGTTCCAGCCAGTATCGGTTATGGAATAGGAAAAGGAGGGAAAGTTGCCCTGCATTCCATGCTATCAAGTTGTGCAAATGGGATTACAGTTGTAAATATCGATAATGGTTATGGAGCTGCTATGGCGGCATACCGAATTATTAATAATAAATCATAATACTTAATGAGTGTATTGAAGATAGAAGCCTTTTCCGGGCTCAGTGGTGATATGTTTCTTGGTGCTTTGGCCGATTTGGCAGAAGCACATGATGAACTTAAAAACCTTCCAAAATTGCTCCATCTGGAGAATGTAGAGGTAAAAATCACAGCTGTTGAAAAAGCAGGAATAGCTTGCCAACATATCAAAATCCTTGACCATAATAGTTATGAGAGTTCGAAACATGATCATAGCCATGGTCATCACAGACATTTAAAGGATATAGAAAAGATTATTGATTCTGGTGAGCTAAATGAAAATACGAAAAGCATTGCAAAAGAAATTTTCCAATTATTAGGAGCTGCTGAGTCCAAGGTTCATGGAACGGATATCAATAAGATTCATTTCCATGAAGTTGGAGCAATTGATTCTATACTGGATATTGTAGGTACTGCTTTCCTAATTGATCGATTAGAAATTGAAAAAACTATTTCATCACCCATCTGTACAGGTCATGGATTTGTAATGACTGAACATGGAAGACTACCGGTTCCCTGCCCGGCAACAAAAGAATTATTATTGAATTTTCCTACTTATGCTGGTGATGTAAAAGGCGAGATGACGACTCCCACTGGTGCCGCTATTCTCAAATACCTGAATCCTTCTTTTAATATTCCTGCTCTCATTGAGAAAAAAACGGGTCATGGCCCGGGTGAAAAAAATTTCGAACACCCCAATGTATTGAGACTCACTTTATGTGATACAACTTCAGGGGAAGGAGAGGATATATTAATGGTGGAAACCAATATCGATGACATGTCAGCTGAATTGCTCGGTAATGATTTCCAGGAAAACCTTTTGAAAGCGGGTGCCCTGGATTTTTATTTCACACAAATAATCATGAAAAAAGGACGACCTGGCATTATGGTTTCAGTATTTGTAAATAAAGATAAAGTACAGAACATTTCTGATTATTTGATGGAAAATACAACCACCATTGGTATTAGAACCTATCCGGCCTACAGGCATACTTTAAAGAGAACTTCCAAAACAATATCTACATCCATGGGAAATGTAGATATAAAAGAAGTGATATTACCATCCGGGAAGAAGAGAGCAACACTTGAATATGAATCTTGTAAGAAATTAGCACAAAAACATAAGCTGTCAATCTCAGAAATTTTCTCAATTCTGAGCAAAGAAATTTAATTCATCATAATATTATAAATTCTTAGAAGAAAAGGATATAACTACTATATTGAATGATAAAATTAATCGGAATACCACATGATCAGAATTCTACTTTTCTACGAGGTTCCGCCCTAGCTCCCCCCCGTATCAGATTGATGGAAACAGAGGGTTCTGCAAATTCATTTTGTGAAAATGGAAAAGAAATTCTTAACGGTAATGCCTATGTCGACTTAGGTGACATGTCCTTTTTAGAAAATGATTCAGAGATTGTACATACGGCCATCAAACAAAAAATTCAGGAAGAGTTAGATCCTTCAAATAAAATTATATGCCTGGGAGGTGATCATTATATATCATATCCGATTATCGAGGCCTTTGCAAGCAAATACAAGGACTTACATGTACTCCATTTTGATGCACATGCCGACCTATACGACAACTTTGACAACAATCCCTATTCTCATGCTTCACCGTTCGCCAGGATTATGGAAAAAGGTATAGTTAAATCCTTAACCCAGGTAGGTATCAGGACCCTGAATACACATCAGAAAGAGCAGGTCGATTCCTTTAATGTTAATGTCATAGAAATGAAAAACTTTAACTATGATTTTATTAAAACCTTACCATCTCCCCTCTATATTTCTTTGGATCTGGATGTTCTTGATCCTGCTTTTGCTCCCGGTATATCTCATCATGAGCCAGGTGGCCTTAGTACAAGAGAGTTAATTAAGTGTATACAAGCCATTCCAGTCCAAATAGTTGGGGCAGATATTGTAGAATACAACCCTATGAGGGATATTAACAATATGACAGCTATGGTAGCCTATAAACTTTTTAAAGAATTGGTTTCAAAAATGATCGATTAAGGGCAAAATAAAACTATTCTATTTTGTGTATATTGGCACAATATGAATCAGAACCCATAATTTAGTTCTCCATGAATAACAGATTCGGATCTTCTATTGGATTCCTTTTATTTATTCTGATCATCTTGACCAGTTGCATTACTTCCAAATTGCGTATTGAAAATCAAAGTATTCGAAAATACCTTGATAGTTCTGTTGCATTCAAGAAAAGCTTTACCGGATTCAGTCTTTATGATCCATCTAAAGGAGTCTATGTTTTCAAGCATAATGATCATAAATTTTTTACGCCAGCCTCGAATACCAAGCTATTAACATTCTATGCAGGCAAGAAGGTTCTTGGTGATTCAATTCCTGGAATTAAATATATAAATCATGAAGACACCATTGTCTTTTCTGGTATGGGTGATCCTACCTTTCTGCATCCTCTGTTTAAAAATCAGCCTGTTTATCATTTTCTGAGTGATACTGGCAAAATTTTGATCTATAAGGAAACTCCTTTTTTTAATGAACGATTTGGCCCAGGATGGTCATGGGATGATTACCCTTATTACTTTTCACCGGAAAATACTTCTTTTCCTATTTATGGCAATGTTGTTTGGATCAGAAAGTATGGTTTAGAAGATAAAATTGTTATAAACCCGGAAATCTTCAAGCGCTCAATCATCATGGTTAAAGATTCTATTTACGGGTATAGTCGAAATGAAAAAGAAAACTTATTTACACTCAGAAATAATCCTTTTCGTGATACAATTGAAACAGAGATTCCATTCCTTAATTCTAACAATCTGCTTCGCCGTTTGCTATATGATACCTTAGGTATAAGAATAACAGATCATCCCCTGGTTCAGAAAACACAAGATATGTCAATACTAAAAAGCCAACCAACTGATAGCCTGATGAAATATATGCTGGTAGAATCTGACAATTTCTTTGCTGAACAGATTCTGTTAATGTCTTCCGGGATTTTATATGATACTCTTGAAACAGAGAGGTTCATAAATTATGCAATAGAAAACTATTTTCCGGAACTTGAAGATAAGATCAATTGGGTGGATGGTTCTGGTTTGTCACGCTACAATCAAGTTACTCCTGAATCAATGGTATTGTTATTGAATCGAATCTATTCGGACTATGATCAGGATTTAATTCGCACACTATTTCCGAATGGAGGAGAATCAGGCACATTGAAAGATAGCTTCAAAAACAAGAAACCATACATTATTGCCAAAACCGGCTCTATGTCAAACGTATATAATTTAAGTGGTTACATGATCACGAAAAATGGGAAATGGTTAATATTTAGTTTCATGAATAATAATTTCGATATTCCTACTTCAGAAATAAGATTTGAAATTGAAAAAATCCTTTTTAGTATTCATAATCAATTTTAAAATATGATAGTAGAAGCCTGTGTTGAATCTTTCCAGGAAGCAGTAAAAGCAGAATCCAATGGTGCTGACCGAATAGAACTCTGTGCAGAATTAGAAATAGGAGGTACTACTCCTTCCTATGCACTTATAGAATCTACTTATAAAGTCCTTAAGATTCCAATAATGGTGATGATTCGTCCAAGAGGTGGCAATTTTAATTATTCAACATCCGAAATTAAAATGATGAAACAGAGTATTGATATCTGTAAATCAATAGGAGTATATGGAATCGTTTTCGGAATTTTAACAAATAAAAACCTGGTGGACGCAGCGAGAACTGAAGACTTGGTTAAACATGCTCAGCCTTTACCTATCACTTTTCATAAGGCCATCGATGATACGCCCAAAATTCCGGAAGCTGTTGACATACTTAAAAATATCGATGGGATTACAAGAATCCTTACGTCGGGTGGATGTGAAACAGCGATGGAAGGTGCCAAGGTGATCAATCAAATGGTTGACCAGACAAAAGAAAAGCTGATAATTGTGGCGGCCGGAAGAATTACAAATGAAAACCTGGAAAGTATTAAAAGTAAATTGAGTACTTCAGAATTTCATGGACGTAAAATTGTAGGTAAGCTCTAATTAAAAGTCTAAAATTTGGATTCTCTATAAAATATTTGTAGATTAAACCGACCGGTCTATTTATAATGAAAAAATACAATAAAACAGAAATCATTAAAACAGGAATTGAAGTATTCCGCCAAAATGGTTATGAAGGTACAGGAATAAGCGATATTCTAGAAGCCTGCGATATTCCAAAAGGTTCTTTCTACAATTATTTCAAAACTAAATCAGACTATGTTGAACAAGTTATTGATCACTATGGTGATCAACAGTTGGAATTCATGACCAGATATCTGAAGGATCCGGATTTAAGTCCTCTTAACAGGCTTAAAAAGCTATATCAAAAATGGATTAATATCAACCAACAGGAAAAAATTAAGAGTGGATGCCTTGTAAATAATATTTCTAATGAAATGGGAGGGCTCAACAATAATTTAGCTGATGCTGCAGATAGAAATTATAATAAATGGTTGAATCTTATTGCCAGGATTATTGCTAAAGGCCAATCCATTGAAGAAATAAGGAATGATATTGGAGCACTTGAGTTAGCTGATTATCTTCATGGTAGCTTTTTTGGTATGTTATCAAGAATGAAATCCACAAGGTCAACTGCTAGTCTTGACAATTGGTATAAAGTAGCTTTCTCCGTAATATCTGAATAAGCTGATTAAAGAAATTATATATTAATTTAACATACACCCAGACAAGTTTGTTCTTGCTTATCATTTTTATTAGACAAGAAATTTTTATATTGAATTTCATATTTAACAGTTGAAAACCAAATACATCGTATCCTTCTGTCATTCACCATTTTTAGAATTTGATTTAGAAACTGACAGAGGTATTTCAATGCGGCAATAATAGTATTTGTGTAAAATGAACAAATTAATTATGCTATTAACCGGATCCCTTAAACAGTCCTTCCTTTATCTATTTTTTATTTTAAGCTTGCTGTCTGGATGCGAATCAGATAGCATTTATAAGATTCCTGAAACCAGTTCCCAATCCAAACCGTGGACACGTTGGTGGTGGATGGGTAGTTCAGTTACTAAATCAGGAATATCCCAACACTTGGAGGCCTTTAAAGATAAGGGGCTTGGAGGCGTTGAAATAGTTCCTATTTATGGCGAGAAAGGTGATGAAGAAAATTTTATTCCCTATTTAAGTGACCAATGGATTGACATGCTTCTGTACACTCTCCGGGAAGCTGAGCGATTGGATTTGGGAGTAGATATGACTCTTGGAACCGGCTGGCCATATGGTGGTCCCTGGATAACGGAAGAATATACCGCAAGACGTTATGAAAGGGATACTGATGATGGAGAGATAACAGGACAAAAAGTGAAAAGAGCTGCCCCTGGTGCTACAGGTCTGGTAGTAGATCATTTTAATCCTGAAGCAATGCTGTTTTTCTTAGAAAAATTTGACTCACTCATGGTTGTTATTAGAAAAGAGGGCCTACCTCTCAGGTCTATTTTCAACGACTCCTATGAAGTTTATGGGTCTGATTGGACACATGATTTCAAGGATGTTTTTCTAAAAGATAGAGGTTATCCATTTAATGAAGGAATTTTCAATCCTTCTATTTTACATGATTCTATTGATGCATTCCAATTCTGGCAAGATTATCATAAAACCATAAATGACCTGGTTCTCGAAACGGTGGGAAACACTATTTATCAATGGAGTAGTAAACATGAACTCCAATACAGATATCAGGCACATGGATCCCCATCCAACCTTTTAGATCTTTATGCCACAGCTACAATTCCTGAAACTGAAAGTTTTGGGAGTAGTAAGTTTAATATTCCTTTAGTGGAATTCGATCCTGATTTTAATGAAGATAATTTCAGCAGACCTCATCCCTTAATTTTCAAATTCGCCTCCTCTCCTGCTCATATCATGGGTAAAAAAATGGTCAGTTCCGAAACTGCTACCTGGCTGGGTGATCATTTTAAAGTAAGCTTATCCCAGGTAAAACCACAGATTGATGAACTTTTTACAAATGGAATTAATCATATATTTTATCATGGTATTCCATATTCACCTTTTGAAAAGGAATTTCCCGGGAGACGATTTTATGCTTCCACCAATTTTGGACCTTCTTCAGCTTTATGGAATTATTTTGATAATCTCAACCTTTACATTGGTAAATGTCAGTCTATCCTACAGAATACAACACCTGATAATGATCTATTATTGTATTTTCCAGTATATGACCTCTGGGATAAAAAGGGCGAAAACGGAAATTCAATTATGCAAGGTGTCCACAATCCTGAAGACTGGCTATATAATACTCCATTTGGTGAAACCGCTCAGAAGTTATTAGATGAAGGATATGCTTTCGATTATATTTCTGACCAACAGATTGATCTGCTAATAAAGAATACTCTTGAAAATTCACACACTTATAAGGCATTGATTGTTCCCAATTGTTTATACCTGCCCAATGAGACCTTGGAAAACCTGACACAGTTGAAGGAAAAAGGAATAAGCGTCTATTTCATAAATGATTTTCCTTTTGATGTCCCCGGATACCACAATCATGCTCAAAGAAAACTTCAACATTTAGAAATTATTAAAGAGGGGCGCTTTAGTACCCCCCTGCCAAATGATGAAAAATCCATCTCAAAAGCATTACTGGAATCTAAAATTTATCCTGAGGTCATTAAAACGGAAGGTTTGTCATTTATTAGAAAATCCCATGAAAATGGATATATGTATTTTATTTCAAATCTTAGCGATCATCCTATTAATGGCTATTATCCAATCACTAAAAAATTCAGTTCGGTTGAAATATTTGATCCTTTAACAGGCAAACGAGGACTTGCACAAACCATTGACAAAGAAGGTGGTGAACAAATTAGATTACAAATAAGTCCCGGACAATCCATATTTCTAATTACTTATAATTCGAATGTAAATCAGAAATCCTGGGAATATATTGCTGATTATCAAAATCAGCTAATCCTCAATAAAGGATGGACAATTAGTATTAAGGATCGCATTACTGATTATCCAATAGATTCATTATACAGTTGGACCGAATTGCCTTTCAGTTGGGCGCCATTTTATAGTGGAACTGCGAAGTATTCTATCGAGCTTGAATTAGAAGCCAAAATTTTAGATTCTGATGCGGTGATTTTAGACCTTGGTGATCTTAAATATATGGCTGCGATCTGGTTAAACGATACAAAAATTGATGAAATCTTTTGTGTACCATTTCAAACACGGATACCTAGAGAGTTATTTAAGGAAAAGAATAAGCTGGAAATAGAGGTAACCAATCTTGATGCTAATCAGGTAATTCAATTAGATAGAGAGAAAATACAATGGAAGAAATTTTATGATATCAATATCGTAAATATCAATTACAAACCTTTTGATGCGTCAGAATGGGATGCTATTTCCTCTGGTTTACCAGGACCAGTCAAGCTAATCCCTATTTCCATGGATTAATTATAGTTCTTTGATTAAGATATTTCTCCAAAGGACTTTTATCCCTCCTCCGGAATGAATCTGAAGTGCAATGGATCCTTCAGCTTCACCAATCTTTTCATCATCAATTTCAACCATCATCTGTCCATTAATCCAGGTGGTAACTTTACCGCCTACTGCTTTGATTTTCATTGTATTCCATTCACCCATTTTAAGGACCTTGTCTTTTTCCGGATCAGGTTTGATTAACCATTCACGTCCATATGATTCGTAAATACCACCTGAATTGTGGCCTGGAGGAGCTACCTCTGCCTGCCATCCAGATATCCTGGTTCCTTCAATTGAAGACCTGAAAAAAACACCTGAATTGCCATTGGCTTCCTGTTTAAAGTCTAGAGTTAATTCAAAATCTTTGAAAGACTTTTCGGTTCCCAAATAACCGTATTCAGCATCTGGTCCGCTCTCACAAATCAGCAAACCATCTTCAACATACCATTTCTCAGTACCATATATTTCCCAACCTGTCAGATCTTTACCATTAAACAAAGAAACTTCCTGAGCTTTCAGGCTAAAAGAAAATAATAAAAGGAGTATGACAGTAATTTTAAACAGGGCTTTCATAAATAAAAAATATTTAACTTCTTAAAATAATTAACTACTCAAAGATCTAGAACATATATCCAGACTTCAGACAAATATAGTAAAAAGGATTCTCAGAATGTAGCTTCAAACTGCTTTATCATATTGACACCTTGCTCATCATATAAAACATCTCCCGGGCGATTTGACGAGAACGTTCGGAATA
>Ga0316187_10001458_pt1 | contig 20438 bp, 15 predicted proteins | sample CroRivburrow1_MG_FD_204927 | JGI IMG/M metagenome (GOLD analysis project Ga0316187, IMG submission 204927) | Coastal sediment microbial communities from Maine, United States - Cross River worm burrow 1 | ecosystem: Environmental > Aquatic > Marine > Coastal > Sediment | place: USA: Maine...
GCACCTCCGGGAACAGGATGATATGCGGGGCATCTTCGGGCTTCTCGCCCGCAAGTCCTCCCGCCGCGGCAATCCAGCCCGCGTGGCGGCCCATGACCTCGAGAATGAACACCTTGGTCGACGTCTTGGCCATCGACAGCACGTCGAGCGCCGCTTCCCGGGTCGACACGGCCACGTACTTGGCCACCGATCCGAAACCGGGACAGTTGTCGGTAACCGGCAGATCGTTGTCCACGGTCTTCGGAATGCCCAGGCACTGCACCGGGAAGCCCATTTTCTTCGAAATCTGGGACACCTTGTGGGCGGTGTCCATGGAATCGTTGCCGCCGTTATAAAAGAAGTAGCCGATGTCGTGTGCCCGGAAAACCTCGATCAGGCGCTCGTATTGCGCGCGGTTTTCCTCGATGCCCTTGAGCTTGTAGCGCGCGGAGCCGAACGCGCCGCCCGGCGTGTGGCGCAGCGCCGCGATATTGGTCGCGCGCTCCTTGCTCGTATCGATCATGTCCTCGGTGAGCGCCCCGATAATGCCGTTACGGCCTGCATACACATTGGCGATCTGTGCGGGATGTTTCCGTGCGGTCTCTATGACCCCGCAGGCCGTGGCGTTGATCACGGCGGTGACGCCGCCGGACTGGGCGTAAAACGCATTTTTTCCGGGCATTCTCGGGCTACCTCTGGCTTGTCGTCGGAACGCGGATCAGGATAGCGGAAACCGCGGCCGGGATCACGGCTGCTTCTATAGTCGAATTGACCTCGCAGGCCTTTGCCGGTAGCGTCGCTCAGCAAACCGGGCCTCGGCCCGGGTACCTCTTTTCAATCGTTTCGGGAAAGAAAAATGCGAATTGTTTTGCTGGGCGCGCCGGGATCGGGGAAGGGCACGCAAGCCAAGAAGCTGGAAGCCGACAGGAATATCCCGCAGATATCGACAGGCGACATGTTGCGCGAAGCCGTGGCCGCCGGGACGCGCTTCGGCGCGCGGGCAAAGGAAATCATGGAGGCCGGCAAGCTCGTTTCTGACGACATTATGCTGGGCATCATCAGCGAGCGCCTTACCAAGCCGGATGCGGCCGATGGCTTCATACTCGACGGATTCCCCCGCACCAGGCAGCAGGCCTCGGACCTCGAAGAACTCCTCGACGAACTCGAGGTCCCTCTGGATGCGGCGGTCCTCATGGACGTCGACTTCGACATCCTCATGAAACGCCTGACAGGCCGCAGAACCTGTTCGCTGACGGGGAAGCTCCTCAACATCTACTTCTCGCCGCAGGAAGAGATCGACGAATGCCTCGGTGCGGGCGGCGAGCTCGTGCAGCGGGAAGATGACAACGAGGAAACGATCCGCAGCCGCCTGGACGTTTACCGGGAGCAAACCGAGCCGGTCGTCGACTACTATCGTGAGCGTGGCAAGCTGAAGACGATCGACGCGGAAGGCAGCGTCGACGAGGTCTACCAGCGGCTGCTGAAGGCCTTATAGCAGCCGCAGCAGCTGTTCGCCGATCAGGTCCCGGCGCCAGCCCTGGAAGACCCGCGAATCCGTCCCGCCCGTCTGGACCGCGGCCGCCAGTTCCTTGCGCGGCGCAATCAGCTCGGGGCTGATCCCGAGTTCGCCGGCGCACTTCGCAACGGCGGCCTGCAGGGATTTCAGTAACTTCTTCTGCCGTTCGTCGGGCGCCGGAGGGGGACGGTAATCGTGACTGTCGTCCGCCGATTGCGCGACGATGTCCAGCAACTCGTCACCGGCGCGGTCGGCGAGTTTCCCGGGCAGGCCGTCGACACCTTGCAATGCCGCCTTCGTTTCGGGTAGATCCGCGGCGATCTGGAGCAGCGCGCTGTCCCTGAGTATCCACTGGCGCGGCCGGTTTCGGCGCGCAGCCTCGGCCTCCCGCCACACGGCAAGCCGCTCTGCCGCCGAGCGTCGCCGGCCCCGTATATTGCGCGCGCCCTTGAGCCTCTGCACGGCCTGGGAGGCGTCGACCTCGTACAGCGACTCGTCGAGGAGCAATTGCGAGTCCTGCTCGGCCCATTCCTTCCTGCCGGCTTTCTCGAGTCGTTCGCCCAGCAATTCGTAGGCTGGCAGCAGGTACTCGACGTCCTCGACCGCGTAATGAAGCAGTTCCTCGGGAAGCGGGCGCTGCGACCAGTCCGCGCGCGTGTGTGTTTTCGGGATATCGACGCCGAACAGCTCCTTGACGAGGCCGGCGTAACCGATTTGCGGCTGCATGCCCAGAAAGGCCGCTGCAATTTGTGTATCGAACAGCCTCGACGGCATCGCGCCGGCCGTCTGGAATATCACCTCGATGTCCTGCCGCGCAGAGTGGACGACCCACGTCTTCGCGAACGTTTCTTCCCAGAACGACTGCATCGGGTTTCCGGCAATCGGGTCGACGCAATAGACACCCTCGGGTGTCGAAACCTGCAGCAGGCACAGATGCGCGAAGAAGGTTTTCTCGCGGATGAATTCCGTATCGATCCCGAGGAAGGGATGGGCGTGGAGTTCGGGCGTAATCGTATCGGGTTCGTCGACGAACGTGAACGCGGTCATTGAATGTCGCAGGGGTGAGCTTCGGATCGAAAGGTTAACATGCGATCATTCGCCTATCGACGACAATTGTATTTCCGCTGTGCAGGCATTCATCAAAACGCTTTTTGGAATTGTCACGTTACGCAAGGGGCCGGACGCGATCCCGTACTCGTGGCTGCTACTGAATGCCGCCACCGTAATGTGGTTCCTGCCGCTGCTCGTTGCAGCGGTGGTCGTGCCCGGTTTCGGCGGAGCCGCGGTTACCGCGTCGGTAGCGAGCTGGGGGCTCAGCCTCGCATGTTACGCCGCGGTCATCGTGCTGGCGGGATACAGCCACCGATTGTTGCAGGCGCTGACCGCTATAATCGGTTGCGGCGCACTCATCTTTGTCGCCCAGGTAGTAGGCCTCGTCGTGATGTCGGTTTTACTCGGCGCGGCCGTGGCGGAACTGGTCATTTACCTGCTGCTGTTCTGGTCCGTCTATGTAAAAGGACACATCATCGCGCGCACGATTGCGCGCGACTGGTACGTGGGCCTGATCATTGCAATTGCCGTGTTCCTTTTACAGTATGCTTTCTCCAAGGCGGTCGTGGCCGCAACCTGAGTTCTTTCATGCACATACACATACTCGGCATCTGTGGCACCTTCATGGGCGGCATCGCGGCGCTGGCGAAAGCCGCCGGTCACGAGGTGACGGGCTGCGACGCCGGTGTTTACCCGCCGATGAGCGCGCAGCTCAAGAAACTCGGTATCGATATCCACGAAGGATTCGACGCCCGCCAGCTCGAGTCGCCGCCCGACTGCGTCGTTGTCGGCAACGTGGTCAGCCGCGGATTCGACGTCGTCGAATCCATGCTCGACCGCGATATCGCGTACCAGTCGGGCCCGCAATGGCTTGCAGAGCACGTGTTACGGGGGCAACACGTCTTCGCCGTGGCCGGTACGCACGGCAAGACGACGACTGCGAGCCTGCTGGCCTGGATACTCGAGGATGCCGGCCTGCAGCCGGGGTTCCTGATCGGCGGCGTGCCCGCGAACTTCGGCGTGTCGGCGCGCTACGGCGGCGGCGATTGCTTCGTCGTCGAAGCGGACGAATACGACACCGCATTCTTCGACAAGCGGGCGAAGTTCGTGCATTACCGGCCGCGTACGCTCATTCTCAATAATCTCGAATACGATCACGCGGATATCTACAAGGATCTGGACGCGATCCTGTGGCAGTTCCACCAGCTGATGCGCACCGTGCCGGGATCCGGCCGTGTCATCGTCAATGCGGCGGACGAGAACATCGCGCGCCTCGTCGACATGGGTTGCTGGACTCCGTGCGAGTCGTTTTCGATGGAGCAGGGCGCGGACTGGCGGGCCGAGTTCGTCGATGCGACCGAGCGGCGCATTCGCATCAGCGATCCGCGAGGCCAGTCGGCGGAGGCGCGCTGGCAGCTGGGCGGTTCGCACAACCTCGAAAACGCGGTGGCCGCCGTCGCCGCCGCGCGCTCGGCCGGCGTGGAACTCGAGCAGGCCGTGGATGCGCTGACCCGGTTCGAAGGCGTCAAGCGGCGCATGGAGCGTACCGCGACCGTGGGTGACATCGCGATCTATGACGACTTTGCCCATCATCCCACCGCGATCCGGCGCACGATCGCCGCAATGAAGCGGCGTTATCCGGGCAATCGCCTGGTCGTGGCGATCGAACCGCGATCGAACACGATGAAACTCGGCGTGCACAACCGCGAACTCGCCGAGTCCCTCGAGCAGGCCGACCTGGTCTGGATGTATCGACCCGCGGATATGGACGCGGATTTCGACGCCGCGCTGGCGCCGCTGGGAAAGAAGCTGCGCGCGTTCCGCGACTACGACAAACTTGCCAGCGACATGTCCACACGGGTACTCGCCGGGGACCAGGTCGTATTCATGAGTAACGGCGGTTTCGGCGGGGCGCGGCAGACGCTCACCGCGGTCCTGCAGCGCACGCGCGGGTCCTGACAGGCATCGGGTCGCGCTTCGGGAAGCGCTCCTACTATACTGGGAGGGTCCTCAATTGCCGGCGAGTGTCGTGCGCGTACCCCTGTTTCCTCTCAGTACGGTTCTCTTCCCCGGCGGCCCGTTGCCGCTGAGGATCTTCGAGGCGCGCTACGTCGACATGATCGGCCGATGCATGAAGGACGACAGCCCGTTCGGCGTCGTGCTGATTCGCGAGGGTGGGGAAGTCGGGCCCGCCGAAACCTACGATGTCGGCACGCTGGCACGCATAATCGACTGGTACCAGGGCAGCGACGGCCTGCTGGGTGTAACGGCGCGGGGCGAGCGGCGGTTCCGGCTGCTGTCGTCGCACCGCGAAGCCGACGGCCTCAACATCGGCGAGATAGAACTCCTGCCCGAAGAGAGCGAAGTGCCGTTGCCCGACGAATACCGTCCGATGGCGGCAATCCTCTCCGGGGTCCTGGACGATCTCGGGCGGCTTTACGAAGACCTGGAACGGCGCCTCGACGATGCCGGGTGGGTAACCAACCGTTTCGTCGAGATCCTGCCGATCGACCTCGAGGAAAAACAGCTGTGCCTCGAGCAGTCGGACCCGGTGGAACGGCTGCGGCTCGTGCAGCAAGTGCTGAAGCACGTGCGCGGCCCGGCCGATACGGCCTGATTCCCTACGCCCGGAGCGAGCCGAATACCTTGCGCGCCGCGGCGAGCGTCTGTTCGATTTCGCTGTCGCCGTGGGCCGCCGATACGAAACCGGCTTCGAACGCCGACGGGGCGAGGTAAACGCCTTCGTCGAGCATGCCGTGGAAGAACGTCCTGAACCGCTCCACGTCCGCCGCTGCGACCTGCGCAAAGCTGCGCACCGGCCCCGATTCGGTGAACACGAATCCGAACATGCCGCCCTGCTGTTCCACGCACAGGCCGATGCCGGCGTCGGCCGCCGCGGCGGCAAGCCCGTCGGTCAGCTGCCTGGTGCGTTCGCCGAGTTGTTCATAGAACCCCGGCGCGTCGATGAGGTTCAGTGTCGCAAGGCCGGCTGCCATCGCGACCGGGTTGCCGGACAGAGTTCCTGCCTGGTAGACGGGCCCGTCGGGCGCGAGGCTCGCCATGATATCGGCGCGCCCGCCGAACGCGGCCGCGGGCATGCCGCCGCCGACGACCTTGCCCAGCGTCGTCAGGTCGGGTTCGATGCCGAACAGCGATTGGGCGCCGCCTTTGGCGACACGAAAGCCGGTCATCACTTCGTCGAAGATCAGTACGGCGCCGCTGTTGCTGCATGCATCCCGCAATGCCTCCAGGAATCCCGGTGCCGGGGGCACCATGTTCATGTTGCCGGCGATCGGCTCGACGATCACGCAGGCAATCTCGTCGCCCACTTCATCGAAGGCCTGGCGCACCGCATCGGCGTCGTTGAATGGCAGGGTGATGGTATGCGCGGCAAGCTCGGCGGGTACGCCGGGAGAACTCGGGACGCCCAGCGTGAGCGCGCCGGAACCCGCCTTGATGAGCAGCGAATCCGAATGCCCGTGGTAACAGCCCTCGAACTTGACGATCTTGCTGCGCCCGGTGTGGCCGCGCGCGAGGCGAATCGCGCTCATCGTCGCTTCGGTGCCGGAACTGACCATGCGCACGCGCTCGATCGACGGCACGAGCCCGGTGATTTTTTCCGCGATCTCTGTTTCGAGCACGCAGGGAGCACCGAAGCTCAGGCCACGCCTGGCCGTTTCGATAACGGCTTCGAGGACCGCCGGGTGCGCATGCCCGAGAATCATCGGTCCCCAGGAGCCGACATAGTCGATGAAGCGGCGGCCATCCTCGGACTCGACCCAGGCGCCGCTCGCGCTTTTGAAAAACACCGGTTCTCCGCCGACACCGGCGAATGCGCGTACCGGCGAATTGACTCCGCCTGCAATGACCTTGCGGGCGTCTGTAAACAAACTCATTCGATTCCTCTCTGCTCGTGCATCTGTGTAATTTTGATTCCGCGCTGCTCGAGCAACTGCGGCACACCGTCCTCGCCGACCAGGTGCAACGCGCCGACGACGACCAGGTAATCCTCTTCCTGCTCCAACAGGGCCTCGATCGTGTCCACCCAGAGCCGGTTGCGGCCCGCCACGATCGTCTCGTAAAGCTCCGGGTAGCCGGACACGTCGTCGAGAAGCGTCTGTTCGAGGTAGTCAATGTCACCCAAACGCCACGCCAAAATCAAATCGTCCATGATTTCGCGAATGGCCGCGCTTTCGGTGAGCGTCTGCATCAGCAGTTCCCGCTGCGCGTCGAGTGAGAGCCCGTCGAGATAGGCCAGCTGCTGTTCAACCGATTCGAATCCGAGTATTTCCTTGTTGTCGCGCGAGGCTTTTTGCAGCAGGTGCATCTCGATGCCGTACAGTGGATTGAAGCCGATGCGGGCGAGGACCAGTTGCTCGACCGTGATTGCCGCGAGCCAGGGCTCGGTGCGATCCAGCATGTCCAGCGGTAATTCGAGTTCGGCTGCCCTGGCGATTGCCTCGGCGTACAGGTCTTCGCCCATGACGTCACGCAGCGACGTGCCTTCATCGAGCATCCCCAGATCGTTGATCGTCGCCTGCATCAGCAGGGGATCGAGATCGTCCATGTCGAGTTCCATGTACAGCGTCTCGGCGTCGTCGTAGACGGCATCGATTACCCGCGGCAGCGGATGGTCCTGTTCGCGCAGCAGGTGCACCGAACCGAGCAGGTAGACGCGGTTGCCGGCGCCCTCTGCCATCCACAGGGTGACGGGATGGGCCGCGTTATCGGCCGGGGCGAGGGCCGGCAGCAGCACAAGCCAAGCCAGTATGAGGCGTTTAGTCACTCGCCACCCAGACCAGCTCGGCGTCCATGCTGCCATCCGGCCGGAGCTCGATGCGCCGGTACGCAGGCGGCTTGTCGTCCACCGCGAATTCGTCGGCGTGCGGCAAAAACTGGCGGCAGGTCGAGGGCGTTGCGATCAACCGGATACCGTCGTGCACGGCGTCATAGTCCTGGTGGACGTGCCCGAAGATCGCGGTGCGCACGCGTCCCGCCGAAACGGCGCGGGCGAGGAATTCGCCGCCGTTGTCGAGGCCGACGGTATCCAGCCATTTGCTGTGCATCGGCACGGGCGGATGATGCAGGCAGACCATGACGTGCGCGGCGCTGCTGGCCGCGATCGTTTCTTCCATGCGCCGCAGTTCCCGTTCCGCAATCTTGCCGCCCGCGCGCCCCGCGCTGCAGCTGTCGATGCCCGTGACCAGCCAGTTGCCGGCCTCCAGCGAGGCGCAATACGAGAACGGCGGGTCCGGCAGCCGCTCGCGCATGAGGTGGCGCACATCGTGATTGCCCGGCACGCAGAGGACCGGAAGGCCGAGCGAGGACACGAGTTCGCAGCAACGGGCGTACGCTTCGGCCGAGTCGTCCTGCACGATGTCGCCGGTCAGTGCGACCAGGTCGGCGGCGAAGTCGCCGTCCCCGTAGTGCGCGAGAACCGACTGCAGGGTATCAAACGTCACGGCGCCGCGAAGAGAACCGTCCCTGTCGGCGAAAAGATGCGGGTCCGTAAGGTGCAGGATCCGCACAGGATCAGCTGAATCGCGAATTTGTCCCGACCTCAAGCTGCCTCAATGACTGGCACCCCTAGTAGCGGTAGCTATCCGGCTTGTAGGGACCCTCTTTCGGAACGCCGATGTACTTCGCCTGCTCGTCGGACAGCGGTGTGAGGCGGACACCGATCCTGCCGAGGTGCAGCCGTGCCACTTTCTCGTCGAGGTGCTTGGGAAGTACGTAAACCTTGTTCTCGTACTGGTCGCCGTTTTGCCACAATTCGATCTGCGCCAGTACCTGGTTGCTGAACGAGTTCGACATGACGAAGCTCGGATGGCCCGTTGCGCAGCCCAGGTTGACGAGGCGGCCTTCGGCCAGAAGGATGATGCGCTTGCCGTCCGGGAAGATCACGTGATCGACCTGCGGCTTGATGTTGTCCCACTCGAATTTCTTCAGGTACGCGACGTCGATCTCGTTGTCGAAGTGGCCGATGTTGCAGACGATCGCCTCGTTCTTCATGCGTTCCATGTGCTCGCCGGTAACGACGTGGTAGTTGCCGGTGGCGGTCACCACGATATCCACCTGGTCGCAGACCTCGTCGAAGCGCACGACGCGATAACCTTCCATGGCCGCCTGCAGTGCACAGATCGGGTCGATCTCGGTAATCCAGACGGTGGCGCCGAGGCCGCGCAGCGATTGCGCGGAGCCCTTGCCGACGTCGCCGAATCCGCAGACCACGGCAATCTTGCCGGCGATCATCACGTCGGTAGCCCGCTTGATGCCGTCGACGAGCGATTCGCGGCAGCCGTACAGGTTGTCGAACTTCGATTTGGTCACCGAATCGTTGACGTTGAACGCGGGGCAGCCAAGGCTGCCTTCCTTCATCATCTCGTAGAGGCGGTGGACGCCGGTCGTCGTCTCTTCCGACAGGCCTTTCACCTCTTTCAGGAATTCCGGGTACTTGTCGTGCATGACGAGCGTCAGGTCGCCGCCGTCGTCGAGCAGCATGTTCGGCCGCCAGCCGTCGGGACCCTGGATGGTCTGTTCGACGCACCACCAGTATTCATCTTCGGTTTCGCCTTTCCAGGCGAATACGGGCACGCCCGATGCCGCGATGGCCGAGGCAGCGTGATCCTGGGTCGAGAAAATATTGCACGACGACCAGCGGATCTCTGCGCCGAGCGCCTTCAGGGTTTCGATCAGGACCGCCGTCTGGATGGTCATGTGCAGGCAGCCGGCGATACGCGCGCCCTTCAGAGGCTGTTTTTCCCCGTATTCCTCGCGCAGCGCCATCAACCCGGGCATTTCCGTTTCGGCGATTGCGATTTCCTTGCGCCCCCAGTCGGCGAGGCTGATGTCCTTGACCTTGTAGTCGTGTGTCTGAATGGCAACGGGTTCGCTGCTCATGTTGATCTCCTGTTAAATGTCTTTCAGGCCGCCGCCGCGCCCTTGAGCGCCTCGGCCTTGTCCGTTTTCTCCCACGGGGCGTCGATATCTTCGCGGCCGAAATGGCCGTAGGCCGCCGTGGCCTTGTAGATGGGCCGCACGAGGTCCAGCATCTTCAGGATGCCGTACGGCCGCAGGTCGAAATGCTCGCGGATCAGTTCCGTCAGCCGTGCGTCCGAAATCTTCCCGGTGCCGAACGTGAACACGCTGATGGATGTCGGCTCGGCGACACCGATCGCATACGACACCTGCACCTCGCAGCGGTCGGCGAGGCCGGCCGCGACGATGTTCTTGGCCACGTAACGCGCGGCGTAGGCGGCCGACCGATCGACCTTGGACGGGTCCTTGCCGGAGAAGGCGCCGCCGCCGTGGCGCGCCATTCCGCCGTAGGTGTCGACGATGATCTTGCGCCCGGTGAGGCCCGCATCGCCCATCGGGCCGCCGATCTCGAAGCGCCCGGTCGGGTTGATGTGGTATTTCGTGTCCTTGCCGATCCACTCCGCGGGCAGCACCGGCTTGATGATCTCTTCCATCACGCCTTCCCGAATGTCGCTGTTGCTGGCTTCCGGGGCGTGCTGCGTGGACAGTACGACCGCGTCGATCCTGACCGGCTTGTTGTCTTCGTAAAGAAATGTCACCTGGCTCTTGGCGTCCGGCCGCAGCCACGGCAGCGTGCCATTCTTGCGAATGTCCGCCTGGCGGCGCACAAGCAGGTGGGAGTAGGTGATCGGGGCCGGCATGAGCACGTCGGTTTCGTTGGTTGCATAGCCGAACATCATGCCCTGGTCGCCGGCGCCCTGTTCCTCCGGGGTGCCGCGATCGACACCCTGGGCGATGTTGTGCGACTGCTTGCCGATGGCGTTGAGCACCGCACAGGAATGGCCGTCATAGCCCATCGCGGAATCCGTATAGCCGATATTGATGATCGTGCTGCGGACGATGTCCTCGAGATCCACCCAGGCCGATGTCGTTACCTCGCCGGCGATGATTGCCATACCGGTCTTGACCAGAGTCTCGCAGGCCACACGTGCCTTCGGATCCTCGGCGAGAATCGCGTCCAGGATACCGTCGGATATCTGGTCGGCGATTTTGTCCGGATGTCCCTCGGAGACGGATTCCGAGGTGAACATAAAAGAGTCGCTCATTGGATTGGTCTTTGCAGAATTTACGAAGTCGCGAATTGTACCGCAATGCGCGGCGTTGGGACTATCCGCGGCGCAAATGATGCAATTGGTTACGTTTGCGGGGAAATTTGCCGCCTGGCGGGCGGCCCGGCTTGCGGCGTCCGGCAAAAAGCCTGAAAATGCGCGGCTCCCGAAAGCGATTTTCGCCGTCGACTCACATAACAAACGCCGCCAGGCGCAGAAGACCTCGATGCCACAACAAGCCAAAGCCACCGGCCGACCGGCCCGGCGAGACCTCGCGAATGCGATCCGCGCACTCTCCATGGATGCCGTCCAGGCGGCCAATTCAGGGCACCCCGGCGCCCCCATGGGCATGGCGGACATCGCGGAGGTGCTCTGGAACGATTACCTGAAGCACAACCCGGCCAACCCACGCTGGCCGAATCGAGACCGGTTCGTGCTGTCGAATGGTCACGGGTCGATGCTGTTGTACAGCCTCCTGCACCTCACCGGCTACGACGTGAGCATCGACGAGCTCCGCAACTTCCGGCAGTTCGGCCAGCGCACGGCCGGTCATCCGGAGTACGAGCCCGGCATGGGCGTGGAGACCACCACGGGCCCGCTGGGCCAGGGCGTGAGCAACGCGGTGGGCATGGCGCTGGCGGAGAAGATGCTCGCCGCCCGGTTCAATCGTGACGGCTTCCCCGTGGTCGATCATCGCACCTGGGTATTTCTCGGCGATGGCTGCCTCATGGAAGGCATCTCGCACGAAGCCTGCTCGCTGGCGGGCACGCTGAAACTCGGCAAGCTGATTGCGTTCTACGACGACAACGACATCTCCATCGATGGCGACGTCAGCGGCTGGTTCACGGACGATACGCCGGCACGTTTCGAGAGCTATGGCTGGCAGGTCATTCGCGACGTGGACGGGCACGACAGCGCTGCGGTCGCTGCCGCGATCGATCGGGCAACCGTGGAATCCGCCAGGCCGACGCTGATCTGCTGCAAGACGGTGATCGGCTACGGTGCACCGAACAAGCAGGGCTCGGCGTCGACGCATGGCGCGCCGCTCGGTGAGGATGAGATAGCCGCAGCACGCAAAACGCTCGGCTGGGACCATCCGCCCTTCGAAATCCCCGCCACCTTCGCCGCGGCATGGGATGCACGCGAACGCGGTGCGTCGGAAGAGGCCGCCTGGGCCGAGCTGCTGGGCGCGTATGCAACCGCACATCCGGAGCTGGCAAAGGAATTCGGCCGCCGCGTCAACGGCGAGCTGCCGGACGGCTGGGCGAGTTTTGCCGATGCGGCGATCGCAGAGATCGATGCGGCGGGCGAGAACATGGCCACGCGCAAGGCGTCACTCGTCGCGCTCAATGCCTTCGCGCCGCAACTGCCCGAGCTCGCGGGCGGCTCGGCCGACCTGACCGGCTCGAATCTGACGAAGCACGATGGTTCGAAGGTAATAACCGGCGGCGATGCCGGCGGCAACTACATTTATTTTGGCGTGCGTGAATTCGGCATGACTGCGATTTGCAACGGCATGGCGCTGCACGGCGGCATCATTCCCTACAGCGGGACGTTTCTCGTGTTTTCCGACTATGCCCGCAATGCGCTGCGCATGGCGGCACTCATGGAGATTCAACAGGTCCTCGTCTACACCCACGATTCGATCGGGCTCGGCGAAGACGGGCCGACGCACCAGCCGATCGAGCATGTCTCATCGCTGCGGCTAATGCCGAACATGCGCGTCTGGCGCCCCTGCGACACGGTCGAGACGGCCGTGGCGTGGCGCGACGCCATCGAGCGCCGCGACGGCCCCACCAGCCTGGTACTGACGCGCCAGGGCGTGCCGCATCAGCCGCGCGACGCAACGCAGATCGGCAATATCACGCGGGGCGGCTACGTGCTGCGGGATTCCGCCGGCGACCCCGACGCCATCCTGATTGCGACGGGATCGGAGGTTGCACTCGCCGTTGCCGCCGCCGAACGGCTCGCCGATGACGGCATCGACGCGCGCGTGGTTTCGATGCCCTGCACCAGCTTGTTCGAGAGCCAGGATGCGGGCTACCAGCAGGCCGTCCTGCCCCCCGGGGTTTCGGCACGCGTGGTCGTCGAAGCGGGCGCGACGGCGACATGGTGGCGCTATGCTGGCGCCTCGGGCACGGTCATCGGTATAGATTGCTTCGGAAAATCGGCGCCGGCCGGCGAACTGTTCGAACATTTCGGCTTTTCGGTCGATAACGTCGTCGACACCATGAAACGCATCATCGCGCAATAACCAGTTCTTATCTTTGCCGGAACTCCAGCCATCGTGCTGCCCCGGCCAGACGAAACACCAGGAGACAAACATGACGATCAAGGTTGGCATCAACGGCTACGGCCGCATCGGGCGAAACGTCCTGCGCGCGATCCACGAATCGGGCCGCACCGGCGAGTTCGACGTGGTTGCACTCAATGATCTCGGCGACGCCGCGACCAACGCCCACCTGACACGGCGCGACACGGCGCACGGTCCCTTCCCGGGCACCGTCGAAGTGGACGGCAACGACATCATCGTCAATGGCGACCGCGTTCGCGTTTTCGCCGAGCGCGATCCGGCGAAACTGCCCTGGGGAGATCTCGGCGTCGACGTCGTGTTCGAATGCACGGGCCTGTTCCGCACCCGCGAAACCGCGGGCAAGCACCTCGACGGCGGCGCGAAGAAGGTGATCCTCTCGGCCCCCGGTGGCGAGGGTATCGACAAGACGATCGTCTATGGCGTCAATCACGACACGCTGACCGCGGACGATGCCGTGATTTCGAACGCGTCGTGCACCACGAACTGCCTCGCGCCTCTCGTGAAGCCGCTGCACGAAGCGATCGGCGTGAAGCACGGGATCATGACGACGATCCATGCCTACACGAACGACCAGGTACTGACCGACGTCTACCACAAGGACCTGCGCCGTGCCCGTTCGGCGACGATGTCGCAGATCCCGACGAGCACCGGTGCGGCGAAGGCGGTCGGCCTCGTGCTGCCGGAACTGAATGGCAAGCTCGACGGCTTTTCGATGCGCATACCGACGATCAACGTGTCCGCGGTCGACCTCTCGTTCGTCGCCGAACGCTCGACCAGCGTTGACGAGATCAACAAAGTGATGAAGGCAGCGAGCGAGGGCGATCTCAAGGGTGTCCTCGCCTACAACGATGAGCCGCTCGTTTCCATCGACTTCAACCACGATCCGGCTTCGTCTACCTACGACTCGACGCTGACCAAGGTCATCGACGGCACGATGGTCAAGGTCATAGCCTGGTACGACAACGAGTGGGGATTCTCGAACCGGATGCTCGATACCGCGGTCGCTCTCGTCAACGCGAAGTAGAAGGCTGCGCCATGTCTGTTGTCCAGATGTCCGACCTCGCACTGTCCGGCAAGCGGGTTCTCATCCGCGAGGACCTGAACGTGCCGGTGAAAGACGGCAAGGTAACGAGCGACGCGCGGATTCGTGCGTCGCTGCCGACGATCCGGGCGGCACAGGAAGCGGGCGCGGCGGTGATGCTGATGTCGCACCTGGGGCGACCGACAGAAGGCCAGCCGGACGATGCGTTTTCGTTGCAGCCGGTCGCCGACCGGCTGTCGGAATTGCTGGGCCGCGACGTGCCGCTGATCCGCGACTGGATCGACGGCGTCGACGTTTCACCCGGCGACGTCGTGCTGTTGGAAAACGTGCGCTTTCTCGACGGTGAAAAGGGCTGTGATGACGGGCTGTCCAGGAAGATGGCGGCGCTCTGCGATGTGTTCGTGATGGATGCGTTCGGCACGGCGCATCGCGCACAGGCCAGCACTTACGGCGTTGCGGAGCATGCGCCCGTCGCCTGCGCCGGGCCATTACTGGCGGCGGAGCTCACGGCGCTCGGCAAGGCGCTCGGCAACCCGAAGCGGCCGCTGGTGGCGATCGTCGGCGGGTCGAAAGTCTCCACGAAGCTGGACGTGCTCGACGCGCTGGCCGGAATCGTGGATTGCCTGATCGTCGGCGGCGGGATTGCCAACACCTTTATCGCGGCTGCAGGCCACGATGTCGGCAAGTCGCTGCACGAGGCGGACATGCTCGATACCGCTCGCCGGCTGGCCGCCGGCGGGGAAGGGCGCGCCGAGATACCGGTGCCGACGGACGTTGTCGTCGCCGCGGAATTCGCGAACGTCGAGGGAACCACGAAAGCCGTGGATGCCGTCTCCGGCGACGAGTTGATTCTCGATATCGGTCCGGAAACGGCGGCGCGATTCAGCGAGATCATCGCCGGCGCCGGGACCGTGATCTGGAACGGGCCGGTCGGTGTCTTCGAGTTCGACAATTTCGGCGCCGGAACCAGGGCGCTGGCCGAAGCGATCGCGGCGAGCGACGCGTTCTCGGTCGCCGGCGGCGGCGATACGCTGGCCGCAATCGACAAGTACGGCGTCGCGGACCGGATTTCCTACATATCGACGGGCGGCGGCGCGTTTCTCGAGTTCGTGGAGGGCAAGAAACTGCCCGCGGTCGAGGTTCTAGAGCGACGCGCGAACGCTTAGCCGGGCCAGGGACCGGTAATCGCCAGCGTCGTCCCCGGGTACTGGATATTCACGAACAGGGTCCTGCCGTCCGGGGCAAAGCACACGCCCGCGAGTTCCGACTTCGACCAGGCATTGTCGGCAAGCGGGTATTGCGTGCCGTCGGGGCGTATGCCGACCAGTCCGCAGTGACCCGACGTGTCCTCGCACACGACCAGGTCCCCCCACGGGGCCATCGTCAGGTTGTCCGCGTTGCGCAGCAGTGAATCCTCTCCGGCCTCGGCAAGCAGCGTCAGGCGGCCCGGCTGCCGCTTCTCGCCCTCCCGCCCTTCAACCGGACTCGGTTGATACAGGAATACCTGCCCCAGGCGCTGCCGTCCGCCGATCGTGCAGGTGAACGCAAACGCATCGCCGGCGGCGCAAAGTCCTTCGCCGCGCGCGAACGTCGCGGCACCGGCGGCCGCGCCGCGCAGGCGCAGGTCGTTCTCGTCCGGGTCCACGTCGTCGAGGTCGACCCACTGCGTCGCCAGGGACTCGCCGATGCCGATGGCGGGGTCGCCCGTCCAGTTGTGCAGCTGCTGGGCCGGCCGGCCGGCGATGGCGAGCGCCTGCAGCCTGCCGCCTTCGCGCAGCCGCCCGGGCACGTCCGGGATATAGCGGTAGAACAGGCTGTAGTGCCGGTCCTCGGTCATGTAGACGATGCCGCTGGCCTCATGTACCGCGCAGGCCTCGTGCTCGAACCGGCCCATCGCCTTGATGGGCACGGGGTCGGCCAGGCCGGTTTCGCCCGCAGGAACCTCGAAGACGTAGCCGTGCTTTTCGTCGCGCGTGATCAGCCGGCCGCGCCGGTAGCGGGCGCCGGGACTCTCGAAACACTCTTCGCAGGACAGCCAGCTGCCCCACGGCGTCGGGCCGCCCGCACAGTTCAGCTCCGTGCCCGCAAGGCTCAGGTGCTGGCGCTCGACTCGCCCGGTCGCCGGGTCGTACACCGTGGTCGTCGTGCCGCCTGCGCCGGGCGAGGTGCCGCCGCCATGGTCGTAGACGCGTTCCTTCACGCGCTCGGGAAGCGCCTCGAAACCGGTGCCGAATGCGCTGTATTCCGGGAGCGCCGGCGGCATTTCATGGTTGCAGACCAGGACGATGCGGCCGTCGCTGCCGGGAAATGCCGCCATGCCGTCGTGCGCGGGCGGCACCGTGAGACCGTCGTGCATCGTATCGCCCGCTTTCGAAACGACCCGGTAGCTGAAGCCGTCAGGAAGGTCCAGCAGTTTGTTCGGGTCCGGCCGCAGCGGGCCGACGCCTGTTTCGCCGCGATCGGCCGCGCGCGCCAGCGGCGGGCTGGCAGCGGCCACGGCGAGGCACTGCAGGAAACGGCGTCGATCAATCATGTCGTGGACCGGGCTGGCGAAAGCGGGGGAGCATAGCAGCAGATAGTTACGGGAAGCGAACCGGCCCGGGGGCCGGGAATACTACCGGCACACCATTGTGCAATAATCGCCGCCATGCAAAGACGGACCAAGATCGTGGCGACGCTGGGACCGGCGACCGACCACAAGAAAACACTGCTGAAAATGATCGATGCCGGGCTCGACGTCGCGCGCATCAATTTCTCGCACGGCGATGCAGAAGAACATCGTCGCCGCGCCAGGGAGCTTCGCGAAGCGGCCGACGAATGCCGGCGCGATGTCGGCCTGCTCGGCGACCTGCAGGGGCCGAAGATCCGGGTGCAGCGCTTCAGGGACCGGGCGGTGGAGCTGCGGGACGGTGCGCCGTTCTTCCTCGACAGTTCGCTCGGTTTCGAGGACGGAACCGAGGAGGGCGTCGGCGTTGCACTGGACACCCTGCACGAGGACGTGGAGCCCGGCGATACCTTGCTGCTCAACGACGGCATGATTTCCCTGGAGGTGGATCGGATCGAGGGCACCCGCGTCCACACCACCGTTATCAATGGCGGCATTCTCTCCAACCACAAAGGCATCAACAAGAAAGGCGGCGGCCTGTCGGCGCCGGCGCTCACGGCCATCGACCGGGAGAACATCAAGCTTGCCGCCGAACTCGACATGGATTTTCTCGCCGTATCGTTCGTGCGCGACGGCGACGATGTCCGGGAAGCACGCCGCCTGTTCGAGGAGGCCGGCGGCAAAGGCCTCATCGTTGCAAAAATCGAGCGCGTCGAAGCCATCGACGAGATCAATTCGATCATCGAGGCTGCCGACATCATCATGGTCGCCCGCGGCGACCTGGGCGTCGAGATGGGTTATGCCGAGCTGACCGGTATTCAGAAGAAACTCATACGCAAGACCCGCAAGGCCAGCAAGATCGTCATCACGGCAACGCAGATGATGGAGTCGATGATCCAGAACCCGATTCCGACGCGGGCGGAGGTCTCGGACGTGTCGAACGCCGTCATGGACGGCACGGACGCCGTGATGTTATCGGGCGAGACCGCAGTCGGCCGCTATCCCGTGAAAGCGATTCGGGCCATGGCCGAGGTCTGCAAGGGCGCCGAGAAATTCCCGCTGCCCGAGGGCCTGACGCGCCACCGCATAGGCGACTACTTCGAACGCGTCGACGAAGCGATCGCCATGGCTGTCATGTACACGGCAAACCACCTCCACGTAACGGCCATCATCGCGTTGACGGAGTCGGGCTCGACGGCGCGCTGGATGTCGCGAATTCGCTCGGACATCCCGATCTATGCGCTGACGCCGCACTCGACGACGAGCCGCCGCGTCACGATGTACCGCGGTGTGTATCCGGTGCCGTTCCGGGCCGAGCATCCCGAAGGCGGCCCGTACCGCGAGGTATTCGACACGCTCCTGTCGCGCAAGCTGGCGAAGCCCGGCGACTACGTCATCGTGACCAAGGGTGACGTCGAGGGCGTTTCGGGCGGCACCAACGCGATGACGATCGTGCAGGTCACGGAGACAGGTTAGGCCGATGCGACGCTGGATCGTGCGAGCACTGGCCGCAGCGACCGCGCTGCTCGTCGTGGCCGCGGTGGCACTCTGGCTGACGTTGCGGGCGAGCCTGCCGCAGCTCGATGGCGAACTCGCTGCGCCGGGGCTCGGCGAGGCCGCCACCATTCACCGCGATAATGCCGGCATTCCGACGATCACGGCGCAGACGCGCGCCGACCTGGCCTATGCGACTGGCTTTGCCCACGGACAGGACCGGTTCTTCCAGATGGACCTCATCCGGCGGCAGGCGGCCGGCGAACTGTCGGAACTGTTCGGCGAGATCGCGCTAAGCACCGACAAGCGCTACCGCTTCCACCGCTTCCGGGACCGCGCCCGCGCCGTCCTCGCGGCCTCGCCGGCAACCGACATCGCGATTCTCGAGAAATACGCGGCCGGGGTGAATGCCGGCCTCGAAAGCCTGGGGGCGCGCCCCTTCGAACATATCGTGCTGGGCGCGGAGCCCGAACCCTGGCGGGCGGAGGACACCGTGCTCGTCGTCTACGCGATGTTCATGCAGCTGAATGACGGTCGCGCCAGCAAGGACGTGCGCCGGGGCTTTGCTCATCGGGTGCTTCCGCAGGATGTATTCGACTGGCTGTACCCGGAGGGAACGGGCTGGGACGCTCCCATCATGGGCGAGCCGAGAACACCACCCCCCCTGCCGGACCCGAGCGTCTTTTCCGTGCGTGACGTCGTCGAGGAGCCGCCGGCGGCGGGCGAAACCGGCAAGCCGTACCTCAACGGCAGTAACAACTGGGTCGTCGCCGGCTCGCTGACCGGCAACGGTCGTGCGCTGATGTCGAACGACATGCACCTCGGACACGACGTACCGAACATCTGGTACCAGGCGAGGCTGGTCGTGACGGGCGAGCAGCCCCGGGACGTGACCGGGGTTTCATTGCCGGGCACGCCGTTCATAACGGCCGGCAGCAACGGCAATATCGCGTGGGGCTATACGAACAGTTACGGCGACTGGGCCGATGCCGTGCTGCTTCGCCCGGGCGCGACGCCGGGGAGCTACCGCACGCCGCAAGGTGACCGGGCCTTCGACATCCGCCGCGAAACGATCGAGGTGAAAGGTGCGCAACCCGTCGTCTATGAAATTCGCGAGACGATCTGGGGCCCGGTCGACGATCTGATCGACTATCCCGATGGCGATATCGCGGTCAGTTGGACCGCGCACAGTCCCGTGGCCGTGAACCTGAATCTCATCGCGCTCGAGGCGGCTGCCGACGTGCCGGAGGCGCTCGGGATTGCGGCCACGATGGGCATCCCGCCGCAAAACTTCGTGGTGGGCGACAGCGCCGGCAACATCGGCTGGACCATCGCCGGCCAGATCCCCGTGAAAAGCGGCTTCGATGCGATGGTCCCGGCCGACTGGAGTCGGGAGGAAGGCTGGCTTGGCTGGCTGCATCCCGAGGACTACCCGCGCGTCATCAATCCCGGCAACGGGCGCATCTGGACCGCCAATGCGCGGGTCGCCGACGCCGAAGCGCTGGACGTCATCGGCAACGGCGGCTACGACCTGGGGGCCCGCGCCCGCCAGATTCGGGACTCGCTGCTCGCGGCGGACGCGTTCTCCCCCGTCGATATGCTTGCGATTCAATACGACGATCGCGCGCTGTTCCTGTCCCGCTGGCGCGACGTCATACTCGACGTTCTTACGGACGCCCGCGTGGCCGGCAATCCCGTGCTGGCCGAGTACCGCGAGCTGGTCCGGGACTGGATACCGCGCGCAACGCCGGAATCGGTCGGTTATCGACTGGTTCGCGCATTCCGGCTCGAGGTGCAGTCCAGGGTATTCCATGCGCTCATGGCGCCGGTGCGTGCCGCGAATGGCGGCAACGTCGAGCCGCTTCTGAGCAACCAGTTCGAGGGCGTGCTGTGGCAGCTCCTGGCGGAGCGACCGAAGTACCTGCTGCCCGGCGCCTATGCGTCGTGGGACGAGCTGCTGCTCGGCGCGATAGACACCAATATCGCCTGGTTCGGGGAACGCTACGAAGGCGGCCTCGCCGCGCGTAGCTGGGGAGAAATCAATACGGCGTCGATACGCCACCCGCTGAGCCGAGCCTTGCCGGCGCTGTCGCCCTGGCTGGACATGCCGGCGGAGCCCCTGAACGGCGACGTCGACCTGCCGAAGGCGCAGGGTCCGGCGTTTGGCGCGTCGCAGCGCTTCTCGGTGTCGCCCGGCGACGAGGCTAACGGACTGATGCACATGCCCACGGGGCAGAGCGGCCACCCCCTGTCGGCGTTTTATCGCAAGGGACACGAGGAATGGGTGCATGGACGCCCGAGCCCGTTCCTGCCGGGCGCGCCGCAGCACGAACTTGCGCTTATCCCGGCCG
>Ga0316187_10001459_pt1 | contig 20427 bp, 15 predicted proteins | sample CroRivburrow1_MG_FD_204927 | JGI IMG/M metagenome (GOLD analysis project Ga0316187, IMG submission 204927) | Coastal sediment microbial communities from Maine, United States - Cross River worm burrow 1 | ecosystem: Environmental > Aquatic > Marine > Coastal > Sediment | place: USA: Maine...
CATGTAATCACCTACTCACCTTGAGCAAGTAATCGCGGCAGAGCCGTTCCTACAAAACAGATGACTTCTCAGGTTAATTGCGACTTATGCGAAGCCGAGAAACGGAGCCAATGCCGGATGAGCGGCGCGCCTGTTTGAGCCAGCGTTTTACGCTGGCGAGTTTGCGCATCCGCCCGGCGTTGGTGAGTTGACCAGAACTTGCACAGCAAGTTCAGAAAATCCCTCATGAAGCTCCGCAGGAGATCCTAGGGAATCGCAGGGAACCCGAAGGACTTCGCATCGGAGCGAATGGCTTTGCCTACTTTGCCCGGCTGGGACTAAACGCCGAAACGAAAGTAGGCCGCCCGTGGATGCGGGAACCCACCAACAGGCTTAATTATTGGCAGGCAGGGAAAATGGAATAATCACAACCAGTGTCATGGGCACTCCATACACACATGACCTTGTAGTTACTAACACGTATAGCGCAGCGCTTACAGCGCTACCTCATCCTCCTCACCCGTCCTTATCCGTACCACCCGCTCAATATTACTAACAAAAATCTTGCCGTCACCAATCTTGCCGGTGCTGGCAACATTCGTAATCGCCTCGATACAGGCATCAAGCTGGGCATCGCTGATAACAACTTCAATTTTGACCTTGGGTAAAAAATCAACAACATATTCGGCGCCACGATACAGCTCGGTGTGCCCCTTCTGCCGCCCGAAACCCTTGACCTCGGTCACGGTCATTCCGGTTAACCCCATTTCCGAGAGGGCCTCACGCACGTCATCCAGTTTGAACGGTTTAATAATGGCTTCCACTTTTTTCATGGCTTAATACTCCTGCTAGTTCACCCTGTTTATTAAAAAATAAAATACATTATTGATGATGAGCTTGCATCTCACCCTCAACACTCATCCCTAAATCCTAAGTCCTAAGCACTCATACCTATTCTTCATGATATCCCGAAGTAATCGGGTAACGCCGGTCACGCCCAAAGGCGCGGCGGGTAATACGCACACCGGGTGGCGCCTGACGGCGTTTGTATTCATTACGATTAACCAGTTGCACCACTCGCTCGACATCGGCTTTATCAAAACCTGACTGTATAATAGCAGCCGGATTATTATCCAGCTCGATATACTGCTCCAGTATCGGATCAAGAATGTCATAGGCGGGTAACGAATCCTCATCCTTCTGATCCGGAGCCAGCTCGGCCGATGGCGGCCGTTCCAGCACCCGCTCAGGGATAATCATGGCTTGCTCATTGCGATAACGGCACAGACGATAAACCAGTGTCTTCGGCACATCCTTGATCGGGGCAAAACCACCCGCCATATCACCGTACAAGGTTGCATAACCTACGGACATTTCACTCTTGTTACCTGTCGTCAGGACGATATAACGTTTCTTGTTTGAAATCGCCATCAGTATAACGCCACGACAACGGGCCTGAATATTCTCCTCGGTGGTATCCACCTCGGTACCGGCAAACTCTTCACGCAGACTGTCAAGAAAGCTTTGAAAAACCGGTTCGATAGATATCTTCCGGCAAACCACTCCCAGGGATTCAGCCTCGGCCCGGGCATCATCAATGCTCATCTGGGCCGTATAACGTGACGGCATCATCACCGCTTCCACCCGTTCGGCACCGATTGCATCAACAGCGATAGCCAGCGTTAAGGCCGAATCAACACCACCGGACAGGCCAATGACAACGCCCCGAAAACCATTTTTTTCAACATAGTCACGCACACCCAGCACCAGTGCCTGATAAACACTGGCCTCCTCATTCAAGGCCGGACTACACTCACCCGGCTGAATAAACACAGCATGATCCTGTTGCCGGGCTACATCGACACAGCGCAGATTCTCAACAAACGGCGGCAACTGATGACAAATCTGCCCCGAGGTATCCAGGACAAAGGAGTCACCATCAAAAACCAGTTCGTCCTGACCACCCAGCATATTGACATAAATCAGCGGCAAACCGGACTCTGCAATACGCTGACGCATCACAGCAAGACGCTCGTCACGTTTATTAACATGAAAGGGTGAGGCATTAAGGCTGATCATGAGTTGGGCACCGGCCTTGGCGGCCTGGGCCATCGCCCCTGGCTGCCACAGGTCCTCGCACAACGATAGCGCTACCGGGATACCGACTATATCAACAACACAGGCCTGATTACCGGCGCTGAAATAACGTTTTTCATCAAAGACGCTGTAATTGGGCAGCACCTGTTTGTGATAACAGGCCTTGATCCGGCCCTCACACACCAGCACGGCAGAATTATAAAGGCCATCCTCTTGCCTGAGTGGCGCACCAAAAAGGATAGCGACCCCCCGCGCTGCAGCGGCAATTTCCTCTATGGCCTGGTTAACCTGTGCATGCAAGGCTGGGCGTAACAACAGGTCTTCCGGCGGGTAACCGGTCAGGGTCAATTCAGGAAAAACAATCACATCGGCCTGGTGCTGATCCCGGGCCTGCTGCGCCAGCGAAATAACACGTCGGGCATTACGATTGATGTCACCGAGAAGCAGGTTGATCTGGGCAATGACAATACGCAAGGTCGGCAGGCTCTTCGCTGTTATTCTGAGAATCTACGCCAGCCAGCAGGCAAACATGGACTCATAAAAAAAGGACTTGTATGAAGAATCATACAAGCCCCATACCCCTGTATCAGAACAGGCAATCAGAACGGGATATCGTCATCGAAGTCATCACCGGCCATTTCCATCGCCGGTGCCGGCTTACTGGTAGCTGCGCTGCCCTGCTGCTGATAACTGTCGGAACCACCGCCCTGATAAGTGCCACCGGCACCGCCGCGACTATCCAGCATCTGCATCTCGTTGGCGACAATCTCAGTGGTATAACGATCCTGGCCACTATTTTTATCCTGCCACTTGCGTGTACGCAGGCTGCCTTCAATGTAAACCTTACTGCCCTTTTTCAGGTATTCACCGGCAATCTCGGCTAGGCGATTAAAAAAGACCACATTATGCCACTCGGTACGCTCCTGCTTTTCGCCCGATTGTTTGTCCTTCCAGGTTTCTGATGTCGCGATCGTGACATTGGTCACGGCCGAACCACTCGGCATATAACGTACTTCCGGATCCTTGCCCAGATTACCAATCAGAATCACCTTATTTACACCTCTTGCCATGTCGCCCCCCTTCTAAGTGTGCGCAGTCTTTATTGAATGAGTGTTTTTATATCCGCCCGGATCACTGCCCGGACCGAACAGGCCCTATCATATCCTTGTCATCCTGGCCCGGCAATGGTGATGTTGGACCTGCCGTAGAATTGCTTTCACTTTCATCGATATAGGCCCCATCATCGTCACAGGAAAAGGCTTCCAGCGCCTCCTTATCGGCCACACGACTGTCGATTTTCAGATAGGCCGCGCCCTCCTCGGCAACAATCGTAACCTCATGAACACCGGGCATTTTCTTCAGATCAATTAACATTTGCCGCTGCCCCCCGGCATCCAGCGTCCCGACATGAAGCATAAAATTACTCAGATAACGCGGTGTCTGCATTGTCGCGGCAACACCGACCCAGATTAGCGCAGCCACGGCACAGAACAGAAATACCGCATCCAGACCCGCCATCCCATAAACAGTTCCCCCGACCACCCCCCCCACAAAGGCGCCACTAAACTGCGAGGTTGAATAAACGCCCATTGCTGTACCTTTTTTATCTGCCGGCGCAAACTTGGCAATCAGCGAGGGTAACAGGGCCTCAAGGACATTAAAGGCCAGAAAATATAGCAACAGGGTCAGAAACACGCCGATCAATGAATCATAGAACATGGACAGACCAAACTGCCCCAGCGCCACCAGTACAATAGCCCCGACATAGACCTGTTTGATATGGCGGTATTTTTCCGCCAGCACCACCAGTGGCACCATAACCAGCATGGATATGAGTAATACCGGCAGATACACGTGCCAATGGTCTGCCACGGCTATATCAGCATAATCGCGCAAGGCGAACGGCAATACCACAAAACTGGCTGTCAGAATCATGTGCAGGATGAACACACCCATATCCAGCCGCAACAACTGGGTATCCCTGAGCACCGCGGCAAAATATCCTCGTACCGGCTCGGCATCGCGGTGGATAATACTGTGTGCCGGTTGTGGTACCCCAAAACGCAACATAAATATCCCTGCCACCGCCAGTACCGCTGTCATCCAGAAGATACCCCGCACACCGATCCATTCATTGAATACAGGCCCCAGCACCAGTGACACGGCAAACGACAAGCCGATACTCATGCCAATCACGGCCATGGCCTTGGTACGATGCTCCTCCTGGGTCAAATCAGCCGTCAAGGCCATAATCGCCGCCGCAATGGCACCACTGCCCTGCAGGGCCCGGCCGATAATAACACCCGTAATGGTATCGGCATTGGCGGCCACGATACTGCCAAAGGCAAACAGCAGCAGACCAAAGGTAATCACCGGCTTACGCCCAAAGCGATCAGATAACATGCCAAACGGGATCTGGAACAGGGCCTGGGTCAGGCCATAGGCGCCTATAGCCAGCCCCAGCAATATCGGTGTTGTATGGGTCAAACCATCGGCATATAAAGAAAAAACCGGCAGGATCATAAACAGACCCATCATACGTAGAGAATAGATACTGGCCAGGGAATAACTGGCACGGCGTTCCAGGGGTGTCATTTGTTGAGACTTCATACGGACGTCATTTTGCCTTGCATGGATGAAACCACGTATAGTATCAGGTTAGCCTGCTTTTCTCACCGCCTGGGTTTACGGTCCAGACAGAGAAAACAGGCGCCGGGGAAACCCGTAGAAACACCGGGGGTATGCCGTAAGAGAACATGCGTTTTTTACCCCGACCACGATATTACCAGGAAACAATAATGGACATGATAAGGATACGTGGGGCCCGCACCCATAACCTGAAAAACATTGATCTCGAACTACCACGGGACAAGTTGATAGTGATCACCGGCCTGTCCGGCTCCGGTAAATCGTCACTGGCCTTTGATACAATTTATGCCGAGGGTCAGCGTCGTTATGTCGAGTCCCTGTCCAGCTATGCGCGACAATTCCTGTCGATTATGGAAAAACCGGACATCGATCATATTGAAGGTCTGTCACCCGCAATCTCCATTGAACAAAAAACCATCTCCCATAATCCCCGCTCAACCGTGGGCACCGTCACCGAGATCCATGATTACCTGCGCCTGTTGTTTGCCCGTGCCGGGGAGCCCCGCTGCCCGGAACATGACACCCCGCTCCAGGCCCAGACCATCAGCCAGATGGTCGACCATATCCTGGCGTTACCTGAAGGCTCACGTATGATGATGCTGGCGCCTGTCATCCAGGACCGCAAGGGTGAACATGCTGTCTTGCTGACGGAATTGCGCAGCCAGGGATTTATCCGTGCCCGTATTGATGGTCATATTATTGAACTGGAGCAGCCACCGGAGCTGGAGTTAAAACAAAAACATACCATTGAAGTTGTTATCGATCGATTTAAGGTGCGCCCGGATCTGCAGCAACGCCTGGCAGAATCGATTGAAACCGCCCTGCATCTGAGTGACGGGCTGGTACGGATTGCCGACATGGACGATGAACAACAACCGGAGCTGGTCTTTTCAGCCCGTTTCGCCTGTACATCCTGTGGTTACAGTCTGGCCGAGCTGGAACCACGGTTATTCTCGTTTAATAATCCTGCGGGCGCCTGTCCCAGCTGTGATGGTCTGGGCATCAACGAATTTTTTGACCCGGCACGGGTCGTGTTGCATCCGGACATGAGCCTGGCCTCCGGTGCCGTACGCGGCTGGGATAGCCGTAACCTGTATTATTCGCAATTGCTGGACGCTCTGGCCCAGCATTATGACTTTGATCTCGAACAACCCTTCCAGGATCTGCCTGAGGCCGTGCGCCAGACCGTTCTTCATGGCAGTGGCGACGAAAAAATAGATTTTCGTTATTGCAATGAGCGCGGCGATATTCGTCATCGTCGCCATGCCTTTGAAGGCATCCTGCCCAATATGCAGCGTCGTTATCGTGAAACGGAATCTCAGGCCGTACGCGAGGAACTGAGCCGGTATATCTCACACCAGCCCTGCCCCGATTGCCGAGGTACCCGCTTGCGCCGGGAGGCCCGCCATGTCTTCATCGACACCCTGTCTTTACCGGAAGTGGCCGCCCTGCCCGTCGGCCGCGCCCAGCACTTTTTCAAACACCTGCAACTACCCGGCAGCCGTGGCGAAATCGCCTCACGCATCATCAAGGAAATCAGCCAACGCCTGGACTTCCTCGTCAATGTCGGACTTGATTATCTGTCCATGGATCGCACCGCCAGCACCCTCTCCGGCGGTGAAACCCAGCGCATCCGCCTGGCAAGCCAGATTGGTGCCGGCCTGGTCGGCGTCCTGTATGTCCTGGACGAGCCCTCCATCGGCCTGCACCAGCGTGACAATGAACGGTTACTGAAAACCCTGAACTATCTGCGCGACCTGGGCAATACAGTCATCGTTGTTGAACATGATGAAGATGCCATTCGCAGCGCTGACCATGTCATCGATATCGGCCCCGGCGCCGGCATCCATGGTGGCGAGATCATTGCTCAGGGCACGCCAGAACAGGTAATAAACAACCCTGCATCCCTAACCGGACAGTACCTGTCGGGACAACAGCAGATCGCCATTCCCGAACAACGTACCCGACCCGACTCGCAACGTCAGTGCCGCATTCATACCGCCAGCGGTAATAACCTGCAATCCATCGATGTCAGTATCCCGGTCGGACTCATGACCTGTGTTACGGGAGTTTCAGGCTCTGGAAAATCCACACTCATCAATGACACGCTCTACCGCCATGCAGCTATCGTCCTGAATGACAGCAGCGAGGAAGCGGCGCCATGCCGACAAATCACGGGGCTGGAGTTGTTCGACAAGGTGATTAACATCGACCAAAGTCCTATCGGGCGAACCCCGCGATCCAATCCGGCGACCTATACCGGGCTATTTACACCAATGCGTGAACTGTTCGCCAATACCCAGGAAGCCCGTTCCCGCGGCTATACTCCAGGACGCTTCAGTTTTAATGTCAAAGGCGGCCGCTGCGAGGCCTGTAAGGGAGATGGCGTAATCAAGGTAGAGATGCACTTTCTGCCTGATGTTTATGTGCCCTGCGATGTCTGCAAGGGAAAACGTTATAACCGTGAAACGCTGGACATCAAATACAAAGGCAAGAACATTCATGAAGTACTTGAGATGCCGGTCGAAGAGGCCCTGGAGTTTTTCTCTGCCGTACCCGTGATCAACCGCAAACTAAATACCTTAATGGAAGTTGGGCTGTCCTATGTTCGCCTGGGCCAGAATGCCACCACTTTATCCGGCGGTGAAGCCCAGCGGGTGAAGCTATCCCGCGAATTATCCAAACGCGATACAGGTGACACACTGTACATACTTGATGAGCCAACCACGGGTCTACATTTTCATGACATCCGACACCTGCTCAACGTCCTGCGTCGCCTCCGTGATCATGGCAATACCATTGTTATTATTGAACACAACCTCGACGTCATTAAAACCGCAGACTGGTTGATTGATCTCGGCCCCGATGGTGGTGATAAAGGCGGACAAATTATCGCCTGCGGCACACCCGAACAACTGGCCAGCAACCCCGCCTCACATACCGGGCATTTTCTCAAACCGATACTGGCCGCAGGCAATGCGGCGTCAGATCAGGGGACACAGCAACCTGCTGCCCATGCCAGTGGCAACTGACTGGAAAGAGAGATGTCCTGGCTGCGCCGAACAATAGCAAATGTATCATTGATCCTGGGGCTGGCACTGGCCATAAACAATGCAATGGCCGGCAACACCCCCCCCCTGCAACTACCGGAAATGGGGGAAGCAATAGATAGCTTCATGTCCGCACAACAGGAACAACAGCTGGGCAAAGCCTTTATGCGTAACGTCCGCCGCTCTTTGCCCGTTATGGATGACCCCCAGATATCACGCTACATTCAGTCACTGGGGCAACGCCTGGCAGCCCACAGCAACCAGCCGCAGCAGGCGTTTCATTTTTTTGTGGTCAATAATCCCAGCATCAACGCCTTTGCCGGACCGGGCGGATATATCGGCATTCATTCCGGTCTGATATTGGCAAGTCAAACCGAAGATGAACTGGCGGCCGTCATTGCCCATGAGCTTGCCCATGTCACCCAACGTCATCTGGCCCGCGCTTATGAAAGCGCCACCAATATGAGCCTGCCTATGACGGCCGCCATCATAGCCGCCATCATCTTAAGCGGGCAGCCGGAACTGGGACAACTTGGCGAAGCAACACTGGCCAGCGCTGCCGCCGGCAGCATCCAGCAACAAATCAACTTCACCCGCAGCAACGAACAGGAAGCCGATCGTATAGGCATGCAGACACTGACCCGCGCCGGTTATTCCAGCACGGCCATGCAACATTTCTTTGAGCGCCTGTTACAGGCCAGTCAATATCAGGAAGATACCGCGCTGGAGTTTTTACGTACTCACCCACTAACCTCTTCACGTATTGCCGGCAGCCAGAACCTTCTCACTCCACCCACGCCGAGCAAACCCCAGACCACTCAACAACATTTCGCCCTGATGCAGGCCCGCATCCACGTCATGAGCACAACGGAACTTGATGCATTGCCCGCATTTTTTAAAGCTCGAGAAGATGTCGCCGGAAAATACGGCCGAGCCCTGACCGCCATTCAACAGCGCGATTATCAACAGGCGCAGGATCTATTGCTTGCCCTGAGCCAGCAGGAACCGGACAACCTTAGTTATACCCTGGCGCAAATTGAAAACGAACTTGCCAATGGGTCGACACAACGTGCATTATCATTACTTGAAAACAAACTCCATCTGTACCCGGATGACGGGCCACTGACATTATTATATGGCCGAACTCTGCTTAAAGATGGCCAGTATGCTAAAGCTCGCAGCCTGCTTCGCAAACATCTGCATAAAGTGGAGGCTACCCCCATGCTCTATAGTTTACTGGCTGAGGCAGAGGGCAAAAGCGGTGATCGCAGCGCCACCCATCAGGCTATGGCAGAGTTTCATTTCCTGAATGGAGACAGTACCGCAGCGCTTAAACAAATACAGCTTGCCCTTGAGCACGGCCAGAAACTCACCAATAACGAACTCGTGCGCATTCAGTCACGTCTCAAAGAAATCCAGCAGGTCCTGAGCGCAGAAGACGGCAATTAAATGTTACCAGCCTTATGTGCCAGACGACATCAGTATAGCCTGTAACGCCTCATTATCTACAGGCCAGCACAGAATAGCATTGGCGCCAGCCGCCAGATATTCCGGGCCCAGCAATTCATCTGATTGATCAACCAGAGCAATCAGATTGACTTCATGTTCTGTATTGGCAGACAAACGCAATTCCTTCAAACATTCCTTGCAGGCTGCGGGGGTTAAACTACGGCAATCAAGCACTATAGTGCTATAGTAGTGGCGGCTACTTGCCGTAATCGCAGCCACGGTATCAGCCACATAGTGGGCCCGGCAACCCAGAGCCTGAATCTGCAATAACAGTTGTTTTATAACACCGCTGTCTTTCAGTACAAGCAACACATGATCACGCAACAAAGCACGACTGTCAGCCAGGCTATGTCGTGTTATCAGGGTTTCCTCATCATCAATGGCCAGATTAATCACCGCTGAAATACACTCATATAGCTGCCCACTACTGACCGGCGTCGATAAATAACCTGTGATACCAACACGACGGACCTCTTCACTATCACCACGATAGCCCGTCGTGGCTATCATAATCATTCGCAAAGGTGAGATCACTGCGTCCGAACGAATCATCTTGGCCATTTCCAGACCACTGACCCCTGGAACCATCATGTCAAAAACTGCCAGGTCAAAGGGGTTATCCTGTTCTGTTGCTGACCGCAACATATCAAGCCCGGTTTTAACCTCAGCGGCCTGATCGACAACCATACCAATAGTTTCCATCTGCTCTTTCAGGAAACCACACCAGACATCACGGTTATCGATAATCAATACCCTGAGCCCCTGCAACTGACTGTATTGGGCATCGGCCTCACGCTCAACTATCGATTTTTTCTGCACACTAAGATTAAACCAAAAGGTACTGCCAACACCCTGCTCACTCTCGATACCCATCTCACCACCCATCAGCATCAGCAGCTTACGGGAAATAGCCAATCCCAATCCGGTACTGCCCGGCCGATTCTCGCCACTACCAGCAAGTTCTTCCTCTGAGCCTTCAAGAATACAACGCTGTGCCCGCGGCGACAGCCCCATACCAGTGTCGTTCACGGCAAAATGCAAAACTACTGCATCACCCTGCTCTTCTATAATAGACACTTGTATGGTGACACTGCCCTGCTCGGTAAATTTAATGGCATTATCGACAAGATTAATCAATATCTGCCGCATTCTGGCGGGATCACCAATTATCGCGGTAGGCACATCACCTTCTATCATGTGCACCAGTTCAAGCCCCTTACCACTGGCATTGGCGTGCAAAAGATGGCATACATCTTCGATCATCTGCTCAAGATCAAAATCTATGGAGTCAAGCTCAAGCTGCCCGGCCTCAAGCCTTGAAAAATCCAGAATATCATTAATAATCGTTATCAGCGCTGAACCTGAATCATGAATAACACCCACATACTCACGCTGTTCATCGGATAACTCGCTGTCATCCAGCAGATTAATCATAGTCAGGACACCATTCATTGGACTGCGTATCTCATGACTGATATTGGCAATAAATTCGAATTTTGCCCGCGCCGCCTCAAGTGCCGCAGCCTGAGCCTTACGCAATTCATCCTCGGCATGTTTACGCTCGGAAATATCTCGGGCAATCCCGATAAACAGGCGCTGACCTTCAAGAATCATTTCGCTGACATCAAGCTCCATCGGGAAAACGATGCCATTTTTATGACGGCCACTGACTTCACGGGCAGCCAGTAACATACTTTTTGTTCCGGTTTTTATATAACGTTTTACATAACCATCATGTTCATTAGCATCTGCATCGTCCATCAACATCTTGATATTTTCACCCAGGACTTCGGACTGGGGATAACCGAACATACGCTCCGCAGCGGGATTAAATGATTCAATATCACCATGAACATCAATAGTAATAATACCATCACCGGCATTCTCCAGAATCGCCTTTATGCGGCGTTCCTTTTCACGCAAACCGGATGCCTGATCCTCAGCATCATTCAAGGCGGACTGCTTCTCCGAATACAGCAAGGCCAGCTTCCGGGACATGGTATTAAAGGCATTTGCCGTTTGCGCCAGTTCATCCTCACCGGACATATGCATCTGATAACCGATATTCCCAGAAGCAATACTCCGCGTTGCATCACGCAGGGTTTTTAACTGCCGGGCAAAATAATTTCCCAGTAAAATTGCCATAATTACTGAAAAAGTCATTCCAATAATGGCAATCGTCGATATCTGGCGCCGGGCGGCATCCATGACATTGGCTATTTGAGAGATAGACAGGCCGATCTCGACCCGGCCCAGCATGGCACCGTCTGATTCTGTAATACTGGCATACACATCAAAAACATTATCCGTAACATCTTCGATGAGAAAATCTTCTTCAAATGGACGGGCCAGGTGCCCAGGATCTCCCGCCTCCACTTTGACTGGGTCAGCAAACACCCGGGCATATAACACACCCGTCTGAGCAGCCATAACCCTGGCCTCGGCCAGCATAACCGCCTGGTCCTTTTCTCTGGCGGCATCACGTAAGGCAACGGCAAACAGGGTAGCAACAGAAGTAGCGCGCTTGGAAAGCTCTATCTCATTGGATAGTCGCAAAAAGTTAAGGCTGATGGTAACCAGGATTATCAGCAGTAACGCCTGGATAAGGATGATACCTAAAACGATTTTCAGGCGAAACGACATGTACACGCCCATGCAGTTAACAATTTCTTACGCTGGGCTATCCTATTCATAAATTAATATCTGTGCAAGTAAATTTTGCATATCAAAACAGCCCGCTCATAGCCCCAGGCAACAAGCGAGATCAGGGAGCGAGTGACTGCTGAAATTTATCCACAATATCCTTGATCTTACCACTCGTAAACGGCTTCACCAGATAGCCACTAACACCCAGACTGATCGCTTTTTTTACAATAGCAACATCGCTATGGGCGCTAACCATGACAACAAACTGATCTGGACGTACAGATTTTATCACTTCGATGGCAGCCAGGCCATCCATCCCCGGCATTTCAAAATCCATCCAGACAATATCATACTGCTGTTCCCTGAACTTACGCATAGCATCAATTGCATCAGACACTGAATCCACTGCCACATCATACTGTGTCCGTAGCAACGTAGATAATAAATCACGCGCCGCCATATCATCATCAACAATCATCACAGACATTTGCTTCATCTATCCTAACCTCATAATAATATAATATATTTACACAATCAGCCTGGAGCACTCCAGTAAAAACTCCTGCATGCTGGTATCAATATCGGCATCAATATCGATCTTCAGCGATGCTTCAATATCGGCAGCAATCGCACCAATTTCCGGAAAACCATAACCACCAGCAGAACCCTTGAATTGATGCATCAATGATTTGACCTGTGAGCGATTATTAGCAGCATAAGCACTCTCAAGTTCTTCAAGACGGGCAGGAAGCAGACCTATATACTGCCCCCGCAGCGCTTCAGTAATCCCGTCATCAGCTACCGTATCAACCACTTGATCGCCCCGGGGCAGGTAGCGTGACAACACCGAATAAAACAGTCCTTTATCAATAGGCTTGCCAAGAAAATCATCACAACCAGCACGCCTGCATTTTTCACGATCATCCTGACCCAAGTTGGCAGTTAAAGTAACTATCGGTACTGCAGATCCTGTTTGCCGTATTATCTCAGTGGCCTCGGGGCCATCCATACCAGGCATCTGCATATCCATGAGCACAAGATCAAACTCTTCCTGCAGTACACGCTCTACAGCCAGCTGGCCATTGTCGACAATAATGACATCAACCCCCAGACGTGATAGATAATGCTCAACCAGACGCTGATTATCGAGATTGTCTTCCGCCAGCAGAACCTTGCCCCGCAGGCCATACTCTTCCTGCTCATGATTTCCGGCCAACTGGGCCATGGATATATGCATAGCACTGGAATCATCCGCCATATTTTCAAAAGCGGCCTTATCAGTGGCGATTGATGTTATAAAATGACTACCAATACCCGGCCTGCTGACAACAGAAATATCACCACCCAGCATACGCGCCAGACGCCTGGATATATTCAAACCTAATCCGGTCCCACCATAACGGCGGGTAGTCGAGGGATCGGCCTGGGTAAAACTTTCAAACAAACCTTCTATCTTTTCGGGATTGATGCCAATACCAGTATCTACAACAGAAAATAACATCATCTTGTTCTCAGGATTACAGGCCACAGTCAGGCACACACTGCCCTGCTCCGTAAATTTAATAGCATTACTACAGAGATTAATCAGGATTTGTTTCAATCGAGTCGGGTCAGTTTTAATCCACCGCGGCAACGGAAACACATACTCAAGACTGAAGGTCAAACCTTTATCCGTTGCATGCATGGACATGAGTCTCTCGACTTCTTTCAGCATGCCATCAAGAGGCAACATCATTATTTCAACACCCAGTTTATCGCTCTCAATCTTCGACAAATCCAGAATATCGTTAATCACCTCCAGCACGTGTTTACCGGTACGCAGAATGGCATCAACAGCCTCCTTACGTTCGGCTGCCGTTGTCGCCTCATCCTTCAACCATTCTGCATAACCGATCACAGACGTTAATGGCGTCCGGATCTCATGACTCATATTCGCCAGAAAACTACTCTTGGCCTGATTTGCCGCCTCAGCCTGTTGCCGCGCCTCTTCAAGCTCAATGGTCCTGCTAGTAACAATCTGCTCGAGGTTGCGATTGTGCTCATTAACATAGCGATAAAGCTCATGACTCTCGATACTATTGGATATATTCAACAGCAGCATCGAAAGGAAATTAAACACCAGATCCCGTGACTCATTGACATCACCCTGCTGCACCGCAACAAACATTCCCCGGACACGCGAACGAGTTGATAAAGCATGAAGAACAACCGACCCCCGACCCTCACGGCGTTTAGCGACACATGCCCGGGCCTGACTAATTGCCCAGGCAAAGTTTCCCTGGTCTATTTGATAATCAATCTCTTGCGCCATATAATCTTGCCATGACGACGGGCCACAGGCTCTGATATCAAAACTACTATTTTCCTCGTCGATCAATAAAAAAGCCATAGCTTCGAAATCGAATAATTGCTCCAGAGCATATATAATTTCCTGGAAAATTCCCTGCTCCGCATTATCCTCACCAATCCTGATATAGGAATCATTAAGGCTGGCACCAACCTCGAGCGCCCTGGTTGTCCAGCGAGCTACTTCTTCCAGATGCACAAGCCGGGGATTATCATTTTTATTAAGCGCAGGCATAACCTATCTCATTATTACCAGGGGATATCAACTCCACTGCATCATCATATTGACGTTTAATCTGTTTAACAGCGGGCGCAAATATACTGACAGGCAACGCCACTGCATCCCAAGCCGGCCTATACAACGGCGGCACCATGATCTCGCCACCCTCTGACGCGTAAATTGCACTTGCCACAACCTCGGCCACATGCACAACCGCGGCATCAACACCAATATAACCATCATCAGAATAATTATGGTGATACTTAACAGCATCTATTGTATGTTTCGGCAACTCCCACTCCTTGAGCAACAAAGAACCGACATCACTATGATCAAACCCCAACTGTTCTTTTTCTGCTACATTTAACAGAACGTCCGCCTCTTCGGAAAACCTTATGATTTCCCAGTAACGCTCACCCAAACTCAAAAACATAACGAGCTTGCCAATATCATGTAACAGGCCTGCCACAAAAAATCGCTCAACGTTCATTTCCCGACGGTATGTTGCCAATACCCGTGCTGCGACACCACAACTAATACTGTGGTGCCAGAAATCCTGCATACTTGCCTTATCCTCAGGAACGCCATCAAACATATCAAGAACAGTTGTAGCCATCACAACATCCGTAATCTGGCGTGTTCCGATCACCGTCACGGCGCGGGTGATGGTATCGACATTCGAGGGAAAACCATAAAATGAGCTATTGGCAATGCGCAATATACGCGCTGCCAATCCCGCATCTTCACTAATTAGCGCCGCAACGTCACGATTTGAAGCACGCACATCCTCTACAACTTCTCGCAGCCGTAAATATATATTAGGCAGCGTAACAAGATCACCAGCCTTGTTAATTAAATCTTTAGCCGTTATGATCATGCCCCCCCCTTGCTAGCTTCTCTGCATATTCACGTGTACAAATTCGAAACAATTCATCTACCGGGGCATACTCCATATCCATATGTGTGAACCTTTCTTTCATAAACTGCTCGGCTTGCATAACAACAATGGCATCCAGATGTTGCATAGCCTTCTTGCCCAGCTCTTCGCCGTCACCCCCACGAATAATAGCCTCAGTCAACCCCCAGGTCCTGAATACCTTCAAGTGTTTATCAGTCAGGCAGGTGCCCTCACTCAGAAGGACACGGCCATTTAAATGAACCGCATCTTCAGCAAGCACCATACCTGCTACCAGATCATCAATATTTACTCGCGTCGATGCCTCAGTCATCAACTTCCCCCAGTGTCTATATTCGTTAAATCACCAGCTCCTACCTGCCTACAGAACAGACCTTATGTAAAACATTGCACTCCGAAATACACTACTCATCATCCGGAATATAAATCATGGTCTGCTCCAGCCCCCGTGTTTCTTCATCTATCAGGCAAAAGTCATGCTGCCCTATCGCCACCACCTCACCATGTTTGAGCAAGTGCCGTTTTATGTGTTTGCCATTAACGATCGTGCCATTGGTACTCTTCTGGTCAATGATAAAAACATCATTAACATCCTCCATATAGGCACTGGGTACTACCTCAATCAATGCATGGCAGGCGCTGACAGTCAGATCTTCAAGACATATATCGTTCCCCAACCCCCGACCAATACGCAGCGCTCCCTCCTGTAACGGATATTCTCCAAACACCTTTCCTGCCTGACTATGAACCAATTTTGCCATTAGTGGTCAACCTCCAAATCAATAATCATCACATCCTGCCAGCACTATATCGCTGCTGTTACGACAGCCAGCACAACTGAAATATTGTCCTCGCCTCCAACCTGATTAGCCTGGTCAACAAGGGTCCGGGCAACCAGCGCCCAATCCCGGCCATCATCATCCAGCGCAGCCTGCATAGCTTCATCTGATACCTTGTCGCTCAAACCATCCGAGCACAATAGATAAACATCACCTATCTGAGCAGAAAACTGATTAATTTCAGCCTCACAGCCCATTCTCACCCCCAATGCGCGGGTAATCACATTCTTGTATCGGCTGTTTTCGGCATCTTCTTTGGCAATAGTTCCCTGTTCTATGAGCTGTCGCACCAGGGAATGGTCCTCGGTCATCAGCTCTATCACCCCGTCGCGCAGGCGATACACGCGCGAATCACCGACATGGCAGATGGTAACTTGATCATCATTAAGGAAAATCATGGCCAGGGTCGTCCCCATGCGCTCATTCCCCAGGGTATCCTGGGCAAAGCGGTGAATATCATTATTAATATGGTCGATTAACTGTGCCGTAGTACCCAGATCATCATTTCTAGTATTAGACGGCGGCAGCTGAAATTCCTGCAAGATACCTTCAACAGCCATCCTGCTGGCCACATCACCCGCGCTATGCCCCCCCATACCATCGGCCAGAACAGCGAGATTACGCCCACAGTCCCACCCTATACTGTCCTCATTATGATCTCGCACCAGACCGGTATCGGTCAGTCCGACGATATCAAGCCGCATGCCGCCCGTCATCGGCGGGCCCTCATTGCGTCGATCAAACCCTGCCGTTCAGCACAACTATACAGGGCATCCGCCAACGAACGACCACTTTGAAAACGCCGTTCGGCATCCTTTTCCATGGCTCTGTTCATGATACGAACCAGACACACCGGCAGCTCTGGCCGAACCTTTCGAATACTGGCCGCTTTTTGGTTTTCTATCTGATACATAAGGGTGGCCATGGAATCACCCGTAAAAGGTAACTGCCCGGTAAATAGCTGGTACAAGGTCACCGCCAGCGAATATAAATCAGAACGACCGTCAATACGCTTTCCAGCTATTTGCTCCGGCGACATATAAAATGGACTACCCAACACGGTGCCCGTGCGGGTTTTACTGTTATCGGTCAAACAGGCAATGCCAAAATCCATGATCTTCAGCACATGGTTAGCACGGTCATACATGATATTGGCAGGTTTTACATCTCGATGAACCACCTTACGCTCATGGGCATAATCCAGCGCATCAGCAATATGGATACCTATATCAAAAACCTCTTCCAGTGGTAACAGCGAGGCAGCTTCCACGCAACCATCGAGACTCTTTCCTTTGATATAGTCCATGGCAATATAGGCCAGATCATGCTCCTCACCAACATCATATATCGTCACGATATTGGGGTGGCTCAACTGCCCTGCCGTTTCTGCCTCCTGATAAAAACGCCTCTTGACTTCATCAAGGCGCCCGCTCTCAAATTCATCGGCCAGGGCCATGGTTTTGATCGCTACGGTACGACTGATTTTTGGGTCATTACCGAGATAAACCATACCCATCGCCCCGCGCCCAAGCTCGCGCTCTATCTGATAACGACCGATAACCGGTCGGGCAATCATGGCATCATCGATAATAATAGTCGCGGCGCCGGCTGCAGCAGGAGCTGCACTTGCCACACGAAAACATTCCGGCATCACACTAAGCTTATCGCTACGCTCCTGTATATCACGATAACCGGGCAATACCGTGGCAATACGTTCGTAGATAGACAGGGCCTTGCTAAATTGGCGTCTTCTTTCATAATCCATACCCAGGTTATACAATGGCTCAGCTGTCACCGTATCCACCGGACATTTCGACAAACAATCCAGGGCAACATCCAACTGCCCCTGTGATTGATAGTTTCGAGCCAGATCACGATAGGCACGTGCCGCCTCGTTACGCAGCAACATCACCGCCGCCGCTATCCGGTGCCGCAAGGGCAAAACCAGACTGGCCCCCAGCAAATACCACACCAGTAAGGTCATTGGTAACCATATATTCTGCACAACCATCATCACCAGACTGAAATTGAGTAGCAAAAACGCTAGAAAAATATTGATACCACAACCGATCAAACCACGTAACTTCACTGGCAATAACAGCAGATAAACCATCAGCAGCAATACGCCGCCGCGCTGCAAGCCATAAACCCAATCCGGCTGCGTAAAATATTGGCGCGTTAACAAGGCATTGAGCGAATAAATCATATTATTCATCGAGCCCATACTGGCTGGACTGATATAACCATCGGCAAACGGTACCGCATTGGCCATGAACCCAAGCAAAACCAGCTTATTGCGAAAACTTCTCATGCTCACCCTGCCGGCAAGAATATCATCGGCCTGAAACACCAGACTATCGGCATTCGTTAGTTTTATTGGTTTGGGATATAAACGATAGTCCGGCCCCGTCTCCAGTAACCGTCCACTAATCTGGATACCATGGTTATTGATAACGTAAAACGAATCATCAGTACTGTTATATTTTCTGGCCAGTAACTGCAGCATGAAGGTCGGGTATAAAACCGTATCAGAATGTAATACCAACGGCGTGATTGAAGTATTATTATTCTGTACAATAACACCCGTCGCTGCAGCAGCCGTCATAAATTCATTGCCCGGATAATGTCTGACCGGCTCTGAGCGCACTGGCACAGCAAACAAAGGTTTCAGAAATGCCGGCGGCTCTCCCCGTTCATTGTGCACTATCTCAAGCCCCTTAAAACGTTCCGGCAACCAGCGTACAGTCTCTGTAGGGGGCAAATAACCCACCGGCAAAACCACATTGGCGGATTTTCTGATGGCCTTTACCAGGCGTTCGTCGCCTTTAACCAGGGCGAGGGCCTTGTTCAGGTATTTCTTCTCCGATGGTGTACTACGACTGATCAGGTCGTCAAGGCGTTCGACGTCGGCCGATATCTGCTGTGGCAACAAAGGCAGAAGCACCCCTGCTGCTGCAACCCGAGCCTTATTCAGCTTATTAATCAAATCGGCAAGCTGCGTATTCGACACCGGTTCGCCAGACGCTGGAACCAGCCCATCAAGGGCTATGATGGCAGCCTGTGACTCAAACTCTGTTGCCGGCAGAAAGCCCATGTACAGGTCAAATAACAAATCATCACTGCTACGCGAAAATGGTAGATAACTGACGACAAGAACCACGAGCCCCATCAGTAAAACCAGAAAGCGGTGTCCAACCAACGATGAACTGTTAATGTTTAGATTCAAGGCCCGTAATACCACGCAATATTCTTGATATGGAATGACTGATAATGACAAGCCACACCATTAAATCGGCATATCCGGCCCCTGCTTGAATAAAGCAGAGAAAAACTGGGGAGCATGAAGGTGCCAGCAACACCTCACGCTGCAAGCCCCCGCCTCCTTAACAGGGAAAACTCTGATTTATTAACAAGTTACACCCAGAATCTGTTGCTACAGTTTTTTCTTAGCAGGCCGAAAGCTATTGATATAACAAACAATAAGAGACAATAGTGTGATCAAAACCATCGTCCTTGCACTAATTTTTGGCCTGTCGGCATCAACAGCCATTGCTGATCTTCAAACGGGCATACAGGCTTACCAGAACAAACATTTTCAGATCGCCTATAACGAGCTGCTGCCACTCGCACAGCAGGGGTCACGTCGTGCACAACTGTATATTGGCAACATGTATTATTATGGCGATGGCATCACCAAAGATCTAAATCAGGCAAAAAACTGGCTCCAACATGCGGCAGAACGAGGTTCACCCCTGGCCCAGTACCAACTGGGGCGGATTTATGAAAAAGGACGGGGCACACAACAGGATTACCATCAGGCCTATCACTGGTATCAGCAGGCCGCCAGCAAAGGCAGCAAACTCGCACAATACAGGCTCGGCGTGTTTTTTCAACAAGGGCTTGCCGTCAAGGCCGATCCGGCACTGGCCCTGCACTGGCTCCACAAGGCCGCAGAAGGTGGCAGTATCGCTGCCCAGTTAACCCTGGCCCGTAGTTATCAGAACGGCACGGGTATTTCTAAAGATCCACGCCAGGCCGAGAGCTGGTTCCAGCGTCTGGAAGCACGCGGCATCAATCGTCGCAATACTTATATCGTCGATTTGTAAGTACTACAGCAACTTCTTTGGCCAGCCAGGTACCTCATCGAGGCCCGCAAATCTGGCCCCAGCGCACCCC
>Ga0316187_10001460_pt1 | contig 20420 bp, 21 predicted proteins | sample CroRivburrow1_MG_FD_204927 | JGI IMG/M metagenome (GOLD analysis project Ga0316187, IMG submission 204927) | Coastal sediment microbial communities from Maine, United States - Cross River worm burrow 1 | ecosystem: Environmental > Aquatic > Marine > Coastal > Sediment | place: USA: Maine...
ATCCAGGTGATCGCGGTGCGCAGCTGGATGATCACCTTGTTCATTCCCCTGGTGCTGTTCGCCCGCGGTGAGCTGCAGCAATTGTATACGCGTCAACCGGCGCATCACCTGGCACGCGGCATGATCGGATTCCTGGCCCCGCTTTCTTTTTTCAGCGCGCTGAAAACCCTGCCACTCGCCGACGCCTCGGTGATTTTCTTCAGCGCCGCTTTCATCCTCACCGCAGCCTCGGCATTGTTTCTCAAGGAACGCGTCGGCATCCATCGCTGGAGCGCGGTAGTGATTGGCTTTATCGGTGTGGTGATCGCCATGAATCCAACCGGCAGCGGCGATCTCAGCGCTTACCTGATGGTGCTGTGCGCCGCGATAATTTACTCATTGATCTTTATCTGGGGCAAAAAATTGTCGCATGCCGATTCGATCATTGCACTGGTGTTCTCGATGAACCTCGGTATGGGGTTGGTTGCCAGCACATTTTTACCCTGGGTCTGGGTACCGATTACCTGGCAAATGCTCGGCGAACTCACGCTGATGGCGGTTGTTGCGCTGGTCGCGCACTATACCTTTGCGGCTGCCTTCGTGCGTGCCGAGATTTCCGTGCTGGCGCCGTTTGAATACACCATGCTGTTGTGGACGGTGGCAATTGGATACCTGGTGTGGAGCGATGTACCCACCACTGAAATGTGGACAGGCGCAGCGCTGATCATCGGCGCCGGAATCTACGTCGCCCACCGCGAAGCACTGCGGCGACCCAATTCCCGGGACCTGTAGCAAAATCCCTCGGTGGTGAGAAATTCAGAGCGATTTCTAACCGGATAACCGGTCAGCTTCGCAGCCAGTGGTTTCTGAATTTGTCACCGTCTTTGGCATCCGGAATTTCACTCGCCAGGGACTCGACCAGCTGCTCCAGGTTACTGCTGCTTGCCGCGTGATGACGCACGAGTCTTGTCGCCAGCGGGCCAATGTAACCGGCATAGTCCTCACCCATCTGCCTGAGCATGTCATCATCGAACGAACGAACCTCGGTAGCGTTGACCCTGGTCCCCGAATTGCTGATACGGGTGGTGTCGATACGGGTGCCACTAATGGTTTCCCAGCGCTTTAGAAATTCCTCGCGCTCTGCCGCCTCGGGTATTTCTTTCGAAATTGCGGTCACCAGTTCGCTGGCCGGCGTGTTTTCCCGGTCATAGGCAACCATTATGTTCTTGGCGATAGGTCCAACGTAATCAACCAGCAGGTTGGTCATCGAGTCCAGTTCGCCTGGGCCCGGCGCTGGCGAACTGGACATCTGGATTGAGGCCTCATCGGGAGCGGACACCGGCGCCTGAGGAGTAGATGTGTGCGCTGTCGTATCTGCTTTGTGCGCCACCGCGGTGGCTTCGTCTGCGCTGACGGCGGCAACAGTTGCGGCTTTCAGTTTTGGCAGCACATCCTTGATACCCTGCACGAATTCCCGGGCGTCCTGGTAACGCTCGGCCTGGCCAACCGCCAGCCCTTTCAATAGTACGGGGATCAGGGCGGTCGGATAAAGGATGGTGTAATCGATACGATTATTCGGCGGCAGGTTGGCAATTTCAGGCAAACTCGAGCGCGGTATCGAGGGGCTCTTCGGCAGCAGCGCCAGTAAATCCAGAAATACCATCGTCACCGAAAACAGGTCGGCACGGGAATCGACTTTCAGGCCAAACATCTGCTCCGGCGCCATGTACTTCGGTGTACCAACAACCGCCCCGGTCATCGTCAACTCGGCGCTTTCGGCAACTCTCGCGATGCCGAAATCCGCCAGCTTGACACTGCCGCCATCGCGCAGAATCATCACATTTGCGGACTTGATATCGCGGTGCACGATGTCGAGGTTATGAGCCGCATGCAGGGCCTTGAGCAATTGTGAGATGATCGACAGCGACTTTTGCAGCGCAATGCCCCGCCTGGCCCTGATGATTTCCTGTAACGATGAGCCCTCGACAAACTCCATGACAATGTAGGGCATGTCCTGGTCCTGGCCGTATTCGAGCACCATGACAATATTCGGATGAACGCAGCGCGCAGCTGACTTGGCCTCGCGCTTGAAGCGCTCCAGAAACTCGCCACCACTTTTTTCGGTCACCAGATGTGGGTGCAGAATCTTTATGGCGACCTGGCGTTCGATGTCCGGATCAAAACCCTCATAGACGACGCCCATAGCGCCCTCACCCAGCAGCGAACGAATCTCGTATTTACCGATTTTATCTGGCAGATCGCTCATCGCCTCAGGCCTGGGTTCTGTCCAGCAACTTCACCGCGCTGGACAGGCTTCGGTACATCAGGTTAAAGGAGTGTCCCAGCGAAGACAGCTCGTCTTTTCCGGACTGATCAAATTCGGTGACCGTCATATCGCCCTTGCTGATTTCTTCGGCCTTGGCGGCAATTTTGTTCACCCGCTTGATAATGATCAGATGCAGAAAAACGTTCAGCACCAGCCAGATCGTCGCAAACACGGCAGCGAGAATAATCATGAACGCCTTAAAGGTCGCATCCGCTCGCGCTATCGGTATGGCCATCGGCACATTGACTATCTGGGCGCCAATGATTTCATTGTGTCTCCAGCCGAAACCGTTATGCGAGCCATACTTCTTAACCATCGCGACGGGCGCCGCATCCGGTGTGCTATGACAGACGAGACAGCCTTTCTTGGTAATTTTAAACGGCGTGCTTAAAAACAGATATTGGCCGGTCGGCGTCGAGCGCACACCAGAGTATTCCTTAACCTCCTCGTAGTTACGGAAATACTGAATGATGTCTTCTTCCCAGGAAGCCGCTTTATGTTCCGGGTTGGTCGGGTTCAGGGCCGCTTCCTTATAGGAATAGTCCGGGTAGGTCTGGCGCAGGCGTTTCATGTTTTCGGTGGCTGCATAGGCAGGCACGGTCTGCGCCAGGAATTCGTCCGTTTTGACTTTTTGTAACAGGGGCCGAATTTCCTCCACCGTGTAAGAGCGCACGCTGCGGGCGGCTTCCATCATGATCCTGGCCTTCAGTGCCACTTCCTCCTTGGCATTGTCGAGCAGTATTCGCTCGATCAGGAATGACGCCGCCACAAATCCGACGGCAAACACGAGGAACATCGCCAGATTGAACTTAAGCCGTATACTCACAATACTACTCCTGGTCTGTTTGGACGCCTGAGATTTGTTGTTATTATGGATCGCGAAGCACCGATATTACCTTAAATCCGAAGACCTTTGTTATACTCAGCGGACTTTTAATCTGGTAGTAAACGTGACGTCCCCCAACAACGAAGTCACCATTATGTTTGCGGATATCGTCGGCAGCACCCGACTGTATGAAACAATGGGCGATGAGATTGCCGAGAAGCTGGTAACTACGACCCTCAAACAACTTTCCAGTATCGCCAGCAAATCGCAGGGCGTGACCATCAAGACCGGTGGTGACGACGTCATGTGCAGCTTTGCCAATGTAGAGCATGCGCTTAACGCTGCCAGGGACATGCACCTTTTTCTGGCAGCGAGAACCGCTCCCTCAAAAGACTATAAAATAGCCATCCGCATTGGTGCCAACACGGGCCCGGTAATCGCCAGCGAAGGCGATCTCTACGGCGATGCGGTAAACCTCGCCGCACGCGTAGCGGCCCTGGCGCGCGGCGGCAAGACCCTGGTTACCGGCTATACGTTTGAACAACTGAGCGACGCCTCACGCAAACGCTGCCAGCGCCTCACGACAACAACGGTAAAGGGCAAGGAGTTGCCAATCGATATTTACGACGTGATATGGGAACAGACCGAAGAACTGACCCGCATCGTCGGCAACGAAGTGGCAAACGCCATACAGAGTTTTCTGACCATTCGCTACGACGATAACATCATCCGACTTTCAGCCAACACGATCACCAGTGCCTCGGTTGGGCGCGGTCAGGATTGTGACTTGATCATTCCATCGCAACAGGCGTCGCGCGAGCATTGTAAAATCGAATGTAATCGTGGCAAGTATATATTGGTCGACAACAGTGCGAATGGCTGCTACGTCACGCACAACCAGACCGAGATGTTCTTTCACCAGGAACGCGTACCCCTGATCGGCGAGGGCTACATCAGTCTTGGTGAGCCCTCGGCAAATAATCCGGATTTTCTACTGCATTACGCCATTGAACTGGCCGATGGCAGCCAGGCAAAATCCGCATAGCCTGGGGATCTGCGCGCGCCCGCGCTGGCAGACAGCAAAATCTACTTCACGATAATCGTTATCTGCTCGGACATGACCGGCGGATTGTGCGGTGTATGTGCATAGTCAGCCAACAACAACTGCAGGGTATGCGTACCCGGTGTTAGTTCGATGGCCACCTCGGTCTGACCGCCACCGAAGTGACGATGGCTGGCATCAGCAGGGATCGGCCTGGTAAGGTCAGGAATTGCGGTATCGATGAGCAGATGATGATGCCCGGTTTTCGCCTTATCGACGCCGGCCGGAGCAACGCCCATTCCCGACAACCCGAATATTACCTTGACCGGGGTTGTCACCACTTCCCCGTGCGCGGGAGAAACGATGTAAGCCCGTGCAGCATCGGCAGCGGCGACACTGCCTGCGTAAACACTGGCAAACGGCAGCAGGCACAGAATAGCTAATCTGGACAAATTCATGGGGTTCCTCCTCATTAGTCGAACGGACAGTCTACCCGTAATCCTGAGGATTGATAACCAACACTTCACAGGGAACCCGCATAGCGCCTGCGCCTCACCGATTGAAAAATGAAATCCATAAAGCTGATGTAATCGACGATGGGCAGGCCCACACGCTGCTGAATCGCCTTGGCAAAGGTTGGGAAGCTGGTGCAATTCGGCGCCAAATACGCGTATTCGGCTCATATCGCTCACAGGCGGCCTGTAACACCAGCCGAGGCGAAGGCCGGCGAGGCCATACACCCTGGAAGAAGCCGGGTAATTTGGATATCCCGACCATGTAATAACCGACAGTGGCGAGCGCCTCCCTGGATCCGAGGGTCATTCTGCGTAGCCGCACGATCTGTTTTTGGCCCACTCTATCTGTGATCACAGTCATTGACGAGTATCAATTACGCCAGTAGCATCACTATCTGACCAGGCGTCATGAAAACCAACCCCGGAAACCCGAAAATGAGCAAATCCTGCGGCGAAGCATTGATGCATTTACTCGAATCCTACGGTGTGACCACTGTTTTTGGTATTCCCGGGGAGCACACGCTGGAACTCTATCGCGGCATCGAGAAAAGCAATGTACGCGCGGTCACCCCGCGCAATGAGCAGGGTGCGAGTTTCATGGCTGACGGCTACGCACGCGTTACCGGCGAGCCCGGTGTGTGCACTTTGATTACCGGTCCGGGCGTCACCAACGCGACCACCGGCATCGGCCAGGCTTACGCCGATTCGATCCCGATGCTGATCATTTCGAGCGCCAATGACAGCGCATCGCTGGGCAAGGGCTGGGGGCGCTTGCACGAAACCACTGACCTGTGTGCGATCACCCGTCCGCTTACCGCGTTCAGCACCATGGTGCATGACCCGGCAGAAGTCCCCGGACTGATTGCGCAGGCCTTTACCGTATTCCGTTCGCGTCGGCCACGCCCGGTGCACATCGCCATTCCGATCGATGTCATGGAAATGCGCGTCAGCGATGACTGGCAGCCCTATGAAATTGCCGATCTGCCGATTCCCGCGCCCGCCGCGATCAACAGGGCAGCACAGTTGCTGGCACAGGCTCGCAGTTGCGTCATGATCGTCGGCGGTGGCGCCCAGCGGGCCAGCGCCGAAGTGACCCGGCTTGCCGAGCGCCTGCAGGTCGGGGTCATCGCCTCCAATGCCGGCAAAGGTGTGGTCGCCGACAGCAATCCTCTCAGTCTCGGTGGCGCCATCATCAGCCCGGTAGTGCACGCCTATCTCGCCAAAACCGAAGTGGTACTCGCCATCGGCACCGAGCTCGGCGAAGCCGACAGCTTTATTTACGACCTCCCGGTGAACGGCAAAGTCATCCGCATCGATATCGACCCGGCACGCTTCAGCGACGCCTTTCCGGCACATATCGCGATCCAGGGTGATGCCGGCTCAGCCTGTACACAGCTGCTCGCCGCACTCGAAGGGCGGGATATCACGCACGCGCCAACAGATGTAATCGCCGAACTCGACCAGCTGCGAGCCGCACAGCAGGCCGCCTATACCGAAGTCGAAAAGCAACATATTCACCTGCTCGACATATTGCGCGAGGAATTACCCGACGATGCGGTGATCATGGGCGATATCGCACAGCTGGTGTATACCGGCACCGCGGCGATGAAAACCCTGCAACCGCGCACCTGGTTCTATCCCGCCGGTTTCGGTACCCTGGGTTGTGCGTTGCCGGACGCCATCGGCGCCAAGCTCGCCCTGCCAGACAGAACCGTGCTCGCGCTGGTTGGCGACGGTGGCTTCATGTTCACCGTCAATGAACTGGCGACCGCGGTCGAGGAAGGTCTTTCGATTCCAGTCATTCTGTGGCACAACCACAGCTATGCGATGATTCGCGATGGTATGGTCAAACGCGGCATCCCTGAAATAGGCGTCAATCCGCGCGCCCCGGATTTCATCAAGCTCGCCGAGGCCTTTGGTTGCCCCGGCAGCCTGGTGAACAGCGACGATAGTTTCAGGCAGGCCCTGCAGGCGGCGCGCAAACACGCCGGACCAAGCCTGATTGTGGTGCTCGAAAACGACGCCTGGCTTAGCTGTCAGTAGAAATTCCAGGCAGACATGACTTCCAGCAAGCGTAAATTGCCCGGGAAGGTCGTCGTGGCGTCACTCAATGAACGCATTTATCAGAGCGTAAAGTGGTCGTTAATCATAGGTGAGTATTTCCCGGGCAGCGTGCTGTCGATTCGCTCACTGGCAAAGAAAATGGGGACCAGCACCATGCCGGTGCGTGAAGCTTTGACCCGCCTCTCATCGGAACGCCTGCTGCAATCCTCGGTGAAACGTTCTTACAAGGTCGCTGAGCTCAATCCCAAACGGGTGGCCGATCAGTTTTTTCTGCGCGCACGTCTCGAGGGTATCGCGACCGAGATAGCCGTACCCAATATGACGGCGACCGAGATCGACGAACTGGAAACCCTCGCACAGATGATGGAACGCGACATCGAAACCGGCAGCAACGAGAACTACATCGTGCGCAATTACAACTTTCATTTTTCTATTTACGCGGCGAGCCGCAACGAAGAGCTGTTCTGGTCGATCGAGCGCCTGTGGGCGCAAACGGGTCCCTATCTCGCGCAGGCAGTGCGCAATCAGAATATGCCGAGGGAATGGCAGCTGCTGCACACCCAGATCGCAAAGGCCATATGCGCTCGCAATGCCACCAGGGCCGCCAGGTTGATCGAAAAAGACATCCGCTGGGGCGTCGAGACTTTCGCCTCCTTTACTGCAAAAGAGGATAAAACCAGGTGAAATCAAGTGCCAGCGTGATCGCTATCGGTGGAGCTGTCATCGCTTGCGCGATGTGGGGCGACGAGGCCATCTTTGTTGATAACCAGCCCATGGGTTACGTCACCTCGGGCGGCTTCGGGCCAGCCTGCAAACAGCATATTGCACTCGGCTACGTAAATTGCGATGCTTACCGGCCCGGTGGTCAGTACGCGGTTGAAGTGCTTGGGCAACTGGTTGCCGCTGAGCTGCAGACGGAACCGCTCTACGAACCCACCGGCGCCAACATGCGAGCATGAGGTCGATATGAAACACTTGCCAACACCGACTCCGGTAACTACCGAGTTATGGCGATTTCCGATCATGGGTGAAGAAACCTGGGCCGGCGTGGATGTGCACAGCACATTCTCCCTGGACACCAGTAACTTTCACCCTTCGAGGAAATTCGATCATGTCACGCAGACGCAGCAATTCACTCAGTTCACGCAAATCCAGTCGTAATACAGGCTTCACCCAGTTACCTTTCGCCCCGCTCAGTAATCCCTATCCACCGATGGAGATTATCTCCGCTGACCAGGTGGAAACCATTCATCGCGCCAGCCTCAAGATTCTGCGTGATATCGGCCTGCGCGTGGAAAGCCCGACCGCACTCAAACTGTTAACCGACCTGCGCGCCGACGTCGACCATGACAATCAGCATGTGCGTTTCGAGCCGGCGTTGATCGAGGAACTGCTGCAAAATCTGCCGTCAGAATTCACCCTGCATGCACGCAACCCTGCAAAAACCGTGCGCATGGGTGGCAACTCCATCGTGTTTGCCAGCGTCTGCGGACCCTCCTTCGTCTCCGACCTGGACCGGGGTAGACGTGCCGCCACGCACCATGACATGGAAAACTTCGTCAAACTGTCGGGCAGCCTGAACATTTTGCACCACGAGGGCGGTAGCGGCCCGGAACCGCTGGACCTGCCGCCCGGCAGCCGCCACCTCGACATGATGTACGCGCAGATCACCCTGACTGACAAGGGCTGGCAGCCGAGCTGGCTCAATACGGCAAGCCGTGCACGCGACTGCATCGAGATGGCCAAGATCGCACTGCAAACCGACGATGAGGGATTGAAACAGCGTCCCGCCATCATTGGCGGCCTGAACACCAATTCGCCGTTGCTGTTCGACGAGGGCCAGGCCGATGGCATGCGCATATTCGCCGCAGCCGGCCAACCGGTGCACATCACCCCCTTCACCCTGGCGGGTGCCATGGCACCGGCGACGGTTGCAGGTGCCGTAACCCTGCAGAACGCCGAGGCACTCGGCTGCATCGCACTCACCCAGGCGGCGGTCCCGGGTTCGCCGACTTTTTACGGACACTTTACTTCGAACGTCGACATGCGCACCGGGTCGCCTGCCTTCGGCACTCCGGAATACGCGCAGTCGGTAATTATCTCGGGACAATTGGCGCGACGCTACACACTGCCGTTGCGCTCGTCCAGCACCACGGCCTCGGCCTGCGTCGATCTACAGGCAACCTACGAAAGCGACATGTCGATCAACGCCTGCATCCAGGCGCACGTCAACAACGTCATGCACGCCGGAGGCTGGCTCGAAGGCGGCCTGACCTGCTCGTTCGAGAAACTGATTCTCGACGCCGAACTGTTGCAAATGCAGGCGGCCTTCCTGCAGCCGGTAGTGATCGACGACGACAGTATGGGCCTCGAGGCAATCGCCGAAGTCGGGCCCGGCGGGCATTTCTTTGGCACCGCGCACACCATGGAGCGCTACGAGAATGCGTTCTATCAGCCTATCCTGTCGGACTGGCGTAACTTTGAAACCTGGCAGGAAGACGGCTCCAAAACGGCCACCCAGCGCGCCAATGAAATATGGAAACGCCTGCTTGCGGAATACGAAAAGCCCGCTATCGATCCGTCCATTGAAGAGGAGCTTCAGGCCTACATGGCGCGACGCAAGGAGGAAATTGCGCGTGAATGAAGCACTGGCCAAAGGCGCACGCAACCTGCTGCAAAACTGCGCTGGGGCGACGGCGGGCGATCGCGTGTTACTGGTCGGAGAGCAGGGAGCGAGGCCTTTTTTCGACCCGCGCCTGTGTGACGACCTGGCGCAAGCCTGTGCCGCACTGGGTATCGAATCCAGGATTGTTCTCGCCATACCCGGCGCCGACGCAAATCATTTCCCGAGTTCGGTTAGCGAGGCGATGCAGGCCACCGACATCACAATTTTCTTTTCCCGCCTGGGAGACCAGGTTCGATTTCTCGACAGTCCCGGCACCGGCAGAAAGATCATGTGCTACACGCTCGATCGCGCACACCTGGAGTCAGCTTTCGGCTGCATGGATTACCATGTAATGCAACGCCTGCACGATCATCTTCTCGCGCGGATCAAGCAATCGACGGTTTATTCGATCGAGGCACCCAACGGCACTTCGCTTACCGCCGTGGTACCCAACGCAATCGATAGCGGTCAACAGGCGGTGACTGATTTCAGCCTGCAACTGTTCCCGGTGATGATTTTTCCGCCGTTGCATTTTCACCGACTTGAAGGACAGCTAGTACTGGATCACTTCCTGCTATCTTCCTCAACTCGCGCCTACAGCGATAGCGTGCTGCGACTTACCAGCCCGATAAAAGTAACTATTGAAGATTCACGCATGATTGCCTTCGACGGCGATCGGCAACTGATCGTCCGGCTGCGCAGTCAGCTCGAACGCGCCGCCAGCATCACCGGCGGCGACCCTTACCGACTGAACTCCTGGCATACCGGCATCAATCCGCACACCTTTTATCACGGAAACCCCAACGAAGACCTCGAACGCTGGGGCACCGTCGCCTACGGCTCACCGCGCTATACCCACATTCACGCGGCCGGCAACGACCCGGGTGATGTATCCATCCAGCTGTTCGACGCCAGTATCCGCTTCGACAACGAAACAATCTGGGACAACGGCCGATTTATCTACCTCGATAGTGATGAAATACGCGCTCTACTGAGCGATGCAGAACGCCAGTTACTGAACTCATCGATACGGCTCGATATCGGTATCTAGTGAATCATTGTGCATCGATACATGCAGCACTCGAACATCGCATCGCCACGCTTGATTGCCAGCCCCTTCGGGACGGCGCACAAGGCCATGCATAGCAAGCGGATGCTATGCGGTCTGCCGACCAACCTTGGCGGCTTGCGTAGCCACGAGATCGTGAATGCATTTTGAAACAAAACTGATTCTGGGCTTCGGCGCGGTAATAGCGATCGTTTTGTATATGGGCGGCGGCAGCCCGTCATTCGAGGAAGCAAGCTCGCAGGCCGCGTCTGACGAACTATCTCTCGACCCTGCCCGGCTGGAAAAGCTTAACGCGTTCAAACGCAAATTTGCCGCCGCGGCGATTCCCAGATGCGCTGAAACCACCAACTCTGCAGCGAGTGATTTTACTATCGTCGTGGAAATCGGATCCAACGGGGAGGTCGCGCGCTCATGGCGGCGAGGAGACTCGAAGTTCGTGGTTTGCATACAGCAGAGCATGACCGAAAACTTCATCTACCGGCACATCGGTCAACCTTTCTTTACCTCACTCGAGTTTCGCAGTGACAGCTGAGCATCGTATACCGATGAATATTCGTGTACTTTACGTGGATACACGCAAAAACGGGCAATGGATTTACCTGCCCGGCAGTCTGCATAATTCAATCCACGGGTAACCAGAAATGACCTACCTTGACCCTGCCGCAATCGACCAGTTTCAACAGTCGGGATATCTATCCCCGCTACCTGTCATCAGCGAGTCGCGAGCAAAAACCTGTCGCGCCAGGCTTGAAGCCTATGAAGCCGAGCTGGGGCACCCGGTTCAGGGGCCCTTGCGCACCAAACCACATCTGCTGTTCAAGTGGGTAGACGAGCTGATGCGCGACAAAACAATACTGGACTGCATCGAGGATTTGATCGGCCCGGACATCCTCTGCTGGAATTCCTGGTTCTGGATCAAGGAGGCGAATTCACCCAGCTATGTCTCCTGGCACCAGGATAGCCAGTACTGGGGGCTCGATACCAGCAAGCTGGTGACCGCGTGGCTCGCACTGTCACCGGCCAGTGAAGCCAGTGGCTGCATGCGGGTAATGCCGGGCTCCCATCTCGAGGAACCGATGCTTCACAAGGATCTCTACAACGACGACAACCTGCTGACACGCGGACAGGAAATCGTTGATATCGATGCTTCCCAGGCCGTCTCCATGCCACTGCAAACGGGTGAAATGTCATTTCACAATATTCGCATTGCCCACGCATCGGGTCCGAATGTGACCGACGATCGCAGAATCGGGCTGTCGTTACATTACATGCCGCCGCAGACCAGTCAGCTGAACTCCGACTGGGATTGCGCGTCGCTGGTGCGGGGTGTAGACCGCTACCGACATTTTGAACACGCGCCAGTGCCGACCCGTGACTTCGACCCCGTGACCGTGGCTTATCATGAGAAAGCGACCACCGCGATGCGTGAGTTGTTGTTTCAGGGTGCTGAAAAAGTGCGGCCAACCATCTGAAACGGTCCGTCAACCTGGAATCCAGAGCGAGTAGAGTAATGAGAGCATTGAGAAGCCTGAAGAGCATACGCTATCTTTGTCTTGCGGCACTGGTTTGCGCCCTTCCCGGTAACCTGGGCGCGTCTGGTGACAACCGGATAGCCGTGGAGCTACCCGCAATGATGCAACAACATATGTTGTCCAATATGCGTGACCATCTAGCCGCTATAAACGAAATTCTCGCCTTTTTGGGGAATGATCAACTGGACGAAGCAGCCGAAACCGCCGAGCAGCGACTGGGCATGAGTTCACTGAAATCCCATGGCGCCAGCCACATGGCCGGATTCATGCCTGAAGGCATGCGCCAGGCAGGCACCTCCATGCATAAAGCAGCCAGTCGTTTCGCGTTAAAGGCACAGGAGGGTGACGCACTGACGGCATACCGGGCGCTCACAGATATCACTGCTGCCTGCGTGGCCTGTCACTCAGGGTACCGAATCAAATGACATTATTGCCACTGGCATGGGATAAGAGCTCGACGGCAATAAGACACTTCACCCTGTGTTTGTTATTACTGCTGCTGACGGGATGCAGTACTGGTGTCGTCGTGCATGACCAGGCCCGAGCGGCTGAACTCGTCGTCGATTTTCTGTCGGGCTTTAAATCCGACAATGGGGTCGAGCTATCCTATGCGTGGACCGACGATAAATTCAAAGAGAAGGTATCGGCAGACGAGTTTGCCCGCATCGTGAGCACTATACGAAGCAAAAATCGGGGAGCGGATATCAGCCTGGATGGCTTCGAATTTTTCGGTCCAGTAGAAGCCTTTACCCTTCACGCCAGCTCGCAAACCAGTGCGGGAAAACTCTGGTTCAAGTTCATGCTCGTGGGCAGCAGGTCAAAGGATTATTATCTTCTGGATCTCAAAACCGCTGACGCTGGATTTGCCAAAGAGGGGGCCTACAGGGAATATGCACAGCCAATCATTGTTCAGGGCGTATAACCACTTCACGCAGTCGATCGCGGCTACGCTCGGGCGTTCATCAGCAAGCATCGGAAAACCAGACCTTGGCTAAATCAAAAAAAACTCCGACTAACCGGGCGGCTCGCAAAAAGATTGCCGCAGCGGCGTTGCGCGAAGCTCACAAGTTAAATGACGGTTACGCTCAGCAGAATTCAACCAACAAGAAAATGGCGATAGTCGGTCTGACCGTCCTCGTACTGAGCCTCATCATTCCTGCTGTATACAAATCATTCAGTGACGATCCCGCCAGCCCGGGCTACGAGTTCAATGCGACGGTAAGCAATCTCTATAAAGCGCAAAACGGGGAGCAGTCAACCTGGTTTACCACCATCATTCGCCTGGATTCGGAAAAGCATGGGGAGGTGTTTGCCGAGGTAGATAAGGAGCTGTACCCGCTGTTAGTTTTGCAGGACGAAGTTAAGGTCGGATTCTTTACCGGCCCGTCAACGATCAACTTCAGAGTCACCGAAAAAGTCGCAGAAAAAGCCGATCTAAATTGAGCCTCCGCTAACCAGCTTGCGCGGCAGCAAACCTGTGACAGCTCATCCCCGATCAATCCGCTTCCCTGCGACAACCCGGCCAGCGCTCGGCTTGCCAGCGGTCGCAAGCGCGACAATATACTCGCTAAAACACTGCTAAACTCGTATATTCAGGCGTCATACTGATCCACAGACCCTGATGACAGAATGGCAATCAGCTACCCGGATTCGCCGATTGATAAATCGCTTAAATTATTTCCAGTCAACCATTAACCGGCAGCTTGCGACAGCCAGAGTAAAGAAAACATGACAACGGAAAAAGACGAACTACTGGATGGACTGATCGCCCAGGGCTGCACCACCAAGGAAGTCGAGGGCACTACCCTCATCTCGTTACCCGAGGATGAGGCCGAGTTTATTTTCGAACGCATGGGCCACTGGCTTTACCTGGGCACGACATTCATGGCCCCGGAAGAATTCGAAACCTCGTCGCATGTAAGCGGGCTGGACCGTTTTCTGCTGGAGTTGCAACATCGCAACCTGGGCTGCCGATTTTCCTATGACAGCGCCGGCTTTCTGACCATCGGTGGCGAGTTGAGCCCGGAACACCAGCAGGTGGAGAAGGTGCTGCAAATGCTCGAACAAATTCTGTTCGTCATCGAATCCTGCATTCTGCTGTGCGACCAGGTGCTTGATAGTGGCGAGATTCCATCCGACCGCGAGGTCGATGAAGCCTTCGGTATCAATGAGAACCTGCACTAGGGAGCCTCAGGATCGAGCCATGGCCACAAAATGTGACGACGACCCCGACTCAAGACCTTGCTGGATCGACAGCATCGGCCCGGCCCGATATTGGCGGGCGGCCGATCGCTAGCGCCAGCCGGCGCGATCCATCAACTGCACCGCGGCACGGTTATTTTCGCCCAGGCGGCTCAGGTTGAGACTGTCACTCTTGAATGCACCGAAAGACTTGAGCAATTCGGAAGTCTGCGCGTCGCTAACCACCGGATACTCATTGTTGACCTCGGCATACCAGGTTTGCGATTCGGCATTCACCAGAAACTCAAGTAGCTGCTCGGCAGCCTCGGGGTGTTTGGCATGCAAGGTTATAGCAGCACCACTGACGTTGATGTGCGCACCACGATCGGCCTGGTTCGGCCAGAATACGCCGAGAGCACTGGCAACCTCCTGGTCGGCTTCCTTGTCACTGCTGGCCAGGCGACCATAGTAGTAAGTATTCGCAACCGCGATGTCACATTGTCCAGCCGCCGCCGCGCGTAACTGGTCGGTATCACCACCGGCAGGCTTGCGCGCCAGGTTAGCGACCAGGCCACGTGCCCAGGCTTCGGCCTGCTCGACTCCGTCTGCCTCGATCATCGAGGCCACCAGTGACTGGTTGTAAATATTACCCGAGGAACGAATGCAAACGCGCTTGTGCCAACGTGGATCTGCAAGCGCTTCATACGTAGACAGTTCAGACGGATCAACCCGCTCTTTTGCATAAAAAATAACGCGCGCGCGTTGCGACAGCCCGAACCAGTAGCCTTCCCGATCACGCAGGTTTTCTGGAATCCTGGCATTCAGTACAGCATTGTCCACGGCGCGCAGCACACCCGCGTCCTTGGCGCGCTGCAGCCGGCCCGCATCCGTGGTGATAAAAACATCTGCCGGCGTGGCGCGACCTTCCGCCTCCAGGCGCTTGAGTAATTCATCTTCTTTCGCGGTAATCAGGTTGAAACTTATTCCGGATTCAGCCTGGAACTTCTCCAGTAAGGGCAGAATCAGTGCTTCCTTACGCGCCGAGTAAACATTGACTTCGTCCGCCTGGACGGGGCTTTGCAGGAAACCCAGTGACAGCAGCAGGCCAAGCAAAATCAGTGGCCTGGGCCCGAACAATAAACGGTACATCGGAAGATACTCCTCTAGAGCTATATCAACAGGATGAGCAAATTATCAAATCGTTAATGAGAATGCAAATGTAAATCATTCTCATTTGTATTAAATCACAAGTACAGCCTACTCCCACTGAAACCAATACTAATTGACCTGGATCAAGTCGATGTGTAGCGGGTTGATCGGCTGCAACTTCGTCTCTATTATGTTTTCTGCAAAACCATCGTACAGGGTCCTGATATGAGCTTCGGCATTACCAAAACCATCCCCGCCGGGGCCGGCGTTGAAACGCTCGATTCACTGTACGATGGTAGCCGTAGCGAGTACGAATTCCACATGGCCGGCAGCGAACCGAAACGACTCAAGCCCGGGGATTACGTCTACACCATCTTTAACGACCAACTCCATGGTCGCCTGCGGATCCGTGAATTCATCACCGGTGCCAGCAACCCGAACTCCGGTCGACCGCGAATACTGATCATCGCCGACGCACCCGGCGAACGCCTTAAAACTCCACTGCCGCGCAAGGGGCATCGTGGCACCCGCTACACCGAAGGCGAGGACTGGCCGGCATGATCGAGCTAAGCGAAAGAGCGCGCCAGAGCTTCAGTAGCGATGGTTTCGTGGTGGTCGAGAAACTAATTGAACAGAACCAGATCGCAACTCTGCACCAGGCCTTCACCGATCTGTTCAATGGCAAGTTTGAAACCGGGGTACGACCCGACGAAGTCAACTGGCAACAGGCGGATGGCGACCCGTCCCTAACCCGCCAGATCTGCAACGGCTGGAAAGCAAACCGTGATATTGCGGCAGTGGTGCTCGATGAATCGATCGCCAGGGCTATTGCCAGCCTCGCCGGTTGGCCCGGAGTGCGAATCATGATCGATAACGTCATCTGGAAGCCGCCGGCGACCAAATCGCTGGGCTTTCATCAGGATAGCGCTTACCTCAGCTGGTTTACGCCTTCCGACCTGCTGACCTGCTGGATCGCACTCGACGAAACTACCGCCGAGGGTGGCACCATCGAGTTTGCCCGCGGCTCGCAGCGCTGGCACCTCGGCGCGCCCGAGGGTGAGTTCCATGCGCCCGAGGATTACCGCAAACCCGTGTACAATGCTGCCAGACGGGAAGGCGTTGAAGCAGACATCGCCTATGTCGAAGTGCCGGCGGGAGGCGGCTCCTTCCACCACGGCTGGACCTGGCACGGCTCAGGTACCAACCACAGCAGAAACCCTCGACGCTCACTGGTGCTGCATGCAATGCGCAGCGACGTCGAGTACGTCCCGGAAAACTTTGCCGAGGGCATCGGTCCGATTTACAGCCGTTACAGGCGTCTCGGTGACAATCAACTCGACGAGAACTATTTTCCGATTCTGTGGCGCGAGGATGGTTACCGCACGGCGCAGATCGATACTTATCTTGGGCGGGTCCGACAATGAACGACGCAACAGACGAGCAGGTAGCAAAAGCCGAGGCTGCACTAGCGGATACCCGTTTCACGACTTACTGGCTCGACAGTCTCGACGCGGTTGATGACGAGCCCGCGCTGCAGGAAGACACGCAATGCGATCTGCTGGTCGTCGGCGGCGGCTTTTGCGGGCTGTGGGCAGCGCTGCAGGCGCGTGAGCAGGACCCCAACCGCAGCGTCGTGCTGATCGAAGCACACAGCGTGGCCAATGGCGCCAGCGGCAGGCCGGCCGCAATCATGTCGACCTCGGTGATGCATGGCATTGACAACACCGAGCGCATATTCCCTGGCGATGTCGCCGAGCTGGAAAGGCTGGGCCGGGAAAATATGGACGGATTTCGCGAGACCGTGGAACGCTACGCCATCGACTGTGATCTCGAATGGGGCGGCGAAATGAAGGTTTCGATCGGCGACCAGGGCCTGGCGACCGTTGAGGAAGATTATCAGCTGTACCTGAAATACGGGCACGATGCGGTCAAGCTGGACAAGGATGCCGTGCAGGCCGAAATCCATTCGCCGATCTTCCACGGTGGCACCTGGTCGAAGCAGCGCTGTGGCACGGTACACCCGGGGAAACTGGTGCGGGGCCTGAAGCGCGCGGCGCTCTCTGCGGGGGTTCGACTCCATGAGAACACCCCGATGCTGAACACCCGCAAGACGGCCGCTGGCATAGAAGTCAATACGCCCGCCGCCAGCATCACCGCGCGCAAGGTACTACTGGCCACCAACGCCTGGGCTGCGGGCCACCGCCACATCAGCCGCCGGGTCGCGGCCATTCGCGATCGCATCGTTGTTACCGAACCACTCAGCGATGCACAGATGGAAAAGATCGGCTGGCACAACAGACAGGGCATCTACGATACCCGCACCCAGCTCAACTACATGCGCCTGACCGCAGACAACCGTATCCTGTTTGGAGGGCGTCTCGATTACTTCTATGGTAACGATACCGACCCGGCACTCGACAGGACCGCGCAGCCCTTTATCCGCCTGGTGCAATCCTTTTATCGCACCTTCCCGCAACTCGCCGATGAGATCCGCTTCGATTATGCCTGGAGCGGTCCGATCGGGCTCACCACGCGTATGGCGGTGCACTACCAGAAGTACCACGATGGTGACATGGTGTTTGCGGGCGGCTACTCGGGCTTCGGGGTAACGGCATCCAGATTTGGCGCCCGCGTCGGTCTTGCCATCCTGGATCTACAGGATATTGCAGAAACGCGTATGCAGTTTGCAAAAACACTGCCCAACTACATTCCACCCGAACCATTCCGCTGGATCGGCGCAAAAATCACCATGTACGCACTCGACACCCTCGATGAAAAAGGTGGTTGGCGCAAACTATGGGTAGCGATGGTGGAGAAGATGGGGTTTCCCATCACCCTGTAATCGTGCGCAAACGCATGAAATCAGGCCTGCAACGCCAGGTGAACCTGCTTTCGGCTAGCCCTGGTGACCTGCCGCGGCTGACGAGCACTGCCTGGTGGTTAGCGCCAGGACCTAACGAGGGTGCAGCCAGTCGGGTAGAAAGCTGTAAGGGTCCCTGTTAATTACATCATTGAAAGGAATGTTGCGTGCCTCCAGTTTAGGCTGCAATTCGCCGGCCTTGCCAACATCGAACATGTCCGTAGCACCGCCAATAAATTCGCCACCGACATAGATTTGCGGGATAGTCGGCCAATCGTTGCGCTGATTCAGCACGGCGAGTATTTTACCGCCACGATCGTTCTCCTGAAAAGCAACCGAATCGAGGTCCACGGTGACGTAGGGGATCTCGCAGGCACTCAGCATCTTGCGCACCGACCAGCAAAACTCACACCATTCCAGCGAGAACATCAACACCTGGCCCTGGTTCGCCGCGAGAATTTCATCAACCTCGGCCATGGCCGCCGCATCGAGTTCCACAGCCGCTTCGGCTTCTGATTCGGCCTCGTCTTCCACCGCTTCAGGCGGGCTGACATCGAAACGATACCCCGGCGTCGAGCAGGAAATCTCGATTTCCTCGGCATTCATGTCTTCACCGATACTTTCAAACAGGGGCGTCGACAGGTAACGTTCACCGGTGTCCGGCAACATACACAGAATAGTCGACCCTGCTGGCGCCGACTCAGCGACCTGCAGCGCACCGGCGAAGGTTGCGCCGGAACTGGTGCCGACAAAAATGCCTTCCTTGCGCGCCAGGTCCATGGTGCATTGAATGGCAAAATTACCATTGATGGATATCATCTCATCGACGTTGTTGTTAGCAACGGACTCCTCGGCAAAGCGTGGAATAAAATTCGGTGACCAACCCTGCATCAGGTGCGGCCTGAATCCGGGATGAGTCTGGTAGCTGCCATCCGCATTGTGTTGCTGGGGGATGCCACTGGCCAGGATCGGCGAGTTATCCGGTTCGCATACCACCACCCGGGTATTGGGACTTTGCTTCTTCAACACGCGCGATACACCGGCTAGCGTGCCGCTGGTACCGAAGCCGGTCACCCAGTAATCGAGCCCGGTTTCGGCAAAGTCGTCGAGAATCTCGACCGCGGTGGTACGTTCATGCATTTCGGCATTGGCAGGATTATCGAACTGTCTGGGTTGCCACCAGCCATGAGCCTCGACCAGTTCGTTGACCTTGGCTATCATTCCGGTACCCATATCGGAAGCCGGAGTCAAAATGACTTTCGCACCGAGAAAGCGAATCAGACGGCGGCGTTCGACGCTGAAATTCTCCGCCATTACGATTACCAGCGGATATCCTTTTTGCGCGCAAACCATGGCCAGACCGATGCCGGTATTACCACTGGTTGCCTCCACGATCGTTTGCCCCGGTTTGAGCTCGCCGCGTCGTTCAGCGTCTTCGATCACCCCGAGGGCGAGGCGGTCCTTGACCGAGCCCATCGGGTTGAATGACTCGATCTTGACGTAAAGATTGACGTGCTTCGGTCCCAGCTTGTTAATTTTTACCGCTGGTGTGTTGCCGATGGTATCGAGAATACTCGAGTATAAACGCCCCATTTACTTACCCCCCTTTAAGTTCGCCTGTTGCCCGCCAATACATAGTGGCTCACCCGTACTGCTACCGATCGGCTTATGCGCCGATTCTGGTTGTGTTCTATTCCTGGCAGGGCCAGGTGTCGGGTATCCAGCGCCCTTGCGGCAACCGCGTATCCATATCACCACAAGACAGATCGAGTTGCAGCTGCGACAGATTGCTGACCTTGCGCAAATCAACGTTCTCGAAATGTGTCAGGTAGGTGTAGGCGCCTCTGAAATCAACATCTTCCAGTTTCGCATCGTTGAAAATTACGCGCGACAAATTGGTGAACTCGAAACTGACGCCATCCAGTCGCGCCGAGCTGAAATCCACGCGCCCCAGCTCTGACTTCGACCAGTTAGTGTCGCTAATCTTGCTGTCACGAAAGCTCGCACGAAAAAACTCCGACTTGGTCAAATTCGTTTTATCCAGGGTCGCGCCGTCAAATATCGCGCGATAACCGACAGACTTGGTCAAATCGGCATCGACAAAAAGGCTGCCTCTGGCCGTTGCGCGGGTCATATTAGTCTTGACCATGCTGGCACCCCTGAAATTACTATCATCAAGAGTGGAGCGAGAGAGATTGGCATCGTCGAAGCG
>Ga0316187_10001462_pt1 | contig 20418 bp, 17 predicted proteins | sample CroRivburrow1_MG_FD_204927 | JGI IMG/M metagenome (GOLD analysis project Ga0316187, IMG submission 204927) | Coastal sediment microbial communities from Maine, United States - Cross River worm burrow 1 | ecosystem: Environmental > Aquatic > Marine > Coastal > Sediment | place: USA: Maine...
CAGTGTCTCCTACGAGTCCTTGGTCAGAAACCCGTTGGACTCATCGCGCTGGGAGACGGGGGTCTGCTGCGCTCCGAGAATCGGACTCACATCGAAGACCAAGGTCAGCTCATCGTTCTCGATCTCGAGCTGGCCAATCTATTCTGGCGAGTACAGAAACTCGCACGCCGTCTCGAGCCAGCCCGCTGGCACCCACTTTTCGCAGGAGTCCCAGACGACGTCGCCGAGATCAGACCCTACTATCAGGAGCGCAAAGTCGCCTTCGACAAGGCCCAGACGAGGATCGATGCGAACGCTCTGAATACAACCGAAGCCTGCCAGGCGCTGATGGACTGCATCGCAGCGACAAGCAGCTGACACTGCCCTCGCCAGGGCCCCAGAATCGGCTGGCACCTACTCCGGCAGCACCGCACGCAAGACAGTCCGTACGTCGCTGAGTCGACCCACCCCTACCTCTCTTCGCACTATCGCGCAGCACTCTTCGGCCGCGCCGAGCGAGAACCAGGCTCTGGTTCTCGTCCTACTCCACTGACGGCAGCTGCTCCAACGTTCATCGAGTAACGATTCACACGGCGATGCACTGGTTCATTAGGCGGATCAAAAATGGTACACTTCAACCCAAGGCTACCCGTCCTGTTCTATCGGTCTTCCGCAGGCAGGGAGCCGGTACGAGACTGGCTGCGTGACTTGGACCCAGAATCACGGACGATCATTGGCACCGATCTCCGAACTGTCCAGTACGGATGGCCGATACGAATGCCTCTGGTTCGGAGTCTTGGCGACGGGCTCTGGGAGATGCGAAGCTCACTGCGCACAGGAATCGCCAGGGTGATCTTCCTGGTCGGTGACGACACGTTGGTGCCACTTCACGGAATCATCAAGAAGTCCCGAAAGATCCCGAAAAAGGACCTCGATCTGGCGAGAAGGCGTGCTGCAACCTTGAGAGGACAAGCATGACACTGAATAACGAGCACATTGGCAGTGATTTCGAAGACTACCTCTCCGAGCAAGGCGTACTGGAAGAAACGACGGCCGTCGCCGTCAAGCGGGTGCTCGCTTATCAGATCGCCGAAGCGATGAAGGAACAGCGACTCTCGAAGGCGGCGATGGCGAGGCGCATGCACACGAGTCGCTCTGCCCTGAACCGACTGCTCGACCCAGATTTCCCCTCGGTCACCCTCCTGACTCTGGAACGGGCCGCCAAAGCCCTGGACAAGAAGCTCTATATCGAGCTCGCGTGACGCAGCCCGGCTCGAGCTGAGGGAGCAAGGCCACCATCAGCACGATGGGACCAATCCTCGTGCTCAGGGTTCGCTTTGTTGGATTTCGTCGAGCAGCGAACGCAGCGCGGTGACGACTTCGTCCAGCGTCTTCTCATCGAGCTCACGACCCGAAGCGTGGAGAACGAGCGAGCCATCGGATGCGAACACCAACAGATTCGTGGACTTAGGGGCGAACTCGTAGGTGCTGGCGATGACCCCTTTCCAATCCATCAACGTCCACCGCTCGGGCTCCTGGGGGAACTTGCCGCGAATGAGCTTCTTGAGAAAGAACGGCACGCCTCGAAGGTTGGCATAGGCAAGCTGCGAGATCTGATCGTAGGCGGGATGGTCGCCAAGAGCCTCCTGGATCGCCTTGCCCCAAACCCCGTTGAACTGAACACCGCCCTTGTCGCTGCCGTTCAGAAGGACGACGGTCCCCTGGACATCAGAGCGTCGGTGGACATTCCCGAACTGGTCCTCCAGCTCGAAGTCCAGGAGTTGTAGGTCCCCTGCGTGAGTGGCCGAGCCAGCAGCGAGGAAAAAGGCTGTGAGAAGAAGTCCTGAAATCCGGATCCTCATGATGTCCTCCTCGAGACCTTACACCACCCTTCGCCACGATTCGTCATCCTGGATTTCGATTCCGACTGTTCAGCCTGGCAGACACGTCGACTGGCCTCACGCGCTACACTGACATAAGGGTACTGACTGGAAGTGAGGCGAGCGATGGCTGAAGAGCTGCACCTGGTGGACCTGGAGACCTGCAAGGGCGACGGCATCTGCGTCGATATCTGCCCGGAAAACGTCCTGGAGATTCTCGACGGCAAGGCAGCTACGGTAGAGAGTCGGGCGGGCACTTGCATCCTGTGCGGCCAGTGTGTGGCAGTCTGCCCCACCGAAGCGCTGCAGATGCCGCAGCTGCCCGCCAACGATTTCGGGGAGCTGGCGAAGTTGCCGTTCGGCTACGACGAGTTTCTCGATTTCCTCCAATTGCGCCGCAGCGTGCGCGTGTTCAAGGACCGGCCAGTTGAAAAGGACCTGACCGAGAAGATCCTGGCAGCGGCCGCTACCGCGCCGATGGGTATGCCGCCTCACTCGACCGAGGTCGTGGTGATCGATCAGCGGGAGGAGCTGGACCTGCTGTTGGAGGAGTTGGTCAAGGACTACACGTCTTTGGTGCGGGCCTTTTCCAATCCTGTGGGCCGCGCCATGGTTCGGCTCGCCAGCGGAGCAGAAAACTACCGGATGCTGAAGGATTACATCGTGGAGCTGGCGAGGTATGCCAACGAGGCGTACACCCGAGACGGCACGGACCGGTACATGTACAGGGCACCGATGCTGATGCTGTTTCACGGCAATCGCTGGGCGATGTCCTACGAGGAGAACGCCCACCTGGTTTGCCACCACGCCATGTTGGCCGCTGTTTCTCTGGGCCTGGGTACCACGATTATCGGCCTGATTCCGCCGATCGTGGACCGCTCCAAAGTCCTCCGCGAGCGCTACGGCATCCCGAAGGAGAACAAGGTTATGACGTCGCTGATCCTCGGGTACCCGAAATACAAGTACAAGAAGAGCATCCGCCGGGATCTCGCGGGCGTGCGGATGATGTGACGCCATCGCCGGCCGGCATGGGGGCAGTGAGGGCACAGGAAGATGGGAGCCTAAGAAGACGACCATCTGCATGTGGCGATTCGCCCGGGGCCCCCAGGGGGCTATCCTCCCTTCCGCTACCTACTGCAAAGGAGGCAGCAGCAGCGCATTGAACACCAGCTTGAAGGTTGCCGGAGTCGAGCCTCGGAACTGGGGTCGGAAGCCGAAGAGTACGATCTGTCCCTTGCCGGCCCGCACCCAGACCATTGTGGGGCGCTTCTGGAGGGCCTTCTCGCCCTCGAGAAAACCGCTCAGCAGGAGCTCGCGCTCGGGGTAGATGGCGAGCACCCGGCGATCGGTGTCGAGCACCGGGATCGAGGTCTCGAAGACCGGCTCGCCGCGCGAGAACGCCCCCGCCTTCTCGGGCATCCCCCATGTCAGTGGGTGATCGGGAAGGAAGTCCACCGCCAGAAAGGCGCCCGGCACGGAGATTCCCTCGAGGCTCTCCGTCACGTCGCGAACTGGCAGCTCGATCACATCGCCATTCTCACCCCCATTTGGCTCGGGAAGGCCCTCGGTGAAAAGGCCTGTCGAGCCTCCCCACGAGACCACCACACCGCCGGAGGTGATGAACTCCGTCAGCTTGCCGAGGCCTTCCTTGGAGATCGGCTTGCGGAACTGCGGGGGATAGTCGTTGGTGACGTAGCGATCGAAGCGCTTGTACTGGCCCTTGGTGAGGACGTCCTTGCTGGCGTCCGGAAAGACAAGGAGGTCGAAATCGCCCTTCAGGTCGGCCTCATCGAAGTCCTCCGGATGCAGCACTCGATAGGCGATCCCGTAGGTGTCGAAGAGATAGCGGGTCCAGCCTGCGTCCATGTCGTGGAAGTGGGTCTCGACGAGTCCGATCCGCGGCAGGCGCACCGGGACCCGGGGCCCGTCGATCTCCGCTTCGAAAACCCGCGGCTCGACCCCCACCTGGTCCACGATTCCCTGCAGCACATCCTGGGATGACGAGCCCCTGAGGACCACAAAGCTCCCCGGTGCCAGCTCTTGGGTGCCGGAACCGACAGCCTCGGTGAGCCGCTCGACCTCGAGACCGGCTGCGAGGGCGGCAAACACCGCTCTGAACGATTCGTTGCTGGAGGCTGGGTAGGCGATCGCCCATGTCTCCGCGGGAAGGGTCACGTCGACATCGAAGGCATCTGCACCTACCGGCGCGAGCAACGCTTCGAGCTCCGCAGACCGGGTGTCCACCTGAATCGAGCGCACGCCCATGTGCAGCGGCAGCGACCAACTCGTGATGTCGTAGGGCCTGATGAGCTCGCCCTCAGGGGTGTAGTGGCGCTCCGGATAGCGCTGGCGCTCCATCACTTCCTTGACGAAGGCACGGTAGGGCTGGCTCAGCCGCACCACAATGTCACCGGCCGCAAAGTGGTGGTCGCCGACCACCGCGTTGCCGGTCAACTGGTCGACCTCCACCCCGTGCCGCTCGAGCAGCCGCACCAGCGCCGCAAGCTCGCCCGGATCGCGCTGATCTCGCGGCAACACAAAGTAGTAGGGCGCCTCGGACCGCCCCTTCTCCACCTCTTTGCGGCAGAGATCGTTGCGGAACCCGAGGATCTCGGCGCGGTGGCGCGCGGCGGTAGCGAGTATCGAATCCATTGACGACAGCTCGTAGCTGACGATGTCGGCCAGGCTCCATTTGCCGCCCGGCCATGGGTCGGGCATATTGACGCCCTTCTTGTACTCGGCCAGCCCCTTGCCGCGCACACTCAGCTCGGTGGGCTCGACGAAGACCGGTGTCGCGGTGCGACAGCTCGCCGCCTCTGTCAAGAAGCTGATGATCCCCTTCCAATGCGAGGTCTCGGTCGATCCCGGCCAGTAGTCGTCGAAGAGCCAATGGCTGGCCACACCCTGGAGGCCGTCGGCCGTCATGTCGCGGGACAGGTTCGAGCCGAAGACCGCCGACCAGTTCCACAGACCCTCGTCCACGTTCTGGGCGATCGGGTCGTGGTTGGGGGGGACGTAGTAGCGCGGTCCGGTGGATCCCATCTGGTGCTTCTCCACCAGCACCTGCGGGTACCACTCGGTGCTGTAGATCCCGGCGATGACGCGGGTGTCCTCCTGCGTCAGGGCGACGAAATCGCGGTTGTTATCGTGGCCGACGTACTTGTGGTAGACCCGCGGCAGCCTCGAACCCTCGTAGGTCGTGCCCACGTACTCGCGGTAGTGCTCGACCACCATGTCCATGCCGTCTGGGTTGTGGCTCGGCATGATCATCAGCACGACTTCGTCGAGTTGGGAGAGGATCTCCGGGTCGTCGGTGGTCGCCATGCGATGGGCATAGATCGGCAGGCTCTGGCTCGGCGCTACCTCACCGGAGTGCATGGACAGGGTCTGCATCACGAAGACGCGACCAGCGCTCACCAGACTCGCTCGCTCCTCCGCCGGGATCGCCGGATCGGTTGCGAGGCGCCGGTTGATCTCCCGCAGCTCGTCTAAGCGTTGCAGGTTCTCGGCAGCGCTGATGAACGCGACATACATGGTGCGGCCAAGTGGTGACCGACCCACCTCGCGCATCTCGATCCGGTCGGAGACCGCCGCCAGGTCGAGCAGATAGTCCACGAGCTCGCCATAGTCCACGAGCTGGCGATCGGTACCCGGCACGAAGCCGAAAGCGCTTTCAGGGCTCGGGATGGCGGTGGTCGTTTGGGCTGACGCGATCGCAGGGACGCTCACAACGACCAGGATCAAAATGCAGAGTTGACGCAGGATTCTCATCTTCGGTTCCCCCCTGCGCCCATCTTATGACCTGGCCTGCACTCCCACCAGCATTTCTCGGGCCCGATCCGCGCTCGACAAACGGGTGGCACCTATTCAGGTGGATCAAGCGGAGGAGGTACACAGACGAACAGATTACCCATGCCCTTCGGCAGGCCGCGGCCCGGGGTCCCCTCCTCGCGAAACGGCACGCTACTCAGATGAGAGTTGGCTGTGTCAGCGGCGGGCAACCGCCTCGATCACGTCGCTGTCCAAGGACGCAAGGGTGATCGTCAGCGACTCGCCCACCGCCACGGCCTCCTGCAGCAGCCGAAGGGATGCCTCGAAGAGCGGGCTGTCTCTCGGCAGCTGGTAGAACCGCGCCGACTCACAGAACATGATCTCTACGTACTCCTTGCCCGGCGGCTCGCGAATGTGTGCCACCGTCATTCGGCGGCGGAGGAAACCCTCCCGATCATCCCCGAGTGACTCGTTCACGACAGAGCATCCTCCTCCGAACCGGACCGAGATCGACCGACACTTCACCTAGCTGCAGGTCACCAGATTACGATAGTTGACGAGCGTACTGTTCGTCGACGTGTACGACGGATCCGTGGCGAACGAGGTGGTCGAGCCCCCCCAGGCCGGCGCGTACGCCGAGCCCGGCTGAATGGAGTACAGCGAGACGTTGGCGTCCGGATCGCAAACAGTGTTCTCCTGCGCGGCCAGCCAGCTGCTCAGGAGCACCGGTTTGTCGAACATGCTGGGATCGATCACCATGGCCAGATCGGCGCTGAAATTGTTTAGCATCTTGAGCTTGATACGCACCCGAACGAGAGGCGCGACGTGGTACCACCAGGTCACACAGCATCCGCCCCACTTGTCTGCCCGCACCGCCAGCCGATCGAAATCGTCGACGGCGAAGCTGAACACCTTCTCGCAGCAGTAGCCGTACTTGGTGGTGATGATCCGGCGCATTTCGTGGGCGCGAGCGTAGCAGCCATCGCGCACGTACTGAAACGGGATGCACTTCGGAACATCGTAGGGCCCCGGCAGGTGACAGGACTGCTCGGCGCAGAAGTCGAAGACCTGTTTGGCCTTCTTGTAGTTCGGAATGACGCGCTTGCAGAGCTTGAATACTGGGACCTTCAGATAGTAGTCGACAATGTTGAAGGTCGTCGGATCGATCTTGGCGAGGTCGATTCGATGGATCTTCTCGGGCTTCTCGACGAAGGTCCGACTGCGCTCGAACTTTTCCAGCTCCTTGTCGTGGGCAATGGAGATGCGTCGAATGAAGCCCTTCTCCTCGTCGAGGTGGGCTTCCACCGGAGCTCTCTTCTCGAAGGCATCCTCCAGCCGCCTGGCGGATTCCTCGGCAATTTTGGTCGTAGCCCTCCGGAAAGTGAAGATCCGCTGCTTCTCGTTGAACAGAACCTCGGTTTCCCGCTTGCCCTCACCCCTGCGAATGGCGGCGATCGTCAAGAGCTCCTTTTCTCGTGCCTTTCTCAACTCGATACCTCCTTTCTGGATCACGCGGTCCGGTGCCGATATGCCACCAGCTGCGGTCGCGATCCCTGTAGGGTGCCGTTACTGGGTTGGACGCTCATGCTGCCTCTCACGATGGTGGCAATTCCGCTAATTGGGGGACACAATACCGATTACACTTTTCTGGCCGCGAATTGGGATTGTGTCCCCCGATTAAGCAGACGGATTTGTCAGCCTAATTGATATTGTGTCCCCCAATTAGACGGTTTCGAGGTACTTGTGCACGAAGGTGACGGAGACGGCGCCCTCGCCCACCGCCGATGCCACCCTTCTCACGACGCCCAGGCGAACGTCACCCGCGGCGAAGATTCCCGGCACGTTGGTCTCGAGCAGGAAGGGGTCGCGCCGCAGCTTCCAGCTCTTCGGCCGGCGGCCATCGTAAATCAGGTCCTGTCCCGTCGGGATGAACCCGGCCTCGGTTCGCTCGACGATGCCCGCCACGATGTCGGAGTGGGGTACGGCGCCGATGAACAGGAAGATCGCGTCGGCAGGTGCCGTCTCGGTCTCGCCCGTGCTGTTGTTCTTGGTCGTGATGGACTCGAGACGGTCGCTGCCGGCCACCTCAGCCACCTCGGTGTTGGTCTTCAGCGTGATGTTCTCCGTGTCGTCGATCTGGTCGATGAGGTACTGGGACATGCTCTCTTTGAGAGAGTCCGCCCGGATCAGGATCGTGACCTCGCTGGCGAACCGCGACAGGAACATCGCACCCTGACCGGCCGAGTTGGCGCCGCCGATCACGAAGACCTTCTTGTCCTTGTAGTGAACGGCCTCCGAGGTCGCCGCCCCGTAGTACACAGAGCCGCCGACGAAGGGCTCGATACCCGGCACGTCGAGCTCGCGCACTTTGACGCCGGTGGCAACCAGAAGCGCATGGCTTCGCAGCTCGCTGCCATCGCCCAGGGTCACGATCTTGTAGGGGCCCTCGACTCGCACCCCGGTGACCTCCTGCGCCGTCAGGATCTCGGCCCCGAGGCGTTGCACCTGGGTTGCCGCCCGTCGCATCAGGTCCGCGCCACTGACACCCTTCGGGAAACCCAGGTAGTTCTCGATCCGCGCGCTGGTCCCGGCCTGCCCTCCGGCCACATCCTTCTCGATTACGACCGTTCGCAGGCCCTCGGAGGCCCCGTAGACGCCTGCCGCCAGACCGGCAGGACCGGCCCCGATGATGATCAGGTCGTAGAAGGGCTGCCCGGCCTGGGTTGTCAGACCCACTTTGTCCGCCAACGTGCGCAGGTCCGGATCGACCAGGGTGCTGCCATCCTGAAAGAACAGTACCGGGAGGCGGGTCCGCCCTTCGGCGCTCGCTTCGACCAACTCCCTGGCCTCGGAGTCACGCTCGATGTCGAGCCACTTGTAGGGGATCTGGCTACGGGCGAGGAACTCCTTGACGTTGTGCGAGCTCGGGGACCACAGGGTGCCGGCCAGCCGGATGCCGTCGTACGGCACCGACACGCTGGCCGACCAGTCGCTCAGCAAGTCGTCGAGCACTGGGTAGAGACGCTCCTCCGGGGGATCCCAGGGCTTCATGAGGTAGTAGTCGAGACCGATGGCGTTGATGCTGGCGATGGCCGCATCGGTGTCGGCATAGGCGGTCAGCAAGACCCGCTTCGATTCCGGATAGAGCTTGATGGCCTCGGCCAGGAACTCGATGCCACTCATCACGGGCATGCGCTGGTCGACCAGGAAGAGCGACACCGGCGTGTTGCGGCGTTTGAACTCCTGCACCGTCTCCAGCGCCTCGGCGCCCGAGCTCGCTTTCACAATCTGGTAGTCCTTCTGATAGCGCCCCTGCAGGTCGCGAGCGATGGCATTGAGCACGTGCGGCTCGTCATCGATCGTCATGACGATGGGTTTGGCCATGTTCCTCTTCTCCGTTTCGTCCTAGCTCATTCCGAAGGTTTTAGATCGATCGGCAGCCGGACGGTAAAACAGGTACTGCCCGGTTTCGACTCTACGGATATCTCGCCGAAGTGTTTCTGAACAATGAGATTGCGGCTGATGTTCAGCCCCAGACCGGTGCCATCGCCCTGGCCCTTGGTAGTGAAGAAGGGATCGAAGATCTTCGATTGGATGTCTTCGGGGATGCCGCTCCCGCTGTCCTCGATCTGGACGACCACCCAGGGATCGTCCCGTCGGGCTCTCACGACGAGCGTGCCCTCGCCCTCCATGGCATCGATAGCGTTGTCGATCAGGTTGGTCCACACCTGATTCAGCTCGCTCGCGAAGGCCTCGATGACCGGCAGGTCCTCCTCGTACTCCCGAACCACGGTCACCCCCCGCTTCAGCTTGCTGTGGAGAATGATCAGCGTGTTGTCCAGGCCTTCGCGCAGGTCCACGGATTGGACCGGCGCCTGGTCCATGTAGGTGTAGGTCTTGAGAGCCTTGACGATCTCGGCGATGCGACCGGAGCCCAAGCTGATCTCGCCCAGTAGGCTGTAGATGGCGTACATGCAGCTCAGCCAATCGATCACCATCGAGAACTGCTCATCAGGAAACAGGTCCGTCAACGCTTCGAGATCGTCTTCTTCACTGCCTAGGCTGACCAGCGAAGGCACCAGCTCTCCCGAGGTATCGATGCCTTTCTCTCTCAACCACTCCTCGAGAGCGTTTTCTCGATCACTCCGCGTGATGGCCTTGATGTCCACCGGCTTCTCGGCGCGATCCCTGGCCACCTGATACAGCTCCACCAGCTTGCCCAGCTGCGCCTGATCGAGCTTCGACTCCCCGAGCCGTAGTTGGATTCCCTGCAGCTGCGAGAAGGTCGTTTGCAGCTGGGCCGCACCCCGTTGCGCGGCCGCGGCCGGGTTGTTGAGCTCGTGCGCCATGCCGGCGCTGAGCTTGCCGAGCGAGGCCATCTTTTCCTGCATGATGAGCTGGTTGTGCATCTGGTTGAGCTTGTTCAGCGTTTCTTCCAGCGCCTCGTTCTTGCGTTTAAGCTCTTCGGTGCGATCCCGCAGTGTCTTCTCGCTTTCGCGCAGTGCTTCCTCTGCCCTCTTGCGCTCGCCGATGTCGCGGATAATGCCGGTGTAGTAGCGCTCGTCGCGGACCGTCCAGGTCGAGAGCGACAATTCGATCGGCATCTCTTCACCGCTCTTCGTACGAGCGGCAAGCTCGACCGTGGTGCCGATCGCGCGAGCTTCCCCGGTTGCCGCAAACCGCGCCATGCCGTTGCGGTGCGCATCATGGAACTTCTCCGGGATGATCAGCTCGAGGCGCTGGCCGACCGCCTCTTCCTCCGTGTAGCCGAGGATCTCCGTGGCCGCCTTGTTCCAGCTGATGATGTGTCCCACGTGGTCGGCCGAGATGATGGCGTCGATCGCCGACTCGGTAACCGAGCGGAACTTCTGCTCGGCCTGCTTGCGCTCGCTGATGTCACGGATGATGCCGGTGTAATAGCGCTCGTCGTCCAGGAACCAGGTTGCCAGCGACAGCTCGACCGGGAACTCGGCCCCATCCTTGCGTACGGCCGCGAGCTCGACAGTCTTGCCTATGACGTGGGTCGGCCCACCCGAGCTGACTCTGTGAATGCCCGTCTGATGGGCCTCTTTGTAGCGCTCAGGGATGATCAGGTCGATGGGCTGGCCGATCACCTCGGCCTCTGTGAAACCGAAGAGAGCTGTCGCGGCGCTGTTCCACGACCGGATCAAGCCCTCGGCGTCGCCGGAGATGATGGCGTCGATCGCCGACTCCATGACCGAGCGGAATTTGGCCTCCGACTCGCGAAGCGCCATGCGCACCTTGGATACGGTGACCTGGCGTTCGATCCGCGCCAGGACCTCACGGGCATCGAACGGCTTGACGATCAGGTCGTCGCCCGACTCGAGCCCCTTGACCTTGGCCTCCGCATCGTCGAGGCTGGTCATGAAGATCACCGGAAGGTCGCGCGCCTGCTGGCTTGCTTTGAGCTCTTCGAGAAGCTCGAAGGGATTGGTGTCGGCCAGGTGAGTATCGACCAGGACGAGGTTGGCTCTTGCCGACACGATGGCTTCGATGGCGTGCGAGCCACTGCCCGTGCTCTCGACCACGTAGCCGTCCTTTTCCAGGAGCTCCTGGAGCGCAGCGGCGCTGGATGTGTCGTCGTCGACGATTACGACATGACCACGGTCGGACAAGAGAGACCTCCTCGAATTTCCCCTCTGGAGTGAAGATGAGATTGTAACCCGTTATGCTGTGGCCCGAAGGTTCCCAGGCACCTGGTTGAACCTGGCACTCACTTCGAAGGGAAGAGGACGATCATGAAGACTTTGCGATTCGCGTTAGCAGCTCTGCTCCTGTCGAGCGGTCTGGTCTATGGAGCCACAGCACCAGAGACGGCAGCAGCCTTCTACAAACAACTGCAGGAGGGTAACTTCGAAGCTGCCGCTGCCTTCTTCGATTCGCCGGCATTGACCGAGTTCCGCCAATCGCTGAGCATCATCGATGAGGCCCCGCCCGCCGCTCAACAACAGTTTCGCGAGGCTTTCTTTGGGGCGGGAGCGACTGCAGAGTCGATCGCGAAGATGTCGGATAGGCAGTTCTTTGCAGCCTTCTTGCGCTCGGCACTCGCCCAGGCCGAAGCTCTCGGCAGAGTGAACTTCGATGGCCTGGAGATTCTGGGAGAGGTGATGGAAGGCCCGGACGTGGCGCATGTCGTGACCCGCAACCAAGTCACGGTGGGTGACGTCAAAGTGGAAGGCATGGAGGTCGTCTCGTGCAAGAAGCGGGGCGACGAATGGAAGCTACTGGTCTCCACCCAAATGAAGGGCCTGGCCAATCAGATTCGCGCCGCTATCACCAGCGTGCCGCGATGAGTCGCCTTCGAGTACCAGATCTCAGAACACCATAGGCATTCGACGAGGCCCGCCCGGGGTGAGCCCTCTGGTTGGAACAATCGGCTCCGACTCATCGTAGAGCGAGTTGAGGGGCGAGGATACACGCGTCTTCATGTCGCGACAGGAGGGACAGACGATGACTTGGAGCCGGGTTCGAACGTTGATCGCGGTTCTCGCGCTTACCTTGTTGGCCTTTCCCCTCGCAGCCCAAGGGTTTCCCCTCGCAGCCCAAGGGATCGATCAGGAGGAGCTTCCGGAGAATCATCTGCTCTTCTCCCTGAACAGAAGCGAAGATGGCTTCCAAGGCAGCAGCGAGCAGCTTCCCGGGTTCGAGATTGCGATGGTGGTCGAGCCGGGCGAGGCGGCTGGGGACCTCGATCTCGACACCCTGATGGATGCCATTCGCGACGGTCTGGTGAGCGGCACCCTCACCTATCCAAACGGCCGCTCGGCCGAGATCGGCTTCGAGATCGTCGAGCACCGAGGGTCACCCGAGGTCTACATGAAGTCCAGGCTCGGCTTCTGCGTTTGGGAGCAGGCCAGAGTAAGTCCCGAGAAAGTCGCCTTTGTCATCGACTTCTGGTACACGCCGCCTGCTGTTGAAGCTGATTTGAAGGCCATCCAACTAGCGACCAAGCTGCTTCAAGATCCCGCCAACTGGTTACGCGACGACGACCGACGGTGCGAAAGCGAGCAATGGAGCCTCTTCTGCGCCCTGAAGTACGCTTCAACAGAAACACTAGGTGAGTACAACCACCACTCCAAGGCGACGAATGAAGTCCGAGAAGCGATCTACGAGCGGTGCCCCGGCGAAGAGTTCGCACACGTCCTGATGGACTTCAACAACGCCGACACCACGACCCACGACGACATTCTGATGGTGCTCCGAACCGCTGAAGAACGGATCGCCGAGGAGTTGGCTAGCCCCGAGTGATGACGACGCCGAGGGATGGCCCGAAGGCCTCCTTCGCGCCCCGGCCGACAGAGGCACCGGCCGCTTCAAGTGATCTAGGACTCGGCGAAGTGGTCGACCGCTTCCGGAATGGAATCGAAGATCGGGATCACCTTGTCGAGAAAGAGGATCTCGAAGAGATCGTGAACCCTGGGCACGAGATTCGCGAGCACCAGCTCCCCGCCCCGGTTCTTCGCGTGTTGCCAGACCACCACGACTTCTCCAACTCCATCCGAGTCGATCCGCTCGACAGAGCCCAAATCCAGGATCCAGCGACGGCGTCCCTGCTTGATTTGGTCCCGAACCAGATCTCGCAGTCCCGGATGCACTTCCCCACCGGCCTCGAGCACCTCCAACTTCGTCTCTTCACCGTCACTCGTGACGCTAAGGACCGTGATTGGCCTGCGAACCCCGACCGTGATCTTGTTGTCGGAAAAACGAAGGATCCATGCGCTCATGACTTCGGCCTTTCTTAGAGCGTATTCGACGACTCGACAGTGCACCACTGGCAAGCTCTACCAACAAGAGACGAGTCCCTGGGAAGATGTTACATCTACTGGCCGGCGAATGCCGGACTCTTCGAAGCGGAGGTCCTCTCCAGTCGACAGACAGGTCCTATAATGAAGTCCAGCAGCAACGCGGACCGTCACCTTCGGGAGATCTCCCATGTGCCCGAGAGCCTTGGTCGTATCGGTCGTCGCCGTCCTAGTGCTGGTGGTTCACCAGCCAGCAGTCCATTGCGCTCCACCTGACGTCGTTCCAGTTTCCGAGGAAGGGGATGTCTTCCATCTCCTGCAATCCGTGACGGTCGATGGCGGGGAGGACGGCAACGACGAAGCGCGCGGCATATCGGTGGCTTCCGACGGCACTGTGTACGCCACAGGCTACGTTACCGTCGCGGGCCAGGGTCGAAACATCTGGCTGGGCAAGTACAGCGAGGAGCTCGTCTACCAGGACAGCGTCACGGTCAACGGCGTGGCGAACGGGGACGACGAAGGCTACACGATGGCCTTCGATGGGAGCGGTAACGTCTACCTGGTGGGATACATGACCGAAGCAGGCGAGCGCCACAACATCTGGCTCGGCAAGTTCGACTCCGACCTGACGCTGCTCGACTCGATCACCGTCAACGGCACGGACAACGGCGAAGACGACGGCTACGGCATCCTCTTCGACAGCGTTAGCGGCAACCTCTACCTGGCTGGAACGCTGCGGGAAACCGGCCAGGACGCGAACATCTGGCTCGCGATCTACGACACCGATCTCGACCTGGTGGACGACATCACGATGGATGGTCCCGCCCACGACACCGACAAGGCGCGGTTCATGGCCTTCGACGACACACGGCACCTGTTCGTGAGCGGCTCGATGACCGACGACCTGAGCCGGGACTACGCCATCTGGATCGGTAAGTTCGAGGACGACCTGACGTTCGTCGACGACGTTACGGTCGACGGACCGACGCCCGACGAAGACAAGGGTTACGGCATCGCCTTCGACGGGGATGACACGATCTTCGTTACTGGCACCATGATCGAGACGAACGAGAGCTACAACATCTGGATGGCGAAGTACGACACCGACCTGAACCCAATCGACGCGCTGACGATCAACGGCCCCGTCGACGGCGAAGACGTTGCCTACCTCATGACCATGGGCAGCGCTGGCCGCCTCTACCACACCGGTACCTTCACGGAGACGGTGGGCGGGACGAACATCTGGCTCGCCCGTTTCGACCCCGCGCTGAACCTCGAGGCCTGGATGACGCTGGATGGGCCGGAAAGCGACTACGACACCGGCATCGCTGTGGCGGCGGGTAGCAACGAAGATCTCTACGTTTCAGCCATCATCAGCGATCCGGTGGAGGGCCTCAACATGTGGTTCGGCCACTTCGACGTGTCGACGATCTTCGCCGACGGATTCGAAGCGGGTAACACGACCAGTTGGTCTTCGATCGTCCCTTGATCGCACGATGGGGCTGTCGGAACGAACCCGTTCACTCATCGAGCCGATCTGCCAGCCAGCGCCTCGATTCGACGGTACCCTCGGACTGCTAGACTTCTCGCCAAGGAGGTAGGCCAGCGCCGGTCAACAGGCGCAGACGCACCGCCTCCGACTTCCCAGCCGAATCTTGGCAGAACCGAATTCCGACTCTGAGCAATGGCCATAAGGAACTAAACAATGGTCCACTTACTTGTCAGAATTGCCCTGGCGATCGTGGCAGTCGTCATCCTCGTGTCCCTATTGAACAAATTGGCCGGATTGCCTGACAACAGCGGCCGCCAATCGTCGCAGGCCGTCAGCGACGGCGCAGACACATCGCTTGGCAAGCTGTTCGCTGCGGAACTGGCAGAGAATCCTGACAAGAACGGCGTCATTGAGCTTCCACGGGGTCGCGATGCTTTTGCCGCACGCGTCGTGTTGGCACATCAAGCGGAACTCAGCATCGACACGCAGTACTACATGTGGCATCAGGACACGGTAGGTCGGTCCCTGGTGTACGCGCTCATCAGCGCAGCGGAGCGGGGTGTCCGTGTGCGACTGCTGGTCGACGACATGTATGGCAGCGATGGTCAGGACACCTGGCTCGCCATGGATGTCCATCCGAATATCGAGGTGCGGCTTTTTGCTCCCTATTCACGTCGTCAGCCGAAGTTCCTGCAGTTTGTAACCCGCTTTCGCGACGTCAACGCCCGAATGCACACCAAGACTTTCACTGTCGACAACCAGGCCACCATTGTCGGCGGGCGCAACATTGGCGATGAGTATTTCGACGCAGATCCGGACCTCGCGTTCGCAGACAATGACGTCCTGGCCATCGGACCGGTGGTCGAACAGGTCTCGTCGAATTTCGACGACTACTGGAATGGCGACTACTCGTATCCGGTGGCGGCACTCTTGCCTGCTGCGACCGAAGCCGATTTGAAAGAGCTGAAGGACGCTTCGCCGGCGTTCATGGCCAAGCCCGAAACCCAATCCTACTTTCAAGCCGTCAAGCAGGGCAGTCTCGCCAATGCTCTCCGTGATGGGAGCGCCGAATTCCAGTGGGGATCAGGGGTTATCGTTCACGACGCCTGGTGGAAGAGAGACAAGAAAAGGGAAGGCTGGCACGACGACCTGCTGATTGCGCAATTGAAACCCTACGTCGTCGCGGCGACCGAAGAGCTCATCATGATCTCGCCCTATTTCGTGCCGGGCGACGAGACCGTAGAAGCGCTCTGTGACCTCGCTCAGAAGGGCGTCAGCGTAAAGATCCTGACGAATTCTCTGGCATCCAACGACGTCGCTGCCGTGCATGCGGGCTATTCCAAGTTCCGACTTCCGTTGCTGCGCTGCGGAGTCGAGCTCTACGAGCTGGATGAACACCTGCGGGAAGCGGCCAGAAGAGCCTTCACCTGGCTGCCGGGATTGAGCAAATCCAGCTTGCATGCCAAAACCATGGTGATCGACCGGCAACGGATGTTCGTTGGATCGTTCAACTACGACCAGCGATCGCTGTATCTCAATACCGAAATCGGACTGGTCTTCGATCAAGCCGACATTGCCGGTCCAGCCGCCGAGAAGTTCGACAAGAACATCAACAGGTTCGCGTTCAGAGTCGAGCTGGTGACGAGTGACAAGGGCAAGGAGTCTCTGCTCTGGCACGGCCTCGAAGATGGCAAGCCCGTGACCTACGATGCCGAGCCGTACGTCGGGCGGGGTACCCAAGTCGCGGTCTGGTTCATGCGCTGGCTGCCAATCGACTGGCTGCTTTGATGACCGCTCGGGCCGGTCTACCCGGCCATCGGCTTGGACTGCCTAGTCAGGCCGGGGCGCAGAGCGCGAACAAGGCCAGGAGGCAGAGCATTGCCGTGAATGGCAGTAGCAGGCATACCACCCAGGCCCATCCCGGGGTACGCTCGCCGGGCTCCTGAGCCACGACGGTCTTGGCGACGATGTCGAGGGCCCGCTGTTTTTTGTCGGTGAAGAAGATGAAGAGCGCGTCGACCCACAGCATGTCGAAGTAGAAGGACAAGCGCCGCACGAAAGCCTGACCGAGACCGATAGGCGAGCCGTCTTCGCGCACCACCCTGAGGCGCATCAGATGCTTGCCGAGAGTCTTGCCATAGTGCGCCTCGAGCAATGGGAAGTAGAAGATGCCGAGACCGAGGATGGCCAGGAACAGCAGCCCGAATGGGATGAGCCAGACGAGTGCAATGTCTCCAGGCTCCTCTCCTACCACGCCCGCCATGAGACCCAGGGTGAGAACCGGAACCACGAGACACATGAGGAGACCTGCATCGCCGAAAAAGGCGACAAGGCGCTGCCAGAAGCTCGCGTACCGGAACTCGCGCTCGGCATTGAAGGCCGCCGCGACCTCTTCGGGCGTCCCCAGCCCCTCGATTACCTGGCGTGGAGTCCTGCCCTCGGCCTCCCCTTCGGTGAAGTGTGAGCGCAAGTCGGCTTCCAGCCGCTGCCGATCCTCCGGGACAGCAAAAACGTGGCTCAGGACGTCGTCGATATAGCGTTCAGCTGGTTTCATGTTTCCTCCTTCTCGGGCGTATGCCCAGAGAGAATGCTCTCGATGCCAGCAGCGAAGCCCTGCCATTCCGTCGTCAGTTCGACAAGCCGCTGCTGCCCCGCTGTGGTCAATCGATAGATCTTTCGCGCCGCGCCGCGGGCCCGTTGCTCCCACTCCGGCTCCACCAGGTCTGCATCCTCGAGCCGATAGAGCACCGGATAAAGCGTTCCTTCCTTGATCTTGAACCGCCCACTGCTGCGTTTGCCCAACCGGCTGAGGAGCTCGTAGCCATACGTCGGCTCGTCAGCCAGGATGCGGAGTAAGAGCAGCTCCAGAGTGCCGCGTCTGAGCTCTCTTTCTAGGGATTCCATGGTCTTTCCTTTCGTTCAACTATGTATACGGTCACACCATATACTTTGTTTCACTAGGTATCAAGAGAGTTCGAACCCAGCGTGGTCCCCCTTCTGGGATACCCTTGCTGGTCGCCATCATGGAAAGCATCGACATCCGCCAAGCCAGACGCCTGGCCCTCGTGAGAGCGGGCCTGCTTCGACCAGCCTTGACGGGCCTGCCGAGCAAGGGTCCCCTGCGGGAGAAGGCCGCCCGCCGGGCTTGCCTCGCGGTGATTCGGCGATTCGGCTACCTGCAGTTGGATACGGTCGCCGTCGCCGGGGCTCGCAGCCACGCCCTGGTGCTGATGTCTCGACTCGGGGGGATCGATCCCACCGTTTGCGAGGCCCTCCTCAGCCCTGGTGAGCCGCTGTTCGAATACTGGGGACACGAAGCCAGTTGGCTGCCGATGGAGCTCTACCCCTACTTCGAGTTTCGGCGGCAGGAGTATCGCCACCACCCGTGGTGGGGGGATGTCCTGGGCGAGCACCCCAAGGCCACCCAGCGTCTTTTGGATCGGATTCGGAACGAAGGGCCGCTGCGGTCCCTCGATCTCGAAGGCCAGTCGGGCTCGGGCTGGGACGTGAAGCTCACCAAGAAGGTGGCGTCCGCCTTGTGGTCGAGGGGTGATCTGGCCATTCGTGAACGACGCAGCTTTCAACGCGTCTTCGATCTCGCTGAGCGGGTGATCCCAGCGGAGCTCAAAAAGCAACCACGCGATCTACCCTCCTCTCTTCGGACTCTTCTGCTTCGAGCGCTGGCCGGTCATGGCTGGGCGCAGACGGGGACCCTGACTGCGACCTGGCGACTCAGAAACAGGAAGAACGAGCTCGCACAGGCGCTGCACCAGCTGGTCGAGATGGAAGCAATTGTCTCTTGCAGTCTCGTTGACAAGAAAGGTAGACCGCTCTCGGGATGGATCCGGACCGAAGATCTGGAGCTGGCGCACGAGCTTTCTCGCTTGCGCGTTCGTCGGAGCAAGGGCGTTCTCCTCTCACCGTTCGATCCCGTCCTTTGGGATCGGGCTCGCACTCAACGACTCTTCGATTTCCATCAAGTGCTCGAGATCTTCAAGCCGGCGGCGAGTCGTCAGTACGGGTACTACTGTCTGCCGGTGCTTGTCGGCGACGAGCTCGTGGCCCGGGTCGATCTGAAAGCCGACCGCCAACGCAAGTGCCTGGATGTTCTAGCCCTCATCTTCGAAAGCAGAGATCCCTCCGCCGCAATCCAGCACGCGGTGCGATCTGCGATCTCCACCTATTCAGGACACCTCGGAATGACGGTTAGAATCTGACCCGCTCTCATGGCCGCCACCGTTCCCATCCGAAGGCAATTGTCGGTAGACATCCACCGGGCCCTCCAGAGCTGGTGCCACGTCTGGGCTGCCGACGATCTGGCCGCGCAGATCACCGTCGAGTTCAGCTCCCGTATGACCCGCTCGCTGGGCCGGTGCTACCCCGAGCGCAACTTGATTCGGATAGCACAATTCGTCCTGGAGGATTCGGACGCCCTGGTCCAGGAGGTTCTCTGCCACGAGGCCGCGCACCTCGCGGCTCATCACCTCCACGGTAGCTCGATCCGGCCGCACGGGCCCGAATGGAAGGCTCTGATGCTCATGGCCGGCTATCCGCCAACGGTCAGGTTCAAGCTCGCGGCGATCTCCAGGCCCCCAGTCAAGGCGCGGAGGCGCCGGACTCTCGTTGCCATCATCGAGGGCCTTCGGAAGGAGATCCTGAAGGGGCTCGCCCGAGGGTAGGCTCCCTGTGACAAGCTGAACGCATGGGTCGGACGATGCAGCTGTCGAAGACCAAGATCATGTCGGCGTTGCAGTGCCGCAAGCGGTTGTGGTTTGAAGTGCAGCATCCAGAGCTGCGCGAGATCTCGCCGGCAACGCAGACGGCGTTCGACATTGGACACCGAGTTGGCGATGTCGCACAAGAGATCTATGGCCAGGGTCGAGGGATTCTGATCGAGTACGGTCCGGGCCTCGCCAATGCTCTACGCGACACGGAACGGCTGATGAGAGCTGGCGTGAGCGAGCCGATCTTCGAGGCGACCTTCTCCCATGGCGGCGTCCTCGTGCGACTGGACGTGCTGATCCCGGAGGGCCCAAACCCAGATAGCCCGAAATGGAAGATCGTCGAGGTCAAGGCATCGACAAAGCTCAAAGACGAGCACATTGCCGACTGCGCGATCCAGGCCTGGGTGTTCCATGGTCTCGGGTACTCCCTGGAGAGAATAGCCCTGGCCCATGTCGACAATACCTTCGAGTATCCGGGCGGCGAAGACTATTCCGGCCTTCTGGTCGAGGAAGACCTCACTTCAGAGGTGGCCGAGCTGCAGGATTCGGTGCCCACCTGGGTAGAGCTCGCCAGAGAGGCTGCTGCCGGGGAGGTACCTGACGTCCCCGTCGGACAACACTGCACGACTCCCTATCTCTGCCCTTTCTTCGATCAGTGTTGGCCGACGGAGACGAAGTACCCGGTGCAGGGTCTGCGCGGGTCGAAGGAGATGCTGGGGCGGCTGGTGAGTGCCGGCTACCGGGACATCCGGGACGTGCCAGAAGCCGACTTGCAGGGAAACGAGATCCGTTCGCGCATCCACCGGGTG
>Ga0316187_10001464_pt1 | contig 20389 bp, 23 predicted proteins | sample CroRivburrow1_MG_FD_204927 | JGI IMG/M metagenome (GOLD analysis project Ga0316187, IMG submission 204927) | Coastal sediment microbial communities from Maine, United States - Cross River worm burrow 1 | ecosystem: Environmental > Aquatic > Marine > Coastal > Sediment | place: USA: Maine...
ATGGTGCTGCTGGCAATACAATCGCGTTGGTTCACTACGCCACCGACCAGCGTCCCCGGAGCGGTGATGACTGGAGTTTTCTTACGCCTGGCTATTGCAGAGCTTGTGTTCATGACGACGTTCGTGCTTCTCTACACGGACCTGGGCACCACCGGCCCGATGCTGGTCGTTGCGCTGCTGGTGTCGATCGTTCTCGTGTGGGTATTTGCCGCTCCGACGCGAAGCCGGGTCGAAAGCCTCCAGAGTCAGATGGAGCGCCTTGGGGGCCTGTATGACGTAGCGGCCGAGCTGGCAGCGCCGCGGCCCGCTAGGGAGCGTCCACGGCGCTGACGGCCCACGCCAGGCCGTCTGCGGGATCCTCAATGGCGAGATGGAAGTGCCAGCCGCCCAGCTGATCACCAGGATCCCATACGAACCAGCGCAACTCGGCTCCCGCTACGCCGAGTTCGGCCGCTTCGACCGGCCAGTCATCGTCGAGCCCGCTCAGAACCGCCAGCGTCCACCACGCCAGCCCTCGACCCACCGGGCTCCCCCGCCGCCGTCCGTGAGCCCCTCCGGAGGCGCCGGTCCAGGCCATGATCGCCATCGCCTGCTGCAAGGACACTTCTTCAATGCGCACTCGCCGAGGACCTAATGCCCGGATGGCCCCGAGGGCGCTGCCGACAGCGGCTGTGCCCTCCCCGCGACCGTTCGAGCTCTCCAGCCATGGCTGCACGAGATCGAGCAGGGCGACTACCGGATCGTCTTCCCCTGATGCCTCCCCGGCAGCTTCGGGCAAATCGACCCACCCTCCCAGCGACAGGACCTCCAGTTCCGGGAAGTCGGCGCGATCGGATTTGTACTGGGCCAGCGAGTAGCCGGGTTCCCAGGACGCCATCGCCAGCGGGGCATCAACCACCGTGCGATCCACGGTGACTGAACTGACGTCATCGCCACGCAGCATCCGCTCGTGGACGACCAGCGCACGCAGCGCCGGGTCCTCGAGGGCGCTCAGCTCTTCCCAGGTGTGCGAAGAGGCTGCCACCTCCCACAATGGGCCCTGGGCGAAGCGACCGGCACCGGGCCGGATCACCGGCAGAGCGAACTCGGCAGGGGCGTCCAGGGCCAACCGGTACTCGGCGAAGTGGGCTACACCCCACACCTGTTTGCCCCGCTCCGTCGCCTCCTCGCAGAGATCTCTCATCTCAACCAGGCCGGCCCAGTCGCGTCGCTCGACGAGGGCGTCGGCGAGGCGAACCAGGCCGTCGAGATCACTTGCCTCGATCAGCTCGCGCAGAGTGCTCATCGTGTCATGACACAATCAGAGCGCCGCGAGCCGGACCGCGTAGAAGCGGGCCCACGGGATCGCCGAGTCGGTTGCTTGATGCTCCTCGGCAAGCCGGACGAGCCAGAAGACGAGCTCGGAGCGTGTTCCCATGAAGTTGGACACCTCCGGGAGTCGCGGAGTCAGATACGTTGCGTACCACAGCGGCCATTCGGGATCGGCACCGTTGGATTCGAGAAACGCTTCGTGGTGGGCCGCGGCCGCTTGCGATAGCAGTTGCTCTATCCCTGCCTCGAAGCGGGCGGTCATGGCTGACCTCCCGGGTACACCCACCCGTTGGCGATACATCCGTCGAGTCGTTTGGTCTGCTGCTGCATCACGTCGGCCGGCTCTCCCGGGCCCGGGCAGCCGGCGTGTCCGTGGCCCAGGTAATGGCCAACCTCGTGATTGATGAGATACGTGCGGTAGACGTGCAGGTTGGTTGGCCACCAATCGGTCGCGTTGTTCCACCGATTCACATTGATCCCGATGGTATCCCCATTCCGACACGAGAAGTAGCCGCCGGTCTTGAGGGGAGAGCAGATGGCGTCCACCGTCGCCGGCGCCGCCAGGACGATGGTGAGATCGGCCTTCTCATTCGGCCCGACACGACGCCACATGACGCTGCCCTCGCCGATCCAGCTCCGGCCATCGCTGAGAATCCAGTCGACGTACGCTGTGGTCTGCGTGCGCGACTCGTCGAGCAGCTCGTCAATCTGAACCCGGAAGGTGTTGGCCGGGCCGGTCCCGTACTCCACCGCCTCCTGGGCAGCCACGCCACACCCTCTGAATCGATCCCCTTCTGTTCCCCCAAAACACACGTCGCGCGCCGCGCCCCCCCGCAGCTCATCAGCTCCAGGACCGCCGTACAGGCTGTCGCGGCCGGCGTCCCCCCAGATCTGATCATCACCGCTCCCTCCCAGCAGCGCATCGCCACCGGGACCGCCCTGCAGGAGATCGTTGTGCTTGCCTCCGCGCACCTCGTCGTTGCCCAGGTCACCGAACAGTCGATCGGGACCACTCCCGCCCATCAGCAGGTCGTTGCCGGGTCCTCCGCATAGCGTGTCCTGGCCCCGGCGCCCTTCGAGGCGATCGGACCCTTCTCCGCCAATAATGAAGTCGTGGCTATTGGTACCGACCAGATGGTCGTCACCGTCTGTGCCGACGATTGTGGAGGCCTTGCCGGCCAGATCCGGTCGCATGATGATGCAGTCGATCGCCGCCGCGCAGTCGACCTCATTGGCATCGACGAGGATCCCCTCCCATTCCAACTGCGGCTCGTCTGTCACGGCGACCCGGTGGCCGTCGGCCCACCAGGTGTAATCCGCCGCCACATCATCGAGATTGCAGCGCGGGTGACCCACTACAGGACCGGCCGCACCCGCCCCCGCCGGGGGCACGAGCACGGCGGCAATAACAAAGAGTCCTCCCAGCGCAGAGGCCCGCAACCGCATGGCGCCACACTAAGCCCAAGATGGCCGCGATCCGTGTCTTGTTGAAGGCGCCTATCCTCCACCCGCTCCCCCCGAACGCGACAGGAGGCACATGGGCATCACATGCGGCATCGTCGGTCTCCCCAACGTTGGGAAGTCGACTCTCTTCAACGCGCTCACCGCGGCCGGAGCCCTTGCCGCCAACTACCCCTTCGCCACTGTCGATCCCAACGTCGGCGTAGCGGTAGTCCCGGACCCGCGCCTCGATGAGATCGCAGCAATAGCGAAACCAAAGGCCGTCGTACCTACCGCCATCGAGTTCACCGACATCGCCGGTCTCGTGGCAGGAGCATCGACCGGAGAGGGGCTCGGAAATCAGTTTCTCGGGCACATCCGCGATGTCGATGCGATCGCTCAGGTTGTCCGCGTGTTCGAAGACCCCAACGTGGCTCACGTCGGTGGCCGCGTCGACCCGGTCGCCGACGTCGAGACAATCCACACCGAGCTGGCGCTCGCGGACCTCGGCACCGCAGAGCGGGCGCAGCAACGCCATGAACGGCGGCTCAAAATGGGCGATCGCGATGCTGCCGCCGCTCTTGCCGTCGTTGAGAAGCTCGAGTCCGCACTTGCTGCGGGTCTTCCGGCCCGATCCGTGAAGCTGACCGAGGCGGAGCAGCCCCACGCCCGCGAGCTGCATCTGCTCACCGCCAAGCCGATGTTGATCGTCGCCAACGTCGACGACGCCGGCTCAGAATCCGAACTGGAAGCGCTCCGGGAGTGGGCCGCAGCCGACGGTACCGAGATGGTCGTGATTCACGGGCAGACCGAGGCCGAGATCGCCGAACTGCCCGCCGACGAACGTGGCGAGTTCCTCGCCGAGCTCGGACTCGACGAGCCGGGCCTGCACAAAGTCATCCGCGCCGCATACCGGGCGCTCGGGTTGAGCACCTTCTTCACTGCGAGCGAAAAGGAGGCCCGGGCCTGGACGTTCCGCACCGGGGCCCGCGCTCCGCAGGCAGCCGGCCAGATTCACACCGATTTCGAGAGGGGCTTCATCCGGGCGGAGGTTGTCAGCTATGCCGACTACATCGCCTGCCACGGCGAAGCCGGTGCCAAACAGGCCGGCAAATGGCGCCTGGAGGGCAAGGACTATGTTGTCCAGGAGGGTGACCTCATCCTCTTTCGATTCAACGTGTAGGTGCCTTCACTACGATTTCGCTCAACGAGTGGCCGGAGAGTTGGAGTTGACATGTCGCAGATGAGCGCCGTCAGCCGCAGACCGCTTTCTGCAGCTGCCATTCTCGTCGGCCAGGCATGGCACGCCGGTCACCGCCCCGATCTCCCGAGCCTGTCGAATCAGGACCCCAGCGCCGTTCTCGGCGATCCCGCAAACCCGTCGCTCAAGGTTGCGCTACTAGGAGACAGTTCGGTGACGGCGCCGGGAGTCGAACCGCTCGATGACTGCTGGGCCCGCCGGGTCGGCCACCGGCTGGCGGCCACATACCACGTGAGAATGGTGAGTATCGCGGCCGGCGGGGCTCGGGCGGCCGATGTACTGCGCTATCAGGTGGCGCCGGCCCTGGCAGAAGAGCCCGATATCGCCCTGGTGTGCGTCGGCGCCAACGATGCATTGCGCTCCGTGGCGGTACAGGACTTCGAGAGTGACCTCCGCGCCATCCTCAGCGCGCTGGCCAAGACTGTTCCCGCCGTCGGGGTCTCCGGCCTGGGTGATCTCGGGCCGCTCCCCCGGCTTCCCACGATAGGTAGCGCCTGGGCCCGGGTCCGCGCTCGATCGTTCGATCGGGCCATAGCCCGGACGGCGCATGAGCTCGACGTCCCGAAAACGGCAGCCTGGGGACCATTGTTTCAACCGTTCGAGGATCCGTTGAACGAAGGCGGGGTGTACGCCCCAGACTTGTTCCATGCATCCGGGAAGGGCCATGCTCTGTTTGCCGAAGCCTGGTTCGAGGTGGTGGATGTACTACTAGAGCGTCTCGAGCTCCGGGCTAACGCTCGTCCAGGAAGTTCCGAATCATCGACGTGACCGTGCCCACCACTGAGTGGTTGTAGCCCTCGGGCACGATGATGTCCGCGTACCGCTTCGAAGGCTCGACAAACTGGAGGTGCATCGGGCGCACGGTGCTCAGGTACTGGTCGGTGACCGACTCGACCGTGCGACCCCGTTCTGAGATATCGCGGCTCAGGCGTCGAATGAACCGAAGGTCGGGATCGGTGTCGATGTAGATGCGGAGGTCCATCAGCTTACGGAGCTCGGGTTCGGCGAGCACCAGGATGCCTTCAACGAGGATCACCGCTTCGGCCTCAACATGGACGCTCGCGGCGGTGCGGGTGTGGACCGAGAAGTCGTAGACCGGAACCTCGACTGCGCGACCAGCTCTCAGCTCCTGGAGATGGTGAATCAGCAGCTCGGTTTCCAGGCTGTCGGGGTGGTCGTAATTGATCTTCTCTCGCTCTTCGAGATCGAGATGTGCCGAATCGCGGTAGTAGGCGTCGTGTTGGATCAATGACACTTGCTCGGCCGCCACGTTCTGGAATACGGCGTGGGCGATCGTGGTCTTTCCGGATCCGGAGCCGCCGGCCACACCGATGACCATCGGGCGGATCTCGCCATCCGTCGGCCAGCCGAGATTCGAGGTGCCACGGCCATTCATACCCTCAACATAGCTCGCCGAGCGGCGCGCCGGAAAAGCCGATCACGCCGGACCGGCTACGCGTTGTCGAGCCGAAGGGAACCGGATACGGACTTCATCGAGATCGTGAGGGACCGGCGCGCTACGGAGGCTTCGCCCGACTTCTTGATCCGGTTGGTCACTTCTCCAGACATGGTCTGCATGTCCAGATCGACCGTTCGCCCGGCCGGGATACCCAACCGCGCATCCCCTGAGAGGCTCCTGATACGAACCGAGGGGCCGGCAGCTGCTCGCACCGACAGGTTGCCGGAAACGGTCTTCACTTCAATGGCGCCGGCCACGGCTGCGATTCGGGCGCCTCCACTGGTGCTGTTGAAGCGAAAGTCGGCGCCCACATTCTCGGCGAGAACATCGCCGGAAGCCGTTGTAACGGCAAGGTTGGCGCCGACGTCGCGGAGCTTGACGTCGCCAGAGGCAGTCTTGGCTTCGAAGTCTTCAGTCACGGAGTCCTGAACGCGGCAATCTCCACTGGCGGTCGCCAGGACGAGACTGCGCACTCGCGACACAACCAGAACATCACCGGACGCCGTGCGCACATTGCCGGCGGTGTCATTCGGCACGTGGAGCTTTATGTCTGTGGAGGCATGGCGCCTCTTGCCGCTGGGCTTGGATGGAGGCCGCACCGTCAGGTCGGAACCCTGCAGCTCGACGATGTAGTCGGCGGCGGGCCCACCCCGAAGCTCAACGATGACTTCTCCGGGGTTACCCGGCACGATCTCAACGTCGCCCGAAGACGTCGCGACGTCAAAGAGAAGGGGACCGCTGAGGGAAAAGGACTCGCGTCTCATGTTTCGAACGTCTCCGTGATGCGTCGGGAAGCACGACGGGAGGCGCGCGTCGATAGGGCTTTGACGACGAAGGCGTTGACCGAGTCGCCGCTTTCGCCCGCAGCGGACTCGAGCTCATCTTTGAGCGAGTCCGGAAGGCGCAGAGTTATTCGGGCCGACAGGTCTTCTGGGACCGGAGCGCGGGCATTGGTGTCTTCGCGCACGAGTAGGGAAGGTTCACCGTCTTCGAGCACGACCGCCACCGAGTAGCCGGCCAGCTGGGCGCCGATCTCCGCGGCGGCCTGCTCGGCCAATCGGAAGGCGGCCTGCTGGAGAGCCGGCCGCAGTGCGGTCATGAGGGCAACCGCGGCGTCTTCGAACGCATCACTGCCCTCACCGATCGCTAGCTGGCTCTCAACCGCTTCTTCTATGCCATCGAGAATGGCTTCCGTTTGCATTTGTTGTCCCTCGTTGATGTGCTCTAGTGGTGGGCTTTGCTCTGGCGGCGGAACCGGTGACGCGCCGCCCGTTCATACCTGTCGTCAAGAATCGATTTGGCAAGGCTGAAGAGAGAATCGGGGTTCATGCGCCGACCGAATGGTCGCTGGCACTTGCCAGGCGCAGACCGCGACGGCTCTTTCGGAAATCCTCTTTGACTCCCTGGCGGATGGCGTTGATTGCATCGATGTTGTTGTACCAGATCATCCTATTCCCTTCCTGACATTACCGTGGCGGTATGGTGCCGCCTCTTTGATGTCGTTATGATGTCATAATGCTGTCTCCCTGTCAAGAGGAACATGTTGTCAAGGGGAGATTCTGTCGAGGGGAGATCTTGGAGGGGGCCGTGTTGTACACTTCTCCCGTAACCACCCCGGGGAGCTCGTGCCCGAGCGAGCTGAGAGGGCGGCGATCGCGTGAGCGAGGTGCCGACGACCCGCGGAACCTGATCTGGCTAATTCCAGCGGAGGAAGTGAGTGGAATGAATCCCAGCAAAGAAGCCCACGCTGTAGTCGTGGCCGGCGGAGATCCGTGGTCCGGACCGCTCCCCCGTATCGGTCCCAATATCACCGAGATCATCGCCGCGGACTCCGGAGTCGACCTTGCCATCGAACTTGGTTTGGCAGTGTCGGCCGTCATTGGCGACATGGACTCCGCATCGCCGGAGGCACTGGCGGAGGCCGAGCGCTACGGCGCCCGCATCGAACGCCACCCCGAAGACAAGGACGCCACCGATCTCGAGCTGGCCATGGATCTCGCCTGCGCCAATGGTGCTGGCGCTATCGTCGTACTTGGTGGCGCCGGCGGCCGGATGTCACATCTTCTCGGAATTGCCGCGCTGCTCGCCGGAGAGAAGTACGCCCACGTCAGAATCAGCTGGCTGCTTCCGACCGCAGAGATTCATATCGTCAACCGCACGCACCCCGTAACACTCGATGGAGCGGTCGGCGATCTGGTCTCGCTGATCCCTATCGGTTGTGACGCCGAAGGCATCACAAGCACCGGCCTCAGGTGGGTGCTGGCCGGCGAGATGTTGAGCAGCGCGGCGACCCGCGGCATCAGCAATGTACTCGTGGCGGACTGCGCCGAGATACACGTGACGGCGGGGACAATCCTGGTGGTCCACGAAGGGCCGCAACTGTGAAGACCAATCGAATCGCGGCCGCTCTCGTGGCTTCGATGCTGCTGGCAGCCTGCGGCGGCGACACGGCCGAAACTCCTAGCTCAATCGTGCTGCTCACTCACGATTCCTTCGCGGTGTCGGACGGGATTCTCGAGCAGTTCGAGGAGGAGACCGGCGTCGCCGTCCAGGTGCTGCGGGCCGGCGATGCCGGAACCATGGTCAGCCAGGCAATCCTGACCAAGGGCTCTCCGGTCGCCGACGTGATGTACGGCGTTGACAACACGTTCTTGTCCCGGGCCCTTTCAGCCGGGATCTTTCTCCCCTATGAGGCGACCGACCGCGACCAGATCGTCGCCGGCCTGGCGGTGGACGAGCGCGTGACCCCGATCGATTTCGGCGACGTGTGCCTCAACTATGACAAGGCGACCCTGGCAGCCGCCGGCCTGGGCGTGCCCACCAGTCTGGGCGACCTGGTCGACGAGTCGTACCGCGCCCAGTTGGTGGTTGAAAACCCGGCGACCTCTTCGCCCGGCCTGGCGTTCTTGTTGGCGACGATTGCCGCCTACCCGGAAGACGGCGCCTATTCGTGGCGGGACTATTGGGCAGACCTGCGCGACAACGACGTCCTTGTAGCTCGTGACTGGAACTCGGCCTACTACTCGGAATTCGCCGGGGGTGGAAGCGGCACGCGCTCATTGGTCGTCTCCTACGCGTCGTCACCTCCGGCCGGTGTCATTTTCGCCGACCCGCCCCCGGATGTGGCGCCCACGGGCGTTGTCCTTCCCGGCTGCTTCCGCCAAGTCGAATATGCCGGTGTGCTCGCCGGGACTGCGGCTGAGCCATGGGCCCGGCAGTTCATTGACTTCATGCTGACCCGTACGTTCCAGGAGGACATGCCTTTGAACATGTTCGTGTTTCCTGCAAGAGCGGATGCGGCCCTCCCGGATGCGTTCGTTGAGCACACCGAGATCCCGCCGACGCCGGCCTCGCTGGCGCCCGATTTGATCGACGCCGGCCGGGAGCGCTGGATCGAAGAGTGGACCGAGATCATGCGCTCATGACCGGGGGCGACAACAGATGGCTGGCGGCGGCGCTCACTGCCATCCCGGTCGTGTTCTTCGGCTACTTCTTCATCTACCCCCTCGCAACCGTGCTCGTGACCGGGTTTACCAGCACGAATGCCTCGGTGAGCGTCGCCGACGTCCTGACCCGCCCGTCGCTGCGAGCCATAGCGTGGTTCACGCTGTGGCAGGCCATAGCCTCCACCGTGCTCACCGTGGCCCTCGCCCTTCCCGGGGCCTACGTTCTCGGCCGCTACGACTTCAAGGGCAAGAGCGTCGTGAAAGCCGCGGTGACCGTGCCATTCATAATGCCGACTGTTGTTGTTGCGGGTGCCTTTCTCACCCTCCTCGGGCCGGACGGGCCGCTCGGCATCGACCTACGGCGCACCATCTGGTCGATCCTGATCGCCCACGTGTTCTTCAACTACGCAGTGGTAGTGCGTACGGTCGGCGCAGCCTGGGAGCGGCTGGATCCGTCGTTGCGGGCCGCGGCGGCATCGCTCGGAGCGGATCGCTGGCGGACTTTCCGCCATGTGACACTGCCGCTGATTCGCCCCGCCGTGGCGTCGGCGGCGTCGATCGTCTTCCTCTTCAGCTTCACCTCTTTCGGGGTCGTGCTGATACTGGGCGACCTGGTTCACTCCACGATCGAAGTCGAGATCTGGCGCCAGGCCACCAATCTCCTCAACCTGCCGGCCGCAGCAGCGCTCGCCGCCATCCAACTGGTCGGCATTACCGCCGTCCTGTGGTTTTACGCCAGATATCAGGCTCGCCAGGCAGTCCAGTCCCACGTCGCTTCTGTGAGAACCTCCGCGGTGCACCCCATTGGCCGCCGGCAACGGACGATCGTTGCCGCCAACCTGACGGCGATGGCATTGCTGCTGGGGACGCCACTGTTGACAATCGTCGTCCGCTCGCTCTCGACCGATGGAGGATGGGGATTCGCCAACTACTCGGCGCTGCGCCAGCCCAGCAACGCTCTGTTCGTGCCCGCGGCGACCGCGATCGGTAACTCCCTGAAGATCGGTCTGCTGGCAATGACTCTCGCCCTGGTTGTCGGCATGCTGGCCTCATGGGCAATCATCCGCGCCCGTTCTCGATTCGGCCATTCGCTCGATGTGTTGATAATGCTCCCGCTCGGGACCTCGGCGGTGACCTTGGGATTCGGCTTCCTCCTCGCACTGGACCGGCCGATCGACCTCCGGACCTCTTTCTGGTTGCTCCCCATCGCCCACGCCCTCATTGCCGTCCCGTTCGTGATTCGAACTTCACTGCCGGTCCTGCGCAGCATTGAACCCCGGCTTCGTGAGGCGGCGGCGGTTCTGGGAGCGGCACCGCGTCGGGTCTGGCAGGAGGTCGATCTTCCGATCGTGCGCCGCGCTCTCCTCGTCGGGGGTGCCTTTGCGCTCGCCGTCTCCATGGGCGAGTTCGGTGCAACGAGCTTCATCGCCCGCCCGGACGTACCGACCCTGCCCATCGCGGTGTACCGACTGCTCTCCCGGCCCGGGGCGGCCACATTTGGCCAGGCGATGGCCGCCTCAACCGTTCTGATGGTTGTCACCGCCGCCGGGATTCTCATTGTCGAGCGGTGGCGTGGCACGACGGCTCAGGAGTTCTGATGCTGCAGTGCAAATCCCTCAGCGTGACCTACGGCAAAGTGGCGGCTCTCGATGACGTCAGCCTCGCAGTCCCGTACGGCAATGTCGTCGCGGTCATGGGCGAGTCCGGTTCGGGCAAGACGACGCTGCTGCGTGTGATAGCGGGGTTGGTCCTCCCGGATGGCGGGTCCGTGTCCTGGGGAAGCCGCTCAATCACATCCGAGCCGGCCCATCTACGTCGATTCGGCCTCATGTTTCAGGACTATGCCCTCTTCCCGCATCTGTCCGTCGGCGACAACGTCGCCTTCGGGCTGCGGATGCGCGGCGACGACGCCGCGAAGCAACGGGAGACCACAGATCGTTTGCTGGCGTTGGTGGGCTTGGCAGGGTACGAGGCGCGGGCCGTAGCGGAATTGTCGGGAGGTGAGCAGCAGCGTGTGGCACTCGCCCGCACACTGGCCCCGGAACCGGATCTGGTGCTACTCGACGAACCGCTCGGAGCCCTCGATCGGGCGCGGCGCGACCAATTGCTGGCCGACATGCAGCGCATCTTCGGCGAACTGGGCGTCACCGCCCTGTACGTGACCCACGACCACAACGAGGCTTTCGCCATCGCCGATGACGTCGTCGTGCTCGACGCAGGCCGCAAGGTGGCCGAGGGCACGCCCCGTGAGCTGTGGGCGAATCCGCGACACGTGGCCGTGGCGACCTTGCTGGGGTTCCCGGTGCTGCCCGACGTCGCCGTCAGCCAGGGTCGAGCAGTGATCGGGGGGGTGGCCGCTGCGGTGCCATTTCCAGACGGTGTACACCACGTCGCGATACCCCCTGGCTCTGTCACGGTCGCCGACGATGGCCCTATCCCCGTGGAAGTCCACAGCCGCCGCTTCGAAGACGGCAGCATCACAGCCGTCGTGGATCTCGATGGCGTGCAGGTTCTCGCAATCGCCCCTGATGATGTCGCCGTGGGGCGAGCCACTATCCGGATCGACTCGACCTCGCTTGTCGTTGTCGACCGCTAGCCGATCAGTCCCTTGGTGTGCACAACCTGGGCGAACTGACCGTCCAACTGGAGCGCCGACGTCCGGGCAACATCCCGGGCTCGGATCCCCTGGCCGTCAGAAGGAGTGATGTCGAACGTGTGGGTCGCGTCGATGATGAAGAGGACGTCGTAGCCGAGGTCGGAGGCCATGCGCGCGGTCGACTCACAGCACATGTTCGTCTGAATGCCGCAGATCGCAATGCTGGTGATTCCTTCACCTTGCAGCCAGCTGTGGAGGTCGGGGGCACCGAAGAATGCTGAGAATGTGGATTTCTCGACGAGGAGATCGGGACGACCGTCCATGACCGGCTTGAAAGCGTTCCCAGGATGGCTCTTGTTGAGCGGAGAACGATCGTCGAGCGAGTTGTGCTTGACGAACACAATCGGCCAATTCTGCTTGCGCCAGGCCTCGATCAAATCACCGATATTCAGCTCACAATTGGGATTGTTGCGTTCGCCCCAGTATCCCGAGTCATTGAACCCCATCTGGACATCAATGATCACCAATGCAGTTGCGTCCTGCCAGTTACCCATCGGCTTCTACCTCTTCTGCTAAGTCGACCCAGACGGCTCGGGAGAGCCGAACGAGATCGTGCACGCCGATCGCGAAGACTGTCTTCGGCGAGCCGGCGGCGACCCAAACGACATCGTTGTCCGTTATGGAACGATCGGCAAGGACCCCCATGTCCTTGAGATGCCCGAATGGTGGAGTTCCCCCGGCGGAGCAGCCGGCATTTGTTGATACCTCATCCGTTTCGCCTCGCCGGACCCGTTGTGCCTTAACGATTTCAGTCACAGTTGTCACATTCATCGGCACACCGGCGTCGCCAACTTGCTCGAGAAAACGTTACGTGGCCACCGGATAGTCATCCACTGCGAGTCAAGCACCCGCGGTTTCGATGACCGCCTCTTGGGTGGCCAGGTGCGTCATCGGCACGTCGTGCGGCTCCACCGGTAGCCGGTCCACCACTAATTCGACAGGTACAACGCCGACGAGCGGCGCCCCGGGCCGAGTCAGTCCGAGCAGCCGATCGTAGTAGCCCGCACCTCGACCCAGCCGGTTGCCCCAGAGGTCGAACACCAGGCCCGGCATCAACAGCACTTCTACGTCCAGCGGGTGCACCTCAGGCGCCGAACTGTGCGGTTGGAGAAAACCGAATGGATGTACTTCGAGGGGGCCTCCCAGCTCATGGATCGTCAGCACCTCGCCGAGCGGCGGTGTTCGAGTCGTGAGCCATCGGCACGTCAGATCGGACTCCATGAGCGGTTGCAGGTTCACCTCTCCGGCCATCGGGAGAAACAGCAGAGTGGTGGCGGCTGCTCGTAACGGTTCCCAGCCCAGCAACGAGTCTGTGATCGCGGCCGACGTCGCCTCCCAATCGACGCCCTCGCGGTGCCGGCGCGCCCAGCGGCGCCAGTCGTCTTTCGACGCCGACGGATCGGGAGAGGTCATATGTCGAGGAGCTTCGGCCCGAGCTTGGCGAACTCATCTTGCGATGAGAAGGGCACGATGTATCCGTCCTCAGATCTGATCTCTTCGAGATTGGCCACAATGTCTTCGACCGTGATTGCGCCGCTCTCCGGGTGTTTGAAATAGCCGTCGGCCAGAGCGATGAACATCCGGCTGACGGAGCCGCCACCGACCGACCACAGCTCGGCCGTGAGATCACAATCCTCGGAGGCCAGAAACGCAACCGCGGGAGACACCAATTCCGGCTGGAAGTATTCGAGCACCTCGCCCAACAACCCTTCAGTCATCCGAGTCGCCGCGATCGGCGCGATGGCATTCACTCCGATGCCGTGCTTGGCGCCTTCAAGAGCCAGCACGTTCATGAAACCGATGAGGCCCATCTTGGCGGCCCCGTAGTTGGTCTGACCGAAGTTACCCATGATTCCGGAGGCGCTTGATGTCATGATGATCCGTCCGTACCCGCGCGCTTTCATGTGGGCGAAGGCGGGCTGCGACACGTAGAAGGCTCCGCGGAGATGGACATCGAGAACCGACCGAAGTTCGTCGAAGGTGAGATTGGTGAAACTGCGGTCGCGCAGGATACCGGCATTGTTGATGAGCACATCGACGGTGCCGAATTCGGCGATAGTGTGATCGACGATCGCCTGGGCCGATTCCGGAGCGGCCACCGAGTTGTAATCGGCAACCGCGGTACCTCCGGCCTCGGTGATTTCCGCCACTACTACGTCGGCCGCACCCTCAGACGACCCTTCACCGTGGACTGTCCCGCCCAGATCGTTGACCACAACGGCCGCCCCGAGCGATGCCAGCAGGTGGGCGTGAGCCCTTCCCAGGCCGCCGCCGGCCCCGGTGACGATTGCCACCCGATTCGTGAAGTCGACCATCGATGTGCCTCCATACTCTTGGTTATGTTCACGATACCGTTGCCACCGCAATGCTCGGCTGCGGTTCGCGGGTTAGATGACCAGATTGCCTCTACGAGGCTCGACTATCCCCGACATGCCAAGCCAGCCGGCGAGCGCCTCGAGATCCCGCCGCAAGGCGTGCCCGATTCGCTTGCGATCCCGGCCGTCCTCCGCATAGGCGCCCTGGACGCGGAGTAGCCCCGCCTGACGGTCGGTCTTCAGATCGACCCGCGCCACCAATTCCCCATCGAGGAGGTAGGGCAGCACGTAGTACCCATAGACCCGTTTCGGTTTGGGTACGTAGATCTCGATCCGGTAGCGGAAAGCGAATAGCCGTTCGGCCCTGTCCCGCGCCCAGACCACTGGATCAAACGGGCTGAGCAGGGCCGAGCGTGGTTCCCGCCGCGGCAACGACATCTCGGGGTCGGCGTACGCCGGACCTTTCCACCCGGCAACATCAATTTCGACCAACTCGCCCCGGTCGGCCATGGCGGCGAGAACCGGTCGAGCCGTGGGGAGATGGAGCCGGTAGTAGTCGGCGAGGTCGGCTGCCGTCCCGACGGCATGGTGACGTGCCGCCAGCGTAAGCAAATGCCGATAGGCCTCTGGCTGGGGTAGGGCTTCGGCGTCGAGGAATTGCGGGGGGATGACCCGCTCGGGCAAATCGTATACCCGGGTGAAGTTGGCCGTGCGATAGGCGGTGATGCGGCCGGTGCCGAAGAGCCACTCGAGAGCGACCTTGCCGTTGCCCCAGCCCCACCAGTTGCCCTTCCGACTTCCGGGATCGGCGAGGTCTCCAACAGTCAGCGGACCCCTTTCGACCAGTTCTTCGTAGACGCTCTCGACATAGCCGGGGTGTTCCTCGCGCAGGGCGCGCACCCGCCGCCACGGATGGTGAGCGGCCATCCGGTGCCTGAGGTGGGAATACAGCTCGACTGGAAGAAGCGACGCCTCATGGCCCCAATACTCGAAGACCTCCCCGGAATCGACGGTATAGCGGTCAAGGTCGGCCTTGGCGTAGTCACCGAGCCGGGCGAACACCGGCAGGTAATGCGAACGTTCCAGGACATTGACAGAGTCGAGTTGGAGCAGCCCGATGTCGCTGAACAAGCGCCGGAAATGGCGGCGGTCGACACGACCCGGCGGTGCCGCGCGATAGAAGCCCTGGGCACCGAGAGCCGCCCGCCGCGCTTGTTCCTGAGTCAGTTTGCGCATTCGTCTCCCATTGCATGGCCGTGCATTCCGGCTGACCGGAACGCCGGGAGTTGCCGTGGGCAACTCGCAAGCTGCTCCGTGGATGATCGCGTATCGCTCACAGCTCCGAAAGAGCAGCCACTACGCTACTGCCATGAAGGTCCTGCAAGGGTTGCGCACGATCCTGGTGGCGCCGATCTTTGTGATCGGAACGCTTCTCGCAGCGGCCGTGGTGGCTCTCATCAGCGTCGTCAGACGCGACAGCCCGCTCGTCGAAACCATCGTGATCGGCTGGAGCCGCTTCTTCGTTGGCCTTGCCGGCAGCAGGCTCACCGTCGAGGGTGTCGAACGATTTGATCCATCAGGACAATTCCTTTTTATCGCCAACCACATCTCAAACCTCGATATCCCCGTGATGTTTCTGGCTACCCGCATGCCGATTCGTTACCTGGCAAAGGCAGAGTTGTTCAAAATCCCAATCCTCAAGCAGGCGATGGATCAGCTTGGCATCGTACGGGTCGATCGCCTCCGCGGGTCCGCCATCCATTCGGAGGTGAATACCGGAGTGGCGGCCGCCCAGGCCCGCGGCCATTCGGTGATTATCTTTCCCGAAGGTACCCGCTCGGAGAACGGAGAGATGGGACCCTTCAAGAAGGGCGCCTTCCGGATCGCCATCGCCAATCAGCTCGACATCGTTCCGGTGACCATCTCAGGCACCTGGGAAGCGTGGCGACCCCTGTCCAAGATCGTGATGGGCGGCCCGCTCCGCGCCGTCATCCACGACCCGATTCCCGTCGCCGGCCTCGACCTGACCGACCTCGACGACTTGAGGACCCGGGTCCACCATGTCATCAAGAAAGAATACGAGTCGCTGAGAGCCTGAAAGACGGTGGACCCGATACTGAGTACTGAGTACTGAGTACTGAGTACTCATCAGTCATATACCCCCGCCAGATAGGCCTTCCCCTCACGAACCTCACAAAGGAATGCGCCGGCTGATGTGACCAGCTGATATCGGTCGCAGGGCCCGATTCCCTCCCACCAGCGGCCGATGTCACGCCAGGGACCGGCCCAGGAGATGACCTCTACCCAGCGGCTACCCAGCCTCACCCGAGTCGGCATCCCGGCGTCCCATTCGACCTCCAGCACAGGAGCCTCGGCCGGTACCAGGGTTGGGGTTGGATCGGGGATCCTGCCCGGCCAGGGCGCGTCGTCACCCACCTCAGGAGGAGGCTCTCCCCACCGATACCAGGCGACTCTATCGCCCGGGGTCCGCCCTCCTTTGGGCCGCGCCTGGACAACTCCGTCGAGGCCGACGATCGCCTGGGTCTGGATAAAGGCTCGTTCGGCTTCTGCGACGGAGCGGGCGTCCTGGGTTAGTGCCAGCTGCCTGCCCCGATCTGATACATCAGCCGGGGCAATTCGCAATCGCACCACTCCCCCGCGGATCCCGGGACCGCTGCGAAATCGGGCACTGTCGAGCCAGGCGCACAATTGCCAGCGGACTCGTTCCGATAGCGATGCCTCGTCAAACGGATCCCGATTGCGCCAGGTGCGTACCCGCATCGTTCCGTCCGCCGCTTCAGCAGCCACTTCTACCCGGTGGGGCGCCGCCCCGTGGCTACGCAGTTCGCTGACAAGGCGATGAGCCATGGCGCGCGAGATGAAGGCGGCTTGCTCCAGGTTCTCCAACGGAGGGGAGAAGCGTTCCTCGACATCAAGGTCGGGTGGAATCACACGGCTTTGGGGTGCCCTATCCAGGCCGCGAGCGAGGCGATGGGCCTGGGTTCCAAGTGGCCCGAATCGGGTGGTGAGCGCATCACGTGGCAGTTCGGCCAGTGCCCCCAGGGTGGTGATTCCCAACCAGCGGAAAGTGGCGGCCAACTCCTCACTTCCCAGGGCAGCTACGTCGAGCGAGGCGAGGAATGAGGCATCATCCTCAACGATGTACACGGGAGCGGCGAGTTCGGCAGCCCGCTGGGCGGCAAAGGGCCCCGCGGCCAGACCAATCTTGAATCCAGGGCCGGCGACACTATCTATCTCCTTGGCGACCAAGTTGACGAGTGCAGCTTCTCCTCCGTAGTACTTGACGGCTCCGGCAATCGGAGCGAATACCAGACCGGGAGCAGCCAACTCGATCGTCGGGATCAATTCCTCGATGGCTTGGGCCACGGGCTCGAAACGTACCGCTTCGATCGCCGGGTCGCTGGCAATAGTGAAAACGGTGGGACAGATCGCCTCGGCTTCGCCGCGCCGCATCCCGTGGCGTATACCCGCGTTAGCCGCCAGGGCGTTGATGGCAAGGACACGGTTGTCTTCACCGACTGCCTGAGCGGGGTTATCCGGCGGCGCGTCCGGGCGGCGCAACGGCCAATCCGGATACCACACGCAAAGCGTCCGTCCCATTGTCCTCCAAATCGATCTGGCGACTCATGCCCCGGGTCGCTTTGCCCGAGGCCGTAAACGAGATGGAGCGGATGGTCAGCCTGCCGTGACCGGCGGCGGTGCCTTCCCATTCCACCTCCCGGGCTTGGAGACGCAGGAAAGCGACTCCACTGGGAAGATCCCCTTGCACCGGACGCAGGATCAAGGACGAGCGCCGGGACCGCACCAGGCTGGCAATGCGACGCAGCTGGGCCTCCTTTACGCCGCGGGGAATCTCGGCGTATATCCAGCCGACCCCTTCGAGCAGGGCCGTCAATGCCCGGCCCCACCGCACTGGATCGTTGCAGCGCACGATTACCAGTTGGTCGGGGTCGACTCCGGATTCCCAAGCTGCCACCGGACACAGCCAGCCGCGCACGTCCAAGTAGGCGATTGAGTTTCTCCCGGCCTGAGCGGCCAACAGGGACAGCCCTACCCTGGTCAAACCAAAACCGGGATGCCCCACCAATCCGATGATCCGACCCGGCTCGAGGTGGAGGAGGTTATCGAGCTCTACTCCGGTGTCGCCCGCCGTCGCCGGCTCAAATGCCGTCCATATTTGGGCAACCACAGGCCCTCCGCCTCTCCATTTCGCCCCGCCTGCGCCTGCAGGGGAAACACAGAATAATCGAACGTATGTTCGATTGGCAATTGGGGGGGGTAGGGCTACCTCAACCGCTCAGAGTGGTGATAGTTCTCAAGACGCGGAGGCTGCGATTCCCGGACGTGTCAACCGCCCGCACCACCACCGTGTACTCGGTATCCGGCTCGAGACCCTCGATCACCCACGAGGTATCCGTGGGGGTACCGAGCACTACTCCCTCGCTCTTCACCCAGTAGTGACTGATGCCGACGTAGTCGGTGGCAGGATCCCAATCCATGAATATCGTATCCACCGTCGCCGTCACCGTGACGTTCTTTGGTCTAGTCGGCGGCTTTGTATCGGCGAAAGTAGTCGCCTTTCTAAATCGACTTCGCGGCGACCGGTTGCCCTGTTCATCAACGGCATAAACCTTGTAGGTATATTCTGTTTCGGGCTGCAGCTGCCGGGAGATGTAGGCCAATCCCTCGGTGTAGCCGATCATGGCGCCGTTCTGATAGACCTGATACCCGGCAACGCCGACATTGTCCGATGCGGCCCCCCACTCCAGCCTGATCCGGGTGGCTGATCTCGGCTCGGCCGTCATTGCCACCGGCTTCGTCGGCCTTGTCACGTCGCCCGAGGCATATGTGACACCGGCATCGTCGAACCATCGATAGATGTTCTTGGTGTTGATCTGTGAGGGAAGCGTCACGGCCTCCTCGGCCAGCGACCAACTCCGAGCCCTCGTGGGGTCACCATCGGCAACAAACCTGATGACCCGTGGGTCCTGTGCAGTGGCCGACGGGTTGAGCCAGCCAAGATCCTTGACATGGTCGATAACCATCTGGGGAATGTTGGTCTTGTAGCGCTTGTCGTGACAATGTGACTGCATCCACGTTCGAGCGGCAAAGCTCCGACCGGCGAGAACCCGATCCTTGACTTTGTTCGCTAAGTCGAGGCTGGCCGGCATCTCAGCCCAAATCGAGATTGGCTCGTACGCCTCGGAGAAGTGAAGGACTGCCACCGTTTCTTGGGGTGTCCCCTCATAGGTTGGGTGCTGATTGATCCTCACCGGGCTGAGGGGGTTGCCGTCGCGGTCGTTGATGGTCCAGACGACATACCGGATGAAAAAGCGCGGCTGGCCGTCGATCCAGGCATACATGAACTCACCCGGGATGTTGATCGCAGCCGCGCCTCCGGGCAATTCCGGATCGACCTCACTCCACGAACGCCATCCGGTACTCAGCCCGAACTTGTCGTCAGTGAGGCGCATACAGTGGAGCGGGTGGGCATGCCGGTCATCCTCGGTGTTGGGGAACAGCTCCGGAGCCGTCGAACCGTGCTCCTCAGCGATGGCCTCCGCTGCCCGATTCTCCGCACATTGGGCGTACAACCAGGCGGTACGCTCCTGAACCTCGGCCGGTGGGAGCTCGGGATGCGGCTCAGCGGCGTAGCCGTTGGCGCGGACCATACACTTGAAATCACGCAGCGAATCCCAGGCCACGGCAGTGGTTGGAACGCTCATCAGCAGACCGGCCGCTAGGGCCAGCGCCACGCCGACACGACTGAGACGACCGCGATCAATGCGTCCAGCTTCTGCTGCCCTATCCCCCCGTCGCATTCTGCCTCCTTGCGCCCCTCAGCGCGTTCTTGACTTCCCGCCGGCGGTCCCGAGCCTCGGGGCAGCGTCCTACGTTGCGGTAGTCATCACTTGGCCACAATACTAGGCTACGCAGAGTGGTAGCGCGGAACCATTCCGGTCCTAGTACCAATGTACACCTCTGATCTAGTCACTCGGGCGTTTGCCGACCGCGCCACGAAGAAACTCTGCTTCACGAGGCTCTAGATTCCAGGTTCATGGCACGCAAGGCGATTGTGACTCCGGCGATTCGAGTGCTGCGCACGGCAGGAGTCGATTACACGGCACATCACTACGAGTACACGCCCCATTCCGGAGCATCCGGCGGCGCCGAGCAGCTCGCCGTTGACGTTCATTCGGTGATCAAGACGCTGATCCTCGAGACTACAGAAGGACGCCCCATCTGCGTACTGATGCACGGCGATCGTGAAGTATCACTCAAGGCGCTGGCGCGCCACCTCAACGTGAAGGGCGTCACAATGGCCGACCCGGACACGGCCCGTCGCTACAGCGGGTATCAAGTGGGGGGAACCTCACCTTTCGGTTTGCGCACTGCTATGTCCACCCTCTGCGAAACCACGATTGCGGACCAAGGATCGGTCTTCGTCAACGGCGGCAAGCGCGGGTTCCTGATCGAACT
>Ga0316187_10001466_pt1 | contig 20357 bp, 17 predicted proteins | sample CroRivburrow1_MG_FD_204927 | JGI IMG/M metagenome (GOLD analysis project Ga0316187, IMG submission 204927) | Coastal sediment microbial communities from Maine, United States - Cross River worm burrow 1 | ecosystem: Environmental > Aquatic > Marine > Coastal > Sediment | place: USA: Maine...
TGCAGCCATTACAGGTCATTCCGTATATGTGATAGGTGTGTTTCAAATTTTACTTTTTTATGGTTTCAGTAACTTTTCCACATTTCAGCATCTTCTCTCCGTAAAACGGATTTCTGATTTCTTCTACATTGGAAATCCAATAGCCCCCTTTCCCTTCAAAGGCCATAGGGCAAAACTGCTTGTAGATGGCGCCTTCAGAAATAGATTCTTTGAACAATGGTTCCACCTCCTCTGTAAACTGGGAAAATAGCTCCCTTTGTTTTTCAATGTCTTTGGCATCGGCCATGGCTATGGCCATCGACTTCATTTCCTCACGTTCCCCGGCAAAACTTTCAGCAAGATTTCCGGCAGCAAGGTTCACCTCATCGGGGTTAGAGTTGACCAAAGCCACTCGAATCTGCTGATAATTTTGGAACACCTTTCCGGTCATTCCATCTGAAAAGGAGGCATCGGCTATTTCAGGGGTGCTTTCTTTTTTAGCCTCGATTCCTGCTGGTGAACTCATTTTATTATCCTGCTTTTTCGTTGCATCACCACACGAGGATAAAGAAATGACAATAATAGTTGTGATTGTTAAGGTTACATTTCGTTTCATCTTCTTATTTTTTAGGGTTTAAATTTAAAATTGATACTGATAATTATGTAATTGTATTTTTTATTGATTAGTTAAATAATTGATTATGGTCGTTTGAACATAATAATTTTTGACGGCCTCTATCAGGTTTATCTGAAAGCGCAATTGCAGTTCCTGGATGTCAAGTACATCATTGAAATCTATTGTTCCTGTTTCATAGTTTTTGACAAGAATTTCCTCCGCATTTTTAGCCTGTTCCAAATTCCTTAGTTGCGTTTTGTATTTAATATAGGATGCTTCCTTATTATTGAGGGCATCGCTCAAAATAGTTTCCAATAGATTTCTTCGATTCGCTTTTTGTGCGTTGATTTCCTCTTGTCGCAATTCATTCTGTACGGTTCTCGATTTATAATTATTGTTGAAAATGGGAATGGACAAGGAAACCATCGGCATTAGAATATCTTTCCCATTATCACTAAAGTCCATACCTGGTCTCTTCGCTACGGGTATATAATCCAACCCAAAACCGAGATTGGGATTTGCCTCCTTTTGATTTAAAACTTCGGAATGTGCTACCGATTCATACAGCCTATCATATTTTTCTAATTCTGGATGCAGTTCTAATTGAACCTGCTGGATTTCAATAGGTTCTTCTACCGATAAGGCATCCACAACGGCAATAGAAGTATTTTCATTCCGGTTCAAGAAATTATTGAACTGCGTTTGGACTGCCTTATATTCCTGCTCCAATACCTGTTTGGCTTCTTTAAGTTCATTCTGTCTTATCTGGAGTCTTAGAACATCTACGGCAGATGCGCCACCGACTTCAACCGAGGTCAGGGCCAACTTTTCATAAGTATTCAGGAGTTGAATGTTTTCCTCTAATACCACTTGCTTTTGCTCAATGGCGTATAATTCATAATAGGATTGTGATACCGATAATCGCAATTTTCTTTTGGTAATCACAATGTCCAAATAATCTACTTCGGCCAGAGAACTTGCATAGCTTTCCCGCAATGTAATAGACCCAAACCAGGGAAGCATCTGTTTCACCGAAAACCGCGCTTTTTGCGCGCCCGTTCTCGTTTCAGGTTCGCTTACAAAAACACCTGCGCTTACTTCCGTTTTGGGGAAGGCATCTGCTTCTTCCACTTTCTCCTTCGAAATATTGTACCTGAGTTCAAATGCCTGCACTTCGGGATTGTTGTTTTCAGCCTCCTGAATATAGGCGTCCAGGGTTTGGGCTTTTAGAGCCGTAACCATTAATAATCCTATTACTATGTTTATTATATTTTTCATGCATTTATTCTTTTAAGTTGCCACTCGCTTTTCCAACTAAACAATACCGGAACCACCAAGAGGGTTATCAGGGCAATCAACATACCCCCGAAAGAGGGTATTGCCATGGGAATCATAATATCACTTCCCCTGCCTGTAGACGTCAACACTGGTAATAAAGCCAGTATGGTCGTTGCCGTAGTCATCAAGCAAGGACGTATCCGTTTTTCCCCTGCTTCCACCACCGATGCCCTAACGGCTTCCAGAGTGCTGGGTTTGTTCCGCTCAAAGGTCTGGGTCAAGTATGTGGCCATGACCACACCATCATCTGTGGCTATCCCAAAAAGGGCAATAAATCCTACCCAAACTGCTACGCTTAAATTAATAGTATGCATTTGAAACATATCACGTAAATTCTCGCCAAAGAAATTGAAATTCAAAAACCAATCCTGTCCATAGAACCAAATCATAATAAAACCTCCGGCAAAAGCCACGGCGATTCCCGTAAAAACCATAAGCGAAGTGGATACCGAACGAAACTGGAAATACAGAATCAAAAAGATAATAAGCAAAGCCAATGGCACGACTACGGATAAAGTTTTTTCTGCCCGTATCTGATTTTCATAGGTACCTGTAAATTTATAGTTGATACCATTGGGAACTACCAGTTCTCCGTTGTCTATCTTTTGTTGGATAAGGGCCTGCGAATTCTCAACTACATTGACTTCGGCAAAACCGTCCAACTTATCGAATAACACATAGCCCACTAAAAAAGTATCCTCGCTTTTGATGACCTGAGGCCCTTTTTCATAGCGGATGTTAACCAATTCGCTCAAAGGAACAGAATTGCCCTTTGCCACCGGAACATAAATGTTCTTTATGTCAGTCGGGTTTTCCCGGAGCTCCCTTGGGTAGCGTACCCGAACCCCATAGCGTTCCCTGCCCTCCACCGTCTGGGTCAATATCATCCCACCAACAGCTACTTCTAACACCTGCTGCACATCTTCGATTTGGATTCCATATCTGACCAGAGCCTCCCTATCAATATCAATCAGCAGGTAAGGTTTGCCAACTATCCTATCGGCAAATACTGCTTCATCCTTGACCCCTTCCACCTCTTTCAGGATATTCTCCAGTTGGATGCCAAAGGCTTCAATTTGCCGTAAATCCTGACCCTTGACCTTGATACCCATCGGTGCGCGCATTCCTGTTTGGAGCATAACCAACCGGGTTTCGATAGGCTGTAATTTGGGAGCAGATGTAACTCCGGGCAAACGCGTTAGACGGATAATTTCGTTCCAAATATCATCGGGGGATTGTATTTCTGGTCGCCAATTACGGTAGTACTCCCCATCGGGATCGGGAACCAAATTATCAAAACCGATTTCTGAGAAATCTTCAAGATCGGTTTCCTCGTATTCGTGGTCTTTTTCATCCAGTAACGTATTCGGGTTTAAAATAAAACTGCCATTATTTAACACGAATAGTCCATCATCATTCACCTTAAAGCGCTGCTGTTTGCCCGCTTCGTTCAGTAGGTATTCAGGTTTGTACTGAATCATATTTTCGTACATGGATAATGGTGCAGGATCCAGTGCGGATTCCGTTCGCCCCGCCTTACCAACAACCGTTTCGATTTCAGGGATAGTGGCTACGGCCATATCCAATTGTTGCAACACCCGTTTATTTTCTTCCACCCCGGCATGGGGAAGGGATGTGGGCATCAACAAAAACGAACCTTCGTTTAAGGAGGGCATAAACTCCTTGCCTGTATTTTGCATGATAAGTACTCCGAAAACGACGATCATTGTTGGAATGAACAGGAACAGCAATTTGTTACGCAAGGCCCAACTCAAGATGCTGGTGTAGTATTTACGAAAAGTTATGAATACCGCTAAAAGCCCAAAGCAGATTAGCGATACAAAAATCAAATTCCATAAAATATTCTTGTCCAAACCCAAAGGGCGCCAATATTCTGCAAGAAGAAAAATGATGACCAAAACCGAGATAACGATATTGATGAGATTTGCACGTTTTTCGGTTAAAGAGAACCCGTTGAACAAACGTGATGCCAGTTCAGGATTCTTTAACAGCCCAACTATTCCAAATGCAATTAATACTAATCCTGGCCAGTAACCATAGACAACGGCAAGAACCCCTAGAAAGGCAAAAATTCCATTGATGAAATAACCCAAGGTGTTTTTAACGCTTTTCTTTCTAAAGAGAAAGGCGGCAAAAGGAGGTATAAGAAACAAAGCGACTATTATGGATGCGGTCAAGGCAAAGGTTTTTGTAAAAGCCAACGGTCGGAATAGTTTTCCTTCGGCCCCTATCATCGTAAATACCGGAATGAAACTGATAATGGTGGTCATAACCGCCGTAACGATAGCACCCGAAACTTCGGCCGAAGCATTATAAACAACCGTGTTTATGGGCAGTTTTTCTCCATTCTCGTCCAGATGTCGGATGATGTTTTCGGAGAGGATGACACCCACGTCCACCATGGTTCCGATTGCAATTGCGATTCCGGAAAGTGCGACTATATTGGCATCTACACCAAAAAGTTTCATAGCAACGAAAACCATCAAGACCGCCACTGGCAACAATCCTGATATAAGAATAGAAGCCCGTAAGTTGAATACCATAATAATGATGACCAAAATGGTAATCAGTATTTCCAGGGTTAACGCTTCATTGAGCGTTCCCAGGGTTTCCTGTATCAGTTCCGTACGATCATAAAAAGGCACTATGGTCAATTGAGATGTACTGCCGTCTGCCAATTCTTTGGATGGTAAACCCGAACTCAGTTCCTTTATTTTTTCCTTTACATTATTGATAACCTCTAACGGGTTTGCTCCATATCTGGCCACGACAACACCGCCAACAACTTCTGCACCTTCCTTATCGAGAATACCACGGCGAACTGCAGGGCCGAGCGAAACATTGGCAATATCCTTTATACGAATGGAAGTATAATCCTCCGAAGTGACTACGGCATTTTTTATGTCTTCCAAAGATTCCACATAGCCAAGACCTCTAACCAGGTATTCAGCCTGATTGATTTCAAGGGTCTGCGCACCAATATCACGATTACTCTTTTTGACCGCATTCACCACATCATGAAGACCTATATTATACTGCTTCATCAATTCAGGATTAACATCAATCTGGTATTCCTTTACATAACCACCGATAGAAGCTACTTCGGAGACCCCGCTTGCGGCGGAAAGGGCGAATTTTACATAGTAGTCCTGAACACTTCGCAATTCCTGTAAATCCCAGCCGCCCGTAACATTTCCTTCTTTATCCCTACCTTCTAATGTGTACCAGAAAATTTGTCCCAGGCCCGTTGCATCAGGCCCCAGGGCAGGGTTTACTCCCTCCGGCAATAAATTACTAGGTAGCGAGTTCAGTTTTTCAAGAATTCGGCTGCGGCTCCAATAGAATTCCACATCCTCTTCAAAAATTATGTAGATGCTCGAAAACCCGAACATAGAGGAACTGCGTATTGTTCTGACTCCCGGTATGCCCAATAAAGATGTTGTTAACGGATAGGAAATCTGGTCTTCAATATCCTGGGGAGAACGACCGGGCCATTTGGTAAAAACAATTTGTTGGTTCTCACCTATATCCGGAATAGCATCAACCGCCACGGGGTTACTTGGTAAAAATCCAATGTCCCAGTTAAACGGTGCGTTCACAATTCCCCATCCCACAAAAAGGACAAGCATCAGAACAGCAATCAGTTTATTATTTATGAGAAATTTAATGCCCTTGTTTAGCATATGAATTGATTATTAAACAGTTAGAAACTGAAGTTGACCAATAGTATAATCAACAGCTTAAGCCCAAAAAACAGCAAGAACTGTCGGGCCTTAATTTCAATGTTTAAAAATCAAATGAGAAAAGTCTGATCGAGAATTTGTATATCCCTGATCAGGAGGGGTGGGGAATACTCTTTGAAAGAAATGAGGTTTTTATCAACCGTTTCAAATAAGTTAACATAAGTGTAATAGAATGTTGATATAAAGATCTGCTGCTCAAAAGTGAATTGGTCAAAAGAAATTTTCAGATCATCCTGACCTTCCAGAACTATTTCCAAATCGGTGCAGCAATCCATCTCCATTTCCATAATGGAAGTCTCTCCTGTTGCTTTAGAAGAACTGGCTTTCATTGAACAGTTTTCTGCAGTTTTATAAAAACTGAAATCCACCAACTGGTCACCACAATAATGCATATCTACCGTAAAAGACATGGTAGAGAATAACACCAAAAGTGCCATGGTAAAAGATACTATTTGACGCAAAGTTTCCTTCATCAGTAATACAAAACTACGAAAATTTGTCTTTTATTGTATTGGTTAACAAAAGTTTAAATATTCATACGCTCTAATTGAAGAGATCATTTCGCTAAGATTTGTTTAAAACGTCATTATAAAAATCTACATTTTGAATACTTTTACATAAAAAATAATATGTTAAGTCCATTGCGGCCAAAAATAGAAGCTATTGTAAATAGCGAAGATGTTGAAATAAAGAAACGCCTTCAACAAATCTGTGATCTGTTGCGAGAAAATATTTCATATTATGACTGGGTAGGCTTTTACTTTAAGAATGGAACTAAAGACGAGCTAAAACTTGGTCCTTATTCCGGGGAACCTACAGACCATACTATAATCCCTTTTGGCAAAGGAATTTGTGGCCAGGTTGCCCTTAGCAATGAAAACTTTGTGGTACCGGATGTAAAAGCTCAGGATAATTATATTGCCTGCAGCATTAATGTAAAAGCTGAAATTGTTGTTCCCCTGTTTGTAAATGGAGAGAATATTGGCCAAATTGATATAGATTCCAATACCACGGACCCTTTTAATAAGGATGATGAGGAATTTTTAGAATTCGTTAATAAAGAGGTAGCTAAAATTCTTTAAAACTTTAACTCTTTTGTTAATAACACGATCTCATTTGTAGCTTCAAAAAAATTACATTTGTGTCCTTTAGGATTTCTATTTAAGCAACACAAAATGAGCACGACAAAAAAAATTAACTCAGCATTAATTTCTGTATTTCACAAAGACGGACTTGAACCCATTGTAAGGAAATTTGACGAGCTGGGAATTTCCATTTATTCCACAGGAGGTACTGAAAAATTTATAAGAGAATTGGGTATTGATGTTATTCCTGTAGAAGAGGTAACCAGTTATCCCTCTATTTTGGGCGGAAGGGTAAAAACATTACATCCAAAGGTATTTGGAGGTATTTTAAACAGACAGGATAACGAAAGTGACGTTGCTCAATTAGAAGAATTTGATATCCCCCAATTAGATGTTATTATCGTGGATCTCTATCCCTTTGAAAAAACGGTAAGTGATGGTGCTTCTGAACAGGAAATCATAGAAAAGATTGATATAGGTGGGATCTCCCTGATACGTGCTGCAGCAAAAAATTATAAGGATGTTTTATGCGTTTCTTCAATGGAAGATTATAAAGAATTCTTAGAATTAATTAATACTAAAGGAGGAGAGAGCACAATGGAAGACAGAAGACATTTTGCCACAAAGGCATTTAATGTTTCCTCCCATTATGACACCGCCATTTTTAACTATTTTAATAAGGATCACAGGGAAGCTGCTTTAAAGATTAGTGAAACCAGGGCTAAAGTTTTGCGATATGGCGAAAACCCGCATCAGAAGGGATTCTTTTTTGGTGATTTTGAGGCCATGTTCACTAAACTGCACGGTAAGGAACTATCCTATAATAATTTATTGGATGTTGACGCCGCTTTGAATTTAATGAATGAATTTAAAAACGACGATCCTACTTTTGCCATTCTAAAACACAACAATGCATGTGGATTAGCTACCAGAAGCACTATCCACCAGGCATATGTTGATGCATTGGCAGGAGATCCAGTATCCGCTTTTGGAGGCATCTTAATGAGCAATGTAAAAATCGACGTTCCCACAGCTAAGGAAATTCATAATTTATTCTGTGAGGTAGTTATTGCCCCTGGTTATGATGATGAGGCATTAGCTATTTTAAAGGGTAAGAAGAATAGAATTGTTCTGATTCAAAAAGAAACACCTCTCCCAGATACTCTTGTCAGGACTTGTTTGAATGGTATTCTTGTTCAGGATAAAGATTTTAAAACGGATACGCTGGAGGATCTGGAATATGTGACCACCAGGAAACCGAGTCAGGAAGAATTAGATGACCTCATTTTTGCTTCTAAGTTATGTAAGCATACAAAATCCAACACCATTGTTTTGGCAAAGAACAAACAATTATGTGCAAGTGGAACAGGGCAAACTTCAAGGGTAGATGCCTTAAACCAGGCCATTCACAAAGCAAAATCCTTTAATTTTAATTTAGAAGGAGCGGTAATGGCCAGTGATGCATTTTTCCCTTTTCCCGATTGTGTCGAGATTTCAAATAATAATGGTATTAAAAGCGTTATTCAACCGGGAGGCTCAATTAAGGATCAACTGAGCATCGATTATTGTAACGAAAATGGAATGTCAATGGTAATGACCGGCACTCGTCATTTTAAGCATTAATTTTACTACTTTTGTCGATGAAATACACCTTTTAAACCGAAACCAAATTAACGCGAATGGGATTTTTTGATTTCTTAACTGAAGAAATAGCTATCGACCTGGGCACTGCAAATACTCTTATTATCCATGATGACAAGGTAGTTGTGGACAGTCCGTCTATTGTTGCAAGAGACAGGATTACAGGTAAAATTATTGCTGTGGGCAAGGAAGCCAATATGATGCAGGGGAAAACCCATGAAAATATTAAAACCATCCGGCCTCTCAAAGATGGGGTGATTGCAGATTTTGATGCTTCTGAAAAAATGATCAATATGTTCATTAAGAACATACCTGCCCTGAAGAAAAAATGGTTTCCACCCGCATTGAGGATGGTAATATGTATTCCTTCAGGTATTACAGAAGTGGAAATGCGCGCAGTAAAGGAATCTGCAGAGCGGGTAAATGGAAAGGAAGTTTACCTTATACATGAACCTATGGCGGCAGCAATAGGTATTGGCCTGGATATTATGCAGCCCAAGGGTAATATGATTGTGGATATAGGTGGTGGAACGACGGAAATAGCGGTAATTGCTTTAGGAGGAATTGTTTGTGACAAATCGGTTAAAATAGCGGGCGATGTATTTACGAATGACATCATCTATTATATGCGCACCCAGCATAATCTATACGTAGGGGAAAGTACAGCAGAGAATATTAAAATAACCATAGGTTCTGCTACCGAGGATCTTCAATCTCCACCAGATGAGATGTCTGTGCAAGGTCGGGATTTGCTTACAGGTAAACCAAAACAGGTTTCTATTTCATTCAGAGAAATTGCCAAAGCCTTAGACAAGTCTATTTTAAGGGTTGAAGATGCTGTAATGGAAACTTTATCACAAACTCCTCCGGAATTAGCGGCAGATATTTATAATACGGGTATTTACATGGCCGGTGGCGGATCAATGCTTCGTGGATTGGATAGAAGGTTATCCCAAAAGACAGATCTACCTGTTTATATTGCAGAAGACCCATTGAGAGCTGTTGTAAGAGGAACCGGCATAGCGCTTAAAAACCTGGAACGCTATAAAAGTATTCTTATTAAATAACCTGAATTCGGTGAGGATTTAAGTTAAGACTTGGCATCTCATTTTAAACGCTTAACATAACAAGTGAATGCAGCAGATAATCAATTTTATCATTAGGTATAAAACCTCGCTGCTTTACTTATTATTGCTGTTAATTTCTCTGGCCTTTACCATTGATTCTCATTCTTATCATCGATCGAAATTCTTTAATTCTTCAAACCGAATATCCGGTTCTATCTACAATACTGCAGATGGTATTACACAATATTTTAACCTGAATGAGGAAAACAAAAAACTGGTTGAAGAAAACAAGAAGCTGCGAATTTTACTTTTCAATCCAAATATTGAAGACAGTGTACAATTAGATACAACCAAATTTGATTTTGCAATTACTCCCGGAAGAATTATTAAAAACAGTTATTCAAGTCCGAATAATTATATAACTATAAACAGGGGAACAAACCATGGCATTAAACAGGATATGGGTGTAATTACAGCCAACGGAATTCTTGGAATTGTTGAACATACCACAAAAAATTATGCCTCTGTTCAAAGTATATTAAATACTAAATCTAATATAAATGCCAAAATTAAGAATACGAATTATTTTGGATCTTTAGTTTGGGACGGACGGGGCTATACCCAGGTAAAACTGGAAGATATTCCCAGATTGGTACCTCTATTAGTTGGTGATACCATAGTTACAGGGGCCATGTCGAGTATTTTTCCGGAGAATATTCCGATTGGGACTATTAAAAAATTCGACCTGAATGTATCAAAAAGTTTTTATAGCATAGATGTAGAACTTTTTAACGATATGTCCAATGTTAAAAATATCTATATCATTAATCACAAAAACAGACCTGAGATCCTAGAGCTCGAAGCTAAAATTGCCGATGACCAGTAGTTATTACTATATCAATTTTATTAGATTCGCCTTACTTGTCCTCGTTCAGGTCTTAGTATTTAACAGGCTGAATTTGTTTGGCTTTATAAATCCAATGGTCTATATTCTTTTCCTCTATTGGTATCCAATAAAGGAAAATAGATCGGTTTTTATTTTTACAGGATTTTTACTGGGTTTGTCCATTGATTTTTTTTCAGACACTATGGCTTTACACGCAGCATCTACTGCTACTATAGCTTATCTGCGACCTACTATTATGCGTTTTGTTTTTGGGGTCAATTACGAATTTCAAAGTTTTAAATTATCTAATACTACCAGGGTACAACAAATTACTTTTTTGACGTTATTAATTATAGTCCATCATGTTATTTTCTTTAGTTTGGAAATTTTCAGTTTATCAAATTTGCTGCTAATTTTAAAGAAGGTTATTTTTACCGGAATTGCCACACTTATACTGTGTTTACTTTTTGGTTCACTTTTCAGTATAAAGAAAGAATAATAGGCATTCCAGCGAAATATTGAAAGCTAAATTTCAATGAAAAAAATATTATTATCGTCAATAATCGTCCTTATCGGAATTACCTTTATTGGTAGACTGTCCTATTTGCAAATATTTAGCTTTTCACCAGATCAGGTTTTGGAAGATCCTGCGATTAAAGCGATCTATGATTATCCGGAGAGGGGATACATATATGACAGGAACGGGAAACTTTTGGTAGGAAATGATCCTGCCTATGATGTTATGGTAATACCAAGGGAAGTGAAACCCTTGGATACCCTTGAGTTTTGTAGCCTTTTAGGGTTAGATAAGGAAAAATTTATACAAAAACTCCGGAAAGCCCGAATATATTCTCCAAGATTACCTTCAGTATTAGTGCCTCAACTTTCAAAAGAAGATTATGCTGTGCTTCAGGAGAAAATGAGGAAATATGAAGGATTTTATATTCAAAAAAGATCTTTAAGATATTACGATACCAAAGCGGCTGCTAATGTCCTGGGATATATTAGAGAGGTAAATGAACGTGACCTGGAAAGAAATCCTTATTACGTGCAGGGAGAATTAACCGGGGGTAAAGGCGTAGAGCAGCAATATGAGGAAATTTTAAGAGGCAGAAAAGGAGTGCAATATATTCAGAAAGACAGATTTAACAGAGATATAGGACCCTATAAAGGTGGTATTCTGGACACTCTTCCGGAACAAGGCAAGGAAATAAGCCTCACTCTTGACAAGGAACTCCAGGAATATGGAGAGCTACTTATGCATGGAAAACGGGGTGGAATTGTCGCAATAGAACCATCTTCCGGAGAAATATTAGCTATGATCTCAGGACCAACCTATGATCCCTCACTACTTGTAGGCAGGGAACGCTCAAAAAACTATAGCAAACTACATTATGATACTATTTCCAAGCCCCTGTTTGATAGATCTATTTCGGCTGAAGGCTCTCCGGGATCACCATTTAAAACATTAAATGCCCTGGTAGCTTTACAGGAGGGGGTTATCCAGCCTGGTACGACTATTCGCTGCTATAATGGATTTTATGTAGGTAAAACAAAGAGGGGGTGTCATTGCGGGGGTGGAATAAGAAATTTAAACAGTGGTATCTATAAATCTTGTAATGCATACTTCGCGGGTACATTTCGGAAAATTTATGAAAAATTTCCAACTACAGATGAAGGTCAGGATGTTTGGGAAAAACATATGAATAGTTTTGGCCTTGGAAATTTTTTAGGATATGATCTTCCTACCGGAAGACCCGGAAGAATTCCAAGTAAGGAGTATTATGACAAATGGTATGGAGATAATCGTTGGGCATCATCCTATATTATTTCCAATTCCATAGGGCAGGGCGAAGTTGCGGCCACTCCGGTTCAACTAGCCAATATGACCGCAGCAATTGCCAACCGTGGTTATTATTTTACCCCTCATATCCTGAAGCAAGTTGAAGGTAAAGACATAAGCATTTCAGAATACGTCAAACCCAAGCACACTACTATTGATAAAAAGCATTTTGAACCTGTCATTAAAGGCATGGCTGATGTGTATAAAAAAGGTACGGCCAGGTGGGTACAAATACCCGGAATAGAAATTGCAGGTAAAACAGGTACAGTAGAGAATTATACAAAAATAGATAGTGTACGTACTCAGCTTACAGATCATTCAGTATTTATCGCTTTTGCTCCGGTAGACAATCCAAAAATTGCCTTGGCAGTTTATATTGAAAATGGCTATTATGGCTCAAGATATGCAGGGCATATAGCGTCTTTACTGATAGAAAAGTACCTGAAAGGAACTATTACCAGAAAGGATCTTGAAAAAAGAATGCTCGAAAAAACTCTTGAACATGAATATGCCAAGCCATACAGCGGAGAAGAATTCAAGATAAATGAGTATGTCTGGTAGGAAAGTATTTAAGCGAATTGACTGGCTTACCGTTTTATTTTATCTTTTATTAGTTGGGATAGGTTGGATAAATATCTATTCCAGTACATTTTCAGGAAACAACTCCTCCATTTTCGATTTTAGTCAGTTGTACGGAAAACAATTGATTTTTATTGGGTTAAGCCTCATAAGTATCTTGGTTATACTTGCTCTCGAGGCCAGTTTTTATGAACGTTTTTCCAGTGTTTTGTACATTATTTCTATGGTGCTCCTTTTGGGCCTTTTTATCTTTGGCAAGACCATTGCCGGAGCAACTTCTTGGTACAACCTTGGATTTTTTAATTTTCAACCCTCTGAGCTCGCCAAAGTAGCCACCGCTTTGGCTTTGGCAAAGTATTTAAGTGATATACAGACAGATATTAAAAACCGGAAAGATCAATATTATTCTTTTTTAATTATTTTGATTCCGGCCTTTTTAATCATTCCGCAACCAGACCCGGGCAGTGCGTTAGTATTTTTCGCCCTTGTCTTTGTCCTTTTCAGAGAGGGGTTACCCTTGTATTACCTTGGTATTGCCCTTTTAGCCGTTGTAATTTTTATAACAACACTGATGTTCGGAACAATCTGGGTAGGAATTGGCCTGGCTTTAATAATTGCTCTTTTCTTCCTAATGAAAAGAGCCTCTTTTAAAGTTCCCATCTTACCATTAGTAAGCGTTTTTGTTATTTCAATCGCCTTTTCATTATCTGTTAATTTTGTTTTCAATAATATTTTTGAGCAACGTCACAGAGATAGATTCAGCCTTTGGCTTCGGTTGGAAAAAGATCCCAATAAACTCGAAGAAATTCGTAAAACCATAGGTTATAATACGTACCAATCTGAAAAGGCTATTGAATCTGGTGGTTTCTTTGGCAAAGGCTTTTTAGAAGGCACCAGAACAAAGGGCGATTTTGTGCCTGAACAGCATACAGATTATATTTTTAGTACTGTGGGTGAAGAATGGGGATTTCTGGGCACAACCATTGTTGTGATCCTCTTTACCATGTTACTTTTACGACTGGTTTATCTGGCAGAAAGGCAAAAAAATGATTTTAGCCGAATGTATGGATACGGAGTAATATCTATACTACTGATTCATTACTTTATCAATATAGGAATGGTCATTGGCGTACTCCCGACAATTGGCATTCCATTACCTTTCTTCAGTTACGGAGGCTCCGGTCTTTTAGGATTTACAATTCTTTTATTTATATTCCTGAAATTAGATGCTAACAGGCTAAATGAGTGGGGCTAGAAGCTCCAATGATTTGTATTTATACTTTGTTCCAGGCGAGTTTCTATATTTTTATCCATTTTATTAAAAAAATCTATCCCGCTAACCTCCTCCAAATCATCTATGGTCACCAAAAAATTTATAAGCGGTTCCCTGGTATCCTTGTGAGGAATTAGAAAAGCAAGAACTTTTATATCCTTACCCTCTTCTTTGACTACAATTTTATAATACCTTTTCGGGACTGCCACATCTTCTTCACCAATCGTCGGAAGGCCTTTTTCCAGAATTCCACCAGTAATTATGTAGAGGCTCTCATATTGTTTACTCCAACTTCTTATCTTCTTTTCCAATTGGTTCCATATCCCGGAATTAAAATCATTCTTTTGAGGTGTAATATTGCTGGTATAAAAAGTTTCATTATAGGCATAAACTGAAAACCTTCTGTCTCCTGCCGGACAAAGATGCCCCCTGTCATATCCCGAGCCTTTATAATTTCTCCAGTCAGCAGATTTAGTGCTTACTTTAGGGTCCTCAATATAATCAGGACGCTCCCTGTCATCATAGGTAAGATGACTTCGATTTAGCACATATGCTACCCACTCGGCCTGCTCATAACGTTCCTTATAGGAAAGTATATAATTACTATGAATTACTATTTCACCCGAAGTTGAAGCTGGTAATATTCTATCCGGCACTTCAGAAGTTAAAACTTCATTCGGAGGGGCAGAATACAAATCGGGAGTGTAAAAATTCTCAAACACCCAAAAACCTACTATGCAAAGGATCAACAAAAACATATAAATATTTCTATTCGTTCTTCGTGATCTGCTTTGCCTCATAGATCAAAGTTAATTTAATTTCATTGAATTTTATGTTGAATAGATTGTAAGTTAGCAGCAAGTAATCCGACAAAAATTACTTATTTTCCCTTTCAGGGAATTTATAGAATATTATAAAAATTAAATTTAAAATACTCACCATAATTGTAATTGGATGTTGACTTGGAAAAACATAATAAGCTTTACAGCAAACGGAAATCCCGCCCCGGAAAGGCGCGTTGAAAAAACAGAAAATGAATGGCGTGACATACTTACGCCTGACCAATTTCGGATTACCAGAAAAAAAGGAACTGAAGCCCCTCATTCAGGAGCATTATGCAGCATACATGATGCAGGTAAATATTCCTGTGTATGTTGCAGCACTCCTCTATTTGATTCCACTATTAAATTTGAATCAGGAACAGGTTGGCCCAGTTTTACACAACCTATAGCAGAAAATGCCATAAAATATGAAAAGGATGTCACATTTGGAATGATTAGGGTAGAGGTCCTTTGTAATACCTGCGACGCGCATTTAGGGCATGTATTTCCAGATGGCCCTGAACCTAGTGGTCTTCGCTATTGTATTAACTCTGAGTCTATGATAATTGAAAAGGAGGTTATTGATGGAAAGTAAAAACTTGGAATTGATAACTCTGGGCGGAGGATGTTTTTGGTGTACTGAAGCTGTCCTATTGGAGGTGAAGGGGGTAGAAAAGGTAGTCTCAGGATATTCTGGGGGGAATGCTCCGGGCAAGCCAACTTATAGAGAAATATGCTCTGGGCTCACAGGTCATGCGGAGGTAATACAGCTAAGCTTTGATCCTGGCGTTATTTCTTTACACGATTTATTAATAATTTTTATGACTACCCACGATCCTACAACACTCAACAGGCAGGGTGCAGATATTGGGACACAATACCGTTCAGTCATTTTTTACCATGACCAAAATCAAAAAGAGGTGGCAGAAGGGGTTCTAAGCGAGATGTCTTCTTATTACGAGATTCCGATAGTAACAGAATTAAGTCCATTAAAAATATTTTATGAGGCCGAGGAATATCATCAGGATTATTATAGGAATAACCAGAGTCAGGGTTACTGCAATTTTGTAATTACTCCAAAATTGGCAAAGCTTAGAAAAATACACGCAGACAAACTTAAAAGCGCTATTTAGGAAAACCGGTTTAAAAACAGCAGGTCAAAGAGATAACCTTAAAATGTAATTTTTAAGACCTATAAGTTATAAAAAGAACAAAAAAAGAGCTCCGGTAAAATTACTGGAGCTCTTTTCTTAACTATAAACACTTATATGCTAGTCTTTTACGCTTGCTAATTTACCGTTTTTAATATTATTTATTTTCAAATCCTGAAGCACATTTATTGCCTCTTCTACATAGACATCCTTTGCAAGATTATTATGCCAACGGTCGCGTTTTTCCCTTAAAACAGGATCTTTGGTAAAAAGTTCTTCTTCGTATTTAAGAGATTCAAATGTCAAATGCGAGTCGTAATCTGAAATAGACTTAAAATAGGTAGATTTTGCTTTATCCTTTTTCTCTTCCTTTTTGTAGATCTCAAAATTCAGAGAAACCACATTTTCATCCTGCTGTTCCTTAAGCCATTTGGCGTTTTCTTCAATTAGCGCAATCTGAGGATTCGCAGCCATCCGTTTGGTACTATTCTCAATAGTAGTTTCATAATCGATATAGCCATCCCATGGTTCGTAATCTGCCGGTGATATTTTGTCCCAGCTTAAAGGGTTACGCTGATCTCTTTCCCCCAGGTCGATATAACTGTACCTATCCGGAACTACAACATCACTTTTAACTCCTTCCAACTGTGTTGATCCTCCATTTATCCTATAAAACTTTTGAGTTGTTAGTTTTATAGCTCCAAGATCACCATGCTCATTACTTCTAACAATATTTTCTAAAGGGATCACATTTTGGACAGTTCCCTTACCAAAAGTCTGCTTACTGCCAATCACTACAGCTCTTTTATAATCTTGCATGGCAGCTGCCAATATTTCAGAAGCTGAGGCAGAAAGTTCATTCACTAAAATAACTAGCGGACCATCCCATTGAATTCGTTCATCCTTATCCTCATAAACATCTTTTTCCTTGCCGGAAGACCTGACCTGAACCACAGGACCATCTTTTATGAAAAGACCGGCCATTTCCACGACCGTTTTAAGAGATCCACCTCCATTGTCCCTAAGATCAATTACAAGGCCTTCTGCGCCTTCCTGCTTTAAAAGTTCAACTTCTTTGGCCACATCTGTGGCTGCATTTCTTTCGGCATAATCATTAAAATCCACATAGAATTTAGGAAGGTTTATAATCCCGTATTTTTGATTTTCTTTAATAACCGTTGCAGATTTAGCATAACTTTCTTCAAGTTCAACTACATCTCTTGTAATTGAAATTTCTTCGATAGAGCCATCCACTTTCCTAACGGTTAAATCAACCACCGTACCCTTAGGGCCTTTAATTAGTTTAATAGCATCATCCAAACGCATTCCGACAATATTTACCGGCAACTCGCCCTCCTGCCCTACTTTTAATATTTCGTCTCCAACTTCCAGTTGCTGATTTCTCCAAACAGGTCCACCGGAAATGATTTCAACAATCTTAGCGCCCTCCGGTTTTTTCTGCAATCTTGCACCTATCCCTTCAAATTTACCGGACATGCTAATGTCAAATTTATCTTTATCCTCTGGAGCGAAGTAATACGTATGAGGGTCAAACTCATCAACAATTGTATTGATATAGTATACAAACCAATCTTCCCGCTTGAGATCGTCTACAAAGTCGAAATATTCATCCAGCGTCTTTTTAGTAGATTCTCTGGCCTCTGATTCCATTTGCGAAACTGCTATACTCTCATAATCTGAATCATCCTTCTTTTTTTGCTCCTGCTCTTTGAACTTAGAATCATAAGTTCCAATAGTGGCATATTTTAATTGTTTCCTCCATCGTTCTTTAAGTTCATTTCTCGTTGCTGCAAATGTCTGGTCCTTGTAATCTATATTAATAGATTCTTCGATTGTATAATCGAAAGGATCACTTAAAACCTCCGCATAAACGGATTTAGCATTTTCCATTCGCTTCATGAATCTGGCATAAACGATATTAAAGAAAGATATATCTGTATTTCTTATCTGATCATCTATTTGAAATTTGTATTTCTCAAATTCCAAAATATCTTCCTCCAAAAAGTATCTTTTTGTAGGGTCAATAACATCTATAAAATCTTCAAAAACACTAACTGAGAAATCATCATTAATTTCTTTAGGTTCATAGTGCCCGCGTTCCAAAATATATGTAATAAGATCTAAGAGTAATTTATCCTTATCATCATTTTCAAATGACTTATTGGTAAAACTGCATGATGCAACCGCAATAAGTATCACCAAAAATCCAAGTATGAGGTTTCTTTTCATGTATTTTTTTTTAGGTGTGGCTCTTATTAACCCACTTAATAACAAACTTAAATAATATAAAAAAGCATAGCAATGCCAATGAATTCCCTAAGATACTGAAAAAACCATGCCACGTTGCAAGCCAGTAGCATTAATTTTTTGTTAAACATCATTAGGATTTGTTTCCAGCAAGCTTTAATAATTAACCCGTTGCACTGGATTTTTCAGTAAAGAGGAACTATATTCAAGAACATACCATAACTATTGTTTTTGAACAGGGCCTCCATTCGCGCGCCATAATAACATATTAAAAACGTATTTTTGCCGTAGAAAGTATACAGTATGCAAAAACCCCTTATTCTGGTTACCAATGATGATGGAATAACGGCCCCGGGCTTAAGAGCATTGGTTCGCTATATGAAGGCAATTGGAGAAGTAGTAGTTGTTGCGCCAGATAGTCCACAATCGGGAATGGGACATGCCATAACGCTGGATAATACACTTTACTCCAAGAAAGTTACTATAGATCTTGAAAATGGAGGCCATGAAGAGTACAGCTGCAGCGGAACCCCTGCCGATTGCGTAAAATTGGCGCTTCAGGAAATACTTGGGAGAAAACCAGACCTCTGCGTAAGCGGTATAAATCACGGTTCCAATTCTTCTATAAATGTTATCTACTCAGGAACCATGAGTGCTGCCATCGAAGCAGGAATTGAAGGCATACCGGCTATTGGATTTTCCTTATGCGATTATTCATGGGAAGCAAATTTTAAAACCGCTGAAATAGCAGTAAAAAAAATTACAGAAGAAGCATTAAGCAAAGGAATTCCTAAAGGAGTGGTTCTCAATGTAAATATTCCTAAAACCAATGGTGAAGGCATAAAAGGAATAAAAGTATGCAGACAGGCAAGAGCCAACTGGAAAGAAAAATTTGATAAACGAACCAATCCAATGGGCAAAGATTACTATTGGCTTACCGGTGAATTTGAACTATTAGATAAAGGTGAAGATACCGATGAATGGGCATTAAGTAATGGCTATATCTCGGTAGTGCCCACACAGTTCGATTTAACGGCACATCACGTCATACAGGATATAAACAGCTGGTCTTTAAATGAATAATAAAAAGGAAATAGTAATTGGTTTCGCAGTAGGAATTATTGCCAATATCATAGGAACACTTTTGTATATACTCCTATTTTCCGATTTTGGGATTATGGAAACGTTCAATGCAGCATTTAAACAAGGGCATATTGGCAGTTTACTAGCCTTGGGCGCAATTTTAAATCTGATCGCCTTTTTTGGCTTTCTGAAATTAAGAAGAGATCAAAGGGCAAAGGGAGTATTAATTGCCACTTTGCTTACTGCTATGGTAATTCTCTACTATAAGATTTTCTAGAATGAAGTATTATATTATCGCCGGGGAAGCTTCCGGGGATCTGCATGGATCAAATCTTATTAAAGCAATTCTTGCTAAAGACACTAAGGCCCAAATCCGTTGTTGGGGCGGTGATCAAATGCAAAAAGCCGGTGGTACTCTTGTAAAGCATTACAAGGAGATGGCTTTTATGGGGTTTTTGGAGGTAATTACCAATCTAAACCACATATTTAAAAATATTAAATTCTGTAAGGAAGATATTAAATCATATAATCCGGATGTCATTATTTTTATTGATTATTCAGGTTTTAATTTGAGAATTGCCAGCTGGGCAAAGGAACATAAATACCGTACTAATTACTACATTTCACCTCAAATATGGGCTTCAAGGGAAGGTCGTATCAAAAATATCAAAAGAGATATTGATGCGATGTATGTCATTCTGCCATTTGAAAAGGAGTTCTATGAAAAAAAACACAACTACCCGGTAAATTTTGTCGGGCATCCATTAATTGATGCAATAGGGCAAATTGATATTGGTAATGAGCAAGATTTTAGAATTGAACATAAACTGGATCCTAATAAACCCATTATTGCCCTCCTCCCCGGCAGCAGGAAACAGGAAGTTCAACAAATGCTTGGCCTGATGTTAAAGATTACACCTTCGTTTTCAGAGTATCAATTTGTAATTGCGGGGGCTCCAAGCC
>Ga0316187_10001468_pt1 | contig 20353 bp, 15 predicted proteins | sample CroRivburrow1_MG_FD_204927 | JGI IMG/M metagenome (GOLD analysis project Ga0316187, IMG submission 204927) | Coastal sediment microbial communities from Maine, United States - Cross River worm burrow 1 | ecosystem: Environmental > Aquatic > Marine > Coastal > Sediment | place: USA: Maine...
CTGTACATCCATGAAAACAAAAGAAGGATTACTACCCAACGATTTGGATATACCTGTTTTAATGAAATCATAGTAAATGGTCAGGCGCCGTTCTGTTTAGAACGGATTTATCGCCACAGGCCACACGGAAAAATGTGTATGAGTTGTGCGCGTATGAATGACAAGGGCGCCCGCGCTCCCAAAACGACAAGATCAAAATTAAATTCAGCTAAAAAGAAATAGTCACTCCGATTAACCTGCGGGGCTTTTTTTGTGTGTACGGCTCCCATGGCCAAAACTATTTTGCACTTACAGAAGCAGCTCCAGCTATTGATTAGACCCTGTATATGACTTTTGGGGGGATGTTATACCGTTAGATTTTGACGGAAAAGTCACTTTTTCCCTTGCAAGCCGACAAAACGATTGCCATCTTTTGGATGTTCTGGAGAAATAGTAGAGTTATTTGTTCGATGAGACAAAAATGAAAAAGTACTGCGATATCAAATCCATACTGACCGAATCTCTTATAGAGGCTTTTCCTCATGCACATGGAGATGAAGTTGAGGCAATGGTGACACATTGGCTGCAATCACCATCAGCCGATATACCATTTCTTACACTATCCATGCGTGACCACTGTTGGTCTCTTTTTGAACCTGTTCGCAAGCGTAAGAAGGTTTTGCTGGTTGGAGAACCCGAGTCTGTTTATCAAACACGTTTGCCAATCGAATGGGCCGATATACCTTTTCCTCCCCCTGACAAATCTACATTCAGGTTTATTGATTTATTTGCGGGGATCGGAGGCTTTCGCATTGCGATGCAAGAACTTGGTGGTCGGTGCGTTTTTTCTAGCGAATGGGATCCATATGCTAAAAGAACTTATGAAGCAAATTTTGGGGAAATTCCTTTTGGAGACATTCGCAAAATATCAGAAGACCATATTCCTGATCATGACATTCTCTGCGCCGGATTCCCATGTCAGCCCTTTAGCCTTGCCGGGGTATCAGCTCGAAACTCACTTCATACCGCACACGGATTTGCCTGTGAAACACAGGGCACTCTTTTTTTTGATATTGTAAGGGTAATGAAGGCCAAGCAACCGCGAGTCGCATTTCTCGAAAACGTGAAAAACCTTGTGGGGCATGATGGAGGTAAGACCTTTTCAATCATCAAGAACACAATTGAGGAGTTGGGGTACTCGTTTAGCTACAAGTTAATCGACTCAAGCCCACTTGTGCCGCAACGCCGAATTCGTTGTTACATGGTATGCATAAGAAATGACGAACATGGTTTTACATTCCCGAAAATAGAAGGTCCTCCATTTCCCCTGAAATCCATACTCGAGAAGAAGGTGGACGAGTCATTTACAATCTCTTCGAAGCTTTGGGCGGGACACCAGAGACGCACCAGCCGAAATCTTGCCAGAGGCACCGGGTTTACAGCTTTCTGTGCTGATCTGGAAAAGCCATCGAATACTATTGTAGCTCGCTATGGCAAAGATGGAAAGGAGTGTCTTATACCTCAGGAGCGGAAGAATCCTAGAATGCTTACCCCCAGAGAATGTGCTCGGCTTCAGGGGTTCCCAGAGAACTTCGTTATTCCACACGCAAAGACTACTTCTTACCGACAATTCGGCAATTCAGTCGCATTACCAGTAATCCGCAAAATTTCTGAAGAGTTTGTCCAGTTTCTCTCAGATAATCAGGATGAGTCATGAAATTCGGAAAAGTACATGAACGGAGATTCGGAACAAGTGATGGAGCATACTCCACTGTAACGAATAGAGAGAACTACGATTCACAAATAACTCTGACAGATTACGAAGCTGAACTGGTGATTTCACACTTCGGGCGTAGCAAGCTCCATGTGGGCAATGTGCAATCTAACCTGACACTGGCCTCTAAACCTCTGCGTCTATATCCAAGTGGTGAGCAAATACGTCTCAATATTGTATTCCCCAAGCCGGAAAAGACTGAACTACGACTTTACATTTCGTCTCGCGCTGATTTCAAACCCAACGGTGGCGATATCTGGTTTATGTTTTTGAAGGATGATGACATCTGGATCGGGGCGATGCCTGAAGATGCATGGAGACTTGAATCTTCGGAACTGAAAAAGGATGAAGCGGACTCTATCTACCAGGAATCGCTGGATGAAACAGATAGCATTCGTATAGCAAGGCTAAAAGAACGCGACACTTACGCACGAGACAGAAATGTTGCCATCAAAAGGATGAAACTGTCCGGCTTTGCTTGTGAGTATGATCCAAAGCACAGTCTTTTCATTTCCAGGTTCAGCAGGAAGCCGTATTTGGAGGCACATCACCTTATTCCTATTGGCCTCCAGGGAGAATTCTCTGAATCTCTTGACACCATTCACAATGTATTCTGCCTTTGTCCGTATTGCCATCGCGCAGTTCATCATGCCGAAGAATTCATTGCCCGTGATATTCTAAGTTCGCTGGCAAATAAGCGAGATATACTTAATAGGTTTGCCCTGAGTTTGCCTGATCTTTACTCGCTATACGCTATTGAGGAGATTGTGTAGGTGGTTGATACGTTGTCCCCTGAGAAAAGAAGCTGGAATATGAGTCGTGTCCGAAACAAGGACACAAAGCCAGAACTTTTGGTCAGGAGCATCCTTCACCGTAATGGTTTTCGCTTCAGACTCCACAAGAATGGTCTTCCAGGAAAGCCGGATATTGTACTTGCAAGATATAAAACTGTTATTTTTGTGCATGGTTGCTTTTGGCATAGACACAAAGGATGCCCCGATGCGACCACTCCAAAGACAAGAACAGCCTTCTGGGTGAATAAGTTCAAAGAAAATACGGAGAGAGATAAACGTACAGGGGAAGCTTTGCGAGACCTTGGGTGGAATGTTATTATCGTTTGGGAATGCGAAATACTCAGACCGGAGAATCTTCTCGAACGATTAAAAACAGAAATCAAGCAATCATTGAACAAAGCCATCCACACAAAAGTGGATTCCGCTGCGGACGGGTGGCCTTGACATAAAAAAAACGTGTGGCGCGCGCCTTCTCAGGCCGCGCTCATACAGACATCGTCAAAAAAAGTGAATTTATGATGACTTCAAAAACAGCGTACAGGAATAAATTAAAACGCTATGATATTCCAGGTAATTCTCCTCAGTCATAGTCCAATTAAATACATAGAATGTAATCCAGTACGCGCGGGATTGGTAATACACCAAGAGAGTTGCCAGGCTCGTCTGTACATCCATGAAAACAAAAGAAGGATTACTACCCAACGATTTGGATATACCTGTTTTAATGAAATCATAGTAAATGGTCAGGCACACGCTATCAGGCGCCGTTCTGTTTAGGACGGACTCTAAAGCTACGTGGCACACGAAAAAATGTGTTTGTGAATCAGTTTGTGCGCGTATGAATGACAAGGGCGTCCGCGCTCCCAAAACGACAAGAATAAAATCAAATTCAGCTAAAAATAAATAGTCACTCCGATTAACCTGCGGGGCTTTTTTGGTGTGTACGGCTCCGTTGCCAAAATTATTTCGAACTTGCAGAAGCAAGCCCAGCCCCGCCTATTGGTTAGACCTTGAAGAGGACTTATTGGGGGATGTTATGCCGTTAGATTTTGACGGAAAAGTCACGTTTTCCTTGCAAGCTGACAAAACGATTGCCATCTTTTAAATATTATGGAGAAGCAGTAGAGCTATTTGTTATGCAGAGAAATATTAGCATTTGAATTCTATGAATAAAAATAAGAAAGGAAAACATCATGGATCCAGAAGTGATTCTAAGTAAAGCCACAGAAATTATATTGACATACGGCCCTAAATTGTTAGCCGCAATTGCGGTGTGGGTTATTGGCGGCTGGGTAATAAAGATCCTCTTGAATGGTATTGGTAAGCTAATGGAGAAAGAGGGAACGGAGCCTTCACTCAAACCATTTTTAATCGGTCTTGTAGGCATGCTCTTAAAGGTTATGTTGGTTATTAGCGCGCTTGGCATGGTAGGGATAGAAGTGACCTCGTTTATTGCCATTATTGGCGCTGCTGGTCTAGCGGTGGGCATGGCGCTTTCCGGTACTTTGCAGAACTTTGCGGGGGGAGTGATGATTCTTCTTTTCAAGCCTTTTAAGGTAGGGGATGTAATTGATGCTCAAGGGTATGCTGGTTCAGTATCTGAAATTCAAATTTTCAACACCATATTGAAAACACCAGACAACAAAACAATAATTATTCCCAATGGGGGGTTGTCAACATCTTCAATGATTAACTATTCTACTGAGAAAAAGAGAAGAGTCGATTGGACAATTGGCGTTGGCTATGGTGATGATCTTGATAAGGCAAAGCAGGTAATTAAAAAACTATGTGACAGTGACACAAGAATTTTTAAAGACCCTGAAGTATTTATTGCAGTTTCAGAACTAGCTGATAGTTCTGTTAACTTTACAGTTAGGGCGTGGGTGAACGCTGCTGATTATTGGGGAGTCTTTTTTGAAATGAATGAAAATGTTTATAAAACATTTGGTCGCGAGGGGTTAAATATTCCATACCCTCAAATGGATGTTCATCTTCATAAGGAGATGTGATAAATAATGCAGTAATATTAAAACAGTAAAATGGATAAGGAGATACAATGTTAAACAAGAAATATGTCTGGGGATTTGCAATTATTTTATTTTTTGTATCAAGTTGTGCTACTACTATTTATAAATTTGGCATGGAGTTTGACAAAAAAAATATAGAGAAAATAGTCGTCGGCCAAACCACACAAGAACAAGTAATGAAATGGTTTGGTTCTCCCTGGCGAGAGGGTTTAATAAATGGAGAAACTGTTTTTACATACTCATATGAAAAAGTCACCTTTGAGGCAAATAATAAAGTTTCAAAAACTGGCGACACCTTGGTTATCGAATTTGATGGGAACGGGATAGTCAAAAACTACTATCTTAATATCCCTGGAAAAGAACCGGTAATACTAGGTTATATGATCCACAAACGTGAAGAAGAGAAAAAACAGGAAGCGGCTCAGCAGAATCAAATGGCGATGCAACATCATCGACCTCGGTTTCATTTTTAATCGTCGCCGGTCGTCCTCTTGCTAAACAAAAAATAAGAGTCGCGTGGCGCGCGCCTTCTCAGGCCGCGCTCATACAGACATCAACAAAAAAAGTGAATTTATGATGACTTCAAAAACAGTGTGCCGGAATAAATTGAAACGCTATGATATTCCAGGGTATTCTCATCAGTCATAGTCCAATTAAATACATAGAATGTAATTTCAGTACGCGCAGGGTTGGTAAATACACCAAAAGAGTTGCCATGCTCATCTGTACATTCCAGGAAAACAAAAGAAGGATTACTACCCGACGATTTGGATATACCTGTTTAATGAAATCATAGTAAATTGACGACAGGCGCCAACACAGTAAATCCAACCGATTTCACCACTTTACTCTCATGGCCATCAAATGAAACCTCCAGTTGCAAACGATATTCGCCAGGCTTCAGCGTTTTGTCGTTAAATCGTCCTACAGCCATAATTCCATAGTTATTTGTGGTGATAACTTCCTCATGACTTTGCACAACGCGGTTTTGCAAGTCGATGATTTTATAACAGGCAAGAGTTGCTTTTTTGAAGGCAGTCGTTTGTGGAAATCGATTATATATTTCGGTGTAGCAAATCAGTCGCTTGACGCCCTTTTGTACTTTTCGGTAGACATTTGGCACAATGTCATACCCCCCTTTTGTCCATGAGCTTTCCGTTTTAACCGGACTAATGGAAACCACCAGCTGAATGTCGCTAATCGACAATATTGGCGAACAATAGTCTGGCGCGATAAAATCTTTTTGCCGAATTAAGCTGCTTTTGGTTTCCTCGTCCTCGAAAGCAACTTTTGCCATATATTCACCCGGCGCCAAAAGAAGTGAAAAGCGTAAAATTTGATCAGGACGCCGCATGTCGATCTCTTTGAAGCGATTGATCAGAATACTGTCGCAGTATGTCCGCCGGATTACCTCAGCGTTCAAATGACTCACGGTAACGTCTAATTTGAAACTCGCCATAAACCCCTGACGGCATTTTATAAATTGCAAACCCTGCGTCGGAACCTGCACAATGACCTCAACCAGCGTGTGATAGTTGTCGCCGGCGTCAAAGGTAAGAATGTCTAATCCATGCTCGTATTGTTGTAATTTATCATAGCTGTTCGCGGCGGTGTACGCGCTTGAAGTGTAGAGCAACACAAGGAATGTTGTTGCGACAATGCGGCCTTTTTGAAATATGGTTCTCATTACAATTTCTCCTTTTCGACTGTAATTTTTATCGTACCGCCAAGGAGAAAAGTTGATTTTTTTATAATTTTTCATTGTACTACTACTCTTATATTACTTCAAAACAAAGGATAAATAGGGATTGTACTCCATTAAAAAGATGCGAACGTTCGTGCTTTTATTTTACAAAAAAAACTATTCTATTCGCGCCATACAAATAACTTTATCGAATGAGATGCGCGCTTTTTCTCCGGCTCTGTCATCATTTAAAAGCCGCGACGCATAATGATAGGAAGGGAAAACAGCGTAATAGTCGTAAACGAACTGTTCGATGTCCAAATTTGGCTTAAAGTGCCCTTCATCGATTGCAATTTGCGCAGCTCCCGCCAAAAAACGCATCCAGTCTTTTTGGGTGCGAACGAGATAGTCGCGAGTTGAGCCGGGCTTGTCATCCAGCTCAAATGTGCTGGACAAAAAAAGGCAGCCGCCTGGTTGATTTTCCCATTTTAACCAATTGTTAAAAATTGCTCGCAATCGCGGTTCACCGCGCGGCGTTTCCAGAGCCGGGTAAACAACGGCGGAGAGAAACTTCATTTCAGCCATCTTAAGAATCTCAATCTGCAGGTTTTCCTTTGACGCAAAGTGAGCAAATAAACCACTCTTTGACATGCCGACCCCTTTGCACAATTTGCCAATGGTCAAAGCGTCAAGTCCTAATCGGCTGGCGGCTTTCACAGCGTAATTTAAAATGAACTGTTTTGTATCTTCGCCTTTTCCCATAGATCCAATATAGAACGACTGTTCTTTTTTGTCAAGAAATCTTTTAGAATATTGGCGCTGATCTTTTTCTAAAATTGCATAGCGGCTCCGACCAGGAAGCGATATTCAGTGGCATTGTAGACAAAAGCGTTGCTCTTGTTTTTATTTTTTGTGTATTTAGTTCTAAAGCCATTGAACCGAAGCATAATGTCGGTTCTTTTGCTGAATTGATAGCCGATTGAGAATATTGAATTCCATGTAAAATCTGACTCAAGTCCCAAACCGCCAAAATCGCACCGAATAGTTGTGTAGACTTTTTCGACGAGATCGATGCGCAGGCGCCCGCCAATAACCGGATCAAACCAGGCCGCCTTAAATTCATCGAGTGAGCCGGCGGTTATTTCCGGTTTATATTTCATTCGTTTGTAACGGACGCCAGCCAACAATTCAACCCATCCTTTGCGATTTAAAAATCGATATGCTGTCAATAATTCCGTGGCGAACATGGCGACATCAAATCGACCGTTCTCACTTTCTAAAATTTTATCAGGAATCCGTAGTTTGTCGGTGACCCTGATTGATAGAATATCAAAAATGATCGAGGACTTTACTTTGCGTAATTCTGCATGCAAGCCAAGCTCAGGTTCCTCAAGCGGGAATTCGAAGCGTGTGTGGTAAGGCATGTCTGTTGTCTGTAAAGTCTGCTTTGCGTTAACACGGTTCATTATCAGATAGGGTTCGGCAATCAATCGCCAGCTGATTGGAGAGTCGCCCAGCCATGAAAACGGCACATTTTCTTTTGCCTGGCGAAAGTTGAGATAGCTTTCATACATCTGGCCGTCGACCTTGTAGTTGAGAAATACCTGATGCAGCCTTTGCAGGCGCTGGTGTTGCTTGGAAACAAACAGAATCCAGCGCTCAGTATGCATGCCTGGCGGCAGCGTCAAGTCGTTAGCATAGAGGTGGCTTTCAGGATAGTTGGCTTTGTTTAGCAATTTTGCTTTTTTCAGACCAAAGACGTCGGTCGCCGTGCCAAGTATGCCGCTTAAGCCACTGACATCCGTGCCAAAGTCCAAAATTGATTTTTCAATGCCGGAAAATTCAGAGCGGTCCAATATTTTTTGCTGATTAATCACTCTTTGCCATTGAACGAGTTGCTCTTGACTGACAACATCAATGTATTTTGCTGCGCTGTCATTTTTAAATACAATATTCAAATCCTTGAGGGCGAGCCATTTGTCAGTGTTGTTTTTTAGTATAAAGACAAAACCGCCAAAGTATTGGCTGCACAAGACCGGATCCAGTTGCCCGTAAACCGTAATATCCTCATCCGGTTGCGGCTCTGTGTAAACAGTCTTTCTGAAGCCTGTTGTTGCGGCGTTGCAGCCGCACAAAATCCAAATAATTGTTAAAATTATCATATTAATTATGTTTGAGCGCATGTTGTTCCTCAGTAGATGTTATATGGAATAATCGACATATTTCATCGGGAGTAAATATCAAAAATGTTAGCCTGACAATCAAGAGGGCAACTCAAGATGATTTTATTGCAGAGCTGGCTGTTTTTATGTTTTTGCAGATTACATTAAAATCAATAAATATTTCATCTATTTTAATCGCTGCCATTACATTTGCCAGAGCAACTTGTCAAGTTTATCGAAGTCAGCGCTATCGATGATTCATTCCGACTATATTCTTAATTGTCTCTATCCTGGTTTGCAATTAAATTGCCTATTGCACAGACTCTGCTACACTGAGGAGATGTGATACTTGCAAATGAGATTATTGAGGAATTTAAAATTCGTGGGGCGTTGATGATGCGCTGAAAAGTTTGGCGAAATTGTTGGCTTCGGGACAGCTCCCTGAATTATGGTTTGGGCGGCCTTTTAAAACTTGAGAGTTTGTTTTCTAACCGTCAGATTGTCAATTCGAGCTTCATCTACCTGACAACCAATACCGGGTTCATTTGCCGGAACCACTATTTCCCCCTGGCTCGACATTGTCCATTCCGGTGTTACGATGTCTTTTTCCCAATACCTTTCGCTTGGGGAAATATCTCCGGGCAAAGTAAAGTTTGGCAGAGAAGCAAGCGCCACATTATATGCGCGTCCCACGCCGCTTTCCAGCATGCCGCCGCACCAGACAGGAATATTGGACTGGTGACAGAAGTCATGTATTTCAAGGGCAGTAGTCAATCCACCGATCCTTCCGGCTTTGATATTTATTATTTTACCCGATCCTAGCGCAAACATTTCCTTGGCTTTCGATAAATTGGTGATTGATTCATCCAGACATAGTGGCGTTTTTAAGACTCGCTGTAATGCGCCGTGTTGGAAAACATCATCCCAGGCCAAAGGTTGTTCGATCATGGTTAAGCCAAAAGAGTCGAGCTTTTGCAAAAGTTGGATATCATCGAGCGTATAGGCGCTATTGGCGTCTGCTGTGAGCGGCATGTCATTGCCAACCGCTTCTTGCGCGGCTCTGATAAAGTGGATGTCCATGCCAGGCTTTATCTTCATTTTGATACGACGATAACCTCGTTCCTTCGCCAGAATAGCTTTTTGCGCTAATTTGTCGGGTGAAGATTGAAGCCCAAGGGAGACCCCGCTTTCAACCTCGGTTCGGGTTCCGCCGATGAAATGCGCAAGAGGCTGCATTGTCAGTTGCGCAAACAATGCCCAAACGCCCATTTCCAGAGCGGCCTTGGCCATTTGATGTCCGCGTATATCTATAGCAAAGCGTTCCTGAACATCCCATGGCTGTTTAAGGGGAGATTTTATTATTTTGGGTGCTAACCATTTTTCAATGGCCAGCCAGGCCGTATCAATCGTTTCCGCCGAATAGTTTGGCCATGCTCCGGCGCCACATTCAGACCATACTGATATTTCGTTTTTTGTCCAGAGCTTTAAAAGAAGTATCCGGCGGGTTGTTTCAACCCCGTTCGAACTAACAAAAGGTTCCAGAAGCGGCAATTGAATTTCGCTTAGATCAATTTTTCGGATCCAGACCTGCTCAGGAAGTTTGTCGGCATATTGTTTTCGCGCAAGTGGCTTTTGGCTCATATCACCCGTCTTTAAAAGGAAGAAAAACGACTATTGCAAGCGTCGCATATCGGACTCTCCTGAGCGCCCTGACGGTCTCAGGAGAGTCCCGGTATACAAAGAGATGAATTATGTTCTATTTTCCAGCCTGAATGCCCTGCGCTTTCAAATATCTGTCAAGAAAAGTCTTTACCTTGCCGTAGCCATCGATTTCATTTTTCTTTTTAACAAAACCATGTCCTTCATCATCGAATAGAACGTATTCGACTGGAACGCCGTTTGCCTGCACGGCCGCTACGATTTCATCAGACTCCGCCTGTAAAACGCGCGGATCGTTTGCGCCTTGCAAAACCATCAAAGGCTTTGTAACCTGATTGGCGTGAAACAGTGGAGAGATGTTGTAAAGTCTGGTTGAGTCAGCTGAAAAAGGGTCGCCGACCTCTTTATAAAGCGCTTTGCGAAAAGATTCCCAATAAGGTGGAATTGACTTAAGGGTGCGAAGCCAATTGGTGACACCAAAAATATTGACTCCGACGGAAAATTCCTCAGGCGCAAACGTGAGCGCAGCCATAACCATATAGCCACCGTAGGAGCCGCCGATAATTCCAATTCGTGAGCTGTCTACAACGCCGGTTGAGGTTAAAAATTGTTTGCCCCAGATGCAATCTTTCAGATCTTTGTCGCCATGGTTCAGATCATCAAGTGTTTGGAAGTTCTTGCCATAACCGCTGCTGCCGCGGTTATTTACTGCCAGCACTGCGTAGCCATGATTGACCATATACTGGATTAGTGTAAAGTAACTTAACCTTGATTGTCCGCCGGGGCCGCCGTGAACCCAAACAAGAGCTGGCGCTTTATCGGTTTCGGAAGCGCTTTTGGGCTGGTAATAAATGGCCGGAATTTCAAGGCCGTCAAATGATTTGTAGCGCACTGCGCGGCCTTCAACAAGGTCATTGGGAGAGATAGTCGGATTGAGTGTGTCAGTCAATTTTTTTAAAGACTTCGATGCAATGTCGTATAAATAGGTGTTGTTGGGCGATGAGGACGTGCTAACAGTTAGCCGTATTAACCCTTCCGACTTGCTAATTTTGACTGATGAAATGCTTGCGCCTTCAAACACTGGCAAAGCGACTTCGTTGTTGGTTGCAAGCTCAATGAGTTTTATGGTTGTTTTCCCATCTTCGTTGATACCCATTACGCGATATTTTTCGTTATACGAATGATAAGCATACCAGACATCCCAGTTGGTGTCAAATACTTTTTCGATTGAACCGGTTGCAAGGTTGTAGCGCGCAAGATACATGAAGTCGCTGTTTTCATTTGAAAGAAAATAGAGATATTGATTGTTTAAATCGAAAAATTGCGGATTGTATTGCGCATCGCCCTCATGCGCGGAAATATGTTTCATTTCACTGGAGGTGAGATCGAAAAGATAAAGATCGTTGTCGTTGGTGGTGTTAGCCTTCGTCAAGGCAAGAAACCGTTTATCCTTTGAAATTGAGCTTGGGTCAAACCCCTCCTTGTTCTCATAAATCAGGCGAGCTTCTCCGCTGGCTAATTGCGCCGCATCTTTTTCGTACAAATCGAAAAACTTGGCGTCGCGTTTGTTGGATAAAAAAAACAGAGTCGTTTCATCCCGGCTCCAGCCAAAGAAACTCGATTTAGAGCTATCATAATCGGTTACATCAAACGTCTGCTGCTCATTATTAACCCAGTAGAGATGATCGTTTTCATTGCCGCCTTTGTCGGCGTTATAAAGAAATCCATTGCCGCCGGGCACATAAGAAACCGCGAAAAAAGATTCTTGCTCTGATGCGGTCAACTGTTGTATTTCATCTCCGTTGCATGGAAGCGCAAAGACATTATAAATTCCGGTTTTGTTGCTGGTGACCAGCAGGCTTGCCTCATCGCTTGAAAACGATCCGCCCCAAATATTTACGTTTTTATAAAACTCATCAATGCTGTGCTTTTTAACATCCTCTCCCGCGTTGGCGGCGCTGAAAACCGCGCATAGTAAACCCCATAAAATAAGTTGACTTACTCTCATTTTTCCCTCCGATTAAAATTGTGATTAAGAAATTAAGGTGATCAATCTAATTGAAATTATCAAATAGTATTTGGTGAAACGGACGTTGGCTCTTCTTGTTTCAATGAAATGTATTACAAGATGTTACGACACGATTGCAAACAGCGAATCACCCGGCCAGCCTTCGGTTTATACCCATGTCTGTTCGAAAAGAATTGCAACACATGGACGCGTAATAAAAAGTTTTATTTTGTGGCAATGGCGCGTTTGTTGGCATGGCCAACAGGATTAACGAACGGAAATTACTTGATGTTTCATCAGTGGGCACAGAGGCGGCGCGCCAAAAAGCGCTTCGGCGCGCCGGGAAGCTGAAGCTAAAAACTATAATTTTATCCCTGGCTCAACAAATCACGCAACTCAATAATGCCGGCATTGGCGCGCGCAATGTAGGATGACATAACTAAAGAGTAGTTGGCGAAAATTCCAAAATTATTTCCATTCAAAACAACAGGGGAAAAAGTTCTGAGTTGTGTACTCTCCAATTCCCGGATGATCTGTTGCAGGCTGCGCTTGGCATTTTTCTTTTTTAACACATCGTCAAAATCATATTCAATTGCCTTTAGCAGATGAATTAGCGCCCAGCAGGCGCCGCGCGATTCGAAGAAAACATCATCTATTTGCAGCCAGGGCGTTTTGGCGTTAATTTCGGAATTCGTGGCCGTAGATGTTTTCGCGTCAGGTTCGCCAGCCAGGTCAGTGTTGATTCGTTTTTGCCCGACGCTGGCGCTAAGTCGTTGAGAAAAGTTGCCCAGCCGGTTGGCAACCAGTTTTAACCAGTCGCGCAAATTGTCGGCGCGTGTGAAAAACTGTGTTTCCGCTTTGGTCGGATCGCTAAAAGCGGTCATATATTGCTCCAACGCTTTTGCGCCCTTTCGATATTCGCTTTCACAGCGCGGAAAAAGCCAACTCTTATGGTCGATATTAAATTTGTTTTCAGCGAGAGCGAGACTTTTAATTTCCTGTGATTGGGTCTGAGATCGGCTGATATCGTTGCGCAGCGCTTTGCTGAAATCACGGATCTGCACAATAACCCCGTATTCCCACGAGGGTATATTATCCAGGAGAACGGTGGGCGGCATTTTATCATTGCTTAAATAACCGCCTGGTTTGTCAAGCAAAGTATTTACGATTTCCAAAAGTGTATTGGTGGTGACATAGCCTGACACCTGGCGTTTTTTTTGCGAAAACTTTTCAGCAGCTTTGGCTGTCACGTCAAAAATTTTGGGCTCGCGAACCCAAAAATGGCTATAAATGAGGCCAAAAATAACAAGTAGTAAAGAAGTTGCCACCAACGCTATTCTTATTCCAATACCTTTGGTTGATTCATCAGGCATAATTAAACTCCCAAATTCAATTTTAGTTAACGGCGCCAGGGCGCAGGTTGGCCGTTTTGTTTTTTTATCAGAGCCGAATTTCAAATTGAAGCTTCACATCACCCCGGCCAGCAATGTGCGACCGGGAAAAGCAAGCTTTGGTAAAGACTACTGAGACTTCACTTTACTTTACTCAGTTCCCTTTTTAGAAACCGGCCTGTGTGCGACCTCTGAACATATTGTACGTGTTCAGGCGTTCCGGTTGCAATAATTTCTCCGCCGCCATCTCCACCTTCAGGGCCAAGGTCAATTACATGATCTGCTGTCTTTATCACATCCAGATTATGCTCGATGACGATCACTGTGTTGCCTTTATCAACCAAACGGTTTAAAACATTCAATAGCATATTAATGTCTTCAAAGTGCAAGCCCGTGGTTGGTTCATCTAAAATATAAACGGTTTGAGTTGTGCTGATTTTTGAAAGTTCAGTGGATAGTTTAACGCGTTGCGCTTCGCCGCCAGAAAGCGTGGTGGCCTGTTGCCCAAGATGGATATAACCAAGGCCAACATCATTCAGGGTTTGCAGCTTGCGCTTGATGCCGGGCAATTGATCGAAGAAATCGAGCGCTTCTTCCACAGTCATGTCAAGCGTCTCTGAAATTGATTTGCCTTTAAATCGAATTTCCATGGTTTCGCGATTATACCTGCGCCCTTTGCAAACCTCACAATTCACATAAACATCGGGCAGGAAGTGCATTTCGATTTTGATTAACCCGTCGCCCTGACAAGCTTCGCAACGCCCTCCTTTGACATTAAAACTGAAGCGACCCGGTTTATAACCGCGAATTTTTGCTTCCGGAACTTGCGCGTACAAATCACGGATGGGTGTAAACAGGCCTGTGTAAGTCGCCGGGTTCGAACGTGGAGTTCGGCCAATCGGCGATTGATCAATTTCGATGACCTTATCGATTTCCTCCAGGCCTTCGATTGCTTCATAGGGTAGCGGAGCCTTTTTGCTTCGATAAAAATGCCGCGACAGAATGGGGTATAAAGTCTCATTGATCAGGGTGCTTTTGCCTGAGCCGGAAACGCCTGTAACACAAGTAAAAACCCCAAGCGGAATTTCAAGATCGACGTTTTGCAAATTGTTTCCGGTGGCGTCTTTGACTTTGATGGCTTTGCCGTTTCCGATGCGCCTTTCAGCGGGTATCGCAATTTTTTTTCTGCCGGAAATATATTGTCCGGTTAGCGATCGACTGCTATTGATTATTGTTTCAAGGCTTCCGGCTGCGACAATTTCACCGCCATGCGATCCGGCTCCCGGGCCGAGATCAACGATAAAGTCTGCGGCTTCCATGGTTTCCTGGTCATGCTCAACCACCACAACTGTATTGCCAATGTCGCGTAATTTGATCAATGTGCTCAGCAAGCGTTCATTGTCGCGTTGATGTAAACCGATGGACGGCTCATCAAGGATGTAGAGGACGCCGACCAGTTGTGAGCCAACCTGTGTTGCAAGACGAATTCGCTGCGCTTCACCGCCGGAAAGCGTTCCGGCGCCGCGACTCAGTGAAAGGTAGTCTAAACCAACATTGACCAGAAAGCCCAAACGTTCACGGATTTCCTTCATGATCTGCTGCGCGATTTGTTCCTCACGCTCCGTCAGTTTCAACGCATTAAAAAAGGTGTGAGCTTTCCTTATCGACATGGCAGTGACGCTTTGGATATTGTGATCCGCAATTCTCACCGCTCTTGCTTCCTGCCGCAAGCGGGAGCCATGGCAGGTCGGGCAAAGCTTTATATTCATGAAAGACTCGATCCAGCTGCGAATATGATTTGATTCAGTCTGTTTATATCGCCTTTCAAGGTTGGGTATAACTCCTTCGTAAGCGCTTGAGAATTCATAATTTGACTTCTTTACTTCGTGTTGATACCTGAAGTGAATCTCTTCTCCGCCTGAGCCATTGAGCACAATGTCTTGCTGTTCAGGAGCAAGTTCGGCCCAAGGTTTGTCCATGTCAATTTTAAAATGACTGGAAACGGATTGGAGCTGTGTAAAATACCAGCCCTCGCGGGTTTCCTTCCAGACCGTAAGTGCGCCGTTGTTTAGACTCTTGCCGTCATCGGGAACAATAAGTCCGGGATCTACTTCCATCTTCGTGCCGAGTCCGTTACAAGTCTTGCAAGCTCCGTAAGGGCTATTAAATGAAAACATCCTCGGCGCCAGCTCCTCATAAGAAATCCCGCAATCAATACAGGCAAAATGCTCGCTGAACAATAACTCCCTGGCCTCGGTTTCATCGCCAGTTATCATATCGATCACTACGATTCCAGCGGCAATTCCGAGAGCCGTGCCAAGTGAGTCGGCAAGGCGCGTGTCTATTTTCGGATCAACCACAAGCCGGTCGACTATAACCTCAATGTTATGTTTTTTCTTCTTATCAAGCGTGATAGTTTCTGATAAATCGTATATCTTGCCATCGACGCGAACCCGAACAAACCCGTCGCGTCGCGCTTCATCAAATACATCCTTATATTCACCTTTACGTCCGCGCACAACCGGAGCGAGGATCTGAATTTTTGCGCCTTGCGGCAATGTCAATATGTGATCGACCATCTGCTGAATGGTTTGTCTTTGAATCGGTTTGTCACAATTGTAGCAATAAGGTCGGCCGATGCGTGAGTACAATAGTCGAAGGTAGTCATAGATTTCGGTCACTGTGCCAACAGTTGAACGCGGATTCTGACCAGCCTTGCGTTGTTCAATCGAGATTGCAGGCGACAGCCCTTCGATATAATCAACATCAGGCTTCTCCATCAAACCCAGAAACTGACGCGCATAAGCTGAAAGGCTTTCAACATAGCGTCGCTGGCCTTCAGCATAAATGGTGTCAAATGCCAGGGAAGACTTTCCTGAACCAGACAGCCCGGTGATGACGATCAATTTTTCACGAGGCAGCTCAAGATCAAAGTTCTTCAGGTTGTGCTCGCGAGCGCCTTTAATAATAATTTTGTTGGACATGCTTTACCGTTCTTATTTTTACATTGTGGAGTGATAAAGTTTTTAGAGGAAAAATACAACAGGAATATGACAACGCTATGTCAGCAGTTTTTTTCCTATCCATCTTTTTCCCAATGAGCTCCGAGTTAAATACTGTTTCGTCTGTTGGATTATTACAATTAACTGACTTGAAATAAGAACCTTCCGGGTCATTTCAGTGCAGTTGGGCGCGCCACATTTTGTCTGATTTTTAAGTGGAATTACTTTGGTGAAGATATCTGGATTGTTTATTATTTTGAACAACTTTTAATGCAATCAAACGATGCGCAGCCGGAGAAACGAAATGTGCCGAAATATTAAAAAGCTATTCAATTTTGAGCCGCCTGCAACCGACGAAGAAGTTCATCTCGCGGCGCGGCAATTCATAAGAAAGCTTAGCGGTTTTCAAAGGCCATCCCATGCCAATGAAGCAGTTTTTGAACTTGCCGTGGTTCAGGTTGCAAAAGTTGCCCGTGAATTAATAGACACGCTTGTCACAAACGCTCCAACCCGAAACCGCGCGCAGGAAGCCGCCAAAGCCAAACAACGCGCTGCAAGACGGTTTGCCGCCGCAGAAGACCGTTAACTCCCCTTCTCCTTTCTGTCGTAGAAAAGAGAAGGGGAATAAAACAAGCGTTAGAGACGGTCAGTCAGATATTTTTCAAAGTGGCGGAATAGATGCAGTTGCGTTTTACCGCCGTGAATCCGGTGATCTTTGTTCGGATAAATCATCATATTGAAATCGATGGCCTGATTTTGCAAAGAAAGGACTACCTGCATCGAATTTTGAATATGCACGTTATCGTCGCCGGAGCCATGAATAATCAACAGGTTGCCTTTTAAACCGGATGTATAGGAGAGCACATTAGCCGCATCGTACCCGGCCTGGTTTTGCTGCGGCAGCCCCATATATCGTTCTGTCCAGATTGTGTCGTAAAAGCGCAAATCAGAAACAGGCGCCACTGAGACGCCGGTTTTAAAATGCCCGTCGCTGCGCATCATCATCATAAAAGTGAGATAACCGCCGCCGCTCCATCCCCAAAATGCCAGTCGGTCGCCGTCAACAAATGGCCTCGTTTGTAAATATTTTGCGCCTTCAATCTGGTCAAACACGGCCCACTTACTGATATCGCCATAAGCCAAATCTTTGAATTTCTTGCCGCGCCCCCCGGTTCCGCGATTGTCCAATGAAAATATGATGTAACCCTTTGCCGCAAGATATCTATGCCAAAGCGTGCGGGAGCCACCCCAACGGTTCAAAACGGTCTGTGAACCCGGGCCGCCATAACCATAAACCAAAACCGGATATTTTTGATCCGGGGAAAAATCAGGCGGCTTGATCATGCTGCAATTTAAAGTCACGCCGTCGGAAGTCTCTATTTGTAAAAACTCCGCCTCAGCAAAATTCAGATTTTCAAACGCTGAATCCTCATTGTTGTCAAGAAAACGAATATGGTTGCCTTCCCTGTCCTGAATATAGATTTGCGTGGGGGTTGATGAATTAGAAAAGCGTCCGATGAAAAACTGAAAACCGGGCGAGAATGATCCTGAATGCCATCCACTCTCGCGTGAAAGTCTGGTTAAACCGCCGCCATCCAGTTTTATCCGGTAAGCGTTTTGTTCTAAGGGCGAATCCTTTTTTCCGTTAAAATACAAGAAGTCGTTTTTTCTGTCAACGGTCGAAAGACTGGAAACTTCCCAGTCGCCGGATGTAATTTGACGGATAAGTTTGCCGCTGTAATCATAAAGATAGGCATGTCGATAACCGTCGCGCTCTGACGGCCAAATGATTTGTCGCCGCTTCCCAAGGAATAGAATATCATTGTAAACATCGACCCATGTCTTATTTTTGTCTTCGATTAGAACAGAAGTTTTACCGGTTTTCGTGTCTGCTTTCAACAACTCAATGTGATTTTGCAGCCGGTTTAGCCGCAGCATGGCAAGTTGCTCTTCTCCTGTCCAGAATATTTTTGGAATATAAATGTCATCTTCTGTTCCCAGATCCATCCATGTTACGTCGCCGCCATCAATTTCCACAACGCCTATTTTCACCACAGCATTTTGCACGCCGGCCTTGGGGTACTTTAACTTAAAGCTATGATTATAAAGCGGTGTCTGGTCAAGTAAATTGAACTCCTTAATTCGGCTTTGATCAAACTGCCAGAACGCAATTTTTTTGCTGTCCGGTGATATTTTCAATGCAGTGGCCGAGCCAAACTCTTCCTCATAAACCCAATCGAATTCACCATTTAAAATATTGGCGTTGCCATTGGAGACCAACGCCTTTTCCTCCCCGGTCGCAACATCATAAACATAGATATTGAACTCGCGCACATAAACAATTTTAGTGCCATCTCCTGACATTTTTACATTGCGCAGATTGGTTGCGCCGTTAGCCAGAGGTGTAACTTTTTGGGTTTTCCTGTCGAAAAGAAAATGCGCGCCCTGCCATGAGTGACGCCAAATTTTATTTCGTTTTCCAGATAGCAGCAGGGTGTCATAATTCTTTCCCCATTGATAGCCGGACAAGCCTGGTTTTGAGTCATTGTAAGAAAAGTCAGATTCAGCCAACAAAATTTCTTCTTTGCCCGTTTTTATGTCGTGAAAAATAATTCGGTAATCTGCTATCGGCTGTTGTCCTGAGTCGTTTGTTTGTTTTGAATAAGTAAATCCTGATTCATCAGCGAGCCATTTTATTTCACCAATTTTTTGCTGCGCGTATTTAGGGGAATCATAGATATCCTCCAGTGTAAGCGCTACACTTTGCGCATGTAGACTTGGTGCTATGCACAATAATAGAACGACAAGCGGCTTGTTTAACATTTCTCCTCCTCTGTTTTTATGATATGAACATTTTATTGTAACGGGAATTGAACTGAAATCAAAGCATATATTTTCACAGGAGTCGTCTCAAACAACGACCGACGCGATTGCCTGGACTGTTCTTCGTGTAAAATTAAACTGGATGAAAGATATTCATTCGTTTTGAACTTTTTGTCCGTGTATGAAAAAAGCAAAAACAATTTTCTATCTGACTCTCAGGAACTGACTCTCAGGAACTGACTCTCAGGAACTGATTCTCAGGTAGAAAACATTGCTTTTAAGCAAAAAGAAAAAAATCCGTGTCCATCAGGGTTAATCCGTGGCAAGTAGCGATGCTCTTAAAGAATTTTCTGCTCAATACTTTCCCGTTTTGAATGCTTTTGGAATTTATAAGTGAATTTCGTCAAGCTGTGGTCAACTATGGCGGGCAATCTTGGCTGTCAGTGACATCGCTGTTGTTTCCGGCTCCTTTTTTTGAATGAATAAAACAAGACTATCGATCACTTAAAGCGATGTCAGAAAAATCCAGACCACTTCTGTCTTGCTTTTTACTTATTTTTACAAAACCTTTTGGAGTGCATCGTCTGTGACGATGCAGCATTGCCACAGTCAATGCGCTCCAAATATTCGGTTAGGCTAAAGTCGAGCCTGGCGCGGTCAGAGGCAATCAGGCCACCGACTACGAAGGGGAAAGCGGCGTCGGCTTGTACTATGCAAAAGCCCGATTTTATCATCCCGGCACTGGACGCTTTATTTCACCCGATCCGGCAGGACAGTTTTTTTCGCCTTATTCGTATGGCGGCGGCATGCCGCATATCGGGATAGATCCTACAGGTCAGTGGTTCGGATGGGACGATTTAGCAGTTGCGGCCATTGGTTTCACAATAGGATATATAGCAACTGGTGATTGGGAGCAAGCGCTTATATATGACTCTGTTGATTAAGTCCAATAATTCTCAACCACCAAACGGTTCACATAAGAGGATCTTTTGACGATATTCTTTAAAAATTTGGAAAAAAGGTTGCAAAACCTTAAGCGCCGTTCTTTTC
>Ga0316187_10001470_pt1 | contig 20346 bp, 16 predicted proteins | sample CroRivburrow1_MG_FD_204927 | JGI IMG/M metagenome (GOLD analysis project Ga0316187, IMG submission 204927) | Coastal sediment microbial communities from Maine, United States - Cross River worm burrow 1 | ecosystem: Environmental > Aquatic > Marine > Coastal > Sediment | place: USA: Maine...
TGTGCTGGAAAATGATTCATCCGGTGCGCAGACCGAAGAACATCAAAAACGCATGATGCGTGAAATTGCCAAGCTGACGGCAGGCTCGAATGGTGCGCTGGACGAGGCTGATTACAAACGTACTGTCAGTACCTTGCTGAAGGGCGGATCTGACCCGGTCATCACCAAGGAGCCGGTCGGTGCCTGGACATCCGTGATTACCGACAAGGCGCTCAAGTAACCGCGTCATAACTAGGCAGTTGGAGAGGGCGGCTGATCAGCCGCCCTTTTTCTTTGAAAACTGTGGGTAGAAGCCTGTTGCGGCTGGAAAACCTGTGATCAATCCAAAAACTGCTGGCTTCACGGAATGTCTTTGGCTACCATTTATTTGACCAATTGGTAAAATTACTGAATGAGGAATTGCCGGGCATAACCTGGGGGACCCGGATCGAACACATTTTCAAACTATCGAGTGGAGCAAAAACAATGACGTGGAACACGAACAGACGCCAGTTTAACATCATGCTGGCTGCCGCAGCCGGCGCAACGACGCTTGGTGCGAAATCCGCTTTCGCGGAGACCATCAAGGTTGCGGGTATCTACACTCAGCCGATCCAGCAGAAGTGGGATGCGCGCCTGCATCAAGGCCTCGAAGCAGCAAAGGCAAAGGGCGAGATCGAGTATGTGTTCTCGGAAAAAGTTGCCAACACAGACTATATCCGGGTGTTGCGGGAATATTGCGAGTCAGGCGTCAAGCTGATCGTCGGCGAAGCGTTCGGCATTTCAAAGGAAGCCCGCAAGGTTGCCGATGAATATCCTGATATCGCATTCCTGATGGGTGATCCGTTCAAGCCGCACGGTACAAACTTCTCGGTGTTTGACAATTACATTCATGAGCCCTGTTTCCTGATGGGCATGATTGCAGGGGCCATGACCAAGACCAACAAGCTCGGCATGGTCGGCGGGTATCCGATCGGCGAGGTAAACCGCCTGTTTCATGCGTTTATCAATGGGGCCAAGTCAGTCAACCCGGATATCCAGTACAAGGTCACCTTTATCGGCTCCTGGTACGATCCTCCAAAAGCAAAGGAAGCCGCGTTTGCGCAGATCGAGGCCGGTGCCGACATCATGTATGCGGAGCGCGCCGGTGTGGTTGATGCTGCGCGTGAAAAAGGTGTGCTGGCATTCGGCAATGTCAATGACATGAACAAGGAAGAAAACGGCACCGACGTAGTTGTCACCTCTGCGCTGTGGCACATGGAAGCCGCTATTGCCAACGCCATAGCGGAAGTGAAGAGCGGTACATTCAAGGCGGCCGACTACAAGGAATGGACCATGATGCGCAAGGGCGGGGCGAGCCTTGCTCCCTATTATGAATTCGATGACAAGATCCCGGCCGACATCAAGGCTCAGGTAGAAGCCACGAAAGCGAAAATCCTGTCCGGCGAGATGGACGTGACGATTACCGACACTGAACCGAAGTCGTCTTTCTAGGTTAGCCGGAGGAGTGAGCAATCCGCCAGTTCTGGAGTTCCGGGGCGTTACCAAGCGCTTCGGAACCCTTACCGCAAACGATAGTGTTTCATTGACACTTCAACCAGGCGAGGTGCTTGCCTTGCTGGGAGAAAACGGTGCTGGCAAAACAACGCTGATGAACATCCTGTTCGGCCATTATCAGGCCGATGAGGGAGACATACTGGTAGATGGCGAGATGCTGCCGCCGGGATCAACGCAGGCCGCGATCAGCGCGGGTATCGGCATGGTGCATCAGCACTTCACGCTGGCCGATAATCTCTCCGTACTGGAAAACATCACGCTGGGCACGGAGAGCATGTGGTCGTGGCACCACGACCAGGCAAGCAGCCGTCAAAAACTTGCTGGCCTGATCCGCGACTATGGCCTGGTTGTTGATCCAGACGTGCTGGTTGCCGATCTGTCTGTCGGGGAACGCCAGCGGGTAGAAATTCTCAAAGCACTGTATCGCGACGCCCGCATTCTCATTCTTGATGAACCGACTGCGGTGCTGACGCCGCAGGAGTCCGAACGTCTTTTCGCGACGCTGAAGTCGATGACCGCGAAGGGGCTTGCCATCATCTTCATTTCCCACAAGCTGCATGAGATCCTGGCCGTGAGCAATCGCATTGCGGTCCTGCGCCGCGGGGCCATTGTCGGGACGCTCGAAACGGCGGCGTCCACGCGCGAACAACTGGCGGAACTGATGGTCGGCCGGATTGTCACCCGGCCAAGGCTCTCGGCCGTCAAACCAGGCGAACGGGTGCTTGAGATTTCCGATGTATCAACTGGAGCCACCGGTGCGGCGGAACTTAAGAACATCGACCTGGTTCTTCACCAGCATGAAATTGTCGGCATTGCCGGGGTTGCCGGAAACGGACAGGGCACTTTGGCGGATATCCTGTCCGGCCTGAGGAAAGACTTTTCCGGCTCTGTCCTGCTCAATGGGAAAATGCTGGATGCCGGCAATCCGCGTGCAATCGTGGCCTCCGGGGTCGGACGAATTCCTGAAGACCGGCATGCGCGTGGTGTGGTTGCAGACATGGATATCTGGGAAAACCTGATTTCCGAAGACATCAGATCCGATGCGATGTGCCGGGCCGGTTTCATCATTGATGGCAACCGCGCGCGCGCGCGCGCCGAGACGCAAATCAAACAGTTCGATGTGCGTTGCAAGGGCCCGAATGCACAAACCAGGCTGCTGTCAGGTGGCAACATGCAGAAGCTTATCCTGGCGCGGGCCCTGTCCAACAGCCCGTCGTTCATTCTGGCCAACCAGCCGGTGCGCGGACTTGATGAGGGCGCAATAGCCTATGTCCAGGAGCAGTTGCTGGAGGCCCGCAAAAGAGGCGCCGCAATCCTTCTCATATCAGAAGACCTTGATGAACTGATGGCATTGACCGACCGGCTTGCGGTGATGTCACATGGCAGGCTCAGCAGCGCCTTGCCGACGGGTGAGCGGTCAATCGCCGAGATCGGCCTGATGATGGCGGGCCACGATGATCGGGGTGAAGCAAACATGGGGAGCCTGACCAATGGTCATTGAACCGCGTGAGTCGGTGTCTGTGTGGCGTGCCGGGCTGGCACCGGTATGGGCCATTCTTGCTTCATTGATCATTTGCGCCGCCCTTATTTCGTGGGCTGGTGCCTCCATCCCCAAGGCCTATTTTCTGCTGTTCAAGGGTGCATTCGGTTCGGCGTTTGCCCTGAATGAAACCCTGACCCGTTCAATTCCGCTGATCTTCACCGGGCTGGCGGTATCGGTGGCATTTCGCGCAAAGTTCTACAATATCGGTGCTGAAGGCCAGCTCTATGCAGGGGCGCTGGCCGCGACGTTTTTCGGCACCGGGCTGATCACCCTGCCGCCTGTGCTGATGGTGCCGTTCCTGGTCGTGATGGGGGCTTTGGCCGGCGGGGCATTGCTGCTCATACCGGTGTTGCTGAAAACGCATATGAAGGTGGATGAGGTTGTCACCACGCTGCTGCTGAATTTCGTCGTGCTGCTGGTGGTCAGCTACCTGATAGAAGGGCCGTGGAAGGACCCGGCATCTCTCGGTTGGCCGCAGGCGGCCTCGATCATCGACGAAGGCGTACTGCCGACCCTGCTGGCCAAGGGGCGGTTGCATTTCGGTCTGATCATCGCGTTGTTCATGGCGGTGATCATCTGGCTGATGATGCGGTTTACCGTACAGGGCTACGAAATCAGGGCGGTGGGACACAATGCCAGGGCGGCGGCGTTTTCAGGCATCAATGTCAACCGCACTGTCATCATGACGGCAATGGTATCAGGCGGACTGGCCGGCATCGCAGGGGTCAGCGAGACCGCCGGTCTGAAAGGCTATCTGACGCTCGATCTGTCTCCCGGGTTCGGCTACACCGGCATCGCGGTTGCCATGCTGGCGCAACTCAATCCGCTGGCAGTGGTGCCGGCAGCGATTTTCCTGTCTGCCGTCTATGTCGGCGCTGACGCCATGTCGCGCGCCGTCAACATTCCCACATACATTGCCGATGTGCTGGTCGGTGTATCCATTCTGGCGGTGCTGTGCAGTGTCATGCTCAGCCAGTACCGGATCAGGTGGCGGGCATGAGCGATTTCATTGACATTCTGCTGACGGCGGGTTTCTGGGCAGCCACAATCCGCATTGTCAGTCCATTGATATTCGGAACACTCGGCGAGCTTATCTGCGAGCGTGCCGGGGTTCTCAATCTGGGTATTGAAGGCATCATGACGGTGGGTGCCATGTCCGGCTGGATGTGGGTCTACCAGGGCGGGGACCTGTGGGGCGGTGTGCTGTTTGCTGCCAGCATGGGTGCGGTCTTCGGATTGCTGCATGCCGTGTTCACGGTGCACCTGGGCCTGTCGCAGCATGTGACGGGTATCGGGATTACGCTGTTTGCCTCGTCGCTGAGTTACTTTGTCTATCGCATGCTGCTGCCGGACGCCACGACACCGCCGAAGATCGTACCATTCAAGCCCATCGCCGTCCCGTGGTTGTCTGACCTGCCGATCATTGGCGAGGCCCTGTTCAGCCAGTCGGCGCTGACCTACCTGGCCTTGGCGCTGGTCCCGATGGTCTGGTATGTGTTGTTCAGAACACCGGTCGGGCTGGCGGTGCGGATGTCCGGTGAAAACCCGGTGGCTGTCGAGGCACAAGGCATCAATGTGCTTGCGGTGCGTACAGGCGCCGTGATGGTGGGCAGTGCGTTCATGGCGGTTGGCGGCGCTTTCATCACCATGTCGTGGTTTGATGCTTTCTATTTCGGGATGATCAATGGCCGGGGCTGGATCTGTGTCGCGCTGGTGATCTTCGCCTCATGGCGACCGGGCAGGGCGCTGCTCGGCGCGCTGTTGTTCGCCGGGCTTGAAGCCATTCAGGTGCGCGCCCAACAGTCTGCCGGCGCGTTCATCCCGTATCAGTTTTTCCTGATGTTGCCCTACGTCATGTCAATATTTGCGATGATTGTCATGGCGCGGAAAACCAGATACCCACAAGCTTTGCTGGTGCCGTTCCGGCGCGGGGAAAGAGTTTAGTGCGAGGTTCAGATGCTCAATGAAACTGACCGGAAATTTCTGCGTATGGCCTATGATGAAGCCAAGGCCGGATTTGACGAGGGCGGTTGTCCGATCGGCTCGGTACTGGCGCGCGGTGATGCGCTGGTGTCGCGCGGGCGCAATCAACGGGTTCAGCAAGGTGACCCTATAGCTCATGGCGAGATGGATGCACTGCGCAAGGCCGGCCGGCAACGCTCATATCGCGACATGACCATATATACGTCCCTGAGCCCGTGCATGATGTGTACCGGCACCATCATCCAGTTCGGCATTCCCCGGGTGGTCATTGGCGAAAACACGACGTTCGGGGGTAACGAGGATTTTCTACGGTCCAAAGGCATTGAAGTGCTGGTCGCAGACGATCCGGACTGCAAGGCCCTGATGACCCGCTTCATTGCTGAAAACCCCGATCTCTGGAACGAAGACATTGCTGAAGAGTAGTCTGTTACGCAAAGTTAAGCGTGGTTTTGTCCAGTAACAAACTTGTGAAGCTATATATTCACAGTTCACGGTTTTTTTTGCTGCCAGTGTGTGCGGTCCCCAAAACATGTGTTATATTTCACTTTGAAATTGCAATTTGGAAAACGACAGGGGGGTTGTCGCCATGTTCCAAATCAAGCCCGAGGCAGTGTTCAAACTGGAGCAATTACTCTGGAAGTTTGTTGGATGGTGGCCTGGTTCCGCCAGGCGCCGACTGTGGCTACCGCACCCGGTTGTTGAAGCCAGGCCTGCCAAGCATTTCCTGACCATATTTGTCATTGTCCGCAATGAAGCACAATACATTGACGAGTGGATTGAGTTCCATCGGATGATGGGGGTCAGTCATTTCTTCATTTATGACAACGGCAGTAGCGACGATACGGTCGACCGGTTGTCGTCCTATGTGGATGCAGGGCTGGTGACGGTTGTCGGCTGGGCGGATTTTCTGAAGGGCTGGGAAGGGGTGGCCGGCACAGGAGGCCGAATTCAGAAGCTGGCCATGTTGCATTGCCTTGCCAATTTTGGCCATCTCACCGAGTGGATGGCGTTTATTGATACGGATGAATTCCTGTTTCCAACGGCAGAGAATTCTCTGACCGACGTATTGCGCGAGTACGAGGACCTGGATTCGCTGTCTGTGTACTGGCATATGTTCGGTACTGCTGGTCACGCGCGCAAACCGCCGGGCCTGGTAACCGAAAACTACACCCGGCGGCTCAGGCAACCCATGGCGTCAAGCAAACATCTTTCCCGCGTTAAAACCATCGTTCGGCCCAGTGCGGTACGTGGTGTGCACAATTCCCACGTCTTCATTCTCAGGAACCAATGCCCGGAGTCGTGGACGGAACAACGTCATGTAATCGGACATGCCGATCATCGCCTGGCAGCCCGGTCAACCGATGTGCTGCGCATCAATCACTACTATAGCAAATCCCTGGATGAATATCGCGCGCGCAGGGGGGTTCCGCTGCTTGGCGAGCGTGCCGATTTCAGAGGAAATGACGAGTTGTTGAGGCTCATCGAGAGCGACACGGTTGAAGACATTGCAATTCAGCGGTTTGTGCCGGCATTGCAGAACCGTCTGAGCATGGGCCGGGATGCAAATGTAGTGCCAATGACGGCGCCACGGATCACCGGTCGCAAGGAATGAAGGTGGTCCCATTCCGCTCACCTGCTTGCGCAAGGTTGAGCACTGGATACAACCAAATGGCTCGCTTCGGTGGGCCTTGCCAGAACCGCTACGCGGAACTTTAAAAGTTCACTCCATCTGCTTCATCGCCAGCCTTGACACGGCAGGTATCAGGAGCGGTTACCTGGCCGGTTTGCACCCGGCTTTGCGATGCGCCATCAACGACGCAGCGCGTGTCAGGAATTCCACAGATCCAACAGGGCACTGGCAGTGTCATCCTGTGTGTCGGCATACAGCATGATGTTCAGCGGCAAGCTGCCATAGCGGCTGCCGAGACTGACCAGTTGCCCGCTCTCAATCTCGTGATATGTCATGCTGACAGGCAGCCATGCGACTCCCAGTCCTTTAAGGACCAGTTCCTTGATTCCATTTGAAAAAGCGGTTTCAAATACCGGGTTGATGGTCTGGCTGCGGGTGGCAAACTGCTTTTCTGCACCGGCAAACATCGCGCCAAAATGGCTCTCTTCGGGATAGATTATTGCCGGGCTGTCGTTCGGAATCGATCCATCTCCTGCAACGCTGTAACGCATGGCGCCGCCGACAACCGGCACAAGCTGGTCAGCACCCCAGGAGCCACGCTTCACCGTGTCGCCAAATGGCAGGGGAATTGCCCCTTCGGCTTCATAATACATCAGCATGGAGGCGTCACCGCGAAGAAACATCGATACGCAGTCGCGTTGATTGCCGGCGCGGACACGAAACTTGAATGAGGGAAACTGCTTGAGCGCGCGCAATGCCATGTCGGGAAAGGTCGAGTATATCGATGAATGCTGGGCTGCGATCGTGGTGGTTGTGCTCGCCGGATCATAGGTTGAAATTTTTCCGCGCAGTTCGCGAATACGCGCAGTCAGCGCCCTGATCTCGGTCTCGTTTGCGGCCAGCGCCGGGCTTAGCTCAACCCGATTTACCTTGCGATCGAGCACGGGGGTGCCGAGCCAGTCCTCCAATCCCCGGATGCGCCTGGAAAACGCCGGTTGGGTAATGTTTCTCCGGTTGGCAGCCCGGGTCATATTGCCTTCCTCCAGCAATACCAAAACATCTTCAAGCCACCGCAAGTTCATCTGATTTCCTCTCTTTGCCCATAGATTATGTATGGGTAGGCAGAGAAGAAAGCATTATTTTTTGTTCCCGAGTTGCGAGAGCCTTTCGGCATTCAATTACAAGGATGACAGAATGGTCGAGCTTCTACAGAAAGTGCCTGCTGAAAACCGGCAGAGTCCGGAAGCAACGAAAAGCTTGTGTAAAGCGCTTTCGATCGCACTGGCCAGGTTCCCGCGTGTGCGCCTCGGTCACTTGCCAACGCCTCTGGAGCCCATGGACCGGCTCAGCGAGTTGCTTGGTGGCCCCCGCTTGTGGGTGAAAAGGGATGACTGCACCGGATTGTCGTCTGGCGGCAACAAGACGCGCAAGCTTGAGTACCTGATGGCTGATGCACAAGCGAAGGGCGCCGACGTTGTCATCACGCAAGGCGCGACCCAATCCAATCATGCACGTCAGACTGCAGCGGCGGCTGCAAAGCTGGGCATGCAGTGTCACATTCTTCTTGAAGACAGAACCGGTTCAAACGACGCTCAATACACTCATAACGGCAATGTCCTTCTGGACATGCTGCACGGCGCAACTGTTTCAAAGCGAGCCGGCGGCAGCGACATGGCCGCCGAGATGGAGGCCCTGGCTGCTCGCCTGAGTGAACAGGGCGAGCGGCCCTACATTATCCCCGGTGGTGGGTCAAATCCCATCGGCGCTCTCGGCTATGTGAACTGTGCCCGCGAACTGGCGGAACAAGCCGTTGATATCGGATTGCACATCGACGCCTTTGTCCATGCAACGGGCAGTTCCGGTACGCAAGCCGGACTGGTTGCAGGATTGGCTGCCATACAGAGTGACATTCACCTGCTTGGTATCGGGGTTCGCGCACCGCAGGAAAGGCAGGAGCAAATGGTTTTCGACCTGGCTCAGAAAACGGCTGATCATCTTGGCACCGGTCTTGCCATACCGCGCGACAGTGTGCGGGCCAATTGCGACTATGTGGGCGGCGGCTACGGCGTGCCGACCGAGGGAATGAAGCAGGCAGTCAAGACCCTGGCCCGAACCGAAGGGCTGCTGTTTGACCCGGTTTACTCGGGCAAGGGTCTGGACGGGCTGATTGACCTGATTGGCAAGGGTGTCTTTGCGGGCGTGGACAATGTTGTCTTTCTGCATACCGGAGGCAGCGTTGCGCTTTTCGGCTATCCGGAGGTTTTCGATCTTCCCGGGTATGCAGATTGATTTTCAGCGTGGGATAACTCAAGGCCGATCAGGTAAATTCAATAACGCGACGCGTATAGGAACCGGGAGTGGAAGAGGCAGGATGGGTCAACTTATCTTTGAGCGAGGAGGTAGCGGTTTTCCGCTGGTGCTTGTGCATGGATATCTGGCCGGTGCCGGAATCTGGCGTGAACAGATTGACTTCTTCAAGGATCGGTTTGATGTGCTGGCCCCCAACCTGCCCGGCTTCGGCGACAGTGCCCAACTGACTGCTCCAGACACGATCACCGGCTTTGCCAAGCAGGTGCTGGATGGACTGCGGGCACAAGGGGTCGACAGGTTTCACCTGCTTGGTCATTCAATGGGCGGGATGATTGTGCAGGCCATGGCAGCACAGGTGCCCGAACGCATCGGCAGCCTGGTGTGCTACGGCACAGGCCCGGTCGGCGTGATGCCCGACAGGTTTGAAACAATCGAGGCGTCTCGTGCGCGTCTCAAGGACGAAGGGCTTGAAGCAACCGTCAGGCGGATTGCCGCCACCTGGTTTCGCAAAGGTGAGGCAGCGACCGGGTACGAGGCATGTGTCGGGCTCGGTCTCAAGGCGTCCATGCAGGCGGCCATGGCAAGCCTGGCTGCCTGGGAGACATGGGACGGGCGGCCCGGCATGGACGCGATCAGGGCAAATACACTGATTGTCTGGGGTGACCGGGACCGGTCCTATGGCTGGCAGCAACCCGAGGCATTGTGGCGCGGCATAGAAGGCAGTTCGCTGGCTGTCGTGCCCGGCTGTGCCCATAATGTTCACATGGAAAAACCAGACATTTTCAATTCAATCATAGGAGATTTCTTGCCGACCACGCCGTAGATCAGGTTGATTTGTTGAATCAATTCGGGGGGTAAACCTGTTCGTTTTCAGTGGGTTATGGAGTTTAGTGATGCTGTGCAAAATGAGTCTTCGTCGCTTGCTCAAACCAACATTGAACCACAAGTGCGGCTGCGTTCATTGCAACAGCCGTATCATCAACCAGTAGGAGATTGTGAAATGAATAAGATTATTACCGGTGCAATTCTGGCGCTTTCGATTTCGGTATCGAACGCTGCGCTGGCCGTTGAAAAAGTCAATATTGGCGCGCCTGCATGGACGGGCGCCCAGGCGATCGCTCACCTCATCCAGGAAATAGTGGTTACAAAGATCGGCGGTGAGGCCAACCTTGTGCCGGGCGACAATGCGGCAATTTTTGCTGCCATGGATGCCAGCAAAGGTGACATTGATGTCCATCCCGACGTCTGGCTGCCCAACCAGAAGAGCTTTACCGACAAGTATGTGGACGGCACCGGCAAGGTTGCCCTGTCGGAGAATCCGTATGAAGGCAAGCAGAGCTTTTGCATATCCAAGCAGTTTTCAGAAGCCAACAACGTCACATCGATCTTTGACCTTGCGCGGCCTGAAATTGCCAAGCTGATGGATTCCGACGGCAATGGTAAAGGCGAAATCTGGATTGGCGCACCGGGCTGGGCGTCGGCCAATGTGAACCAGGTCAAGGTGCGTGACTACGGCCTGTTGCCGTTCATGGAAGCAGTGCGTGCAGACCAGTCGGTGATGACGGCAACGGTTGGCGATTCAATCAAGAAGGGTATCGGCTATGCCTTCTATTGCTATTCGCCGCACGCCATCTGGTTTCAGCATGACGTTGTGCGCCTGCAGGAACCTGCGTTCGATCCGGCAAAATACAAGGCGCTGCAGCCATCCCAGGACCCGAACTGGTATGAGAATTCCAAGGTGATGACTGAAGATGCGCTCAAGAAGGTGCAGATCGCATACTCGAAGTCGCTCGCCGAGCGTTCTCCCGCGATCACTGATCTGCTGAAGAACATCAAGCTCACCGGAGATGACGTGTCGAACTTTGCTTTTCAGATCGAGGGAGGCAAGCCGGCTGCGCAGGTTGCCAAGGAATGGGTGGCTGCCAACTCAGATCGTGTAGACAGCTGGCTCGGCCTGTAAGGTCCGGGTCTCACAAACCACTTTCCGGTGCCCGGCGGGGGCGGGCACCGGTCCACTAATACCAAAGGCAGTAGCTATTGACCCATTTGACCGATTTTTCCCGTTTGCTTGCCAGGCATGCTTCGCGCCGTGGTCTGGTTGACCACAAGTGGAACATAACGACGTCCAGCGGGCGCGAAATACCGGCCTTCGGTGGGCCAAATCCGTCCATCTGGTGTGTTGCGGCGCTTGCCCGATGCGACCTGCATAGTGCTGCGCACCGCGCCTGCCAGAGTGAACGGATTTGTCTCCATCAAATAGGTCAATAGTTACTGCCTTTGGTATAAAACCTGCAATATTGGATCGGTCGTTCCCATGAGAAATAGCGGATATGCCATAGAGATTTCCAATGTCTGGAAGATATTCGGTGACAATGCGCTCGACGCGCTTGCCGATATCAAGGCCAATGGCCTGACCAAGAAGCAGGTGCTGGAAAAACACAGCTGCGTCATCGGTGTTGCCGATGCCAGCATGCAGATCAGACCCGGTGAAATCTTCTGTGTGATGGGATTGTCGGGCAGCGGCAAATCCACACTTGTGCGTCACATCAACCGGTTGCTTGAACCGACCACCGGACAGATCATCGTCAATGGCGAAGACATTATGGCGATGCCACCAGATGTGCTGCGCAAGTATCGCAACGAACACATCTCGATGGTGTTTCAGAATTTTGGCCTGATGCCGCATCGTTCGGTACTCGACAATGTGGCGATGCCGCTGGAGATCCGGGGTATCAACAAGAACGAACGTCTTGAAATTGCCGAGCGCACCATTGACCTGGTGGAGCTGACCGGCTGGGGCAACAAGTTTGCCCATGAGCTTTCCGGCGGCATGCAGCAAAGGGTAGGGCTGGCCAGGGCACTGGCAGCAGATCCTGAAATCCTGTTGATGGATGAACCGTTCAGCGCGCTCGACCCGCTGATCAGGCGCCAGTTGCAGAACGAGTTCATGAAGCTTGCCTCGCAGATGAACAAGACGACGGTGTTCATCACTCATGACCTCGATGAAGCAGTTCGTATCGGTGACCGCATTGCCATCATGCGTGATGGCCGCGTGGTGCAAACAGGCACGCCGGAAGACATCGTACTCAATCCGGGTGATGACTATGTGGCAGATTTCGTTGCCGGGATATCCCGGTTGAAAGTCGTGCGCGCGCATGCCGTCATGCAGAACTTGAAAGCTTTTGAAGCGGCGCATGGCGGCTTGAAGAAGACCGCCAAAACCTTTGCCCAGGATGCATCGCTCAAACAACTCATTGACCATGCCATCGTTTCTGAAGATCCGGTCGCGGTCGTCAATGCGAAAGGCGCGCGCGTCGGAGTGATCACCAGGGCAGACCTGCTGCGCACGGTGGTCGAAGGCACGGAGACATCATGATGAACACAGATCCGGTCATTGCAAACCAGTCGTCAGAGCAGCTTGCAGAAAATCGCGCGGAAAATCGCGACGAACTGATCAGGCAGTTTGTGGAGACAAATCCTGATTACTACCGTCAGCAATTTGCCCGGATCGGGGCCAGGGCAGGCTTTACCTGGACATTCAACATGATGGCGGCACTGCTGGGGCCGATCTGGTACGGCATGCGCGGGCTTTGGAACTGGGGCTTGCCGTTCGTTATCCTGGAGACTTTTGCTTTCATTCAGATTGCGCGCGGCAGCTTCGGTGATCTTGGCGCGGATGCCCGCGACCGGATTGCGCAGATCGAGGGCACGCTTGCTTTCCGTCACCAGCAACTGGAAGCTGCGATCAGTAAAAACGCTGACAATGTCGACGTGTTCAGGCGAACCATCAAGTCACTGGAAACCGCCATTGGCGATATCCAGGCCGGGATAGTTGTGGCGGAAGCCAATGCGGCCTGGATCGTCCTGTTCGGGCTGGTCATGCTGGTTGTGGTCAAGGCTGCCGAGGGCGTGATGGCCAACCCGGCTCTTGAAAGCCGTTTTTCGCAATGGCTTTCCGACCGCTCCATCAGTTTCGGACTGGACACTCTCAGAACCGGTGTAAGTGCCGTATTCGTACTGCTGATTCTCGCTGTCAGCATTGTGCATTTCGCGTTTCCCGGCACGGTGTCCTGGCTCGCCGTTTTTCCCACTGACGTCAACATCCGCCTGACCGCAATCAAGTTCGTCGAGCAGTTCTTCGAGTTTGTGCGCTCGTCCGGACAATGGGCGTTCGACTTCATCAGCTATGGTATCCGGGTTGTGCTGGATGGCCTCGAGGTTCTTTTTGTTGCCACGCCGTGGCCGGTGATCGCCAGCTTCATTATTCTGCTGACCTGGCTGTCGGCCGGATTTCTGGCCGCGTTGGCATCGGGCGGGTTCCTTGCCTATATGGGCCTGTTCGGCTTCTGGGAAAAGGCAATGACAACGCTGGCCCTGCTGGGCACGGCAGCCTGCATATCGATTATTCTTGGAATTCCACTGGGGCTGTTTTGCGCCCGGCGCCCGCGGTTCTATGCGGTCATCCGACCGATCATGGACTTCATGCAGACCATGCCGTCGTTCGTGTTCATGATCCCGGTGATTGCCTTCTTCAGTGTCGGCAAACCGGCGGCAGTCATCACCACGATGATTTTCGGCGGCACACCGGTTGTTCGCCTTACGGTGCTCGGCATGCGCGGTGTACCGGAAGCCGTGCGCGAAGCCGCAATCGCCTATGGCGCGTCGAAATGGTACCTGCTGACCCGGGTTGACCTGCCGCTGGCTTCGCCGTCCATTCTGGCCGGTGTCAACCAGACCATAATGCTGTCCCTGGCCATGGTGGTTGTGGCCTCGCTGATCGGTGCCAAGGGGCTCGGGGAAGATGTGCTGGAAGCACTGCAGTACTCATCTGTCGGGCAGGGTATTCTGGCAGGCTTTGCCATCCTGTTCTGCGCCATGATCCTCAACCGGGTGATCCAGGGACAACGCGATTAAGTCATGGCCATATTGAGCGCAACACGCTTTAAGGATCTGATTTCAGACGGGCCGGCCGATTTTTGTGCCGGTGCAGATATCTCCACGAGGCAGCGAGGATCGGCGTGAGCCACAACAAGATGGTGATGACGCCCAGCGTTGCCGCAATGGGGCGCGAGAAAAACCCGAGCAGGCTGCCGTCTGCCTTGATCATCGAAGCCATGAAATTGTCCTCGACCATGCCGCCAAGCACAATGCCGAGAATGGCGGGGGCCACCGGAAACCCGTTCTCCTCCATCAGGTAGGCGAGGATGCCAAGCACCAGCATCACCGTAATGCCAAAGACCGTGTTGTTGATCGCAAAGGCACCGACCATGCAGAACATGAGTATCAGCGGCATCAGTACGCGGCGCGGAATCCGCAAGATTTGCCGCGACAGTCTGATTGCCGCGAACCCCAGCGGCAGCAGGGCCAGATTGGCAATGAAGAAGGCAATGAACACGGCATAGATCAATTCCGGGTTCTGGATGAACACCATTGGGCCCGGGTTCATGCCCTTCATGTAGAGCACGCCGATGACAATGGCGGTTATGGAATCGCCGGGGATGCCGAACACGATTGCCGGCACCCATGCACCTGCCAGGCTGGCATTGTTGGCAGCACCTGCATCAACCAGTCCCTCGGGATGGCCGGTGCCGAATTTCTCGGGCTCCTTTGAACGCTTCTTGGAGATGGCATAGCAAATCCACGCCGCGATATCCGCGCCGGCGCCGGGCAGTATGCCCACCACGGCGCCAATCGAACTGCCGCGAATGATGTTGAACTTGTACTTGGACAGGACCGCGCCAAGGCCTGAGAAAATGCTGCCGACGGATTGCTGCGGCACCACGATGACGGTGCGCGTGGAGGCCACGTAGCGCAGCACTTCAGAGATGGCAAACATGCCGATCATGGCCGGGATGAAGCTCACGCCACCCATGAGTTCAATGCTGCCAAAGGTAAAGCGCGGGTGTCCCGCGGTGCCGTCGATGCCAATGGTGGCAATGAAAAGCCCGATCAGCAGGGAGACAAATCCCTTTATGGTCGAGCCGGTCGAGATGATGACGGCGCACGACAGCCCCAGGCAGGCAAGCCAGAAATATTCATATGACGAAAACCGAATTGCAAATTCTGCAAGCGCCGGTGCGCTGACAGACAACACAACAGATCCAGCCAGGCCGCCGATCACCGATGTCACAAGCGCGATGCCGAGGGCGCGCTCGGCGAGCCCCTTTTTGGTCATGGCATAGGCCTCGTCGCAATAGGCGGCGGACGCCGGGGTGCCCGGAATGCGCAGCAAGGCACCGGGAATGTCGCCGGCGAAGATTGCCGTGGCCACCGTTGCGACAATGGCTGCAATGGCTGGAACCGGGTCCATGAAGAAGGTGAACGGGATCAGCAGGGCAGTTGCCATGGTGGCCGTGAGACCCGGAATGGCGCCGACGAACAGGCCGAACATGGCCGCCAGCGCCATCACGCCCAGCGTGTAGGGATCTGTAATAAGCGCCAGTGCATTGAGGACCGTTTCCATGCGGCTAACTCACCATGCAACCGGCAACAGCAAACCCCAGGGCAGGGGGACCAGCAGGACTTTTGCAAACAGGGTGTGGATGAGCATGGTGGAGATTGCGGCAATTGTTATGCTCGCAAGCGGGCTGGAACCGAGGCGGATCAACAGCACTGACTGGATTACAAGGGCGGTGGGAATGAATCCCAGCCAGGTTGAGAACGCGATATAGAAAACGACACTGCCAAGCAAAATGACGACGTTGACGACATTGGCGGAGTCATGCGCCCAGTCACCGAGAACCAGCATGGGTTGAGTAAACCTTTGTGCCCAGCCTTTGGCAATCAGAACGCCACCGAACAGCATAAGTCCCGCACCAATGATGATGGGGAACAGATCTGGCCCGAAGTCCTGTCCGTGCAGCCTGGGAAATGTGCTGGTATAGGCGATCTCGGCAATTGCAAAAGCAACCAGGATCACGCCAAACACGCTGTCATTGAAGCGCATGACCGAAATATTCCTTTTTGGAGCTGGCAGCCTTCACCGTTTCCGGTGAAGGCGTTCAGAAAAGAAAGGCACGTTGCAGACACAACGAACCTTTCTTCTCGAAAAAGCTCGCTAACCGGTCAGCTACTTGGCCAGGCCCACGGCCTTCATCACTTGTCCCAATGACGCGTCGCTGTCTTCCATCCAGGTGGCAAAGTCTGCGCCCGGTTTCCACACCAGACCGAAACCGCGACCTTTCATGAACTCCTGAAACTCGGCAGACTGCCAGACCTTCTCCAGTGCTACGGTCAATTTTCCGGTTGCCTCATCGGGCATGCCTTTCGGGCCTGCCACACCACGCCACGCGGCCATTTTCCAGTCGCTTCCGGTGGCTTCCTTCAACGTCGGTACGTCTGGAAAAGCGCCCAGTTTGACATCATCCATAACCGCCAGCGACCGGACCTTGCCGGCACTTATCAGCGCGGATGCTTCCACGACAGAACAGGTTACCACGTCAACGCCGCCAGCGACCAGTTCCTGCAGACCTGGAGCTGCGCCCTTTGACGGAACCCAGGGGGCGGCAGACGGATCAGCGCCAGCGGCGTTCAGCATGCCGGCCAGTGCAAGATGCCAGATTCCGCCCTGACCCGTGCCTGACCCTTTGTGTTTGCCGGGATTTGCCTTGATGGCATCTATCACGTCCTTGGCTGTCTTCCACTCGCTGTCAGCGCGCACCTGCAACCCTGCGGCATCGTAGTTGTACAAGGCGATCGGGGTGTAATCCTTGCCGGTAAGCTCGGTCAGACCTGCCCAGTGCATCATGCCGATTTCAACGGTAACGACGCCAATGGTATAGCCGTCGGCGGGCGCATTTGCGATCGCTGAATGACCGACAACACCACTGCCGCCGGTCCGGTTGACGACAGTGACTGGTTGACCCAATTCGTCCTTCAGCAAGCCTGCGATCATGCGGCCGGTCGCATCAGTGCCGCCTCCTGCTCCCCACGGCACGATGAGCGTCAGAGGACGGTCGGGATACTCGGCAGCCGCCGGCAGGGCTGCAGCGGCTGTCATGAATCCCGCCAGTGCGAACATGGCGGCCTTACTCAATACACGGCGATTCAGCATGGTTTTAATTCTCCCTTGGTCAATCCGACACACAAACAAGGGTCGGTTTTTTGTTATTTGTTGGTGCGATTGAACGGCTCTCGCGCTGAAAGTGTGGCGCAAGTCTTTCACCGGAACAAGGTACGATTGTCTGACAATTGCTATATTCGCGGTCTCCAGGGCAGTGATTAGTTGGCGTGCACTCGGCGACATCCAGCGGACACTGCCGATTTTATGCTGATTTCATGCCGACTTCATGTTCAGGCAACTAGAAATCATTCGCTTGCTGCGTTGCAGCATAAATGGCATTGTATTGCTGCACTGCGACGCAATTGCCGTTGCTTTGCCTGCTGATGAGAAGCATCCTCAAATCCAGCCTGCCTGAAAGGATAAAGTCATTTCCACCGCCGCGTTCGCCAATCAAGACACTCAGATACGTGATATCTCCAAGGATGCACCTTTGCAGGAAGACATTCGCCTGCTCGGACGGATGCTGGGCGATTGTGTCCGAGATAAAGAAGGCAATGAGATTTTTGATCTCGTCGAGAACATTCGACAGACATCAACGCGGTTGCACAGGTCGGATGACAAGCCATCCCATGACGAACTGCAGGCTCTGCTGCAGCAACTCACACCGGAGCAGGCGGTGGAGGTTATCCGTGCCTTCAGCTATTTCTCGCATCTGGCAAACATTGCCGAAGACCAGCATCATATCCGGCGCACGCATCACCACGAATTGGCAGGTTCCCCGCCCAGGGCAGGGTCATTGAGCCGTGCTATCGATACGGCCCTAGGCTCCGGCATGAGCGCCAGCCAGCTTGTGGAATTCTTCAGGACCGCCCTGGTGTCACCGGTTTTGACGGCCCATCCTACTGAAGTACGCCGGCGAACGACGATGTACTGGGAAAGCGACATTGTTGACTTGCTGAAAAAGCGTGAGCGCGGTCGCCATACCGCGCAGGAACTCGACGCCATGGAAGTGCAGTTGCGCATTGCCATCGAGACATTGTGGCAAAGCAACCTGCTACGCCGCTCAAGGCTGACGGTGGCAGACGAGGTCACCAACGGCATTTCCTACTACAAGAGCACCTTCCTTGCTGAAGTGCCCCGATTGCACAAGCAGGTGGAGGAAACGCTGGTTCAACATCTGGACGGCGCGGCGATACCATCGCTGAAGTTCATTCAGATGGGCAGCTGGATTGGTGGCGACAGGGACGGCAACCCGTTTGTAACCGCGGACGTGCTGCAACAGACCTTGCGACTCCAGACCGAGGCGGCACTGGATTATTATCTGGAGGAACTCGACCGGTTGCAGAGCGAATTGTCCATTGCGACCACGGTGTCCAATGTGTCTGACGCAGTGCTTGCATTGGCAGAAATGTCACCCGACAAATCGGCCCACAGGGAGAAGGAGCCGTATCGGCTGGCGTCGCTGCTGATCAGGTGTCGCGTCATGGCGACCCGGCACAAGCTGACAGGTGCCATATCGGACACTGATGATGGCGGGTATTCGCCTTACGGGCTGCCTGATGACCTGATCGCTGATCTTGATGTCATGTATGGTTCGTTATGCGACAATGGCTCGAAACTGATTGCCAATGGCCGGCTGAGCAGTTTGCGCCGTGCCGTGCAGTGTTTCGGTTTTCATCTCGCCAGTCTCGACCTTCGGCAAAATTCGGACGTACACCAGCGCACGGTGGCTGATCTGTTGGCCGCGGTGGATCCGGATATGGATTATCTGGCGATGAGTGAGCCGGAACGAGTTGACATTCTTACCCTGGAACTGATGCGGCCCAGACCGCTGCTGCGACCATACTGGAACTATGGCGAGGAGACGACCAAGGAGCTGGCTATCTTCAAGGCAGCGAAGGACGCACACAAGACCTATGGGGCTCGCGCCATCACCACCTCGATCATCTCCAACACCACCAGTGTGTCTGACATGCTGGAGCTGGCGATCCTGCTCAAGGAAGCAGGCCTGATAACGCCCGAAGGGACCGGCAGCATAAACATCGTACCGCTGTTCGAGACCATCGAGGACCTGCGGTCTTGTACCGAGATCATGGACCAGTTGTTATCCATCCCCGCCTATCGCAGGCTGGTCGATCATCTCGGTGGCGTGCAGGAAGTGATGCTGGGCTACTCCGACAGCAACAAGGATGGCGGTTTCGTCACCTCGGGCTGGGAACTGTACAAGGCCGAAACCGGTCTTGTCGCGCTGCTGGGCCGGCATGGGGTTCGGCTGCGCCTGTTCCACGGTCGTGGCGGTTCGGTGGGCCGCGGCGGCGGACCGGCGTTCGAAGCTGTTCTTGCCCAGCCGGCCGGCGCGGTTCAAGGCCAGATTCGCGTCACCGAACAAGGTGAAATCATTTCCAGCAAGTATTCGAATCCATGGCTTGGCAGGCGCAACCTGGAGACACTGGTTGCAGCGACGCTGGAGGCATCGCTGGAACAGCCTGACAAGCATGCCGTTCCGTCTGAATGGATGGAGATCATGGAAGATCTGTCGGCCTATGCCTATGCTGCCTACCGGGACCTGGTTTACGAGACCGACGGCTTTGAGGATTTTTTCTGGTCGTCCACGGTGATCAACGAGATTGCGACACTGAATATCGGTTCACGACCTGCGTCGCGCGCAAAGACCCGCGACATTCGCGCGTTGCGGGCAATTCCGTGGGTATTCAGCTGGGCGCAATGCCGGGTCATGCTGCCGGGCTGGTATGGCTTTGGGGCTGCCGTTGAAAAGTGGCTTGCCGCTGACCCGAAGAACACGACAGACAAGCTGACCGAGCTCTATAATAGCTGGCCCTTCTTCCGGGCCCAGTTGTCCAACATGGACATGGTTCTGGCCAAATCCAGCATGGCGATTGCGCGACGTTATGCCAACCTGGTCGAGGATGAAGCGCTGCGCGAAACCATTTACGGACGCATCCGCAAGGAGTGGCAGTCGACCATTGACGCGGTATTGCGCATCAGCCGTCAGCACGAATTGCTGGAACGCAATCCGCTGCTGAACCGGTCCATCCAGAACCGGTTCCCCTATCTCGATCCGCTCAATCATCTTCAGGTCGAAATGATGAAATTGAGCCGGGCCCAGTCACAGGACCCGAAGGTGTTGCGGGGAATTCAACTGACCATCAACGGCATTGCCGCCGGTCTTCGCAATAGTGGATGATGCCGGCTCGGCCTGGTGTTATCCAGTGATACGCCGCAGGTAGCCGTGGTAGAAGGTTTCGATGCCCCATTCCATGTTCGACAGCGGGCCGGGTTTGAATGCAGTCGAATTTACACCCTCCTGATTGTAGCGGATGA
>Ga0316187_10001472_pt1 | contig 20324 bp, 18 predicted proteins | sample CroRivburrow1_MG_FD_204927 | JGI IMG/M metagenome (GOLD analysis project Ga0316187, IMG submission 204927) | Coastal sediment microbial communities from Maine, United States - Cross River worm burrow 1 | ecosystem: Environmental > Aquatic > Marine > Coastal > Sediment | place: USA: Maine...
CTCAAACAGCTTTTGCAGTCGATGCAGCTCCTTCCAGGCAGAGAGTGCATCACTACGTGAGAGACGCTGCAGGCCATCATTCACAATCAACATTGCCGGCATCTTTTTCCAGCGAAGCTTCCACTTGCTTAACTGCTTCAAGGGATCACGCTGCATCGCCATCCAGCTTTTCAGCCATTTCCGATCATTTTTTGAAAGCCCCTGCTCCAGCTTGCGAACTTTTTTCCATTCCCCCTGCCTGGCAAAGGTTCCGATCCTTCCCCACAGCTCATCCCGGTTTGGATGGCCCTTTTGCCGCCACTTCTGATCAAGTCGTGCTGTCAGCTCAGAGGCACCATGGCCTCGCTGCCAGCGTTTGGAGAAACGTTCAAATGCCTCATCTTTTTTGCCGGTATACCAGAGTGACATGATTGCTACTTCCGGCAGCCGCTCTGCGGCATAGGGAAAATCCTTCAACGCAATTGCTACATGGGGCCACTGACCACGATCGGCCAGATCACTAATACGGGCGAGTCGAAGATCCACTGCTTCAGGAATGTCAGCGTATCGGTTTAGCAGCTCAGGAATTTCAAAGTCATCGCCCTGCGCAAGCATTTTACGGGCATACCAGATATCAAGATAGGGGAGCAGTGGATAATTGGAGAGTTTGCTTTTAAGTGTTTGGAACTGAGCCAGATCATCGGCTTTTAAGGCCGCTTTGGCCTCCATGAACCAGACGCGCTGTTTCGACAGAATAGAGGCTGCCTCTACCGTCGAAAGGGGAAGCATCATAAGCAGCGCAACAGCGCAAACCAAACGGATTAGTTGCATCAAACTGGCATCTCCACTATTCCAAGTAGGGAGAAGAATATCCCGACCAGAGCCAAACGGCCAATTTTCAACGTGGTAAGTAGGGCGGTTGCGCCTATTCAGGCGGGCGATCCTGTTTGGGGGGCGGTGGATTTTCTGTGACCGCCGCACTATCCGGCTCTACCGGTTTTGCAGCCGCAACATCTTCATTGTTTCCGCCACCAAACAGCTTGCGGATGCCTCGAAACAGCCCCTTGATGCCACGCCATAGCTTCGGCAACAGCCAGATCAGAAGAAGAATAAAAACAAGCAGGCCGACAAGGAAGAGAATCGGATGATTCAGAGCCGTCCAGAGGCCTGCAATCACGGCGATATCTTCACCGATGGAGAGTGTCCAGTTGGAAAAGGGTTCTGGCGAGGTGTTGACCAGCACCCGTGTTCCTGCCTTGGTGGCATGTGTCGCTGCACTAATTCCGCCACCGAGAATACCCGCTGCAACTGCGATTGCCGGATCTACTTCACCAACCGCACCGGCAGCCAGCATGGCGCCCGCCGGAATTCGAATAAAGGTGTGTATCGAGTCCCAACCGGTATCAACGCCGGGGATTTTATCAGCAAAAAATTCGGCCACATACATCGCGCCTGCCGCCATCAGAACCATTGGGTTTTCAAGCACCTCCAGCCCCGGAGGTAGCTCCATATTACCGGTTGTACCCATCATGCCGAGCATAAAAATAGCAGCATAAAGATTAATGCCACTTGCCCATGCCGCGCCCATTGTCAGGGCCAGTATTGATGCAATCTGTTCAAGTTCCATACTCATCCACCTTCATTTGCTCTTTCTGAACCATTCCACGCCGCACCAATAATAGCAAAGTGCATATTTCACAAAACAGCGAATTTTTTACGCTAACATCTTCGATGCTGGTGAAACTGAAACAGCTCTTACAGTATGCAGCAACATTGATTGATGGAGCAGAGTATGAGCTTTAAAACAACCGACCTTTACGACAACCACCTTGAAGCACTTCAGGTAGCAGCCCCGATCTTCCGTGACTTTGGCGGGAAAACTGCTTTTCATGGTGAAGTCGTCACCCTTAAAGCTCTGGAAGATAACACCTATCTTAAAGCTGCCTTTGAAACCGATGGGAAAGGCAAAGTTCTGGTGGTTGATGGCGGAGCCTCCTTGCGTGCTGCCATGATGGGGGATGTGATGGCAGCTCTTGGCGCCGGCAATGGATGGGAGGGTGTGATCATTAACGGCTGCATTCGTGATTCATCAGATGTTGCAAAGGTGGATATCGGTGTCAAAGCACTGGCAACCATTCCACGCAAAACAGTGAAGCGAAATCAGGGTGTTCGTGATGTTCCTGTGCACTTTGCCGATATCACCTTCAATCCCGGTGAATTTCTCTATGCCGATGAAGATGGAATCGTCATCTCCAGAACAGAGATCATTTAACCGACAAAATCATCCATTATGCTCTACAATCGATATTAAGTTCGTTTGTTTAGGAGAAAAGTATGTCTTCATCCCTGCTCCGCTCTACTCTACTAACTCTGGCTCTGGTCCTTCTCTTAATGCCGGCGGCTCATGCAGCCAGCAAGGTTGAGATTGATGCCAAGGTCAACGCGACACTTGCCACCTTTTACGACGAGGTGAAATCCGGCAAAGAGCTGGTAAGCAAGGCCAATGGTATTCTTGTGTTTCCTGAGGTCTATAAGGCCGGTATCGGCATTGGTGGTGAATATGGCGAAGGGGCATTGAGAATTAAAGGCAAGAGTGTTGACTACTACAGCACGGCCGCAGCCTCTATCGGCTTTCAGCTCGGTGCTCAAGTAAAATCCCAGATTATCCTTTTCATGACCAGGCAGGCACTGAAGAAATTTCGCAACAGTGATGGCTGGAAAGCCGGTGTAGACGGCAGTGTCGCAGTTGCCAATGTCGGGGCCGGTGGCGACATCGACACCAACACGGCCAAAGAGCCTGTGATCGGTTTCATCTTCTCCAATAAAGGGCTGATGTATAATCTCACCTTTGAAGGGGCGAAGATGACCAAGCTGAAGAAATAGCCTTCAGGGAGATCAATATGAGTTGGCGGAACCCTGATGATGAGGCACTTTCCAAACTTCTATCCGAAACAAAAACCATCGCTGTTTATGGCTGCTCTCCCAAACCGGATCGTACCAGCCACCAGATCACAGCCTTTCTCATTGAGCAGGGTTACAACGTCATTCCTGTCCATCCCAAAGCCGAAACTATTCTTGGCCAAAAAACTTATCCAAAACTCGCCGACATCCCTGTTCATGTAGATATTGTGAATGTGTTTCGCAAAGCTGAATTCACTCCGGATGTGGCAAAGCAGGCTGTTGAGATGGGTGCCGATGCACTCTGGCTACAGCTCGGCATCATTAATGAAGATAGTTATCGTATTGCAGAAGTGGGTGGCCTCATTCCCATCATGGATCTCTGTATTGCCGTGGTTCACCGCAAATTAATTCGTTAAGAGTTACGCAATCGCTCCACAACATTTTTTGAACTTCTTACCACTGCCACAGGGGCAGATATCATTTCGCCCGATATCAGTGAGCTGGCACTCCCCGTCGACATAGAACCACAATCCACCTTCCCGGACAAAATGGCTGGTTTCATGCAGGCATTTGCCTTTACTACCCGTGGCATAGCTAGCCATAAACTCCACCACACCCTCGCTGTCGGAAGCGCCGCCCCGTTCAGTTCGTACAATCTCAAGACCGATCCAGTGCAACGCTGTTCCACCAAGCTGCTCAGGCCTGCTATCGGGGTGCCATGTGTTGATCAGGTATTCGTGATTATCCAGCACATAAGCCGAATAGCGGGAACGCATCAAGGCTTCGGCAGATGGCGCTGGTTTTCCATCCTGATAGGGGCCACAGCAAGACCCCAGAGCCTCACCTGAACCACAGGGGCAGAGACTCACTCTGCTGCCTCAAAACGGATCCGGATTGCTTCAACACGTTTGCGGTTGGCACCCAGGTCAGAGTGGCCGACCCTGGATGCGGAGCGCAGATGAATCTGCCCGGACTCCTGATCAAGGCGCGCCTCAAAATCATCAACAAACCGGAACAGAAGCGAGGTGAATTCAGCATGCAGATAATTCTCATTACTGTGGATCAATTTCCCCCCGAGCTCACCCATCACTTTCTGCAGTTGCGACCATGCGACATCTGCATTCCGGCCTAAGTTTAGAGAGCTAATCGTATGTTGCTGCCCCTCTCCAGCTTCACTACATACGCAATTGGGCTCTGCAGGGCACGGTTGCAGTGCTCCCTGATGCAAACCCAGCGCAGGCTGCTTAAAATGTGACAACAGCCCCATGGCCGCCATAAACAGCATCACCGTGAGTAGAAAAATCCCGACAGCCATGGCCATTTTACACCTCACCTGTAACAGTCCATAGGTCACTCATCGCTTATCACTTTTTCATCAGACTCGGCAAATCTCCAGATCAATCCCAGTGCTATCGAACTGTAACTGTTTTGCTTAACCAGCGGGCTCTGTTTGACCACCCCAACAGAGAGCGATCGATATTGTGCAGAACCGAACAGGTCCAGACGATCAGTGATTGGATAAAGAACCCGCACTTTGGAAAAAAGTGAGTGCAGCCCGGCTTTCGCTCGGTAAGCAGGCCGTGTGATCGAACCATATAGAGGCTCAACACTGTAATAAGTTTCATGGAATCGTTGTGAACCGTATAGCGCGCCCAGATCCATCTTGAATCTAATATTGCCATGTTCAGCCGAATGGTGATGTGCATAGCGAAGATATGGTTCCGTTACCCAACCAATATATTCCCCCCGAATATTCACCGCTGCTCTTGAAGGTAGATGCAGACTCCATCTGTCTCGCTCTGATTCAGAGAGTAACCAGTTTATTCTCGGGCCAACTTGACCGGTCAGATGGATATTCGGCATCCCCTGACGAGCTCTGTTACTGTTTCTGACAGGCAGGCCACCTGAGAGACTGACATCCAGTGAAAGCCTCTCTGAATCAAACAGTCGGTTACGAAGACCGGCGCGATCAAGCCTCCACCTCTCCCCCCGATAAATCAGAAAGGGAAATGCAAACGGATAGGTGTAGCGCTCATTACTGCCCATATATTGAGGCAGCGAAAAAGCCCCTCCTCCAACGCCAAGCTCCCAGAGAGGCAGCTCCTCTTCACCGGCATTGGCCTGCCAGCTTACCAGCAACAAGGCTGTCAACAGAGTCAGCCATTTAGCTAAAGAGAAAAAATTCATAGCCAAATGTTCATGATTAACTTCCGATTTGCAATCCCATAGACTCCAAAAAATATTAACGTTTTCATTGTGCGCCGATTGTTGGCAGGTTTGGTGAATCTTTTTCAGGGGTATTTTTTATATGAGTTTTTCCTGTGTTCTTAAATTACTGGTTGGTGCGGCTGTTCTCTCTGTCGCCAGCTTCTTTGCTCAACCATTCCTTGGCCTTGATCAGGCCCCTATCTCGTCTATCTTCTCTACCGGTGTCTTTATTGGTGCCGTCATTGGCGGAATCGCAACGGCTCTTTACAGCACCTGCTCTGGCTCAGCCTCGCATGGTGCAAATGGTGATAGCGTAACGCTATACGTTGGCAACCTTCCGTTCAGTGCTACCAAAGAGGAGGTTGAAGACCTTTTCCGCCCATATGGCACTGTGCATGACGTTCGTCTGATCACCGGTGGCCCAAACCGTCGTCCGAAGGGTTACGGTTTTGTTGAGATGGACGGTTATGGCGCTAAGGATGCGCTTAAGCTTAATGGTGTTGACATGGATGGACGCAAATTGCGTATCAACGAGTCCAAAGACAAAAACGACTAATCATAACAGCTACCAAATCAAAAGGGACTGCAATGCAGTCCCTTTTTTTGTTTCAGCATCTATTGATCTGCTAACGAACCAGTTCCATGCCTGTAAAATAGGGGTGCAGGTTAGCCAGTACCACATAAATAACCGTACTGATCACAGCGATCATCGCGTCATATCTAAAGGATACTTTTCGATCATGGGGTCTTGCTCCACGTCGATTGGCTGAATACATCGCAACCAGCGAGTAAACCAAAAAGGAGCCAAACAATACGATGGAGGCCTTATCACCATTGGTGAACAGATGCCCGCACGACCAGGCAGTGATACCCCAAAGCATCGGGTGTGCGGTAAACCGTTTAATATTAGATTTCATGTGCATCGCAACAATGCAGTAGAGCGCCACGATCATTGAGACATTGGTCACCACATAGCTCCATGTAGCCGGTTCCCACATATCAATATATTCAGCCTGACCCTTTCCGGTCACGATAAAATAGAGTCCAGCAAATGCGATCAGGGCATAGAGACCTTTATAAGCTTTTTCTCCCAGCCCTATAAAAAGTGCATTCCGCAATGTCGGAACAGAGGGCAGCAGGTGAATCGCAAAGAATATTGCTAAGCCTAAAATCATTGTTTCCATCGATTGCCCCCGATTACATGGTTAAACCAACCATAGACTATAATTTTTAATCTGATAACAGATAAAAAATCGGCCCCGAAGGGCCGTTGAGTTAAATGTGGATCGCTTTGCCATCGGCATCGAGCACCGATTCATGAATCATCTCGGAGAGTGTTGGATGCGGAAACATATGGTGTGCCAGATCCTCTTCCGTAGTCTCAAGCGTCCGCGCCAATCCGAGTGACACAATCATCTCAGTTGCCTCTGCACCCACGATATGAGCACCCAGCAGTTCGCCGGTCTCAGCATCAAAGATGGTTTTGACCATGCCCTCAGTCTCCGCCAGACCCATCGCCTTGCCATTTGGTGCGTAAGACATCCGACCTATCTTGATTTCACGGCCTGCCTCTTTGGCAGCCTTTTCAGTGAGACCACATGAACCCACCTGCGGTTGGCAGTAGGTGCAACCCGGTACGTTGCCATAATCCACCGGATGCGGGTGTTTGTCGGCAATCGCCTCAACACAGACGATCCCCTCATGACTCGCCACATGCGCCAGTGCCGGAGCGCCGACCACATCACCAATCGCATAGACACCTGCATGATCAGTTCGGTAATAATCATCCACCTCAATCTGGTTACGATCGACATTCATGGATGTGTTCTCGGCACCAATGTTATCGGTATTACCGAGCACACCAACGGCCACAAGGCAGACATCACCCTCTACCGTAGCACTCTTACCTTTGGTTTCATATTCCACGACAGCCTTGCCATCAACATTTTTGGCCGATGAGACCATCGCACCTGTTACCACCTTGATGCCCTGCTTTTTAAACGAACGCCCAACCACTTTGGAGATCTCATGATCTTCCAGTGGCAGTACCTGATCAGCGGCTTCGATCACGGTCACTTTGGAGCCCATCGCATTGTAGAAGTAGGCAAACTCCATACCGATAGCGCCACTTCCGATTACCACCAGATTCTCCGGCAGCTTGGATGGAATCAGTGCCTGTTTGTAGGTGATCACCACCTCTTCATCGACATCCATACCCGGGAAGGCACGTGCCCTGGCACCGGTTGCGACAATCACATGTTTGGCAGTCACTTCACGAGAGCCATCTGCACCCTCTACCACCAGCTTGTTACCGGCCTCGAATTTTGCGTAACCCTCGATATGTTCGATCTTGTTCTTCTTAAACAGGAAGCCGATGCCTTTGTTTAGCTTCTCTGAGATGCCACGGGAGCGGGCCACAGCCTTGTCCAATTCAGGATTGGCTTCTGAAACACCCAGCCCAAGCTCATCACCGTGATGCTTTATGATGTTGACCACCTCTGCGGTTCTCAGCAGTGCCTTGGTTGGAATGCAGCCCCAGTTCAAGCAGATGCCACCCAGATGCGTAGATTCAATACATGCGGTTTTAAAACCCAGTTGAGCAGCTCGAATTGCGGCCACATAACCACCCGGTCCGGCACCAATCACTACTACATCATATTCGCCATCGGCATTAAAAACCCCGGCAGACTTCAGATTCAACTCGTGCTCATCATCTTCGTGTGCAGCAACCGGTGCAGGCTGAGCTGATGGTGCTGACTCAGCTGCCAACGCAGCCGCTTCTTCAGAAGAGGCATCTTCAAGCGTGGTCATCTCCATACTGATGCCTTCCGGCTCGTAATCAGCAGGCACCTCTTCATCCTCTTCAGCGATCACTGCGATAGGAACACCCACAGGCACAATAGAACCTTCAGGAGAAAGAATCTTATGCAGTACACCCTCATCGATCACCTCCATCTCCATGGTGGCTTTATCGGTCTCGATTTCCGCCAGCACTTCGCCGGAGACAAGTTCATCCCCTTCACTTTTCAACCAACGGGCAATCTTGCCTTCGGTCATAGTCGGGGATAGTTGGGTCATAAAGAGATCAATCGGCATGGGTGTTCCTCTTTTTTTGATACGGCCTCATGGCATCCTGCCCTCGGCCTTTATCGTTCCGCAAGAGTGATGCTCGGCTCCTTGCCTCGCACTGCTCCGCTGCGCCTTTCTGGCGTCCAATTCTTCAGTCCTGAAGAATTGTGTCGGTCTTGCTCTACTTACGGCTTCACGTGTTGACTCGGGCCATCCATAGCCCTCGCCCTGCGGGCGGCTTACCACCGTCCAAACGGCATTCCTGCCTTTTTGTCAGCCGCCGCCCGTCCATGGGCGGAAAGTTGCCCGTTACAGGCTGGTCACTATGTTGCTTCTATTTTGTTATAGGGCAAGGCACGAGAAGCGCAAACCGGAGGCGTATTGAAATACGTCGAGGATTGAGCATCGTAGTAACGCCGCCATATAGCAAAATAGGAACAACTTAAATCAGAACTGAAGCTGGGGCTTCGATGTGCTTCTTAAGAGCAGCAAGATATTCAGCTCCCACCGCACCGTCCACTACGCGATGATCGCAGGAGAGTGTCAGCGTCATCACCTTGGCAACGGTCAGTTCACCGTTTTTAACCACAGCCCGCTCTCCGGTACCGCCCACAGCAAGAATTGCACCCTCCGGCGGATTCACAATGGCAGAAAACTCTTTGACGCCATACATGCCGAGGTTGGAGATTGAGAAGGTGCCACCGGAATACTCTTCCGGTTGAAGTTCACCGGCACGCGCACGAGCTGCCAGCTCCTTCACTTCATTGGAGATATCAACAATACCCTTCTGCTCAGCAAAACGGATCACCGGTGTAATCAGGCCACCCTCAATCGCAACCGCGACAGACACATGGGCATGTTTGTGTATCAGGGTATCGCTATCAGTCCAGCTGGCGTTCGCAGCCGGCACATCCACCAGCGCCTTGGCAACGGCCTTAATGACAAAATCATTCACGCTCAACTTGAATGCACCATCAGCAGCTTCATTAAGCTGTGCACGCAAGTCCATCAGCCTATCCATCTCCACATCCACGCTCAGGTAGAAGTGAGGAACCTGCTGTTTTGACTCGGTGAGACGACGAGCAATGGCCTTACGCATCATGGAGTTCTCAACACGTTCAAACTCATCCTCATGGTACGGCAACGGGCCTGTCGGCATCGGGCGTGGTGGAGGCGTAACAACGACTGCGGTTCCGCCACCCAGGCTGATGCCACGTTTGACTGCCTTCTCGACATCACTCTTGGTAATACGCCCTTTGGGGCCTGTGCCGGTGATAGCGGCCAGATTAATCCCTTTCTGTTTGGCCAGTCGACGAGCCAATGGGCTTGCCTTGATCCGTTTGGGATCAACAGCAGAATCCACAACAGTTTCCGCTACCAGAGCAGGAGCAGGCACAACTGCCGCAGGGGCAGGAGTCGCTACAGGCGCAGATTCTACTGGTGCAACTTCTGCCTCTGGAGCTGCTACCGGAGCCGCTTCGGCTGCTGGCTGATAATCGGCAGGAACCTCTTCATCATCTTCAGCAATCACGGCAATCGGCGTGCCTACCGGGACAGTTGCACCCTCCGGTGTAAGAATCTTGTGTAAAACACCCTCATCAACGACTTCCATCTCCATGGTCGCCTTATCGGTCTCGATCTCCGCCATCACGTCGCCGCTCTCCAGAGCATCGCCCTCTTTTTTCAGCCAGCGGGCAATTCTGCCTTCTGTCATGGTCGGTGAGAGCTGAGTCATCAGTACATCAATTGGCATCTTATTTCCTCAATTCCGGTTACAAACTGCACGGGCAGCTTCAACAATTTCGGCAACACTCGGTAGTGCCAGTGTTTCCAGGTTCGCAGCATACGGCATCGGCACATCTTTACCTGTCACACGTATGACAGGTGCATCCAGATCATCAAAGGCTTTCTCCATGATACGCGCAGAGATCTCCGCACCAATACCGGCAAAGCGCCAGCCCTCTTCAATCACAACCGCACGATTGGTTTTGGCCACCGATGTGAGAATTGTCGCTTCATCCAGTGGGCGAATCGTACGCGGATCAATCACCTCGGCATCGATACCCTGCTTGGCAAGCTCTTCAGCAGCGGCCAGCGCGTAACCGGTCATGCGTGAGTGCGCGACCAGAGTTACATCTTTACCCACACGCTTCACATCCGCCTTGCCCAGAGGGACGATATATTCACCTTCGGGAACTTCACTCACATCACCATAATTGATCTCATTTTCAATAAAGATCACGGTATCATTATCACGGATGGATGCGGCCAGAAGCCCTTTGGCATCAGCAGGATTTGATGGCATCACCACCTTCAAACCCGGAATGTTTGCATACCAGTTTTCCAGTGCCTGAGAGTGCTGTGAACTCACACGTGCAGCCGCACCGCCAGCCCCACGAAATACCATCGGGCAGCTATACTGGCCACCGGTCATGTATTTCATCTTCGCCGCAGCATTAACGATCTGATCCATGGCCAGAATGGCAAAGTTCCAGGTCATGAACTCAATAATAGGACGCAGTCCTGCCATCGAGGCGCCTACACCAAGCCCTGCAAACCCAAGCTCGGTAATCGGCGTATCAATCACTCGACGTGGACCGAATTTATCCAGCATGCCCTGTGATACTTTATACGCACCATTGTACTCGGCGACCTCTTCGCCCATCAGGAATACGCGATCATCGCGCTCCATCTCATTGCACATCGCCTGATTCAGTGCTTCACGGTATGTAATCTTTGCCATGACTTAACCCACCTGCCTTGGATAGGGGTATGCACCCGGTATTTCATCGGTAATGATATCATCCCACAGCACTGAAGGATCGGGTTCCGGTTGAGCCTCAGCATCTTTGGCCACCTGAGCCACTGCCTTCTTAATCTCTTTGTCTTTCTCTTTAAAGCTCTCTTCGGTAGCAAGGCCAGCAGCAATCATCTGTTTCTGCAGACGTGCAATCGGATCACGACCCGAGCGCCACTCATCCACTTCACCTCGTGTCCGGTAGGTTGCAGGGTCTGACATGGAGTGGCCGCGATAACGATAGGTCATCATCTCTACAATCATCGGCCCTTCACCTGAACGTGCATGTGCAAGTGCCTCACCCATCTTACGCTCCACTTCCAGAGCATCCATACCATCGACCTGCATGCCCGGAACCTTAAAAGAGATGCCCCGCTTAAAGAGATGTGTTTCCGCCGATGCACGGCTCAGAGATGTTCCCATGGCGTACTGATTATTCTCAATCACAAACACCACCGGCAACTTCCACAGGGAAGCAATGTTGAAAGATTCGTAAACCGCACCCTGATTAATGCCACCATCGCCCATGATGGTAATGGATACACGCTTATCATCACGATATTGACTGGCAAAACCAAAGCCAATCCCAATCGGAACCTGCTCACCGACAATCCCGTTACCACCGGCAAAGTTCTTTTCAATATCAAACATATGCATCGAGCCGCCCTTGCCGCCCACAATACCACCGGCACGGCCCAGCAGTTCAGCCATCACTGCGGTCGGGTCAGAACCTCGTGCCAGAATATGTCCATGGTCACGATAGCTGGTCATCATATAATCGGTGGCTTCAGCTGCCTGCTGCATACCAACACAGATCGCCTCCTGACCATTACAGAGATGGCAGAAGCCGCCGATCTTCTTCAGACCATACATCTGGCCCGCCTTCTCTTCGAAGCGTCGGATATAGAGCATCATGTCATGCATCTCATGCAGGGTTTCCGCGGAGTATTCGCGACCCTCATGTGTCAGCCCGACACCATCATTCTGCTTTTTCGTTGCCACCATGGCACCCCCATATTGGAAGTAGTAACGGCGAATGATGCCGTAGCCCTATCTTAGCAGCAACCAATGGCAAATTGTGGGTATCATTTCAAGCCGATGACGACAGTAGTAAAATCTGTTGTTTTTCAACGTTCCCGCCCTAAACCAGGAAAGGGCGGAGCCGGACAATCATTGCGACTTGAAAGGGTCTGTTTCATACTCTCGCACTCTGGAAAAAGAGATCGATTTTGGAGCAGATAGATGGGTCAAAATGATCGCGTGGTTTACTCCACGGAGCATGGGCAGTTAGGCAAAGCCATGGAGAAGAGTCCGGGCAGCAAAAAACGTGGTAAAGGCAAAGCCCCCAACGCTTCAGCCCCTGCCATCAAGAACCCGAACAAACAGGGCCTACGCATTCGACGTGAGTCGAAAGGCCGCGGTGGCAAGTGCGTCTCTGTCATCGATGGACTCCCTATGGACGAGAAGGGAATGAAAACAGTGCTGAAAAAGCTGAAAGGGCAATTGGGTACAGGCGGTGCAGTGAAGGGCGGTTGCATCGAAATTCAGGGTGATCACCGTGAAAAACTACTGCTTCTACTGGAGAAAGAGGGCTTTAATGCCAAGCTGGCCGGCGGCTGATTCATACTGCAGCCCTACCAGCATCACGGGAATTTAGATTGTATAAATCAGAAGGGTATATAAAATTGCCCCTCTCATTGATTGCTCAACGCCGCTCCATTGATAATGACGACCCTCTTAAAAAGACTAGATGAACTGAAAGCGAGAACAAGTATATGAAAACGAAAGATATGACAGCCAATCTGGACCTGACCAAACATGATACAGGCACAGGCGCACACCGTTCACGCAAACCCGTTTACATGGATTTTCTGCCGCCATGCAACCATGCATGCCCTGCTGGCGAAGATATTCAGGCATGGCTCGCACTGGCCCAGGAGGGCAACTACGAAGCCGCCTGGCAGACACTGATTGCAGACAATCCGTTTCCGGCCATTCATGGCCGCGTCTGCTACCACCCATGTGAGACCTCCTGTAACCGTGCCTATACCGATGAAGAGGTGAGCATTCATGCTGTTGAGCGTTTCCTCGGTGATCTGGCCATGGAGAAGGGTTGGAAACCTGAGTATACAGCCCCTGAAGGCGGCAAAAAAGTACTGATCATTGGTGGAGGGCCTTCTGGCCTCTCCGCAGCATACCACCTGACCCGTCTGGGTCATGAAGTGGAGATTCGTGAGGCAGGCCCGGTTGCCGGCGGCATGATTCACTTCGGCATTCCTGCTTATAGAATGCCACGCAAAGAGCTACAGCAGGAGATCAAACGCGTTGAAGATATGGGTGTGAAGATCACCTGCAACCACCGCGTTGGCGATGTGCTTCAGGAGAAAGCCGAAGGTGGCTTTGATGCAGTCTTTATCGCTATCGGTGCGCATCTGGGCAAAAAGATTGATATCCCGAGCCGTGATGCGGGCAAGATGCTCGATGCGGTGAGTTTCCTGCGCAGTGTTGAAAATGGAGAAGATGTGAAGCTTGGTCGTAAAGTGGCGATCTATGGCGGTGGTAACACCGCGATGGATGCGGCACGTACTGCCAAACGTCTCGGTGCTGAAGAGGCGGTGATTATCTACCGTCGTGACCGTGAAAATATGGCGGCACATGATTTTGAGGCTGATGAAGCGATCGAAGAGGGGGTGAAGATCAACTGGCTGCGTACCATTAAAGAGATTGATGCCACCACCTTCAAGGTTGAGGTGATGGAGATTGATGAGACTGGTCGTCCACAACCCACCGGAAAAATTGAAGAGCTGGAAGCCGATTCGCTGATCATGGCCGTCGGTCAGGATACCGATACAGGCTTCCTGAAAAGCATCGAAGGCATTGAGATCAACTGGGACGGCACCGTGACCGTCAATGATCACATGATGACCGGGGCAGAGGGAATTTTCGCCGGTGGTGACATGGTGCCAGCTGAACGGTCAGTCACCATTGCAACAGGCCACGGTAAGAAAGCCGCCCGCTATATTGATGGCTGGCTACGTGATGAACCCTACATTCCTGCTGACAAACATCCGATTGTTGATCATGAAAAACTACGCCTCTGGTATCGCACCGAAGCGCCGCAAGTGGAGCAGGGCGAGCTGGCACATGAGAAACGTGTCTCCAGCTTCGATGAAATTCTACAGGGACTGACTGAGAAAGAGGCCAAATTTGAAGCCAAGCGCTGCCTCTCGTGCGGCAACTGCTTTGAGTGTGATGGCTGCTACGGTTCATGCCCGGAAGATGCGATCATCAAACTGGGTAAAGGTAAACGCTACCTCTATGACTACGATAAATGCACAGGATGTGCCTCCTGCTACGAGCAGTGTCCATGCTACGCCATTGAGATGGTGAAAGAGAACAGTGCAGAAGCGGGGCAGGGATAAAACGATGGCTGAATCAAAAGCAAAGCAGAAACAAGTAACACCCCAGGTCAAACAGGTTGCCGTTGATGGCAGCTTTGGCGTAGCTCATATCGCATACCGCGTCAGCGAAATCTGCTCAATCTACCCCATCACACCATCCTCCGACATGGCGGAGCTCTGCGATCAGTGGTCTGCAGCCGGCATGCAAAATATCTGGAATCAGGTTCCTGATGTGATTGAGATGCAGAGTGAGGGCGGAGCAGCAGGTACCGCACACGGTGCACTACAGACCGGAGCCCTAACCACCACATTCACCGCATCGCAGGGTCTGATGTTGATGCTACCAAACATGTACAAGATTGCCGGCGAATTGACCTCCACCGTATTCCATGTGGCGGCACGTTCACTGGCTGCACAAGCACTCTCGATCTTTGGTGACCACCAGGATGTGATGGCGGCACGCACCACAGGTTTTGCCATGCTCGCCTCCTGCTCAGTTCAGGAAGCGCATGATTCCGCACTGATCACGCATTCAGCGACATTGAAAGCACGTGTGCCTTTTATTAACTTCTTTGATGGCTTCCGCACCTCGCATGAAGTAAACAAAATCTCACTGATTCCTGATGATCAGATTCGTGCCATGATCAGTGATGAGCTGGTCTATGCTCACCGCGAACGTGCCCTGAACCCTGATAATCCGTTTATCCGTGGTACAGCACAGAATCCGGATGTCTATTTCCAGGGCCGTGAGTCTGCGAATCCATTCTATGACAAAGTGCCCGGCATTATTCAGGAGACCATGGATGAACTGGCTGAACTGACCGGCCGTCAGTACAAGCTGTTTGATTATTATGGTGCCGACGATGCCGAGCAGGTGATTGTGGTGATGGGTTCTGCTGCGCAGACCATTGAAAAGACCATCGATGTGCTTAATGCCCAGGGGGCCAAGCTAGGCATGATCATTGTGCGTCTGTTCCGCCCATTCAGCACCAAACATCTGATTGAAGCACTTCCGGAAACGGTGAAATCTATTGCCGTGCTGGATCGTACCAAGGAGATGGGCGCAACCGGCGAACCCCTCTACCAGGATATCGTCACGGCTCTGGCCGAGGCTTACTCACAGGGTGAGATCAACAACCTGCCGAAAATGATCGGCGGTCGTTACGGCCTCTCCTCGAAAGAGTTTACACCTGCGATGGTGAAAACTATCTATGAGGAGCTCTTAAAGGATAAACCAAAGAACCACTTCACCATCGGTATCAATGATGATGTGACCCACACCAGTCTGGAAGTGGACAGCAGCTTCAACATCGAGCCTGAAAACGTGACCCGTGCCCTCTTCTTCGGATTGGGTTCTGATGGCACCGTTTCGGCCAACAAAAACAGTATCAAGATTATTGGTGAAAATACGCCACTACACTGTCAGGGCTACTTTGTGTATGACTCCAAGAAGGCCGGCTCACAGACGGTCTCTCACTTAAGGTTTGGCCCTGATCCGATCCATGCACCGTACCTGATTGAGTCGGCCAACTTTATCGCCTGCCACAAGTTTAACTTCACCGATCAGGTAGACATGCTGCGTTGGGCGGCTCCAAAAGCCGTGTTCCTGCTCAACAGTCCGATTGCTGCCGATAAGGTGTGGAATGAACTGCCAAAACCGGTTCAGCAGAACATTATTGATAAAGCCATCAAATTCTATGTGATTGATGCCTCTACCGTTGCCCGCGATGCAGGCATGGGCCGTCGCATCAATACCATCATGCAGACCTGCTTCTTTGCACTCTCCGGTGTGCTGCCGAAAGATGAAGCCATTGCTCAGATCAAGCATGCCATTGAGAAAACCTACTCCAAGAAGGGTGCTGAGATTGTTCAGCTTAACTTTAAGGCCGTAGATGCCTCACTTGACCACCTGCATCAGGTGGATGTGCCAAGCCAGACCAATAGCAGCCACGGTATGGCCGCGATGGTTCCAGCGCATGCACCTGAGTTTGTACAGGAAGTAACCGCACCGATGCTAGCCGGTTTTGGCGATGATCTTCCGGTCTCGATGATTCCTGTTGATGGCACTTATCCAAGTGGCACTGCAGCATTCGAGAAACGTAATGTCTCTGATTTTATACCGCTGTGGGAGTCCGATCTCTGCATTCAATGTGGTAACTGCAGTTATGTATGCCCGCACAGTGTGATTCGCGCCAAATTTTACAATGAAGCGCTGCTTGAAGATGCACATGAGGATTTCCCGTCCTCCGAAGTGGCTGCTCGTGGATTCCCTGAGACCCGTTATACGCTGCAGATCTATCCTGAGGATTGCACAGGCTGTGAGATGTGTGTGAACGCATGCCCAGCACTCGATCCTGAAGATAAGAGCCGTAAAGCGATCAACATGACCGCCAAAGCTCCGATCCTTGAGAAGAGCATTCAGGATGTAGCGTTCTTCGAAACCTTGCCTGTGAATGATCGTGACACTATTGATTACTCATCGGTGCGCGGCACCCAGTTCCTTGAGCCGCTGTTTGAGTTCTCCGGCGCATGTTCCGGTTGTGGTGAAACACCATATGTTCGTCTGCTGACTCAGCTCTTCGGTCCACGTCTGCTAGTGGCAAACGCAACCGGTTGCTCCTCCATTTATGGTGGCAATCTGCCGTCCACACCATGGACCACCAACAAAGATGGCCGTGGCCCAGCTTGGTCCAACTCACTGTTTGAAGATAACGCCGAGTTTGGCTTAGGCATGCGTCTGGCTGCCGATCACCACACACACATGGCACAGCAGACCCTACAGGAGCTTTCGCCACAACTGGGTGATGATGAGCTGGTACATGCACTGATTCATGCCGAACAGCGTATCGGTTCTGAAATCGGTCAGCAGCGTGAACGTGTAGAGGCACTGAAAGCCAAACTGCAGAAGATTGATGATCCAAAAGCCAAGAATCTACTCACCATCGTTGATCATCTGGTTCGTCGAAGTGTATGGCTAATTGGTGGTGATGGCTGGGCCTACGATATCGGCTCATCCGGCCTTGATCATGCGCTGGCATCCGGCCGTAACATCAACGTGCTGGTACTTGATACCGAAGTTTACTCCAATACCGGTGGTCAGGCGTCGAAATCCACACCGATCGGTGCAACTGCCAAGTTTGCATCTGCAGGTAAGGCGGTAGGCAAGAAGGATCTGGCACTGCAGGCGATATCCTACGGTAATGTCTATGTGGCACGTATCGCCATGGGTGGTAACCCACAGCAGACACTGCTGGCGATGCGTGAGGCAGAGGACTACCCCGGCCCATCGATTATCCTGGCATACAGCCACTGTATTGCTCACGGTATTGATATGACTCAGGGCTTGCATCAGCAGGATATGGCTGTCGCATCCGGTTACTGGCCGTTGCTGCGCTACAACCCTGCGCTACGTCAGGCGGGCAAGAAGCCATTTGTACTGGATTCACCAAAGCCGACTATGAAGCTGGCTGATTACGCCTATACCGAGCAGCGCTATAAACTGCTGCAGAAAACCAACCCTGTAGAGGCTAAGCGTCTGATGAAGCTGGCCCAGGAGGCCGCAGACCTGCGCTGGGCCACTTACGAGCATATGGCCAATCAGGATCCGTCGGAGTTTGTTCCAGTCGGATAACCTCCTGAAACTACAAAACAAAGGGGCGCCAGAAATGGCGCCCCTTTTTTATTCATCAATCAGCTTCGACTTAGTTGTGGCGACGCTTCTCTTTCTCCTGATCATCATCGTCATCATCATGCTCTTTCTTCTCTTTCAGTTCCGGCTTCTGACTCTTCTCCGGCATTGAGTGTTTCAGCTTATCCCGATTGTCATGAATCTCTTTCTCAATCTTTTCCCGTTTTTCCCCAGGATCAACAGCCTTGCTACGTTCCGGTGGCTGATGCATCTCACGATCACGCTTGTCATGCACCTCTCTCTCCTGTTTGCGAGGATGGTGAGTCTCATTGTCACGGTCGTTACCTGGCTGGCGAATCACCTTCTCCCTTACAGGAGGCTTGTGATGATCACGGCTGATCGGCTGTTGGATCACCCGCTTCTTCTCTGGACGAGGATGTCGTGCCCGCCTCTCCGAGCGATACCGGTCACGCCCCTCTTCATACCCCTGCCAGAAGTGATAGTGGTTGCGGCCCGAGCAGACGCCTGAATAGGTCTGATTGCTCTGCCCAATGTAGAGGCCTGACTCATAGGTGCAGTAGCGGCCGTTACCGTCACGCCACCCTTCCCGATAACCCATCCGGTCACCGGCAATACCATAGTTTCGACAACCAACGGCAATCTCTGAGGCGCGGCGTGTATAACCCGCCTCACCATCACGGTGACCGGTCTCATACCAGTCACTATCCATGCACGCTTCCAGCGCGATCAGCTTTGTATAGCTGCGCTCTTCCAGATGCTGCAACCGTTCCACGTCACCCAACAGGCTATGTGCCCGCTGCGGGTCTTTTTCGGCTGCCAGAGCTTTCTCTACTCTAGCCATCTTCTGACTTGTTCCTCTGTATTCAGAACGGGCCTGGCGCACATCACGCCCCAATCGATAGAAGTCGTGAAAGGCCGGCTCAAGGTCGGTCGGGCAGACACCACGATACTGATGGCCATTAAGCCCCTGCCGAAGTCCATTATCTGCCGTGCAGTACTGACGAACCCCCTTCTTCCAACCAGTGCGAAAGTTCTGTTCAACATCCTGCGGACAGATGCTTCGATAGGGCTGCCCTGCTGCTCCAACTTGATAACCACGATCTGATGTACAGTAGTTGCGAATACCCCGTTCCCAACCGGCGTGATACGCCTCCTCATCAGGAATCACCTCATATTTATTACACGCTTTGCGATGTTTGCTCAGGTTGTTGAAGTGGACACCGCGTGCTCCATCGCTATGGCCAACAGCGTGCCAGTCAGCAGTCAAACACTCCTTCTTCGACATCGAAGCGCAGCCGCTAAACAACCCGACCATTAGCAGGATTGAGATAAGGTAAAAGAGTCGTTTCATGCCAGGCCTCCGAAGCGGTGATAAAGAGAAGACTGCACCTGATAAAAAAAAGCGGCAAGGGGCATCCACCTGCGTCAGGTAGAAATAATTACGCCGTCTCAATATAGACGAATATACCATCTGTTCAGAAATCCTGCGTAGCAAACAGTATTAAGAAGGGTTTTGTCTGTGTCGGGATATCGGGGCTACTGGTGAGTGACTTGAATTGCCGATTTAATTAAGCCTGCAAAGCCTCTAGTTTCGTCTGTATGAACTTCGATCTTCTGAATGAGTCCGGTCTGAACATGCAGGCGGTCTTCAACACTGCCGATCTCTCCGAAGAGATCAGGAGAGGGCACGGCGAGCTGGTTGGAGCATACAAGCAGCTGATCCTGATCGGCCACGGCGGCAGACAGATGTGGGAGGCGGTACAAGCTTCCAGCTTCGCAGGCAGTGCCGAGCCGATCGACAGTTTCTCCATCGACGCCGTGAACCGCTGGTTTTCCAAACAGCTCCCCAATAGGCGCTTTGAGACCATCTATCCCGAATCACAACAGGTGATTCCGCTTCAGCGGCTTGGAGAGCTGGCCGGATGGCACAATGACTCACCCTTCCGGATCGGGATCAATGAACAGTGGGGCAGTTGGTTTGCCTATCGGGCCGTGGTGCTGTCTAACAGTGATCTTCAACCGACCTCGAAGATGGGCGGGCCGTCGCCATGCGATAGCTGTATCGAGAAACCGTGCATCACCGCTTGTCCGGCGGATGCATTGAGTGGCAAAGATACCTCACTGAGAAACTGTATCAGTTATCGAATGGAGGGCGGCTCAACATGTCGGGATCGCTGCTTCTCCCGCATCGCTTGCCCGGTCGCTTCCGAGCATCGATACACAATGGCGCAGCTTAACTACCACTACACACGATCCATGCAGACCATTGAGGCCTACTATAATAGGGAGAACTAGAGCGGTTTACTCGCCTGCTTTGGGG
>Ga0316187_10001474_pt1 | contig 20315 bp, 10 predicted proteins | sample CroRivburrow1_MG_FD_204927 | JGI IMG/M metagenome (GOLD analysis project Ga0316187, IMG submission 204927) | Coastal sediment microbial communities from Maine, United States - Cross River worm burrow 1 | ecosystem: Environmental > Aquatic > Marine > Coastal > Sediment | place: USA: Maine...
ACCTGTTCGACAAGGCGGGCATCCCCGAGTTCGGCGACTCCAGCGTGATGTGGCCGAGCGTCTACCGCATCCCGCCGGGCCAGCTCCTGCTCGACGCGCAGGCACGCCACCCGCGCGAGGCGCGCATCATCGGCCACGAGTGGGAGTGCGACCACGAAGACCTGATCCTCCGCGCGCGCGCCAAGCCCGACGAGGGCTGGAACATGAAGGAGATCAAGAACCTCTCGCCGGGCGAGGACTCGCTCACCGACCAACGGTTCGGGGCGGAGGCCTACGGCTCGGACCAGCAGCCGCACAACCCCGACCGGGAGCGCGTGAAGCTCAAGGACCTCTGGATCGCGGAGCTCGAGCTGCCGGACTCTCCGGGCGCGGAGGAGGGCTACCACGGCACGATCGTGACGATCGGCCACGGGGGCGGGAACGACGGCGAGACGGGCAAGGGCGCCTTCGTGCGGAAGCCTCGGCCCTTCTACGGCCCGCCCTCCGGTCCGTACATCATCCAGGGCGCCTACCAGCTCCCGGACAAGCTCTACCCGCTGTCCCCGCTCGTCGCGATCGAGGGGCAGACGCGCGAGCTCAACCGTCACGCGCGTGCGTGGTCGCGGTCGGCGGAGCACCACAAGCGTGTGATCCTGTACGACGAGCGGGACACGAAGACGGCCATGAAGATCAAGAAGGCCAAGCACGACTTCTTCGTCGGCATCCCGGGCTTCGAGAAGCAGAAGTACGCCGAGGCGGTCATCGGTGGCGCCACGCGCGAGCAGACGGAAGCGTATGCCTTCCTGCACGACCGGCTCCAGCGCGTGTCGGGCATGGACGACGCGCAGCAGGGCAACGTCACGGGCAAGGGCACCGCGACCGAGCACTCGATCGTGGACGAGGCGACGAGCACGCGGAGCGCCTTCGTGAAGCAGCGTTTCACCGGGGGCGTGGTCGAGATCTGCAAGAAGGTCGCGTGGTACATGTTCCACGACGACCGGATCGTCTTCCCCCTCGGGGAGGAGGCCGCGGACGACCTGAACATGGAGGACCCGCTCTTCGTCGGCGGGAACCAGGACCCGGAGAGCGAGGGCACCTTCGAGGACTTGGAGCTGGAGATCGAGCCGTACTCGCTCGAGCGGACGAACCAGGGCGAGCACCTCCGCCGCTCGATCGAGGTGGTGGACCGCGTCGTGGCCTACGGGCAGGCGATGCCGATGATGCCCTGGATCGACTGGGGGCTCGTGTTCGACTTCCTCGGGGACGCGCTGAACGAGACCCGGATGTCGGACATGGTCGATGTCGAGGCCGCCATCGCGCAGGGCGCGGCGATGCAGACGGACGCGAAGGACCAGCCCCGGCTCTGGAAGGACTCGGGCAGCACCGGGGACGCGGGCGGCGCGTCGAGCTCGGTGAAGGCGCAGTCCGGCATCGGGGCGCAGCTCCCGGGCCTGGGCACGACCCCCTCGGCGCCCACGTCGGGCTTCGAGGGCAACCAGAGCGGCGCGGGCGCCGCACAACGCACGACCGGCGCAGGAGCGCCTGGGAGGCTCTGATGCCCACCTACGAGTTCGAGAGGCCCAACGGGGAGCGGATCGACCGCGCGATGCTCTGGGACGACGCCCCGGCCTGCGGGGAGACCCTGGAGATCGACGGGGAGACCTGCACACGGGTCCCCTCCGAGCTCGCGGGCACCGTGCAGCCCGCGTTCGAGCCTCTGACGGCCATTACCCTGCCCCCCAACATGGAGGGCGCGCCGGCCTACGCCCCGGACGGGACGCCCCGCTTCGAGAGGAGGAAGGACGCCGCCGAGTTCGCGAAACGTAACGCGAGCGAGGGGCTGGTCTGGGACCCCTCTTGACGGGGACCCCCCCCGTCGATAGTTGGGAATCATGGTTCAGAGCGAGACGGAGCAGGCGTCCACCTTCCAGCCCCCCGCAGAGGGCATCCCCGAGCACGCCTCCAGCGGCCCCTTCACGCCGAACGGGGTCGACGAGGACACGTTCCTCCGGGAGCGCCTGGGGGGCAAGAGCGCGGCCGAGAGCGAGGCCCTGGCGCGCGAGGCCGCGGAGAGCGGCACCGCGAAGCCGGGCAGCGAGACTCTCGCGCTCGGGGAGGAGGAGGGCGCCGGCCCGGACGGCAAGGCGGCCAAGGCCGAGGAGAAGGCTCCGACCGGCCTGGAAGCGACCGCGGAGTACGCGAAGGCGCGCAAGGCGCTCGAGCGGCTGCCGGCGGGCGCCGGGAAGAAGCTCCTGGAGAAGCTCACCGCCGAGGAGATCGTGGAGATGGGTCTCCCGCTCGCGGCGCAGCAGGCGGATCAAGACCGCCTGGGGAACAAGCTGGCGAAGGCCCCCCCCACCGAGAAGGAAGGCGAGGCCGGAGAGAGCCAAGCGCAAGCGGCCGAACCCGAGCAATCGGACGACCCGCGCATGGTCAACCTCGACGAGCTCACCAAACCCTTCGAGGAGGACTACGGGACCGAATTCGCCGGCCACCTGAGTCAGTCGTTCAAGGCTCTCTCGAGAGCGGTCGAGGCGGAGCTGGCTCCGCGCGATGCGTTCCTCGAAGGGCTCGCGATCGACATGGCTCGGAGTGAGCTCCGGGAGCGGTTCCCGGTGCTCAAGGACGCGGAGAAGTGGGCCGCCGTCCGCGCCAAGCTCCCCGAGCTGGCCCGGCACGTCCCGTTCGCAGCAGGCGACTCCCCCGTGGATCGCGCAACGAGTCTCATGGAGACCGCGGCGCACATCCTGTACGGGCAAGAGATCGCAGACTCCGCCGTCAAGAAAGCGAAAGACGCAAGGCGGCGCGCGGGATCCCCCGTGACCGGAGTTGTGGATCAAGGCGAGAAGAAGGCTCAATTCAAGAGCCAGGACGAGCAGGACTCGGCCTACCTCGCCGCCCGGATGAAGACCGGGTCCCACACCGAAGGTCTACGCGCCGCTGGCCTCGTCGGGTGATCCTGACGGGGTAGGCCCCTCCACACAGGAGAGGCAACCATGAGTGGCGGAGCAGCCCTCGAAGTCTTCGACGACTTCGTATTGGCTACCGGACCGGCCAACCTGACCGGCCCCGAGAGCGTCATCAACGACGCGACCAAGAACTCCCCGTTCCTGAAGCACCTGCTTTCGGGGAGTTCGATGAGCGAGATGCTCCAGGGAGGCGAATCCATCAAGGACGAGCTCTTCCTCCAGGAGGTTCGCAACTTCAAGAGCTACAAGCCCAACGCGCGGCACAACTGGACGAACCCCCAGGTGCTCTCGCGTTGGTCGATCCCGTGGCGGTTCAGCATGGATCACATGTCCTGGACCGACCAGGAGATCATGCTGAACAGCGGCGACATGTCCGAAGCGGCGCTCTTCCGCAAGTACAAGGACATGAAGAAGAAGCTGGAGATGAACCTCTGGACTTCCTTCACAAACGGCCTGGAAGAGCAATGCTGGGCCGTCCCGGACCCGGACGAGATGGAGGAGACGGACGGCCTCGAGCCGAACTCCCTGTTCCTCTTCAACAACGAGTTCACCGACGCGACCGACGGTGACGGGCTCTTCCCGAGCTACCGGAACGCCAACGGCGGGCCGAACACCGTCCAGGGGCTCTCGCCCCTGCGCTACCCGCGCTGGGACAACCAGCGAATCGACTACGGCGATGTCGGGCTCCAGTCCGCGGCGACGAACCGGCACCTCTTCGAGGCGTTCGATCGCCTCTACCGGCAGCTCCGCTTCGAGCGGATGCCGTACAAGCCGGAGTTCTCGGAGCCGACCTCGGCGCCCGCGTTCATCACGGCGAGCAACAACGGCATCTCGATCTACGAGAACAGCCTCCGCGTCAACCAGGACCACTTCCGCTGGAAGGGCCAGGACCCCGCGTACCCGAGCGCGTCCTACAAGGGCGTGCAGATGCTCTACATCAGCGAGCTCGACTCGGCGGCGGTCTACCCGACCGGCGCCGGCAGCACGCTGTCCACAGAGGACGACGTTGGCGGCACCACCAACCAGGGCCCGCGGTACCAGTTCTGGAACCCGCGCTACCTGCTGAAGGCGATCCACCGCGAACGGTACTTCTTCAAGAAGCGCCCGTTCTCGCCGTCCAACCAGCCGTGGAACCACATCTGCCCCGTCGACATCTGGCACAACAACTGCGTCAGGTCTCGTCGTCGGCTCGGGTGCGTCTACCCGTCCGCCGACATCCCGATCACCGTCTGATCGGCCGCCCACCCACCACAACACCAAGAACCCAAAGGACCAACGACCATGAGCATCGGCGTTGCGCCCCCCCACGGGTGGGGCGGACCTCTCCCGGATCAGTTCATCGCCAAGAACGGCACCGGAGCCGCTCTCGCGCGAGGGACCCTCCTGATCCTCGACATCCTCAACAACAGCTCGGACGCGACCAACAACAAGACCAGCGACCCCAATAGCGGCCTGTACATCGCCAGCCCCGCGCTGCCGGCTCAGGGCAACTCCGGCATCTACGTCGTCACGTTGGCCGCCTGCGCGATCGGCGCGGACGTGCCGGTCATGTTGCGTGGTGAGATCAAGAACGCCCTCGTTGGGCGTGTCCTTGGCACCACGGCCCTGGCGATCGGGGACAACCTGACCGTCAGCACCGGCACGAAGACCTACCTGGAAGGCGGCACCCCCGTCACCGGGAACAAGGTGATTGGCCGGCTGAAGAACGTGACCGCTACCCTGGTTGCGGACACCCCGGTCGAGGCCGAGATCCTCTTCGACGGCTACTCGGGCTTCGGCATCGAGTAAGCGCGCACCGCGCCTGACCGGCGTGGAGTATCGACCCCCTGCCCGCCCTGCCTCGGGTGGGGGGTCCCTTCCCTCCTGGAGATGAACGATGCCGATGACAGTCGCCGAAGGGCTGGACACGATCATGGCCGCGCTGGGGATGCGTTCCCTGGACGCGCGACTGTCCGGTGTGGGCATCCTGAACGACGCGGGCCAGTTGCTCGTGAACAGTCATTCGTGGCAATGGCTGCACCGACCGCGGGTTGACCTCCCGTTCGTCACCGACCAGTCCACGCTCGAGCTGCCGACCGACTTCGACGAGCTGATCTCGGCGGAGCACAAGGAGGCGCTCGTCAACGCCTTCAACATCGTCGACCCGGCGACAGGCATGGCGCTTCGCACGTCCCAGATCGACGTGACGAGCTACCAGTATTACGCCTGGGTGACGTACCAGAACAACGACGACGGGGTCCCGACGCCGCGCCTGGAGCTCTGGCCGACCCCGGCGACGACGACGGACGAGGGCGCTATCTCGATCGAGTACCGGGCCGGGTGGACACGACTCGGCACCACCGCGCTCGAGCACGCCGACCAGACCGTCATCCCGATCCCGGAGTGGCTGATCCCGCTCTTCCGGCGCATCCTGCGCGCGACCGCGAAGGGGTGGGAGGAAGAGGACGAGGCCGCCATCGAGGTGCGCTACCAGTCCATCGTGGGCTCGCAGCTCTTCCTGGACGCCCAGGACCGCGACGGTCGCGTTGTGGCGACGGTCGGCGAGCTCGACGGCGGCGCGGCGCAGTCCATCCCCCTGGTCCGCAACTACGACTACCCGGTCGCTGACCCGACGAGCTCATGACCTCGACGCGCCTGGAGCTCCCGCCCCCGATCCTTGGCCTGAGCGACGACCTGCCCGCCGGCAAGCAACAGCCGGGCACTTCGAGCGAGCTGGTCAACGTCCGGGCCACAGATCCCGTCTCCGGGCGCACGCGGCTCTCTCAGCGCGCGGGCTGGTCCCCCTTCACCACGGAGGCGCTCGCTGGCGGCAAGCCCGTCACGGCGCTCGGGCAGGTCTCGGTGGACCTCCCGAAGCGGTTGTGGACTCCGCAGGAGAGCGGGGTGGCGGGTCCTGGCGACTGGGCGTTCGTCGACTCGGCGGCGTCCGTCTGCCTCGCGGTCGCGACGGATCGCGAGGGGGACGTGTACTTCCTCGGGCAGACCGGCACCGTCATCAAGCGGAACGCGGACGGGGAGGAGCTCGCGCGCATCACCCCGCCCTACGTGGACAACGAGGAGCCGGTGCGGCGCCTCTTCATCGACCCGCTCACCCGGGCGCTCTTCGTCGCGTCGAGGTCGATGGTCGCGCGCCAGGGCCACATCTACCGGATGCGCCTGGAGGACGCGGACGAGCACCGCTATGCCTTCTCGTGGTCGCTCTCGGCCGGCGGCTACCTGCGCGACTTCACAGCCCAGTACGGGACGGAGGTCTACGCCGCGGTGGAGCCGGTCGGCGGCATTGACCAGACAGTCTTGCGTGGCTGGACGGGCATCAACACCTCCCTGCCGGTCGAGGTCTTCGCGCGCAGCGCCCCCCACCCGATCGGCGCCATCGCACGGGCGCCCAGCGGCGCCGTGCTCGTGACCTCGCCTGCGAACGCGCAGCGCGGCCAGTGGAACGGCGGCGGCGGCTGGACAGTCCCCGCGGTCGCCTGGAGCCCGCACGAGCTCGAGGGGCAATCGGGCTACATCTCGGCGACGCGCCTCCATGCGTGGTTCGACCCGACATACGGCCTCGGGGCGCCGGGCGATCTCGCGCCGGGCTTGTTCGACCACCGCTACCTCGCCACCACGGTGGACGAGGACAACCCCTTCCTTGGGCCGTGGGGCTGGCACCGCCCGAACGGCGAGTACAGCTTCTACCCTCCCTTCGACACAGTCACGCGGATCGCGTGGGCCGACTGGACCAACACCGTCGACCGGGACGCGCCCCACGTCGCGCAGATCGGGCCCGAGAAGGCGCTCTACTTCAACGGGAGCCACTTCGCGGTCACCGACCCGCCCCCCCCGCCGCAGGAGAGGCCCGGCGAGGCGCTGCGCTCCAATGCCAACTGGGACACAAACGGGAAGCAGGACACAGACGGGGACGGCTTCCCGAACAAGGAGGGCCGCGCGATCACACAGGCGGCGGTCATGCCCGGCACGCCGCGCAGCGTCTACACGACGTTCATGCTCGTGTCGTTCGGCCGCACCACCAAGGCGTCGTGCATCCTCTCGCAGTCGGCGGAGGACGGCGTCCGGTTCGGGCTCTTCGCCAACGCGGACGGCGACACGGTCTACCCGTCCCAGACAAACGAGGGCGCCAACGGCAAGCTGACTTGGTACACAGACCGGGCGACCGGCTCGGCCGTCAACGGGAACGGCAAGATCGCGACCGCCGATATGGAGGACCTCGCCATCACGGGGGACCCGGACTCGTCGTTGGACAACGAGCAGAACCTCGCGCTCGTCGTCTTCCAGCACGCAGGGACGTACTTCTCCGCGGGCGGCGGGGTCAACCCCGACTCGCAGCGATCCTTCCTGCGGGTGAACGGGTACTACATCGACAAGTTCGACATGCTGCGCGCCGACGCCACGGGCTACGCCTCGGCCACCTTGATGGGGGCACCCTATCGGGGCCCGATCCCGAACCCCGCGACAGACCTCTGCGCGCGGCAGGAGTTCCAGGGGACCGACTTCGCATCCTTCACCGGAACCATCCACGCCATCCTCACGGTGCTGGGCGGCACGACCGACGAGGACTACCCCAACGAGCGCCCGACACAGTACACGGGCACGCTCGGGCCGACGACGAGCGGCAACATCCCGGCGATCGGGGCCACGCACCAGTGGTCCGACATGAGCGCGGAGAACTACGGCGCAGACCCCGTCGCGTACACGATGGCGGCGAGCGAGATCGAGCAGATCGAGGGCTGGCTCTGCCACAAGCACGGGTGCGCGAACATCCTCAAGTTCGAGGGCACGCCGGGCGTCTCGGGCTCGCTCCAGAACGCGCACCCCTTCTCGCGCAGCTTCGTCCCTACGGGCATCGGCGGCCCGCTCTCGCAGAACACCGACGAGCTCGCTCTTGGCTCGGTCGACGCAATCACGGCGCGGTACGGGCCCGGCGGCGCGCTGGCGTGGGCGACGACCGGCGGAGGCATGGGGCGCGACGTGATCGCGGACGAGGAGGACGCCGTCTACACCGTCGGCCTGCACTCCCCCACGGAGCAATACACCCTCCGCAAGATGCTCGACAAGACCACGGAGGTGGACCCAACCGGCGACGGGACGTGGCAGTTCGACGATGGGGACCTCGACCTCGTCTCGGATCACGACCGGCTGGCGGTCGACGCGGCCGGGGAAATCTGGTGGGCGCGCTCGAACGGGTATCCGAAACTGAGCTTCCGCCTCAGCACGCAGCCGTTCCACAACGACACGCTCGTTATCTCCAACCTGGACGGGACCGACACCACGTACCGATGGCGGAACACCCTCGCTGGCTGCTCGGCCTACGACGTGCTGATCGGTGCCGACGAGGAGGCGTCGATTGCGGCACTTCAGTTCGCCATCAACGGGTGGGAGTCGGGCGAGGGCGTGCTCTACTGCGCCGCGACCGTGGCTCACCCCGACGCGCGCTGTCTGAACGCCCCGGACGGGTCGCTCGACCAGAAGCTCCTGATCGGCCGGTTCCGCTCGGCGGTCGGCAACGGCATCGAGTTGGACACATCCGCCACAACGGGCGGCGTCGTCATCGACGGTTCGACGGTGACGCTGGGCGAGACAGTGGAGGGCCGCAACAACGCGCTCGAGCGGAGGTCGGCGGAGGACGGGTCCGAGCTCCTCGCGATGGACTTCGGCTCCTACCTCTCCCCGAATGACCGCGGCATCGTCACAGGCGTGGCCTTCCCCCCGACCCAGCCCTACTATCCGAACGAGGACCACAGGGGGAACCCGGAGCACGCCTTCCTGTCCATCTGGCCCCGGGTCACGTCGGTCTGGACGCTGTTCCCTCCGGCCGACGACACGGCCCAGCGGTCCTACCGCTACATGAACTTCGAGCAGGTCATCGCGCAGGACGCGAGCCCGCGCGACGTGGGGTACTACGCCGTGGCGGACGGGAGCCTCTACCGGGTCGAGCGCCTCGGGGCGCCGGCGCTGGTCGAGGGTGGCGAGCGCGCGCTCCAGAAGGACAGCCCGTGGACGCGGCTCCTCACGTTCAACCAGCAGCTCTTCATGTTCGACGGGCAGCGGTACGCCTACTACGACCCGCGGCGCGCGGACCTGGGCGTGCGCGACTGGAAGAGCACGAGCTCGGGGGTGATCCCGCCGGGCGCGAAGCTGGGCGTGGTGTGGAACCAGCGCATCGTGCTCGCCCGGACGGAGGACGACCCGAGCAACGTCCACATGGGCCGGCGCGGGGACGCCTTCGACTGGAACACGAACCCGTACCCGGCGAACCCGCTCGCGGCGATCTCCGGTGCCGGCCTGGGCGGCACGACGGACTTCCGCAAGCACGACCTCATCAACGCGCTCATCCCGGCGTCGGACGACCTGCTCCTGATCGGGGGCGACTCGACGGTCTCCAGGCTGACGGGTGACCCGGGGCTCGGGGGCCAACTCGACCTCCTGACGGACAAGGTGGGGCTGGCGTTCGGCACCCCCTGGACGAAGGACCCCTTCGGCAACGTCTACGCCTTCGCGGCCCAGGGTGGGCTCTACCGCTTCGGGTCCGGGGGCAACGTCGAGCGCCTGTCCCTGCACTCGATCGAGCGCCGGCTGCGCGACCTCGACCTCCGGGTCTACGACGTGCGCCTCGTCTGGAGCCGCGAGCAGGAGGGAATCCACCTCTTCCTGGTCCCGAAGACGGTCGGCGGGGTCCCGGTGACGCACTACTTCTTCGACGCGAAGAATGGCGGCTGGTTCGAGGACGAGCTCGACGGGGACCACCTCCAGCCCTGGAGCTGCTCCGAGTTCGACGGGGACGCCCCGGACGACCGGGTCACGGTCATCGGGTGCCAGGACGGGTTCCTCCGGTACGTGGACCTGACCGCGACCAACGACGACGGGGTCGCGATCGACTCCCGAGCCCTGATCGGGCCGCTGATCCCCACGGGGATGGCCGGCGACGTGCGGTTCTCGAAGCTGGAGGCGGTGCTCGCGAGCGACCAGAGCAGGGCCTGGATCGAGGTAATGACCAACGACGTGCCCGACTTCCTCGAGCAGCCCGCGGCGCGCCTGGAGGCCCCGGCCGGCTACCAGGGAGCCCTCGGGTTCCACGCCAAGGGGTCGGAGGTGTGGCTCCGGGTCCGAAACGGAGCCTTGACGGAGGGGTGGAGCCTGGAGAGTCTAGCTCTCATGGCCACCTCCGCTGGAAGACGCTCGGTGCGCGGATGAGCCGGGGCGCACCCCAGGGCCGCGGGCACCTATCCACGGGGCTCGGGGCTCGAGACCCGCGCGCGCGCCGCAACGCGGCGGCGAAGCTGGCGGCCGACGCCACCCAGGGCGGGCCCCTCAGCTACGATGAGACGGGGAAGCAGCGTGTCCTGCTCTCGCGGGCGGTCCAGAAGATCCCCGCGCCGACGACGCGCGCCGAGGCCAAGCTGAACGAACTCCTCCAGCTCCTCACCGACGACGGGGTCCTGCGTCCATGACGGCCACACTCCACACAGAGCGGATCACGACGCGCGCCGGCATCCAGGCGATGCTGCACCTCGCGATTGCCTTCCATCGCGACCACCCCATTCCGCGGCCCCTCGACCCGGACCACTGGGTCGACGTGTGGACCGGGCTGGTGGAGAACGGCCACGCGCACGTCTGCGTGCTGGTGGGGCCGGACGGGTCCTACGTCGGCTGCATCGGGATCCTGATGCACACCGACCTCTCGAGCGGCGAGCTCGGCGCGCAAGAGGCGTTCTGGTTCGTCCTGCCCTTCGCCGTGGGCGCGATGGACCTTCTGCATTGGGCGGAGGACAAGGCGAGGAGCGAGGGTGCCACGACCCTCACAGTGAGCGCGCTCTACAACGAGTCGGGGGAGCGCCTCGCGCGCGTCTACCGCCGGCTCGGCTACGAGGCCGCAGAGGTCTCCTACCAGAAGGAGCTCTGACATGGCGATCGGAACCGGCGCAGCCCTGCTCGGGTCAGCGATCATTGGCGGCGTTGGTGGAGCGATCCAGGCCAACCAAGCCAAGAAGGCGGTGGAGCGGCAGCAGACCGTCACCGACAAGCAGATGGAGTGGGGCATCGGGGTGGTTCAGCAGAACACCCGAAGCCACGTCGTTCCCGGACTCGACAAGGCCGGCCGGCTCCTGAAGCAGGGCGAGCGGGGCGTGATGCAGGGCTACGCGGAAGCCCAGGCGTCCGTTGCCGGTGTGGGGCAGTCCGCGCGCCGCCGCCTCCTGCGCCGCGAGACCCAGGCGAACAACAACGCCGACGCGGACCTCGCCGCGCGCGGGCTGGGGTCGAGCACCCTGATGGGTCAGTCCCGGAACGCCAACGCCGAGGTGACGAATGAAGGGCTCGCCCAGGTCGACGAGCAGGTCGCCCAGATGCGCTCGCAGCTCTCGGTGGGTCGCGGGCACGCGCTGGCGCAGAGCAAGGCGAACCGTGCCCAGTTCGAGGTGACGAGGGCCGACACGATGACGTACATGGCCGAGATGATGCTGAACGTGGGCCTCTCCCAGAGCCCGAGCCCAGAGCAGGTCAACAACTTCCTGTCGCAGCTCGACCCGTCCCTGGGCCTCGCGGCCGCGCAGACGGGTCCGGAAGGCCCCGGCCAGTACGGGACCTTCAACGAGTGGCAGCTCCAGAACAGCGCGTCGAGCGTCTACCAGCAGCAGCTTCGTGACGCCTACGGGAACCACTCGCTCGGCGAGACGTACAACGGCTACCCGCAAGGCATCCCGCAGTCCCACGGTCAGGTCGGGTTCTAACCATGCCGCGCATCAAAGAGTACGGCGGCTACAGCTACGGTCGAGGGACCGGCCTGAACCCCCTCCACAACCCGAACGGGGTTGCCATCGCGACTGGGCTCGACACGTTCGAGCAGATCACCTCCTCCCTCATGGGGCTCTACGTCTCGGGGAAGCAGGCGGACAACCTCCAGGCCAGGACGGACCTGCTCAAGGTCGAGACCGGGCTCGCGAAGCAGAACGCGAAGGTGGCGCAGCAGCGCCTCCAACAGCGTCAGGCCGAGGAGGAGGCTGCACGCCAGTGGGACTCGATGCGCGCCTCGAACATGGCGCTGGGCAAGGCGCCGGACGGTGCAGCGCCTGGGCCGCCGCGCGTCAGCGACCCGAGCGAGCTCACCACGCCGAGCCAGTGGACGGAGCCGGGCCGCGACTACCCGAAGATGCTCGACGACCCGGAGACCGTCGAGGTACTTCAGCGGATGGGGCCGGAGGACCGCTCGATGGCGATGCGCGTTCTCCAGGCCGAGGAGGAGGCCGCCAAGCAGCAGGCGATGAAGCAGAAGGCGTTTCAGTACGCCGAGCGGCTCCTGGGCGACGAGGCGATGGGCGGCGCAGCCGTCCAGCAGGAGATGCTCGACCCGATCCTCGAGCAGCTCGACGCGGGCGCCATCAGCGCGGAGGAGGCCTTCGCCAAGCTCGCCGAGGTCCAGGAGGCGCAGCTCGCCCAGAACTTCGACCAGCGCGAGCGCGCGGCGACGGCGGCGACCCTGCACACAGCCTGGGACAAGGCCATGACCGCGGAGAACGGTCTCGGCGAGGACAACCAGCGCGCGAAGTTCCAGGAGAACATCATCAACGGCTGGATGAGCGGGAAGCTCACCGACCAGGAGGCGCGGATGCTCTCCGGGGTCGACCCGCAGGTCTACAACGACCACATCGAGAAGATCAAGCAGGACCTCGTCGACCAGCTCTCGGATGGGATGGCGAAGAAGCGCAGCGGCGCGCCCGGGTCGGCGGAGGCCGGCGGCGGGCTCAACGTCATCCGCCCCGGCGAGGGCGGCCCCGAGGGGGGCGCCGATGGTCCGCCCCCGGACTCCGGCGTCGGCGGCAAGAGCTACGACGCGGTCACGGCCTTTGCCAACGAGGAGGACCGCAAGGCCGTGGGCGCCATGTGGCAGAAGATCGGCAAGGCGTCCCAGGCCGGCGACGACGAGGCTATCGCCGACGCGATGGCGGAGATGGGGCTCGACCCGGACGATCCGATCTTGGCGCGCAAGCTGGCCGAGTTCCTGAAGCTCCCCCCCGGCCAGCAGGAGGCGTTCGCGCGAGCGGAGGCCAAGGGCAGCGGGCTCCGGCAGGCGGCTGACGGGATGCAGCGCGGCGCGGAGCGGATGGGCCGCGGGGTGAAGAGGCTCCAGCAGGAGATGGGCGACGACTGGCACTCCAACTACCTCAAGGGGATCATGGGCCCGACCGAGGAGGAGGAGAAGCCGGAAGGCAAGCCGCGGAAGCGCGCGCGCGGCGGTCAGACCCGCACCTACGGGCGCTACCAGTGACCGCCCCCGACGAACGCAAGGCAGCCCTGCTCGAGACCGTGCGCCGTGCACGCGGCGTCGAGGGGCCCCAGGGGGCGGGCGATGCCGCTCAGGCCCCCGAGGACCAGAAGCGGGCGGCGTACCTCGGCACGGTGCAGCGCGCTCGTGCACGCGGCACCGAGGAGGCCGAGGCGGAGGCATCGGAGCCGATGCACCTCGGCGAGGCCCTCCAGGAGGCGTGGGACGCCCCCATGCGTAAAGCACCGTGGTTCGGTGCGGGGATGCGAACCAAGGACGCCGCGGAGGTCGTTGCCGCCACCCTGCGGCTCCAGAACGGGATCCAGACCAAGGAGGACGAGGACCTGATCTTCGCCTCCCTGGCCCCGCAGCGCGAAAAGGCGTGGGACTACTGGCTCGGGGCCATCGCCACAGACCTGCCCGGCTTCGCGGTCGAGTTCGTCACGTCGGGCGGGCTGGTGACCCTGGGCAAGGAGGGGCTCAGGAGGATCTCGAGCGAAGCCGTCCAGGCGTCCCTCCAGAAGGCCGCCGTCAAGCTCGGGCTCTCGGAGCTCGGCAAGTACGCCGCGGGGCGCGCGGCGAAGACCGGGGCCAAGTTCGTCGGCAATTCGGTGCTCCAGGCAGCCGCGGCCGAGCTGATCCAGCAGCCCTTCGGCGGCGGCATGATCCAGGCATCCACCCTTCGGGAGATGCTCCCCGAGATGGCCCTCAGCGAGGACGAGGCGGGCCAGCTCACCCTGGTGATGAACGCTGGCGTCAAGAGCGTGGCCGAGGCGCTCCCCGTGGGCGTCCTGGACGTGGTCATCGAGTTCGGCTCGGAGCGCGCGGGCGGTGCGCTCCTGGGCGCCATCGCGCCGCTGAACGCGCTCCAGGTGGCCGTGGTGAAGGCGTGGCGCAAGGCGCACCCGTCCACGCCCATCTCGGAGTTCGTCTCCAAGGTCGCCGGGGCGACCGGCTGGCACGGCCCCATCGGTGAGTTCCTGGAGGAGCGGGCCGGCGGCGCGGCGCGCGCGCTGACCGGCGTGGAGCCGTTCGCGATCGAGACCGTCATCCCGGAGATGGAGCAGATGGTCGGGGAGCTCCTGGCCTTCTCGATCCCGACCGCGGGTGGCGCGGCGATGCAGACGGCCTTCCAGGTCCCGGGGAACCTTGAGCGGCCCAACCAGCTCGCGGGCGCGGCGACGGAACAGAAGCCCGAGGCGTCCATGCCCCAGATCATCGGGGAGACGAACACGGCGCTCGAGCGGTGGAGCGCCCAGGAGGGCGTCCAGGTGCGGCAGACCGCGCAGCCGAAGACGCCCCAGGCCGAGGGCAGCATGGAGCGCGCCGCCGCGCGCGGGCTCGACGTTATGTGGGTCGAGGGCGTCCCGGAGGCGGTGGAGGGCGAGGAGACGCCGGACACGCACCAACTGAAGGGCTCGGCCAAGCTCCTGCGCGAGGGGCTGGTCGCGCTCGACGTGAACAGCGGGGAGGACTTCCACGAGGTTCTCGTCCACGAGAGCCTGCACGACCTCGCCAAGAAGCAGCCGGCGGTGTTCGCGGAGCTGACCGAGTTCCTCGGCGAGGTGGTCCCCGGCGGGCTCGCGACGGCGCTCCAGGACTTCCGGATGCGCTACCGGAGCGAGTTCGGCAAGGAGATGCCGGAGGAGCTCGCCGGCGAGGAGGCCATCACCAACTACGCGCAGACGCGCGCGGGGCTCCTGCGGCTCACGGAGGCCCCGGAGGGCCGGCGCGCGCTGATCCAGCTCGTGCAGAATCGGCGCTCGCTCGCGCAGCGGCTGACCGACTGGATGAAGGAGGGGCTCGGCCGCATGGGCGCCAAGCTCCGCACGACCCAGGAGAAGCGCCTGGACGCGCTCACGGCCCTCCTGGGCGAGGAGCGGGGGACGCTGACCAAGGACGACGCCCAGGCCGCCCTGCTCCTGCGGGACGCGCTGGACACCGCCCTGGGGTTCACGGCTCCCTCGGAGAGGCGGGGGGTGCCCCCGAAGTTCCAGCTCGGCGCCCCGGCGGGCCCCGCGGGGCTTCTGCCGAGTGGCCCGGCAGCCCAGGCCGAAGAGCCTGGGGAGCCAATCCAGCTCCTCCCGGGGACGCTCGAGATGCCTGCGGGGGCACCCCCTCCGAAGGCCCCTGCCGCCAAGAAGCCCAAGGGCGGACAGAAAGATCAGGGAAAGTCGGCATCGCCGAAGAAGGCCGCGCCCATCCGGCGCCGGAAGAAGGCCAAGCCCAAGACCGACGCCCAGGTGAAGGCGGACGAGGAGAACGTCGCCCCGCCCACGCCCGAGCTCCGCAAGGCGGACGAGAGGATCAAGGAGGGGGAGGTCACGATCAAGCTGCACCTCGACAGCAAAGCCGAGATCGCCCCGATCCCGCACGTCCCGACCGCGGCCCTGGACGAGCGGCAGGGGAAGATCACGTACTCGGAGCTCATCCATCGACTGACGCACGAGCTGCGGAAGGCGGACGGCTACGCGGTGCGGACGCGCCGCATCCTGATGAAGTGGGCGGAGAAGCTCATCGGTCACAAGCTCTCGGCGGCGGAGGAGTTCCGCGTCGAGGAGGCGCTCGAGGCCGCGGCCGTGGCGCGCGCGCGGGAGATCGCCGAGTCGTCCAAGAGCGACCACGACAAGTGGAACGACCTCCTGGCGCTCTACAAGGCGCTGCCGGCGCGCACGGTCCGCACGAGCACCTCTCAGCGTCTCCAGCAGTTCAGCACCCCGATCCCCCTGGCGTGGCTCGCGTCCCGGCTGGCCCACTACCGGTCCAGCAGGGATGCGATCTACGAGCCGACCGCAGGCAATGGGGCCATGCTGATGGAGGCGGGCGGCTACCTCGGCCTCATCGCGGCCAACGAGATCGAGGAGCGCCGCGCCGCCTACCTGTACGGCCAGTTCCCCGGCTCGGTCACGACCAACGACGCAACGGAGTGGGCGCCGGACGCTGAGTTCGACGTGATCCTGGCGAACCCGCCGTTCGGCTCGGTGCTCGACAAAGACCTCAGGAAGACCACGTACACCGTCGAGATCGGTGGGCGCGAGTTCGAGACGCAGAAGGTCGACCACGCCATCGTCGCCAAGGCCCTGAGCGTCCTGAAGGACGACGGCCGCGCGGTGCTGATCATCGGCGCGCCGCACGCGATGACGACGGACGAGAAGCTCCGCAAGGAGGTCCGGGACAGCCACTACCGCAAGGGGGACGCGCTGCGGTTCTTCCGCGCGCTCTACGGCGCCTGGAACGTCGTCGACCACTTCACGATTCCGGGCGAGCTCTACAAGAAGCAGGGCGCCGCGTGGCCCATCGACATCATCGTCATCAACGGGAAGGGTCCGGCCGCGCGCCCGACCCCCATGATCGAGACCCCCCGGGTCCTGGAGGATTGGGATGAAGTACGTAGCTTGGTGCCCAAGAGGCGGGACTCCGGCGCTTCAGGCCGTATCCGTCCCGTCCGAACGGCCGATGGAGGGGTCCAGTGGGTTCCTATTGAGGCTCCAGGAGAGGGTTCAGCGCCTGATCCTCTCGGCGGGGACACTCCGAGCGAGGGAGCTGGTGGAGGTGCTCCTGGTGGAACCGGGGTTCGCGAGCAGCCTGCTCCTGGACCTGGGTCCGACCGAGCTCGCGGAAGCGATCCTGCAACTGGAGAGCGTGCGGGCGCGGGTGAACCGGCACGACGAGGTGTGGCCGGTGATCCCAAGGGCGTGCCGAAAGGCGAGGCGCGCGTTGAAGGAGGTCGACCTGGAGGAGTGGCTCGACCTGACCGTGATGTAGGGGAGCTGACTGACGACGACCTGGAAGGCATCATAGAGCAAGCGACCGAGGACGCCTTCGGGGGGAAGGCGGTCCCCGACCCCGCCCCCGAACTCCCTCCCGAGGAGAAGCTCCAGGTGGAGATCGAGGCAGCCAAGCGTCGGGAGCCGAAGAAGACCGCACCGAAGCCCAAGGGCGCGGACCACCTCGATGGGCTCGCGGACCTGTTCGCCGTGCGGCGCGTGCGGCCGGAGGCGTTCGACGAGGAGAAGTTCAAGAAGGTGGACGCCGCGGTCACCGGCTACGCCAACGAGAACGGGCTCGGCCGCGCGCACCTCCCGCAGATCCTCCAGGGCGTCGTCGGCTATCTGAAGGACGCCTATGGCTACTCCAAGGAGCAGGTCAAGGCGCTCTTCGTCTACCTGAAGGAGTGGGCGCGCGACGTGCGCGACCGCACCATCCACCTGAAGAAGGACGGCACGCCGGACCTGCCGGCGGAGGACGTGCAGCGGGACCTCGAGCGCGAGGTGGCCGCCAAGCGACTGGCCGAGGAGCTGAACGAGGACGAGCTCCAGGTGCGCTATCGGCCGTCGTCAGACGCGGCGCCGATCGGGACGCTCGCCCCGTCGAACCTGCGCGCCTCGATGGAGGCGGCGCTGGACCGCATCCGTGAGGAAAACGGCACGGTCGATGACTTCGTTCTCGCCAAGCTGGGCTGGAAGGACATCGCGACCCTGTACTCGCGGCTGGCCGCCGAGCAGGTCGACGCGGTCGCGCTCGCGCTGGACAACCTCGATCGGGGCAAGGGGCTCGTGCTCGGCGACCAGACGGGCGTCGGCAAGGGTCGCGTGGTCGCCACGCTGATCGACTACGTCCGCCGCCGCGGGATGCTCCCGATCTTCGTCACGCGGGACCCCAAGCTCTTCGCGGACATGTTCCGCGACCTGTACGACGTGGGCGTTGCGGACCTGAAGCCGCTCTTCACACACCGCTCGAACTTCTCGGTGCCGTACCCGAAGCGCCCCTGGAAGAAGGGGGACGCGGACGGGTGGGCGTCCATGGGCCCGGTGCCCCAAAAGCAGTACGACGCGGCGCTGGCGCACGCGACGGACACGGGGCGCCTGCCCGGCGAGTACGACGCGATCTTCACGGCCTACCCGCAGTTCAACATGCCGAACGGCGTGGAGGGCCCTCGCCACGCGCTGCTCGCGTCGGTGAACCAGAACGCGGTGTGGATCATGGACGAGTCGCACAACGCGGTGGGGCGCGCGCTGACCGACCGCGAGAAGGCCATGATGAAGTCGGGCAAGCTCAAGAAGCGGCCCTTCTCCGAGTGGCTGCGCGGCCTGCTCCCGTACGCCCGCGGCGCCATCTACTCGTCCGCGACCTGGGCGAAGAACCCGCACGCGCTCTCGCTCTACGTCACCACAGACCTTCCCCTGATGGTGGAGGGCTCGAGCGACCCGGCGGAGGCCATCGCGACCGCGCTGCGCTACGGCGGCGTGCCGCTGCAACAGGTCATCTCGGGGATGCTGGCCGAGTCGGGCCAAATGGTGCGGCGCGAGCGCAGCTTCGAGGGCGTGGTGCAGCGCGCGGTGGACGTGCCCATGCGCGAAGGCGAGGCCGACCAGATCAGCGAGGGGCTCACGGGCCTCATGCGCCTGGACCTCAACCACATGCAGCGCGCGCGCGAGACGTTCATCGACGTGATCCTCGCGTCGGAGGGCGAGGAGGGCGGCAAGGATGTCGAGAAGGGCGCCGACTCCGCCAGCACGGTGGGCTTCGCGAACATCATGCACAACATCACCGAGCAGGCCCTCTTCGCCATGAAGGCGGAGGAGGTCGGCAAGGCTGCGGTGCGCGAGATCGAGGCGGGCCACGCCTGCGTGGTCGGGTGCTACAACACCTTCGGGTCCATCCTCGACACCGTCGTGTCGGCGGATCCGACGCTGGAGGTCGGGTCGCCGATGCCGGACCACTCGTTCCGGCACCTGATCGAGCAGTACCTCCGCCGGCTGCGCGTCGTCTCCATCAAGGACGACAAGGGCAAGATCAGCGAGCGCCGCTACATCACCGACGAGGAGCTGAAGCAGATCGGCGAGGAGCAATCCCTCGGCGCGTGGGAGGCCTTGCGCGACAAGCTGGCCCAGCTCCCCTTCGAGAACATGAGCATGAGCCCGATCGACCAGATCCGGGCCGTCATCCGGCGCGCGGGGCACAGCGTTGACGAGATCACCGGCCGCACGCTGCGGGTGAACATGGAGGACGCGAGCAGCGCCTTCCTGGAGGGGCGCACGTCGGGCAACAAGGCCGCGCGGGATGTCATCGGCCGCTTCCAGTCCGGCGAGCTCGACGTGGTCATCGTGAACAGCGCGGGCGCGACCGGCATCTCGCTGCACGCGCACGAGAAGAACGTGGAGGCCGGGCAGAAGAAGCGCGTCATGCTGATCGGGCAGGCACCCCCGAACATCGACGACTTCATGCAGTTGCTCGGGCGCGTCCACCGCACCGGGCAGGTCGTGCCGCCCGAGTACCTCTTCGTCTTCTCGGAGATCCCCGCCGAGCAGCGGCCGAAGGCCGTGCTGATGAAGAAGCTCGCGAGCCTGAACGCCAACACCACGGCGAGCGCGACGAGCAAGACGGAGGTGTCCGCGGACGCCATCGACTTCATCAACAAGTACGGCGACCGGGTCTGGTTCGAGGTGCTGGAGGAGTCGCCCACCAGCTACGTCCACGACATGTTCCTCCTGGGCGAAATGGGCTGGAAGGCCAAGCCGGGCAAGGACCCCGAGCCGAAGATCACCGGCCTCGCGAAGAAGGCCAGCGGGCGCGTGATGATGCTGAAGCCGGCGCATCAGGCCGACCTGTACGAGCGCGTGCTCTCGGCCTACGCGGAGCGGATCGCGCTCCTGAAGGCGACGGGCCAGTACGACCTGGAGGCGCCGACGCTGGAGCTGGGCGCGCGCACGGTCGAGGTCACGGAGGTGGTCGAGCGCACGGGCCCGAGCGTGTTCCAGGGCGCCATCGTCGAGGAGACGGTCGACGCGATCCGCCTGGACCCGCCCCTCTCCTGGGAGGAGATCCAGGAGCGCGTGAACAAGGAGACAGACCCCGAGGCGATGGCCACCGGCGTGCGCGAGTCGCTGCCGCGCGTGCTCGAGGAGTTCAAGCTCGACCTCCGCGACGCGCAGGAGAAGCACAAGAAGCTCATCACCGAGGCGAAGCAGGCGGTGGGCGTGGCGGACGCCTACGCCGCGGGGGCCGCGCCGACGCCGGAGAAGGCGCGCCGGCTGCGGGACGTGGCGAACCAGAAGGGGAAGCGCGCCGACGACCAGGGCGGCATCGTGGCCGGAATCGGG
>Ga0316187_10001475_pt1 | contig 20314 bp, 16 predicted proteins | sample CroRivburrow1_MG_FD_204927 | JGI IMG/M metagenome (GOLD analysis project Ga0316187, IMG submission 204927) | Coastal sediment microbial communities from Maine, United States - Cross River worm burrow 1 | ecosystem: Environmental > Aquatic > Marine > Coastal > Sediment | place: USA: Maine...
GTCGGGCCAGCTGAGGATCCGACCGAGGTGTAAGCTGCCTCCTGATGATCTATCAGGAGGCGCGCATGTCAGAAGAACCCCGCGCGGAACCTGTGCTCGAAGCGATGTCTGCCAGTCGGTTGCTGGCCGCCAAGGCCGCCCGGCTGATCGTCCCTCAGCCGAACACGAGCTCGAAACCGGTCTTGGTCAGGGCTGTCGATCCAGCCGGCGCATCAAGCAGTGGATCGATACCAGCCATCAGCGTCCTGCTCCGCGACTGCTCGGCAGGGTTGCTGCGGTTGTAGTTGTCGCGCAACCGCTGAATCTTCCAGACGACGTATGGGCGCACGCCTGCGCTGAACGGGATCGCGCGTAGCGTGGATTCGTAGGTGCCGATACCTCGGGGCGCTTCTTCTCCGGAAACCGCGTGGTCATGAGCCCAGCTCGTAAAGGCAGCTTCCAGCGCAGTCAGGAGCGGCACCATATCCCTGCCGATCAACTCGAGGACGCTAGTCAGCGTATCCGGATACTCGCCCCCGAAAAACGCGCCCATCTGCTCCGGTACCGGCCGATTGCAGCGCTCGATCCACTGACAGACGGCGATCGCCTCGTCGTAGAGCTTTTTGCGGGTCACGCGGTCCAGGTACAGGTGGGCATACAGTGGTCCCATCAGGGCGCAATCCGCCAGCGACAGTTGCTCGCCGAGCAGAAACCGGTGCTCGGCGAAGTGGGCGTTCAAGGCGGCGAGCATGTCGTCCGTGTGTGCATCGATGGCTGGGATGGTTTCGGCGGTGACGCCCAGCATCGGCAGATATGAACTCATCAGGTCGGCCACCCGATTCCCTTGCTCCGCGTCGCCCGTGAACGCTGCGAAGGCCTTCCTGAGCTCCTGCTCGTTCTCCTCGTAGGCCCAGCGCGTGCGCATGCTCACCGTGGGGAAGAACTCGTCTGCGTACAGCTCGAACAACCGGCAGAGTGTCCCGTCGGTGCCGTCCGGGATCAGCGGCGGCTCGGGGAAGCGGGTCTCCAGGACATCGATGATGTCCGTGGTGTCCTGAAACACTTCATCCTCCGGCGAGAACAGCACCGGCACGAAGCCTACGCCCGTGCGTTCGGCGATCAGCTGCTGATCGGGCGGATACTCCACGTGATGGACTTTCTTGCAGCGCAGTGCCGGCCGCAGTTTCGCCGAGAAGTGGGAGCGGTCTACGCCCATGAATATCCAGGGATCGGTCATCGATTCTGCTCCGTTGTTTGAGTCCGTGCCGTGGCGCGATTTTCCACCCGGTGGTCCGCCCAGTGTTACCCTAACTGGCTTGTTCGTCTAATCGGATCCTGCATGTCTTCAGCCGGAGGAAAAGTCGTCCTCGCCGGACGCGAATCGGCTTCAGGTGTTTTTCATGCCGTCCTCCTGGAGGCGCTGGAGGCTTATCCGGAATCTTTGAGTCGCGTCGGCTTGCCGGAGCAGGCTGGGGTCTTCAAGAAGCGCTATGGCGAAGTTCTGCCGCGCTTTGAAGCCGCCCGCGTGGCCGGCGATGCACGCCTGGGTATCGCGCGTCGACTGGTAGCAGCGCTGCAACGGCGGATCAGCTGGAAGGATGATCGGGGCGAGCGGCCGCTGGCGGCGGCTTTAACTGAAGCCGCGGAGCCTCTCACGTTGCAGACGCACCGCTTCGACGGGGCGCCCGGCTGGCAGCCGAGTTTGGTTTATCAGGGTGAACGTTGGGGATCGGATCTTCTGCCTGAGCTTGGCGCGGATCTCGTTGGTCGGGGCATGGCTTCGAAGGCGGCGGGAGAGGCGCTCTCCTGGCTTGTCGCTGATGGCATGGGTGATGAGGGTCTGGATCTCAGAGGGCGAAAGATCGTGGTCCTGGGTGCTGGTGCCGAGATGGCGCCAACCCGGTTCTGGCTCGAAGCCGGTGCGGACGTGCTCTGGCTGGATGTGGCGCCGCCACCGGCAGCCTGGCGAGAGGTCACGGGTATGGCGGGTCGTCTTTTCTGGCCCGCAGAAAACGTGGATCTGCTGACCCGACCTCAGCAAGCGCTGGCAACGATCAATGCCTTTGGCGATGGGGAGCCCCTGGATCTCGGCCTGTATGCCTATGCGCCAGGACAGGCCCGGGAACTGCTGCTGACGGCAATCATGAATGCGATCGTTGCTGCGCTGCCGCGCGAGCGGCTGGCCAGCGTGACCTTGCTTGTCTCTCCTACCACGCCCACTGCGCTGGGTCCGGAAGATCTGGCGGCGATGCACAGGCGTTTCGAGGCGCGACCGGGTTGGGAAGCGTTGCTGGCTCGAGTCGGTCTGTTTGGCCGGGGTGGCGGCTGCGCCGTGTCCGGCACCGGTTCCGCCACCCGCACGGTCGTAGCGATTCAGGGCGGCAGCTATCAGGCTGCCCAGTATCTTGGCAAGGTGATGGTCGCGGAGTCCTGGGCCAGCCAGACGGAAGACGAGCGCATTCAACCGGTTCGAGTGTCAGCCAACACGGCGGCGATCACCCGCACACGTTCACTCAACCATCCCGTGTTCGCGGCAGCCTTCGGCGGTGCGGCGGCCTTTGGTGTGGAAACCTTTGCACCGCGCCTGTCCAGACGTCTGAACGGCTTGCTTGCCGCCCAGGATTGGTTGAATCCACGGCTGCCCGTGCCAGGCGCTGTGCGCGTGCATGGCGGTATCCACACCTTGCCCTATCCGCTCGACCCGCCGCTGCGTGTCGCGGCCGCCATTGGATTTGCACGGTCGCCGCGGCTGCTGCGGGGATTGATCGGCGGACGCTGACTCAGCCTGGTTCCGCCGGAGCGACAATTGACGGGCGGATCTCAGAGGGTGTCGGTAAGCAGCAGCTCTTTCACGACCACACGATTTCTACCGGCTCGCTTGGCATCGTAGAGCGCTTCGTCAATCTGCCTGAGTGCGGTCTGTATGTTCGTATCCGGTTTGATGCAGGCGGCGCCGATGCTCGCGGTCAGCCCGAACGACTTGCCGCTGCCCGGTTCTATCAGCGTCTCGGAGATCGCCCGCCGGAATCGTTCAGCGACGTGCTCGAGTTCGGCACTTTTCACGTCCAGCAGCATGACCATGAATTCTTCACCACCCACTCTAGCGAGGGTGTCCACAGCCCGGCACTCGCGTTCCATGGCTCTGGCGGCGCCGATCAGCGCCTGATCGCCCGTATTGTGTCCGAAGCGGTCGTTGATCGCCTTGAAATCGTCCAGGTCGATGCTGAGCATGGCGAAGGTCTGGTTGAGCCGGCTGGAGCGCTCGTATTCCTGACTCAGCTGGTCCAGGAAGTAGCGCCGATTCCGCAGGCCCGTCAGCGCATCCGTGTTGGAGAGTCGGGCCAGCTCGTTGTTCAGTGTGTGCAGCTCGGCCTTGCTCTCTTCCAGACGCTTGTGGGCAAGGGTCTGATCCGTGTTGTCGCGCAACAGGACCAGCACCTCGCCCTGGTTTCGACGTTTGTCGAAGCGCCTGAGATGCACCTGGTAGTAGCGGGTCGCGCCTTCCGCTTCGAGCTGGAGGGAGCGGGTGACTTCCAGCTCGCCGCTCAGCGACCAGGCCGATTCGGGCAGGTGATCTTTCAGATTGCTGCCGATCGCCGAGCGCTCATCCCGTTTCAGCAGACGGGCGAAGTGGCTGTTGCAGTCGACGATCGTGCCAGTCTCATCGACCACGGCCATGGCGTCCGGGAGCAGGTTGAGCATCAGCTCGCGGGCGATAGGCCGGATCTCGAGGAACCGCGTCCAGAGCAGCGCATAGGCGAGGAGCGCCAGACCAACGGTGGTGGCCAGAATGACCGGATTGATGCCCTCCGGCAGAAAACCTATTGCTTTGTTCGGCACCAGGTAGGCGAGCCCGGCCAGAACCGGAAACAGGGTCATGGTGATGAGCTGGGAGAAGCGGAAGCGGGAGCGGCTGTACTGAAACCCGATCAGCAGCAGGGCAAGCAGGATGCAGGCAATGCTGAGACCACCCATTAGGCGCATGACGGGGCCGTGTTCGAGCTGTCCCGTGGTCGTGATGGGCTCCTCCGGCGTGAGTTCCGAGAAGCTGGCGAACTGGCCGTGCAGGGGGTTGGTCACGGCCAGAAGCGCGATTGCGGCCGCGGTCAGCAGCAGCCCGTTTCGTAGCCACTCCCAACCCGATGGTTGGATGGTCAGATAGGCGGCAACGGCGAGCAGATAGAACGGCCCGATCCAGGTGGTGAAGCCGAAAACCAGCCCCTGATCGAAGAACGTAAAAGGATAGACGATGTACGCCCAGGGGTAGATTGCACACACCAGCACCAGGGCGAGCAGATAGCTGGCGCCGGGTCGGTGCCGGTTGTCGAACAGGCGATAGGCGGGCACCGCCGCACAGGCGACGGCAAGACAGCCCCATATGAGATCAATCAGGTGCATCGAATGATCGCGTCCTGCATATCCAGTCGAAAGCAGGATGAAAAGTTACCTTGCTACCCGTTCACAGAATGTGCGGAACTCACCGAAGCACACCCAAAATGGGGATAAAGAGCCAGGAACTGAGGCGCAGCGCACACTTTGCCACGCACTGTGCGCCGAATGCGGCGGACAGGCCCTGCAGTCAGCGAACGATCGAGCGCAGCAGTGCCGCGACGCCACTAACCCCTGGACCTGGCAGGATTTCCGTCGCTGCCGCTTCGGCATAGTGGTCGCAATGCTCGGGCGCAGCGCTGTAGCCCGCCCATGCCAGCATGGAAACGTCATTGACGCTGTCGCCAATGGCGAGCACCTCATTCCGTTCGATACCGAGCTCGGCCGCCAGCATGCCGAGGGCATTTCCCTTGCTGGCTTCCCGCGCATGGACGGCGGTCACCGAGGGAAAGTCGAGCAGGCAGAGTCGGTCGCCATAGCGGTCTTCGATCTCCGCGTGCACCCGTGAAGCCTCTTCCCTGCTGCTGATAATGTCGATACCCGTAGCGCGGACGCCCGAGCAGTGCGGCTCCTCATGGATCTCCATCTGGATCTGCGAGACGTCGGCGAAGAACTGCGCCTGCTCACAATGCCGGGTGACCAGGTAGCGCTCGGAGTCGAACCAGGCCAGTGGCCAGTCGTTTGCGTGCGCATAATCCTTGAGCTCCACGGCGAGCTCATGATCGATGGAATACCCATGGCGCAGGCTGCCGTTGCCGTTGTGCACCGATGCCCCCTGCTGGCAGATGAGCGGCTGGTCGATGCCGAGGTGGCTGGCAACGCTGGCAGTGCCCGGGAACATCCGCCCGGATGCCAGCACCACGACGATCCCTGCCTCGATCAGCTGCCTTACCGCTCCGGTAATTGGCTCACCAGGCACAGCGTCGTGATGAACGCCGGGGTCGAGCAGGGTGCCGTCAATGTCGAGGGCAACGAGGCGTATTTTCATTCTGGCGGGACTTCCTGTGGGCCAGTACAGTAGTTGGAGACTGGGGAGATTAGCACGTGAGCAGAACAGAACTGGGCGGCGTCGTGGCTGGTGCAGGTTTCGGTGGGCGCCACTGCTGCTTCGGCTCGAACGTTCCCGGCATATGAAAACCATCGCGATACTCGGCTGCGGCAACATTGGCCGCATCGTCGCCGGACAGGCGGAGAACGTCCGCATCGTCGGCGTATTCGATCAGGACAGGGACCGTTGCCATGCAGTGGCCGCGCTGTGTGGCGCCACTGCCTGCGAGAGTTTCGATGCGCTCATGACGCTCGATTTCGACCTCCTCGTGGAAGCCGCCTCGGTGGAAGCGGCGGAAGAATACGCGCCGCGGGTGATCGAAGCCGGCCGGGATCTGGTGATGCTGAGCGTCGGCGCTCTGGCCGATGATGGCCTGCGAGCGCGGCTGGAGAACCTCGCGCGGGTCAGCGGCGCGAAGCTGCGCATCCCCAGTGGTGCGGTCATCGGGCTCGATAACCTCAAGGTAGGCCGGATTTCCAGGCTTGATCGACTGCTGCTAAAGACCACCAAGCCACCGGCTGCGCTGGGCGTGGAGGTGGATGAATCGACCTGTCTGTTCCGCGGTCCAGCAACCGAATCGATCAAGCAGTTCCCGCGCAACATCAACGTGGCGGTATCTTTGAGCCTTGCCGCCGATCGCGAGTGCGAGGTGGAAATCTGGGCGGATCCGCAGGCAACCGGTAATCGCCATCAGGTCATCTTCGAGGGTGAGTTCGGCCGTGCCGAGATCACGGTCGACAACGTGCCATCGCCGGACAATCCGCGGACCAGCTATCTGGCGGCCCTGTCGGTGCTTGCACTGATCGACGACGAAAACCATCACATTCGAGTAGGGACCTGAGATGACAGACCAGCCGTCGCAACATCGAGTCGCTCGTCAGGTTGCCGGGGCGCGACTCTCGGCCATCAAGGAGATGAGCATGCTGGCGGCGGAGGTCGAGGACGTCGCCAGCCTGAGCTGGGGACTGCCGTCGTTCGCCACGCCGGAGCCGATCCGGGAAGCGGTGACCCGGGCGCTCGCGAGCGATCCGGACGTCGGCAAATACGCGTTGCCCAATGGCCTGCCGGAACTCAGATCGCTGGCAGCGGAGGAGCACGCCCGGAAAACGGGGATCGAGCCCGATCCGGATGAGAACGTCTTCATCACCGCCGGCAACATGCAGGGTATGAGCACGCTGTTTCACGTGCTGCTCGAGCCGGGCGACGAGATCATCCTCACCGATCCGGGCTTCGCCTCGCACTATGAGCAGGTCCGGCTCCGCGGCGGCGTACCGATCGCCTGGCCGCTGGATGAAGGGAACGCCTGGGCGATGGACACGAAATTGCTGGAAAGCCTTGTTACCGAGCGTACCCGGGCCGTGGTGCTGGTCAATCCATCCAACCCCACCGGCAGCCTCTTTTCGAAGCAGACGCTGCTGCGCCTGGGGGAGATCGCACGGGCCCGTGATCTGCTGCTGATCATCGACGACCCGTACTCGGAGCTGATTTATGAGGACCGAGAACGCTACTTCAATCTGGCAGCGGAACCCGGCTTGAGTGACCAGCTGGCCTACCTGTTCACCTTCTCGAAGATCCATGCCATGAGCGGCTGGCGTCTCGGTTACATGATCCTGCCTGACTGGCTTCGAGCCGAGGTGCTCAAGGTGCACGATGCAAACCTGATCTGCACGCCGCGCATTTCTCAGGTTGCCGGAATAGCTGCGCTGTCGGGGGATCAGGCGCATGTGGGCGTCTTTCGCGAGATCCTGGCGAAGCGGCGCGATCTTATATGTGAGCGGCTCGATGCGCTGCCGCACGTCTTCAGCTACGTCCGGCCGGAGGGTGCCTACTACGTGTTCCCGCGGATCCTGGTGGAGACGGAGGACTCCTGGAGCTTCTCACGCCGGCTGCTGGAGGAGTCCGGGGTGTGCGTTACGCCAGGCATCGCGTTCGGGCCCGGCAGTGACGCCCATGTGCGCATGGCGTTCTGCGTTGACGAAGATGTCATCAACAAGGCCTTCGACAGGATTGCTGCCCGGTATCCAGTTTGAGTCGATTTTGATCCCGGCCTGTTCGCTCAGGCGGCAAACGGCCTGATCCTGGCAGCTACTCGTCCTCGTAGCCCTGGATGCTCAACCCTTCCTCCAGATAGTCGGCGAGCAGGGGCGTGGCGATCAGGTAGTCGGCCGTGCTGACGCTGTCCGCCTCCGCCGCATAGCCTAGGGCCTCTTCCCAGTCGTCGAGCGAGTAGTCACCCCTTCCCAGCCACATGAGAGCCACCAGGGTGCGCTGCTGATCGGGCTCCAGGTCGTCGATGACGTTCCTGAGCTCGGTATAGCGCTCGTCGCCGCGATACTCGGTCAGCCGCTCGAATGCCTGATCATCGGCCAGGGATTCCGGCGCCTCTTCGGCTTCCATGGACGCCTCTACCTGGAACTCTCGAGCATGGGCAATGACACTCCGCACGCTTTCCGGATTGAGATCGATCATGGCTTTATCTCCACGGGTTTCGTTACCTGCAATTTAATGCTCCGAGAGCGACTCGCCCTTAAGTAGATACCACGACATGCGTTTCACCCCGGCTCTACCCCGGCACCTGGCAGCGCCCGCATTCGATGCCCGCACTCGAGAGCGGCGCCGCGCTTTCGCCATCATGCGGCCGATAGACGGTGCAACCCTTGAGGCCGAGCTCGTACGCTTCGCTGTAGACGTTCTGCATCGATTCGAACGGAAAGTCCTCGGGCAGATTGATGGTCTTCGAGATTGCGCTGTCTACCAGAGGCTGCAGAACGGCCTGCATGGCCATGTGGGCGCTGGGCGGCAGGGCCCGAGCCGTCACGAAGTATTCCGGCAACGGCTCACCGCCGCTGACCTCCCGCCAGCGTCGGTACGCGTGGTTCTCGATCTCGAATGTTCGCATTTTATCCTCAGCCGCGCGGACGCGTTGCTGGTAGACCAGGTCGAAAGCCGGCTCGATACCCGTCGTCACGTTGTTTGCCAGCAGGCTGATGCTGCCGGTGGGCGCAATGGCGAGCAGGTGGCTGTTGCGTATGCCGTAGCGGGCGATGTCGTCGCTGATCTCTGCCGGCAGCCGCCTCACGAACGGAGACTGAAGATACTGTTCGCGTTCGAACTGTGGGAAGGCACCCTTCTCCCGGGCGAGCTCCACGGAGGCTTCGTAGGCTGCGCTGCGGATAGTCTGCATGATGGACGCAGCCTGGTTGCGGGCACGGTCCGAGTCATAGTGCAGGCCCAGCAGCATGAGCGCATCGGCCAGCCCCGTGATGCCCAGGCCGATCCGCCTTGAACCCTCTGCCATCCGCTTCTGCGCGGGCAGCGGGTAATGGGAGATATCGATCACGGCATCGAGAAAGCGGACGGCGGTGCTGGTCAGCGCCCGAATGCCATCGAGATCAATCATGGCATCTTCATGAAAGGGTGACGTTACGAAGGGTGTGAGGTTGATGGACCCCAGGTCGCAGGCGCCGTAAGACGGCAGCGGCAGCTCGCCGCAGGGATTGGTCGCGCTGATCTGCTCACGATAAGCCAGATTGTTCTCGCCGTTTACCGTATCGATGAAGATCACGCCGGGCTCGGCGGTCTCGTAAGCCGAGCGCATGATGGTTTCCCAGAGGCTCCGGGCGGACAGACGGCCGAGAACGCGGCAGGGCACCGGATCGTCAAACCCGGGCCAGCTGCGCTCGATGATTTCGCCATCGCCGCCCACGCGTTCGGCAGGGAACACAAGGGGCCATGTCTCGCCTTTTCTGACGGCAGCCATGAAGGCGTCGGTGACCTGCACCGACAGGTTGAAGCTGCCGAGCGTACCCGGCATGCGCTTTGCTGCGACGAACTCCAGGATATCCGGGTGATCGCAGCGCAGCGTCGCCATCATCGCGCCACCACGGCCGGTGGTGCTGGTCAGGGTGTCGCACATCGCTGTCCAGATCTGCATGAAGGAAACGGGCCCGGAGGCGATCCGGGCGACTTCCCTGGCGCGGGTCCCGCGCGGCCGGAGCGTGGAAAAATCCAGACCTATGCCACCACCCTGCTGCATGGTCAGCGCACTCTCTTCGAGCGCCCGACAGATCCCCTGCAGGCTGTCCTCGATGAGCCCCATGACGAAGCAGTTGCAGAGGGTGACCTGAGCGCCGCTGCCGGCCCCAGCCAGAATCCGGCCGGCAGGCAGGAAGCGGAAATCATCGAGGGCCTGCAGGTATGCCGTCTGCCAGCGTCCGGCATCGGCGCCTTCTACCGCCGCGCATGTGGCAGCGACCCGACGCCAGGTTGCTTCGATGTCCGCCTCCGCGGCACCGGCACCCGTCGTCCGGCAATATCGGCTCTGCCAGACGTGTTGAGCGATCTCTGTTTGCAGTTGCCCGTGCATGACGTGCCGCGCTAGTCGCTTCCCCGAGGTGTTCTCGCCTTGTCTGCTTCCCTGCCGCCCAGCAGCGTGCGGCGCAGGAACTTCTCCAGCTCAATCACTATGAACAATCCGAGCCCGAGCAGCCAGATGCGGTTCCAGCTCTCCGTGCTGAGAGGGCGTGAATCGAACAGCTGCTGAAAGGGGGCGGTGTAAACGAACAGCGCCTGAAACAGCACCACCGCTCCGATTGACAGCAGCACCACCCGATTTCCCGTGAAACCCTCTATGGACAAGGAAGTTCGATCCAGATGCCGGGACGAGATCAGGTAAACGATTTCGAACAGAACCAGCAGGTTCACGGCCGCCGTGCGCGCGTACTCCGTTTCCTGTTCCGCCGCCTCCAGCGCGAAAAGCCAGGTGATCGCCGTCAGCATCACGAAGCTTACGAATCCCGTGCGCCAGATTACGAGCCCGGAGAGCAGCGGCGCTCGGGAAGCCCGCGGCGGGTGGCGCATCACGTCCGGGCTGCCGGGCTCGAATGCCAGAGCGATGCCCAGGGTGACGGCGGTAATCATGTTGATCCAGAGGATCTGTACCGGCGTCATCGGCAGCTGGTAGCCGAAGACAATGGCCAGGGCGATCACCAGCGCTTCGGTCACGCTGGTGGGTAACAGGAAGACCACGCTCTTCCGGATGTTCTCGTAGATGTTGCGGCCGGTCTCCACCGCCTGGACGATGGTGGCGAAGTTGTCGTCGGCCAGCACAATCTCCGACGCTTCGCGGGCAGCCTGGGTGCCTTTCAGGCCCATGGCAACGCCCACGTCCGACCGCTTCAGGGCCGGAGAATCGTTCACGCCATCACCGGTCATGGCGACCACGTGGCCCTTTGCCTGCAGCGCGGTGACCAGTCGCAGCTTGTGCTCGGGTGATGTGCGTGCGAAGACGTCGGTGTCCTCTGCCGCATTCGTGAAGGCGGCATCATCGAGCTGATCCAGGTCTGCACCCGTCAGCACCTCTCGATCTCCGTTCAAACCGAGTTCGCGGCTGACCGCTGCGGCTGTCAGGGCATGGTCGCCGGTGACCATCTTCACCCGGATTCCGGCGGACCTGCAGCGGCGGAGAGCTTCTGGCACTTCTGCACGTGGCGGGTCCATGGTTCCGACGATGCCGAGCAATTCGAGCCGGCCTTCGAGCGCACTGAAGGTAATCTCCTGCACCTCCGTTGGCAGCACCAGGCGTGCCAGGGCGAGCACCCGTTCCCCTTCCCGGGCAAGCTCCGCTGCGGCCGAGAGCCAGCGCTCCCTCGCCATGGGCTGAAGTTCGGTTTCCGCCAGCTCGGTGCCGCACAGGGCGATCACCGTTTCCGGTGCACCCTTCACGTAGGCCACGTTGACCGAGTTCTGCCGATGCAGGGTCGCCATGAAGCGCTGCTCTGACTCGAAGGGAATCACGTCCAGACGCGGCAGCGCGTGGTTGGCGTCCTCCGGGTCCAGGCCGCCTTTGGCGGCCAGCACGGCGAGGGCGCACTCGGTTGGATCACCGCTGACCGTGTAGCCGTCCGGGTCGATGGTCAGTCTGGCGTCGTTGCAATTGAGTGCGGCCAGCAGCAACGCCTCGAGGCTCGCCGGCCATTCCGGCTGGGTCGATGTGGCGGAAACCAGCTTTCCAGGTGCATTGAAGCCGATGCCGGTGGTTTCGAAGCGTGCGTCTGCCGTGACCACGGTGCGGGTTGTCATCTCGTTGGCCGTGAGGGTGCCCGTCTTGTCCGTGCAGATCACGTCGACCTCGCCAAGGGTTTCCACTGCCGGTAACCGACGCACCACGGCGTGACTCCGGCTCATGAGCTGCACGCCGATGGCGAGCGTGATGGTGATGACGGGCGGCAGGCCCTCGGGCACCGCAGCCACGGCGATGCTGACTGCGGCGATCAGCATGTCGCTGGTGGGGTAGCCGTGCACCAGGCCACCGAACATGGCGATGGCGCCGGCCAGAACCAGGATGAGCAGGGTCAGGCGGCGGGCGAACACGCCGATCCTCTCGAGCAGGGGTGTTGTCAGTCTGTGAATGGCGCTCAATGCGCCGGAAATCTGTCCAAGCTCGGTCGCGTCGCCGGTGCCGGTCACCAGCGCCTTACCCCATCCCCGCGTGACCAGCGTGCCGGCATAGACGATGTTGTCCCGCTCCGGTAGTGGCGTGGCCTCAACCAGCGTGTCGACATTCTTAGGCGTCGGGGTGGACTCGCCGGTGAGGATGGACTGATCCGTTTCCAGGTGCTTGGTATCCATGAGCCGCGCATCCGCAGGCACCCGGTCACCGGCCTGAAGGATGATGACGTCGCCGGGAACCAGCTCTGCGGCGTCTGTCTCGATCGCGCGGCCAGCCCGCAGCACCAGAGCCCTCAGTCGCAGCATGCTCTTCAGCGCGAGCATGGCCTGCTCGGCGCGCCCTTCCTGAATGTATCCGACCAGCGCGTTGATCAGCACCACACCGACGATGACGGCCGTATCCAACCACTGGCCGAGCCCGGCGGTGAGCGCTGCGGAGCCGAGCAGCACGTAGAGCAGCACGTTGTTGAACTGCCGGAGCAGCCGGCGCCAGCTGCTGGGCGGCGACTCGGTTTCCAGCACGTTCTGTCCGTAGCGGTCGAGGCGCTCCTGTGCGCTGCTGGCGGTCAGGCCGTCGGCATCCGCTCCGAGTGCTCTCAGGCAGGCTTCGGTATCCAGCAGGTGCCAGTCACGAGGTGGGCGCTCGGAATCTGCTGTCACTGTTTGCCGGGCCTGGCCATCGCTACCGCTCAGCGGGAAGACTCCTTCCAGTGCCAGCGCGACCGCGGCTTTTCTGCCAGGTCACGAAGCTGCTCGTACAGCGCGCGTTCCTGGGCCGTCGGGTGCTCGGGGATGTGCACCTCGATGCGGATATTCAGATCTCCGTGGCGGTCCGTGCCGAAGACCGGCAGCCCCTTGCCGCGCAGCCGCATGACCTCGTCCGGTTGCGTGCCCTCGGGGATGGTGACCTCTACCTCGCCGTCCAGAGTGGGCACGCGGCGGTGCGTGCCCAGCACCGCATCCGCGACTTCCAGACGCTCCTTGCGCCAGAGATCGGCGCCGAGGCGCTCGAAACGGGGGTCCGGCTCGCTGTGGACGATCACGTAGAGATCTCCGGGGGGGCTGGAAGGCAGATCGCCTGCTTGACCGCGTCCGGCTACCCTGAGTGCAAGGCCTTCCTCGGCACCGCTGGGAATGGTCACCGTGAGTGACTCCTGCTGCGCGATCCGACCCGATCCATGACACTCGGGGCAGGGATCGTCGATGAGGGTGCCGCGACCCCGACATTGCGGGCAGGTAGTGATGTGGCTGAACTGAACGCCCTTCTCTTTGCCGCTTTTGAGCACTTTCTGGCCGCTGCCACCGCATTCGTCGCAGGGCCGGGGCGCGCTGCCGGACCTGGCGCCGGATCCATCGCAGTCGTTGCAGGGGGCGGTACGGGGAAAGCGCACGGTTTCCTCGCCGCCGCTGGCGATGGTGCCCAGGGGCACGATCAACCGCACCTCGATGTCGGCGCCCCGACCGGGCTGGCGATCGCCGCGGCCGAACAGGTGGTCGAAGATGGAACCGCCGAACCGGCCGCCGAAACCGAAGTCCCTGAAGAGGCCGGCGTCTCCGAATATCTCTCCGAAATCGATGCCGCCGAAGATGTCTTCCGGAGAAAATCCAGCGACGCCGGCGAATCCGCCGCTGTCGTATCTGGCACGTTTGTCCGGATCCGAAAGGATGCCGTAGGCTTCGGCGATTTCCTTGAAGCGTTCCTCGGCGTCCGGATCCTTGTTTCGATCCGGGTGGTACTTGAGCGCCAGACGGCGGAAAGCATCACGGATGCTCTTGGCATCCGCATCGCTGGAGACGCCGAGGACCTCGTAGTAATCGCGCTGAGCGCGCTGTTGATGCGTGCCTCGAGCTCGTCCGTCAGGTGCTCCGAGAAATCCGCCAGCATCTTCTCGGCCTGGTAGCACGTGGCATCGGCAGCGTTCAGCTTCTCCGCCTCTTCCCGGCGTTTGCTGTCCGCTTCCGCGTAGTGCTCGGCGTCGTCGACCATCTGCTGCTTCTCGGCATCGGAAAGTCGCGTTGAGCCGGTGATGGAGATTGACTGGGACTTGCCGGTCGCCTGATCCTTGGCCGTGACCTCCAGGATGCCGTTGGCATCGATGTCGAAGGTGACGTCGATCTTGGGTACGCCGCGGGGCGCGGGCGGCAGGCCCTGAAGATTGAACTCGCCGAGGCTCGTATCATCCGAGGCCATGGGCCGCTCACCCTGATAGACGTGAATGGTCACCGCCGTCTGCATGTCTGCGGCGGTGGTGAAGGATTCGGTGTGCTTGACGGGTATCGGTGTGTTCCGGGTGATGAGCGAGGTGGCCACGCCGCCCAGCGTTTCCACGCCGAGTGTCAGCGGGGTAACGTCCACCAGCACGATGTCGCTGACCTCGCCGGACAGAACGCCACCCTGGATGGCTGCGCCGCAGGCGACGCACTCCATGGGATCCACCCCCATCTCTGCCGGACGGCCGAACAGCTCCTCGAAGAACTGCCGCACGGCCGGCATCCGCGTCGGCCCGCCGACGAATACGATGCGGTCGACGTCCTTCGGGCCGATGCCTGCGTCGGTGAGCGCCTGCTGCACCGGGCCGCGGCAGCGCTCGATCACCTCACGGACCAGCCGCTCGAGCTCGGTTCGGGTGAGATCCAGCTCGAGGTGCTGCGGCTCGCCATTCACGGCCGCCAGGTAGGGCAGGCTGACGTGCGTGCTGGTACTGGTCGAGAGCTCCACCTTGGCAATCTCGGCAGCCTCCTTGAGACGTGCCATGGCCTTGATGTCCCCGGTGACATCCGCGCCCGTCTGCTCGCGGAAGCGGCTGGCAAGTTGCTCGAGCACGCGCTGATCCATGTCGGTGCCGCCGAGTCGCGTATCGCCGCTGGTCGACCTCACCTCGAACACACCTTTGCCGAACTCCATGATGGTCACATCCAGCGTGCCGCCACCGAAGTCGAGCACGGCAATGCGCAGGTCTTCGCCGGTCCGGTCCACGCCTTAGGCAAGTGATGCCGCCGTCGGCTCGTTCACCAGCCGCTCGACCTCTATGCCTGCTATCCGGCAGGCATCTTTCGTGGCCGAACGCTGATTGTCGTCGAAATAGGCGGGTACGGTGACAACGGCTTTCTGCACGGCTTCGCCAAGAAACGCTTCCGCATCACGCTTGATCTTCTGCAGGAGAAAGGCGGACAGCTGCTCCGGAGAGAAGGTCTTGTCGCGGAGTGTGATCCTTTCCCGAGTGCCCATCTGCCGCTTGAAGGCCGTTGCCGTTCCGGAAGGGTTAGCCGCCGCCTGGCGGCGGGCGGGCTCGCCGACTAGGGTCTGGCCGTCTGCCGTAATCGCCACGTAGCTCGGAAATGCCTTGCCGCCAAGGCTGATGCCCTCAGCACTCGGAATCATCACCGGTCTGCCGCCGCGCAGCACGGCCGCGGCCGAATTGGAGGTGCCCAGATCAATGCCGATGATCGCCATCACCTTCTTCCTTGTGCCTGATATTCAGGCGATTTTTCTGCAAAGCGTCTTCCGGATTCAATACGAAGATACGCCTAGGGGTTCGGCGGAGCTATTCGTTTCTGGAATGGTAGCCGCGGGGCCTCTGATACGTGGAATCCCCAGTGGGTGCCGATGTATCTGAGTTCTAGCATCACAGGCTTTAAACCTGTCGAGGGACAGGAGCGTAGGGAGAAAAAAATGGCAAAGGAAGAGAAGACGCAGAAGGAAAAGACACAGGAAGTGAAGAAGGAAGCGCCGGAGACGGAATCCCAGGTAGTGAAAGCGGAGGAGCGCCCGGCCCGGAGGGGGCTGGCGCCGTTTCTCGATTTCGACACCGAATTCGAGCGGGCCTTCGAGAACTTTTTCAAGCGGGGGTGGTTGAGCACCCCGCGCTGGGAGTTTCCGAAGCCGGCGGCCATGTTCGGAGAGAAGGCGCCAAACGTCAATCTGATCGACCGTGATAACGAGGTGGTGATCGAGGCTGAGCTGCCCGGCGTCAGCAAGGACGATGTGGATGTGTCGATCTCCGAGAATACCGTGACCATCAAAGCCGAGACGCGAAGGGAAGAAGAGAAGGAAGAAGGCGAGTATCACAAGCGGGAGATCTCCACGGGCTACTACTCCCGCACGCTGCCTCTGCCGGCGACAGTCGAGAGTGAAGAAGCGAAAGCCGAGTTCGCCGACGGTGTTCTGACGCTGACACTACCGAAGTCAGAGCAGTCGAAGCGAATCAGCATCAAGGTGGACTGACGTTAGCGGAGAAGGGGATGACCCTGAGGTTCGAAAGTTGCACGGTCCGCAGCCTCGCAGAAGGCGCGATGGGGCAATTCGAGCGGGGTCATCTCCACGTTGACACCGAAGGTCTGGCGCGTGCGCTTACTGCACGGGATGCGAGGGTCGTCGAAGTTGCCGTGAACCTCGTCCGTCCGGGCGATGCAACGCGGATCGTCTGCTGCAAGGACGTCATTCAACCGCGCCTCAAGGTGCGAGGCGACGATCCGGGCGAGGGCGTGGTTCGGCTGCTGGACAACCTGGCCGTGGTTACCTGTGGCCCGATCGTCGGCTTCCAGGAAGGCATCATCGACATGTCCGGTCCCGGCGCCGCGTACACGCCTTTCTCCGAGCTCTTTCTGATCGTGCTGGAGGTCGATGTCGCGGAAGGCCTGGCATCTCACGAGCACGAAGCGGCGCTGCGCGAGGCCGGGCTCCACGCAGCTCGCCTGATTGCAGAGCATTTGGAGGGCTATCAGGCCGATTCGGAGGAAGACCTCCTCTGGGATGAGCAGCCCGTATCGCCAACGCTGCCGCGATTCGCCTACGTGGACCTGATGCTGAGCCAGGGGCTGCTGCACGACACCTGGGTGCTCGGGGAGAACGCCGTATCCGGCCTGCCGCGGATCTTCGATCCCCGGGTGTTGCTGGACGATGCGGTCGTCTCCGGTAACTGCGTCAGCGCCTGCGACAAGAACACCACCTACCATCATCAGAACAATCCCGTCATCCGTGAGCTGCTGCGCGGTCATGGCCGACGCTGGAATTTCGTCGGCGTGGTCGCGACAAACTGTCCCACGCGTCTGGCGGAAAAAGCGCGCTCGGCGGAGACCGCAGTGGCGCTGGCGCGCGGGCTTGAGGCGGATGGCGCCATCATCAGCAAGGAAGGATTCGGGAATCCGGACGCGGATCTGATGATGCTGATCCGCGGGTTCGCCCGGGAAGGCATTCAGACCGTGGCCATCACCGATGAATTTGCCGGTCGCGATGGCGGCTCACAGTCTCTGGCAGACACGACGCCGGAGGCGAACGCGGTGATCTCCACCGGAAATGCCAACCAGCTCGTCCAGCTCCCGCCCATGAGCACCACGATCGGGCCGCTTCCGGATGTCACCCGCCTGGCTGGCGGTTATGCCGGTTGCCTGGGGGACGATGGCAGCCTGGAAGTGGAGCTGCAGGCCATCATGGGCGCGACCAACGAGCTCGGCTTCAGCCGGTTGAGCTGCCGAGGGATCTAGATGACGCGCGTGCTCCACTACCTGAACCAGTTTTTCGGCGGCCTGGGTGGCGAAGAGGCCGCGGGGACGCCATTGACCCTGCTCGAAGGTGCCCGTGGCCCCGGCAATGCGCTGATGCGGCTCGATCCGGAGATCGAGATCGTGGCGACGCTGGTGGGCGGGGACAACTACCTGGCCGAGCATCTGGAGACGGCCGTGGATGAGGCGGTTGCCCTGGTGGCCGAGCAGCACGCGGCGGTCCCCGTGGACATGCTTATCGCCGGGCCGGCGTTCAACGCCGGTCGCTACGGCATGGCCTGCGCTGGCATCTGTGCGGCGGTGGAGAACCGGCTTGGTATCCCGACGTTGACCGCGCTCTATCCGGAAAACGCGGCGGTGGAAGTCTATCGCAGGCAGGTAACCATCCTGGCGGCGACCGATGACGTCATGGGCATGGCCGAGGCGCTGGAAACCATGGCCCGGGCGGTGAGCAAACGAATGACGGGCCGTCCCCTCGGGCCGGAAGACGGGCTGCTGCCGAAAGGTATCCGGGAGAACTACATTGCCAGCCGCACGGGTGCTGAGCGGGCGGTGGAGATGCTGCTGACCCGGATCAAAGGTGGGTCGATCACCACTGAGTACCCCATGCCTGAGTTCGATCGTGTGCCTCCGGCACCTCCTATCGAGGATGCGTCCAACGCCGTGATTGCGCTGATCACCTCAGGCGGGATCGTGCCGAAGGGCAACCCGGACCACATCGAGTCGGCGAGCGCCAGCCGTTGCGGGGCTTACTCCATAGCAGATCTCGACCGGCTCACGCCTGCCAGCCATCAGAGCGTGCACGGCGGCTACGATCCAACTTACGCCAATGCAGATCCGAACCGGGTACTGCCCCTGGACGCGGCGAGAAGCCTCGAGCGCGAAGGACACATCGGCCGCCTGTTCGAGACGTACTATGCCACCGTGGGTAATGCCACATCGGTGGATCAGGCGCGGCGTTTCGGCACCGAGATTGCACCGCTGCTGGTGAACGAAGGCGTGCAGGCGGTGGTCCTGACCAGCACGTGAGGCACCTGCACGCGTTGCGGGGCAACGATCGTCAAGGAACTGGAACGGCTTGGCCTGCCGACGGTTCACGTATGTTCCATCGTCACCATCTCGAAAACGGTCGGTGCCAACCGGATCGTGCCCAGTATCGCCATCCCGCATCCCATGGGCGATCCGGCGCTGTCGCAGGACGCGGAGCTCGAGCTGCGTCGCGACCTGCTCGAGCGGGCATTGAGAGCGCTGGAAACCCGGATCGACCAGCAGACAGTGTTTGACTGAGAACTGATATGGAGCACCGTGATGATTCCTGACTACCGCCTTCTGCTCGGCTCGATGATCCTGCTGCTGCTCGGTGCCTGCGCGGCGACGCCGCGGGTCAGCGTGATCCGGGACCCGCAAGCCGACTTCTCACGATTTGCGAGCTTCGGCTTTCGAGAGCCGCTCGGCACGGATCGCGAAGACAGTACGGGCACGCTGCTGAGCAGGACGCTGGAAAACGCTGCCCGAGTCGAGCTGGAATCGCTCGGCTACGTCTTCGATCCGGAGAACCCGGATCTGGAGCTCAATTTCTTCGTCGAGACCCGTGAGGTGATCCAGGGCCGCCGCGGTCCCAGCTTCGGCGTTGGTTACGGCTACTACCACCGTCACTACGGCGTGTGGAGCGGCTACGAGACCGACATCCGTCAGCACACCGAGAGCACGCTGCATGTGGACGTGGTCGATGTGGAGCAGAATCAACTGATCTGGGAGGGCATCTCGGTGGAGCGCCTGTCCGGGCACGATCTGGCCTTCGAGCCGGAAAACATCCTGCCCAGCCTGGCGCAGATCTTCGCGGATTTTCCGCGCCGCCATCTGAGCCTGCGGGAGTGATCTGGCCGCTCAGCCGGGCAGGCGCGCTCACCTGAGCAGGCGCGCTCAATTGAGCACGTGGATGTTCCTGTCGGCGCAGATCTGCCTGAGCGCCTCCGGCCACACCGACACCTCCACCTCGCCGATGTGGGCTTTGCGCAGCAGCAGCATGTAGACGCGTGACTGGCCGATGCCGCCGCCGATGCTGAGCGGAATCCGATCGTTGAGGATCGCCTGATGGTAGGGCTGATCGGCCAGTTCGAGCTGGCCGGCGAGCTGCAGCTGCTGCATGAGGCTTTCCGCGGTCACCCGGATGCCCATGGACGAGAGCTCGTGGCGGCGCCGGGTCACGGGATTCCAGACCAGGATGTCGCCGTTCAGGCCGTGCATCGGCCGGCCGTCCGCGGAAGCCGTCTCGGTCACCCAGTCATCGTAGTCCGCCGCCCTGAGTTCGTGGGGATGCCCGTCCGCGAGCGGCCAGCCGATGCCGTAGATGAAGACGGCCGGATGCTCCTGCAGCAGGCGCTCTTCCCGCGCTTTTCTCGGCAGGTCAGGGTGTCTGGCGAGCAGATCTTCTGCGTGGACGAAAGCCAGCTTTTCGGGGAGCTTGGGGTAGCGGGGGTCATTCAGCTCTGGAAACCGCTCCTGGACCCGTGCTTCAGCTTCCCAGATCACCTTCCAGATCCGGCTCACCACGTCGGTCAGAAACCCCAGGTTCCGATCTTCCGAGGTGATGGCCCGCTCCCAGTCCCACTGATCCACATAGGCGCTGTGGTCATGATCCAGGAAGTAGTCCTTCCGGATAGCGCGCATGTCCGTGCAGATACCCTCGCCAGGCGCGCAGTCGAACGTCTGCAGCGCCATCCGCTTCCATTTGGTCGCGGCCTGCACGACCTCGGCATTGACTGGCGTTTCCAGCCCGAGCCCGCACTGGAATGACACCGGTGTGCGCGAGCCGTCCCTGTCCAGCATGTCGTTGACGCCGCTGCCTGCTTCGACGATCAGCGGCACCCTTACCATGGTCAGGTTCAGCTCCCGGCAGAGCCCCGCCTCGATGAGGGACTTCACGTCATTGAGCGCCTGCATGGT
>Ga0316187_10001476_pt1 | contig 20310 bp, 18 predicted proteins | sample CroRivburrow1_MG_FD_204927 | JGI IMG/M metagenome (GOLD analysis project Ga0316187, IMG submission 204927) | Coastal sediment microbial communities from Maine, United States - Cross River worm burrow 1 | ecosystem: Environmental > Aquatic > Marine > Coastal > Sediment | place: USA: Maine...
AGACATTTCTGACACGCTATGGCGATGCACCTGACGGACTGGAACAGGCTATCAGGCAGTTTCCACCGGATGCCTTGCGGGCCTGGGCGGATGCCCATGGCGAGGACACATTCGTGGGCTCATCAGGCCGGGTGTTTCCAAAAAGCTTCAAGTCGTCGCCGTTGCTGCGCGCGTGGCTGCGCCAACTGGACGGCCTGGGCGTTGTTCTCAAGACACGCAAGCTCTGGACCGGCTGGGCTGGTGACGGGGGCTTGAGCTTTTCCGATGGCTCGGTCCTGTATTTTGATGTTTGCGTGCTGGCGCTTGGCGGGGCCAGCTGGCCGCGGCTTGGTGCAGACGGCAACTGGGTGCCGCTGCTTGCGGACAAGGGTATCGAGATTACACCGCTGGTGGCGTCCAATGCGGGTGTTACCTGCAACTGGTCTGCGATGACGATTGCGCGTCATGCCGGCGCGCCCCTCAAGCGCATTGCAGCGACACTGGCCGGGCGCACCGTGCGTGGCGAGGCGATGATCAGCCGGACAGGGCTTGAAGGTGGTGCAATCTATGCCTTGTCGCGCGAATTGCGGGCAGGCCTGGCAACCTCGGACTGGTGCAGTGTCACACTTGATCTGCGGCCTGATCTCGATGTTACACAACTGGCCGCAAGGCTGGCTAAGGTCCCGCGCAAACAGTCGCTGTCGAACCGGTTGCGCAAGGGGGCGGGACTTTCGCCACAAGCCATATCCGTGTGGCGTGACTGCGTTCAGGGACGGACCTTTGCCACCGAAGAGGCCCTGGCCGACAGTATCAAGGCTGTCGAGGTAAGGGTGACGGGGCTGCAGCCGATCGGCAGGGCGATCTCCACCGCAGGTGGAATTGCCGCAGACCAGGTTGACGCTAGGTTCATGTTGAAGCAACTTCCCGGCGTGTTTGTGTGCGGTGAAATGCTGGACTGGGATGCGCCAACCGGCGGTTATCTGCTGCAGGCCTGCTTTGCCACCGGCCGGGCAGCGGGTGAGGGCGCTGCAGAATTTGCACACCAGACCCTCGATTAGCGGGCTTCCTGGACATCGCCGGGTGCGGTACGCTGATCGTGTATTTTTGATTGCGGACCGACGAAAATTCAAACATCCTGCGTCGCATGCCATTCTTGAGGAGACAAGCCAGTGACTGCTACCGCCACGCCATTGCGTCCTAACCGCCTTGAACACCATGATACCCGTGTTGACCTGGCTGCCGCCTTCCGCTGGACCGCCCGGCTGAACATGCACGAAGGTGTTGCCAATCATTTTTCCGTTGCTGTCAACGAGGACGCCACGCAGTTTCTGATGAATCCCAACCAGATGCATTTCGCCCGCATCAAGGCGTCCGATCTGCTGCTGCTGGATGCCAACGATCCTGAAACCATGTCACGGCCTGACGCACCTGACCCCACTGCATGGGGGCTGCATGGCGCCATTCACCGGCTATGCCCGCATGCCCGCGTGGCCCTGCATGTGCATTCCATCCACGCCACCGTTCTGGCAACGCTGGATGATCCGCGCCTGCTGCCGATCGATCAGAACTGTGCGATGTTCTTCAACCGCTACGCCATCGACGACCAGTATGGCGGACTTGCCTTCGAGGAAGAGGCCGAACGCGCCTGTTCGCATCTGTCGGACCCGTCGAAGCAAGTGCTGATCATGGGCAATCACGGCATCATGGTGACCGGCGATACGGTCGCCGATGCCTTCAACCGCATGTACTATTTTGAACGCGCCGCCGAGACCTACATCAAGGCCCTGTGGACCGGTCGCAAGCTGAAAGTGCTGTCTGACGAAGTGGCCGAGAAAACCGCCAGCGAGATCGAGGACTACCCCGGTCAGGCAGACCGCCACCTGACCGAGCTCAAGGCCATTCTTGATGATGAAGGTTCCGACTATAGTCATTAGCGCACTATCTGATCGGACAAGGATGCCCTGGCCCAAGATGGGTTCATCTGGACCGCGTGAACCACGGTCATGCGCGAGTTGCCAGTTGGAGGCAGTACAGCTGGTCGGCGCATCGTCGTCACTTGCCGCTGGCTGACAAGCCGGTTTTCGGGTATTGCACAAAAATGCCCGACAACCTGATTGTTTCCAACCCGCCTTGGCACTTTTCCTGGAGCCTGCGCCGCCATGTTTCTGTCTGTATTTGACATCTTCAAGATAGGGGTTGGTCCGTCCTCGTCACATACGATGGGTCCGATGACGGCGGCTGCCCGGTTCGTGAATGATCTGCGTACCGAAAAAACCCCGATTCCCGGTTCCGGGGCACCGGCCCACGTTCAGTGTACGCTGCACGGATCGCTGGCCTTTACCGGCAAGGGTCACTCCACGGATCGTGCCGTCATGCTGGGATTGTCCGGTTTCGAGCCCGCCACCATTGACCTGGATGAAGCCGAACTGGCGCTGGCGCGGTTGCTTGAAACGCATACCGTGCACCCTGACGGTCTCGATCCTTTGAAATTCAAACCGGACGACGACCTGATTTTTGATTATGGCCCGCCGCTGGAAGGCCATGCCAACGGGATGGTGCTGCGCGCCTTCGATGCCAGGGGAGCCTTGCGGCTGGAGGAGACCTATTACTCCATTGGTGGCGGGTTTATCCTGACAGCAGACGAACTCGCAGACCTTGACCGCACCCCGACCGGCCTGAAAGCGGCAAAAAAGCAGGCCGGCTATGAATACCCGTTTTCGACCGCAAAGGAGATGCTGGCGCTGGGCGCGACGCACGGCAAGACAATTGCCGAGATGAAGCGCGCCAATGAAAAAGCCCACATGGACGTCTCACTGCTTGATGATCGGCTCGACGGAATCTGGAAAACCATGTCGGGCTGCATTGATCGCGGGCTTCGCGAAGACGGCATTCTGCCCGGTGGGCTGAATGTGCGCCGCCGCGCCAGAAAAATCCATGAACGCCTGATTGAGCAGCGCGGCTCGAACATGGCGCAACCGCATGTGGCGAATGACTGGATGTCGGTCTATGCCATGGCGGTGAACGAGGAAAATGCCGCGGGCGGCAAGGTCGTGACGTCCCCGACCAATGGGGCCGCAGGCGTCGTCCCGGCTGTCATGCGCTATTATCGCGATCACTGCATCGGCTCCAGCGATGAAGGCTTGCGCACGTTCCTGCTGACGGCGGCCGCCATCGGCGGACTGATCAAGCACAATGCATCCATTTCAGGTGCTGAAGTCGGTTGCCAGGGTGAGGTAGGCTCGGCTGCCGCGATGGCAGCAGCGGGCATATGCGCCGCGCTTGGCGGGACCAATGAGCAGATTGAAAACGCCGCCGAGATTGCCCTGGAACATCATCTCGGCATGACCTGTGATCCGGTCGGGGGTCTGGTTCAGGTGCCGTGTATCGAGCGCAACGGACTGGGCGCCATCAAGGCGGTGTCCGCAGCGTCACTGGCGCTGCTGGGGGACGGTCAGCATTTCATGCCGCTGGACAACTGCATCGAAACCATGCGCCAGACCGGCCGCGACATGTCCGAGAAATACAAGGAGACCAGCCTTGGCGGCCTTGCGGTGAACCTGCCGGAGTGTTGAGGACACCACGCATCTGCGCTCTGTAGGCCGTCCAAATGGCCCGTGCCTTGCTTGTTCCTTAACAGGACATGGCAAAGATGTACCAAAAAGGCACGGGGTCGACATGCTCTACAGGTTCTTCAAGGTCAGCAAATGGGTCATCATCGCAGATTTGTGTGCCGGTGTGGCCATCAATGCGGCCTGGGCAATGGGGCTGGTCAATCCGCTGGGCTGGGGGGCGAACCTGGCCGGTTTTATTCAGACAACCTTGCAGTGAAAACTGCCGACACCTTCAACAAATCCGTCCATGTCATCACCGCGCACGACCGGGCCGACGCCTGAAGGTGTGCCCGACATGATCAGGTCTCCTGCTGCCAGTTCGAACAGGCCTGACAGGTAGGAGATCATTTCCGGCACTTTCCAGATCATCTGGTTCAGATCACCGGTCTGGCGAACCTCGCCATTGACCTTGAGCCACACCGCCCCGGCGTCGGGATGACCGATATCGGACGCCGGCACCAGAGGAGACATGGGGGCTGAATAATCAAACGCCTTGCCGATTTCCCATGGACGCCCCGCTTTCTTCATTTCGCCCTGCAGGTCACGGCGTGTCATGTCGAGACCGGCGCCATAGCCGTAGACGTGTGACAGTGCGTCATTGACCGCGATATCCGTTCCACCGGACTTGAGCGCCACGATCATTTCGATCTCATGGTGAACGTCGTTCGAGGCAGGCGGGTAGGGGAATATGATGTCGCCACCGGCATCTGCGGTGACGATGTTTTCCGGGCACTTGAGAAAGAAGAACGGGTCTTCCCGATCCGGATCATGCCCCATCTCGATGGTGTGAGCCGCGTAATTGCGCCCGACACAATACACCCGGCGTACCGGAAACATGTCGGTGCTGCCGGCAACGGGCAGGGTGGTGCGGGCGGGTTCCGGGATGACGAAGGACATGAGGTGCGGGCTTTCGATTAGGCAGAGGGACAGAGGACGAACAGGGTTTAACTGCTTCGTCATCTGCGCGAAAGGGTCATTTCGTACTACTGGTGTAAGCGATGCCCGGCCTCAGGGGTGTGCTGGCTGTCAGCACAAGGGTCAAAGCCCTTGGTCGCGGCACATCACGTGACCGCCACGCCGGCCGTTTTACAGGCGCGGCGTGGGGTATTCACTTGTGGACGAGGGTTTAGCAGGCCTCGCTCCCCCCAGTCAGTGTCTGACGACACTTACCCGTCAGGCATTTTACGTCAAGGGTAAAATCAGTATCGTGACAATAACGTGACAGTTTGGTCGACACGCAGAGGGGTTTCCCTGCGAACTCGTGCCCCGGATCTGATCGCCACTTTCTCAAGAATGAAAAATGGATGGCGGTGCGGTTTCAACTGCATTAGGTGATGTCTCATGAAACGCATGACCGGGATGGCGATCGGGTTTTGTGCGGCGGCGATTGCTGCCGCCTATCTGGGGTTGCCGGATGGTGCGCCGCCAGACGCAGGCGGCATCAAACATCTGGGCGAGACGTCTGGCTCCGCGCCTGAAGAGACGCCGGGCATCCAGTCGACGATCATACACTCCGGCCTGCTCAATCTTGACATGGTTGTTCACAACAAGCCGTTTGAATGGTCCAACCGGGCCGGCAAGATTGCGCTCATAGATGAAGGGGTGCTGATCACCAAGGATCTCGGCGGCGCTCTGACGCTTTATGATTTCCAGACAGAGCGGTTCCGCGTGTTGCCGTTTGCGTTGCCGGCGTCAAACCATGAACAACAGTTGATCCAGAATGACTGGCCGCAGCAGGTGGAGCGTTACAGGGGCGGCCGCTATAGCGACGTGCATTTTTACCGGCGCAATGGAAAAAACCACCTCCTGGTCAACTACACCCATTACAGTGCGCAGCAGAACTGCATGACCAAGCGCATGGGCCACACCGAGTTGCCCGACAACTGGCTGTCGGCTGACCGGGTTGATGTGCGCTGGAGTGACCTGTTCGTTTCCGCGCCCTGCGTGCCGGTCGGTGAACCCGGCCGCAGGTTCATCGGCAACGGGGACGGCGGTGTTCTGGTGGCGGACTGTGCCGATCACGTGGTGTTCGCCATCGGCGATTTTGGCCAGGACGGGCGCAGTGAACAAACCCCGCGGCTGGCACAGTCGCCCGATGCCACGCTGGGCCGTATATTTCGGATGTCACTGAGTGATTTCAGCGTCGAGATGCTGTCCATGGGTCATCGCAACCCGCAGGGCCTGGCGTTTGATGATGCTGGCCGGTTGTGGGAGGTTGAGCACGGCCCGATGGGTGGCGACGAACTCAACCTGATAGAGAGGGGTGCCAATTACGGCTGGCCGCTGGTGACCTATGGTGTGGATTACTCCGATCCGGCAAACGATGCCAAGGCCTGGCCGCTGAACCCGGATACCGGGCGGCACACGGGATTTCACAAACCCGCCTTTCACTGGATACCGTCGATTGCCACCCATGCACTGGTCTATCTCGACACCTTCCACGAACGCTGGAACGGCGACCTGCTCGTCGGGACCCTGGCGGCGCAATCAATCGTGCGGGTACGCCTTGATGGCGACAGGGTGCTGGGGGTCGAAATAATGCCCATCGGACAGCGTGTGAGGGACATAGCGGTGTCCGGTAACCGGATTTACATGCTGTTCGACGAAAACGGTTTTGGAATCCTGTCACCGCGCGCTACCGGGACCAACAAGGCCGGCGATTAGGCCGTCGCAGCGGTTCAAACGCGCAGTATGCGCTCACATCCGTGTGACATCACTCGTTCACACCAAAGAACGACTTGTTCTTTTTAACGAACAGTTCTATATGTCAATCCAGTTGATCGTTTTAACGAACGAGATGGAGTGACCCGATCATGCGTTTTTACCCGGTGTTTCTGGACCTTGAAGCAAAGACAGTTGTGATTGTCGGTGGCGGCGCGGAAGCCGCACAGAAGCTGCGGCTGTTGGCCGGCACGCCGGCGCGGATTGTGGTCATTACCCCGTTTGCCGAACGCGAGCTTTGTGCAGGGATTGACGCAACGGATGCCTGCCTCGTGTCCCGTGAATTCGAAGCCGACGACCTGCACGGCGCAACGCTGGTGTTTGCCTGCGGGCTGGACGACGCTGCAGAAGCAGCGGTTCACGCTGCCGCCACTGAACGCAACATCCCGATCAACGTCGTCGACAAGCAGGACAAATGCTCGTTTCTGACGCCGTCCATCGTTGACCGCGGTTCCCTGACCATCGCCATTGGCACTGAAGGTGCCGCGCCGGTACTGGGACAGGGCATCAAGGCACACCTGGAAGCCATGTTGCCGCCATCAATCGGTGCGCTGGTGGACAGCGCCCGCGCCCTGCGGCCACGCGTGGCTCGCGCGCTGGACAAGGGCAGTCCCCGGCGTGATTTCTGGCGGTCCTTCTTTTTCGGTGACATCCGCGCGTCTTACGAGCGCGGCGGTGATGCCGGTTTCGAGCAATCCGTGGATGCAGCGCTGTCCGGCGTGCAAGTTGAAGCAAGCGGGTCTGTGTCCCTGGTTGGGGCTGGTCCCGGCGATGCCGACCTTCTGACCCTGAAGGCCCAGCGCCGCCTGCAGGATGCAGACGTGATTGTCTATGACCGCCTCGTCGGACCCGGCATCCTGGATTATGCGCGCCGCGATGCGGAGCGCATCGATGTCGGCAAGGTACCCGGCAAGCCGTCGGTCAGCCAGGCCCGTATCAACCAAATTCTCGTTGAACATGCGGCTGCCGGCAAGCGGGTGGTGCGGCTGAAAGGCGGCGATCCCTACGTGTTCGGCCGTGGCGGCGAAGAACAGGCTGCCATTGTCGACGCCGGCTTTCCGGTCGAGGTCGTACCGGGCATTACCGCAGCGGTGGCGTGCGCGGCCGCCATCCGGCTGCCGCTGACCTGGCGGGGTGAAAACCGCAGTTTCAGCATGTTGACCGGCACCGCCGGAGATGGCGCTGCCGAGCATGACTGGGCCGCGCTGGCAAAACCCGGTGCCGCGTTTTCCATCTATATGGGCGTGCGCCAGGCAGGCCACATCCAACGTCAGTTGCTGCACGCAGGTATTGCTGAAGACACCCCGGTCGTGGTGGTCGAAAATGGCACCCGCGCCGATCAGAAAACCGCCATTGGCAGTATCGCCACGCTGACGCGAACCCTTGCTGTGGGGGGCATCAAGGGCCCGGCGATCATCTATGTCGGTCTCGACCCGGCACGCTCCGACGTGCTGGGGGCGCTGAATGAGGCGCAGGCCGCAGCACAACAAAGGATCGCATCATGAACGATGTAACCGAAGACTGCGGTGAATACGTGGTAACTGCCAACGAGGTCCTGTCGGGCGACACGGTGTTTCGCAGTGCCGAGGCCACATGGGTGCGCGGCATTGATGGCGCGGCTGTCTCGAAGTGCGAGGACACCGGATTTGTGGCACTTGGCGAAGCCCAGAAGGATGAACACGCCAACATCGTCATGGGGCCCTACCTGGTCGAGGTCTCACGCGAGAGCGGCGCCATTCGCCCGGTGCATATCCGCGAGCGGATCCGGGCGCTGGGTCCGACCGTGCGGGCCGACCTGGCACTGGCCGCGCAAGGATTTTCGACCAGCGAGGTTGTAGACCGATGAACATGCATGTGAGCCCTGAACCCAACATGTATCGCTATGACGAGTTTGACCGCAGGTTCGTCGATGCCCGGGTTGCCCAGTTCCGTGACCAGGTGGCGCGCCGTCTCGATGGCACCATCACCGAGGACGAGTTCAAGCCCATGCGGCTGATGAACGGCCTGTATCACCAGCTACACGCCTACATGCTGCGCGTGGCGGTGCCGTATGGCACCATGTCATCGCGCCAGCTCAATGTGCTGGCTGACATTGCCGACAAGTATGACCGAGGTTACGGCCACTGGACCACGCGCCAGAACATTCAGTTCAACTGGATCCGGCTGCAGGACGCCGCCGACATACTGGACATGCTGGCAAACGTCGAGATGCATGCGATCCAGACATCCGGCAACTGTATCCGCAACACCACAACGGACGCCTATGCCGGTGCAGCTGCCGATGAACTGGCCGACCCGCGCCCGGTGTGTGAACTGATCCGGCAGTGGTCGAGCCTGCACCCCGAATTCACCTATCTGCCGCGCAAGTTCAAGATCGCCGTGACCGGTTCGCCGAACGACAGGGCTGCCGTCAGGGTGCATGACATCGGCCTGCGCATGCACTTGAACGCTGCCGGTGAGCGCGGTTGGGAAGTGCTGGTCGGCGGCGGGCAGGGACGTACGCCGATGATTGCCGTTACCGTGCGGGACTGGCTGCGCGAAGCAGATCTGCTGCCGTATCTCACCGCCGTCATGCGGGTCTACAACCTGATTGGACGGCGCGACAACAAGTACAAGGCACGCATCAAGATACTGGTCCATGAAATGGGCGCGGAAGCATTCTCTGCCGCGGTGGAAAAGGAATTTGCCGAAGCACCCAGGGAAACCCTTGAGGTCGATGCGCGCGAACTGGTGCGGATTTCATCCTACTTTGCCCCGCCTGCCTGGGAAACCCTGGCGCCATTTGTACCGGAGATCGAGGAAAAGAAACTCGCTGATCGCGGTTTCAGGATGTGGCTGGCAGCCAACACGGCAGCCCACAAGGTGCCTGGTTACAGCATCGTGAATGCGTCGTTCAAGCCGGCCGGCGGTATTCCCGGCGATGCCACGTCTCAACAGATGCGGGCAGTTGCAGCGCTTGCCGACACATACTCCTTTGGCGAGGTCCGGGTGACCCATGCGCAAAACCTGACCATGCCGCATGTACGCACCGCAGACCTCATCGAGGTCTGGGAACAGCTGAAGCAACACGGCCTGGCGGAAGCCAATATCGGCCTGATCGGGGACATCATTTCCTGTCCCGGTCTGGACTACTGCGCGTTGGCAACGGCGCGCTCCATTCCGGTGGCTCAGGAAATTTCGACCCGCTGCGCCGATATCAAGAAACAGCACGATGTCGGTCCGCTGAAGCTCAATATTTCGGGCTGCATCAATGCCTGCGGGCATCACCATGTCGGCCACATCGGCATTCTTGGAGTCGACAAGAAGGGCAGGGAGTTTTACCAGATCACGCTGGGCGGCTCATCTGCGGGAAATGCGTCAATCGGCAAAATTCTCGGCCCGGGCTTCGGTGCCGACGAGATTGCCGGCGCGGTCGAGACTGTCGTCGATACTTATCTGAACGTGCGTGAACAAGGGGAAGAATTCCTGCAAACCTACCGCCGCCTTGGTGCGGCTCCGTTCAAGGAGGCGCTTTATGCCAGTAATTGAAAACCACTCCTTTGTTGAGGATGCCTGGAACCATCTGGAAGATGGCGACAGCGCCGAAAACCGCAGCATGATCATCGTGCCGCTCGCGCGACTGGAGGAAGTTCTGACCGGCTGGCCGGCCGGTCATCGCGGCCTAGGTGTCGATGTGCCCAATGACGCGGATGTGGATGTCCTCACGCGGCATCTGGCACGGCTGGACATTGTCACCCTGAACTTCCCCGGTTTTGCGGACGGCAGGGCATTCTCGCAGGCCCGCAGCATTCGCCATACCGATCATTTTGGCGGCACCATTCGTGCCCGCGGCGGTTTCCTGCCCGACCAGTACGGATTCCTGCTGCAGTCGGGCGTGGACAGTTTTGAAGTGTCGGACCGCTTCTCGCTGGAAGAGTGGATACGCCACGCCGACGCGGTGCCGGCAACCTATCAGCACGATTATGCAACAGGGGGATTGGCAACCCGCCCTTTCGCTGAAGCCGGCGCCTGGCCGGAACAGCCTCACTACGGTTAGTCGACACACGGATTTCGCCACCATGACCACCAAGCATGATCTTGCCCTGTATCAGGGGCTGGAAGGCGAAGCGCTTGTCGCATCGCTGAGCCGCGATTATGGCAACCGGCTGGCGCTGGTATCCTCCTTCGGCGCGGAGTCCGTCGTGCTCTTGCACATGGCGGCCTGTGTCGATCAGGCGATCCCGGTGATCTTTCTCGATACCGGCAAGCACTTCTGGCAGACCGGGTATTACCGCGCAAAAATTGCAGACTTGCTGGGCCTGAAGGATGTCCGTGTCGTCAAGCCGGAGCCTCGCGACGTCGCGCTGGTGGACCCGCTCGGCGATCTGTCCGCAACCGATCCCGATGCATGCTGTGACATCCGCAAGATGCGCCCATTGCAGCGCGCGCTTGACGGGTTTGACGCCGTGCTGTCAGGGCGCAAACGCTATCATGGAGACGGTCGCGACCGGCTTGCCGGTGTCAGTATTGACGGTGATGGCAGGGTCAAGGGCGAGCCCCTGGCCGCGTATGACGCGCACGCCATTGCGAACTATCTGAAGCGCCACGACCTGCCGCCACATCCACTGGTGGAGCAGGGTTATTTTTCAATCGGTTGCGCAGACTGCACGCAACGGGGCGGTTCGGCGGACAATCCACGGGCAGGCCGCTGGGCCGGGCACGACAAGACCGAATGTGGCATCCACACAAGCGCCGACGGCCGGTTGGTGCGTAATCAGCGAGACGGAGTTTGAACACCATGGGTGTGATCAATGTGATCGACCACGAAGGCAACGCCCATGAACTGGACGCAGTCGAAGGCTGGCGGGTGATGGAGATCATCCGCGAACACGGCCTCCCGATGCAGGGCCTGTGCGGCGGAGCGTGTGCATGTGCCACCTGCCATGTATACGTGGATGGCGACTGGCAGGCAAAGTTGCACGAACCGCGCGATGATGAAGATGCCATGCTGGATGAGGTACCTACGGTGTCGGCGAGTTCCAGGTTGTCGTGCCAGTTGATCTTTTCGGAGGATCTGGACGGTCTTACGGTAATGCTCGATCGCGACCTGGTGGAAAACAATCCTGCCCGCCGATCTGCCTGATGCAATCAGAAGCACACGGCGAACACGTAACCCGACCAACATGGGTTCAAAAGAACCCATGCAGTTATTCCAACATCTATCGACGGCTTCGTCAGTCCAGTTCGATTTTACCGGTGCGTTTCTTCTTGATGGAGCCGCGTCTCGTCTTGGACTCCAGCCTGCGCTTCTTGGAGCCCAGGGTCGGCCTGGTAGCAATGCGTTTGCGCGGTACGTATGCCGCGTCCCTGATGATTTCCGTGAGGCGCTCCAGCGCATCGCGCCGGTTGGCCTCCTGCGTGCGGTGCCGGTTGGCAACCAGAACGAGTTCGCCATCATTGGTCAGCCGGCTGTCGCCACTGTTGAGGATTTTTTCACGCACCCGCTCGGGCAGGGAGAGGGACTGGCGCACATCGAAGCGTAACTGCACTGCGGTTGCCACCTTGTTGACATTCTGACCGCCTGGGCCGCTGGAACGAATGAATTTCTCCTCCAGTTCGTCGTCGAGAAGCCAGATACGATCTGTGATCTGAATACGAGCCATCAGCTACTCAGCTTTCATGTCGGATTCCTGAAAAGCATCGTTTCAGAAACATTGTCTTTGCGGCGTTGGCATGCGCCCACATTACGTTCACAGACAACCTTATCAATTGCCATGACAAAGCTACAGTGCCACTGTGCCGGATGTGACTGGCTAAGTATAGCAGAGGACAATACTGGATGAGGCGAGCAATAAGTGTCTTGTGTTGCACATTTTTTCTGACGGCATGTGATGATGGCAAGCTTGCAGAAACCCCGGAGCCGCCGGTCAGGGGCCTGAAGACCCTTGTGATCAAGGCGGTTGAGGAAACCACGGTTCGCCGGTTTCCCAGCGTCCTGCAGCCGTCATCGACCTCTGTGTTGTCATTTGAGATTTCAGGCCGGCTGAAAGAAGTGCGCCTGGATGTAGGACAGCGCGTCAGCAAGGGTGATATTCTCGCTGAACTCGACCCACGGTCTTTGGAGTTGCAGGTGCAAACCGCGAAAGCGGCTCTTGGAGAATCTCAGTCGCGGGCGCGAAATGCCAAGAGCAATCTGCAGCGCAAGGATGAGTTGCTGAAACAGAAAGTCATTGCTCAAGCCTCGCTGGACGAAGCAAAGACCGACGCTGAAACAACAGCCGCGCAGGTGCTGCAGGCGCAGCACAGTCTGGATACGGCTCTTGAGAATCTGACCAAGGCGGCGCTCATCGCGCCGTTTGACGGGATACTCAATTCGGTGGAGGTTCAGTCTTTCAGCAACGTATCGCCCGGTGCAGCGGTTGCAACCCTGTATGCTGCAGATGCGTTTGAGACCAGCTTTTCAGTCAGTTTCGATATTGTGAACCGGTTGGCGGTTGGCAAGAAAGTGGCCGTGCGTCTTGCCGATAATCCGTCAGTTAAACTTGCCGGTCACATAAGTGAACTGGGTGCACGTGCGGATACGGTTTCGTCATTTCCGGTAGTTGTAAAGCTGGATGAGGTCGATCCGTCGATCAAGGCAGGAATGGCAGTTGAGATTGCCATGGAGTTCATGGTTCCAAGCGGTCAGGGTTTCACTCTACCCTTGTCGGTGTTGCCGTTTGACGGAAAGCTTGCAAAAGGCACCGGGCCGGACGACCCTGGCAAGACGAGTGTCTTTGTGTTCGACGCCAACAACAGCACGGTTCATCGCAGGGCGGTCAGCGTGGGTGGTGTTCGCGACAACTCCATAATTATTGTCGATGGATTGAAACTCGGAGAACGAGTTGCGGTAGCCGGTGTGTCATTTCTGCACGAGGGGCAGAAGGTCAAACTGCTTCCCGATGACCAATAGCGGACATACATCATGGTTTCTCTGACTGCGCTAGGCATCAACAAGTCCCGCCTCACCGTCCTCATCATGATGGGGCTGTTGGTCCAGGGACTGTTGATCTATGCCGGTATTCCGAAGCGCGAAAATCCGGCCATCACAATCCGCAACGCTCAGATTACAGCCCAGTTTCCGGGAATGTCCCCTGAACGGATGGAAGATCTGATCGTGGAGCCCATTGAACGCAAGGCGCGTGAAATAGGGGAAATAGAAGACATCAACACCTTGATCACCACCGGCAGCACCGTGATCACCCTGACGGCATATGACAATGTATCCGGTGCTGACCTGACCAATATGTTCCAGGATGTCAGAAACCGGATGGAGGACGTGAAGTCAGATCTGCCGGAAGGGACCATCGGTCCGTTTGTGAACACCAATTACGGTGATGTGTCGATCGCAACGATTGCCGTGACCGGTGAGGGGTTTTCCTATGCTGATATGAAGACGTCGGCGGATGATCTTCGCACCCATCTCTACACTGTCGAGGGTGTGTCGAAAGTGACCTTGTACGGGGTTCAGGAAGAACGCGTATGGCTGGAGATCGATTCCAGGAAACTGGCGGCAATAGGTGTGCAGCTTCCGCAGGTGCTGCAGGACCTGCAAAATCAGAACGTCATCCTGCCGGCAGGCCAACTGGATGCAAATGGCACGACCTTGATCATGGAAGCCAATGGAGATCTTGGCTCTGTGGGCGATATAGGCAACATTCTCACCAAGGTGGAAGGGCTGAGCGGGTTTGTCCGGCTCAAGGACCTGATGACTGTTCGGCGCGGTTATGTCGATCCGGCCAGCAAGCCTGTCTATTTCAACGCCCAACCGGCCATCATGGTCGGTGTCGAGATGGCCGATAGCGAGGACATCCAGAAACTTGGCGCCAAGTTGCTTGAAACAGTGTCGGCATTTGAACAAGAACAGCCAATCGGCATTTCCTTCACGTTTTCCACCTACCAGGAAACCAACGTCACCGCGTCAATCAACAGTGCGCTGGGCAACGTGGCGCAGACGTTCATCGTCGTGGTCCTGGTTCTCTTCATCTTCCTTGGCCTGCGGGCCTCGATGATTATCGCCTGTATCGTTCCGTTCACTGTCGCATTCGCCCTCGCGGGGATGCGTTTTCTGGACATTGACCTGCAGCAGATATCCATTGCGGCAGTTATTATTTCGCTTGGCCTTCTGGTCGACAACGGGCTGGTTGTTGTCGAAGACATTCAACGCAGGATGGGCGAGGGTACTAATCCCAGGGAGGCCGCGCTCGCCGCTGGCAAGCAATTTTTCACGCCCCTGGGTGTTGCTTCCATAACCACGGTGTCGGCCTTTGTGCCGATGCTTATTCTGGAAGGCACCGAAGGCGAATTCGCATTCTCGCTCGGTGCCGTCGTTGGCGTAATGCTGTTGGGTTCATGGCTCACAGCCATGTATGTACTGCCGGCCATGATTGTCTGGTTTTCCGGCAAAAAGCCTGCCAAGACAGGAGCAAAGCAGGGTTTTCTGGTCGGTTTGTACGGGGCCGCAGTCAGCCGGAGCCTGTCGTTTGCGCCTCTGGTGATATTGCTGACATAAGCTGCTGTTGTCGCCTCCATGACGCTGTTTTCAGGTGTCAAAAAGGAAATGTTCCCGCTTGCCGAACGGGCTGAGTACCTGATCTATCTCGACATGCCGAAGGGCACGTCGATCAAGCGCACCCGGCAGGAAGCCCTGGCGGTGGAAAAATGGTTGCTCGACAAGAAGGCCAACCCCGAAGTGCGCAATACCACTGTGTTCGTGGGCGACGGCGGGCCCCGGTTTTATCTGGCCCTGAATCCGGCCGATGCAAACCCCGCCAGCGCATTCATTCTTGTGAACACCAATGAGTTTTCAGGCGCGGTCACAGGTGCCAGTCGCGCTCAGGACTATCTGCTGGAGAATCGCCCTGCCGCGCGCTTCAAGGTGAAACGGTTGTCTATGGGCGGCGGCGAGTCAGGCATCGTGGAAATAGAGATCAGCGGACCTGATTCAGAAAAGCTGCTGGATCTGGGGCACACTGTCGAACTGGCGTTCGCCCAGGTGCCCGGAACTGTTCAAAACGAGAATGACTGGGGCAACAAGAGCCTCAAGATTGTCATCAATATTGCCCAGGACAAGGCGCGTGAGCTTGGGGTGACATCGGAGGATATCTCCAACGTCATGAATACATTCTTCTCCGGCCAGAGCTATTCCACCTACCGGGAGGGAACCGAGTCGATTCCCATTGTTGTGCGTGCTGGAGAAGGTTTCCGCGACAGCCTTGAAGATCTCGCCAACATGTCGATTTCGGCAGGCGGCCAGCTTATATCGCTGGACCAGATAGCCAGTTTTGAACCGAGGTTGGAATACTCGCAATTGCGGCGGGAAAACCAGGTGCGCACCATCAAGATTCTTGGCAAGAGCGACAGTCTGGCTGCAGATCAGGTGGTGGCGTTGATGCAGCCGACACTGGACGGCCTGAAACTCGGTGACGGCTACAAACTGAACATTGGTGGCGAGACCGAGAACTCTTCCAAGGTGAACAACCTGCTGTTGGGGGGAATGCCTGCGGCTCTGGCTATCATGCTGATAGCCTTGATGTTCCAGTTCAATTCAGCCAGACGGGTATTGTTGACCCTGATGACCATTCCTCTTGTCGTGGTGGGTGCGCCGATTGCACTGCTCGTAACCGGCGAGCCGCTTTCGTTTTTCGCGATACTCGGCATGATTTCACTTGCCGGCATTATCATCAACAACGCGATTGTATTGATTGACCAGATAGATATCGAGATAGCGGACCTGCCGCTGAAAGAGGCGGTGGTACAGGCGTCCATCAAACGGGTAACACCTATTCTGCTGACCTCTCTGACCACCATTCTCGGCCTGCTGCCGATGGCAATCAATGGTGGTGCGCTGTTTGAACCAATGGCAACCCTGATGATTGGCGGTTTGGCGTTTTCATCCCTGTTGACGCTGTTTTTTGTCCCAGGCGGTTACTACCTGTTTTTTGGCGGCTTCTCGAAATCAAGCTGGTTCAGGCTGGCGCAACCAAGCCCGTAGCCATTGTGATTATTCGGCAGCGTCCAGCTTGTCCTGCGTCCGGGTGTCGAAGTCGCTGGCGTCATGGCGTTCGTGCAGCTGCTGGTCAGGCCTGCCCGATATCCGGTTGACAATCCGGCCGCGCTTTACCGCCGGGCGCACGGCGATTTCTTCATTCCAGCGAATGACATTGGTATATTCGTGCGTGCTGAGAAATTCTGCGGCCGAATAGACCCTGTTGGCAACAAGCGCGCCATACCAGGGCCAGATGGCCATGTCCGCGATAGTGTAATCATCTCCGCACATATACCGGTTGTCGGCCAGGTGCCGGTCGAGAACATCAAGCTGGCGTTTCACCTCCATGGCGTAGCGGTCGATTGCGTATTCGATCTTCACCGGTGCGTAGGTATAGAAGTGTCCAAATCCGCCGCCAAGATAGGGCGCGTTGCCCATCTGCCAGAACAGCCATGACAGGCATTCTGCCCTTGTTGTGATGTCTGCCGGGATGAACGCCTCGAATTTCTCGGCGAGGTACAGGAGAATTGCACCGGATTCGAAGACGCGGGTTGGTGTTGGCGTACTGTGATCCATAAGCGCGGGGATCTTGGAGTTTGGATTTATCCCGACGAATCCGCTGCCAAACTGATCGCCGTCGCTGATTCTGATCAGGTAGGCGTCATATTCTGCGCCCGCATGGCCAAGTGCCAGCAGTTCCTCCAGCATGACCGTAACCTTGACCCCATTGGGTGTGGCCTGGGAATAGAGCTGCAGGGGATGTTTGCCCACCGGCAGTTCCTTGTCATGGGTCGCACCCGCAACCGGCCGGTTTACGCTGCCCCACTTGCCGCCCAGGTCGGTGTTCCAGGTCCAGACTTTCGGGGGGGTGTAGGCAGGCAGTTCGCTCATTGTCGGCTTCCAGGTAATTATTGAGATGGCTTGAAATGCCTGCGGGTCAGGATGATGCGGGCATCTGGCATCCCGGTGTGGAATGTGACAATGCCACTTCCTCTTCGGTCATGTAGTCGGGAACCGCATCGAACAGCGGCGATGACAGGTAGCGTTCCCCGGTATCCGGCAACATGCACAGGATGACGGTGCCTTCCGGTGCTGTTTCAGCAATCTGCATGGCGACGGCGAAGGTCGAGCCGCCGGAGACGCCGGTGAAAATACCTTCCTTCTGTGCCAGCTTGCGCGACCATTCCATGCCGGCAGGCCCGGCTACAGGCATCAGGTCGTCATAATACTTCCCGTCAATGGCTTCCTGCAGCACCAGCGGGATGAAGTCAGGCGTCCAGCCCTGGATCGGGTGGGGCTCAAACGCCGGATGGCTGTGTGCCGGTTGGCCGGCTTCATTGCGGCCCTGCGCCGTGCCGGAACCAATGATCTGCGCATTTGCGGGTTCGGACAGAATGATCTTCGTGTCAGGGCGATGCTTGCGCAGCACGCGGCCAATGCCTGAAACAGTTCCCCCGGTGCCGTAACCGGTCACAACATAGTCCAGCCGGTCACCGTCAAAGTCAGCCATGATTTCACGCGCGGTGGTATTTTCATGGATCTTTGCATTGGCATCGGTCTCAAACTGGCTTGCCAGGAACCATCCGTTTGCGTCGGCCAGTTCAACTGCCTTGTTGTACATGCCAAAGCCTTTCTCTGCCTTGGGAGTCAGGACAACCTTTGCGCCGAGGAACCGCATCAGCTTGCGCCGCTCCACCGAAAAGCTCTCCGCCATGGTAATCACCAGCGGATAGCCCCTGGCAGCACACACCATTGCCAGTCCAATGCCGGTATTGCCGCTGGTTGCTTCCACCACGGTCTGCCCCGGTTTCAGCGCACCGGAGCGTTCTGCTTCTTCAATGATCGACAGGGCAAGCCGGTCTTTGACGGAGCCTCCCGGATTAAAGGCTTCCACCTTCACATAGAGCCGAACACCGCTTGGCGCGAGTTGATTGATACGTACACAAGGTGTGTCGCCAATGGTTTCCAGGATGTTGTCATACAGCTTGCCGCGGCCTTTGGTTGTGCGGGATGACGTCATGGCTCAGACCTCTCGAAACAGGGTTGGATTGGGTGTTGGCCGTGATCCTAGCAGCCTGATCGTTCAACGCCAATGTGCAAACTGCGAATGCATCGAAGGGTTGCAATCGGCGCGTTTGCAAGTATTCGGGGTTTCGCTTAATGCTCTGGTCCTCGCCTTTGTTTTTTCACACCGGACCGACCGCACATGTTGCATATTCTGGGTTTGATATTGCCGCTGTTCGGGCTGATCGTCATCGGTTTTGCAGCCGCGCGCATAACCCGGCAGCCGCTTGAGGCGCTGGGCTGGCTCAACACGTTCATCATCTACATCGCGCTGCCGGCACTGTTCTTCAAACTGTTGGCCAAGACGCCCGTCGAACAATTGGCAAGCTGGGAGTTCATTGCGTCCAACATTCTGGTGACGTACCTGATTTTCATACTGACATTTGTGCTGGGCATCATTGGAACCCGCGGCAATATGGCTGAATCCACCATCCAGGGCCTGGCGGGCGCCTATGGCAATATCGGGTACATGGGCCCGGCCATTGCCATTCTGGCCTTGGGCGAAAACGCGGCTATCCCGGTCGCGATTATCTTCTGTTTCGAAAACATCATGCATTTTGCACTGGCACCGGCGCTGATCTCGGTGTCCGGCAATCAGAAACAGTCCCCGGGCCGTCTGATCGCGGATGTCACAAGAAAGATCGTGTTCCACCCGTTCATCATTGCCACCGCAGTGGGTGTGTCATTTGCCATTCTGGAGTGGCCGGCGCCGGAACCGGTGCAGCACCTGATCGACTATCTTGCCCAGGCAGCGGCACCGTGCGCACTTTTTGCCATGGGGGTCACACTGGCACTGCGGCCGTTGAAGCGGGTGCCATTGGCTCTGGGCTATATTGTACCAATCAAGTTGATCGTGCACCCCGCCGCAATGTATTTCATGCTGAGTTACGTCGGCAATTTTGATCCCGTCTGGGTGTTTGCCGCGGTGTTGCTGGCCTCACTGCCAACCGCGACCAATGTGTTTGTCATTGCCCAGCAGTATGGTGTGTGGGTTGAACGCGCCACGGCCAGTGTCCTGGTCACAACAGTGTTGTCTGTACTGAGCGTATCGGCGTTGCTGTATGCGGTCACCACCGGATTGCTGCCTGCCGACTGGTGGCCGGCACCACAATGAAACAGGTCAGGCGTGATCTGAACCTATAATCGTCTGCAGGCGTCCCACGCGACAGCCAGGCCGAGACCTGTAAACAATATACAGAAACAGCCATTGATACTGCGCTGGGCAGACTGGAACCGCTGCACTACCGTCGATGATGAAAACACGGTGGCGGTGATCGTGTGACCCACCAACCCGACCGTCATGCAAATAGTGATGATCGAGACGAGGTACCAGCCGGGAGCATTGACGGGAACAAACGCCGTCAGGATCGAACCGAAGAACAGGGCAGCCTTCGGGTTTGTGGCAATGACGAAAAAGCCGGTTCGAAACCCGTTCCAGCCAGACAGTTGCAATTGCTCGACACCAAGCGGTTTGGCGACAACCGTTGCTGCGTGCTTAATTGCCCTGAAACCCAGCCACAAAAGGTATGCGGCGCCCGCGAGTTTGAACCAGAGTATGAACTGCGGAAACAACTCAAACAGCGACGTTACACCCATTACAGCCATGCAGGCCCACAAAAGCCCGCCGGCATTTAATCCAAGCCCCGTCATGAGTCCGGCGCGCCTGCCATTGCTGATGGATGCACTGATGACGGCCAGCATGTTGGGACCCGGTGTCAGCCAGGACAACACGTTGACAAGCGCAATGGTGGCGAGGGAAACAACAATGTCATGGGTCATGATGGCATTTTTACACAAGAAGACAAGCATGCGCCACCATGTGGATTGCCTGTCAGAACGGGACTTCCGCGCAAAAACTGGTGACTGCACCGCCGGTGGGATGGCGGAGCGTCAGTGTGTGGGCATGCAGCATAAGCCGGGAAGCGGCAG